>JAAGKN010000486.1_pt1 | contig 106926 bp, 100 predicted proteins | sample 6206371 | NCBI WGS metagenome assembly JAAGKN01 (sample SAMN11533720, study PRJNA540317) | gut metagenome | isolation source: fecal pellets from male and female animal of same cohort | host: Peromyscus leucopus | place: USA:CA | collected 2017
GTATGACAGATGATTTAAGAGAAGCTTACGACCATGATTTAGCTTGGAAGGAAGAGTGTAAAAGACAAGGACTTGCCGAAGGACGAGAAGAAGGCCGCGAACAAGGACGTGCCGAAGGTAGAGAAGAAGGCAGAGTAGCAGGACGAGAAGAAGTTATTTCTAAATTAAAAGAAAAAGGTTTTTCTTCTGATGAAATAAAAGAGTTATTATCTTAGTTATAAAAGGTATTTGGTATTTTCTAAATATCTTTTTTTGATATAATTTATATAGGTGATTTTATGGGTAATGGTTATTTAAGTATGTGGGATGGATGGTCAAAAAGAAGAGCAGGGGTTCCTGTTTACGATAATTGGCTAGATGAGTATAAAGATATTTTAGAGAGACACAAAGATATTCCTATTTTAGATTTAGGATGTGGATTGGGAGCTAATACTTTGTACTTGAAAGAAAGAGGATATAAAGTAGTTGCTGCTGATTTTTCAGAAGAGGCATTAAAGAGTATTAGGAAGAATATAGGAGATGTTGAAACTATAAATATAAATTTATTGAATGACTTTCCTTTACGAAATGGAACGTATTTTGTTGTTATAGCAGATTTGTGTTTGCATTATTTTGATGATCAAACTACTAAAAATATTATGAAAGAAATAAAACGAATTTTAGTAGATGATGGAGTTTTACTTGCACGTGTTGCTAGAGTGGATGATTATAATTTTGGAGCATGCGAAGGAGAAGAAGTTGAACATCATTTCTATTTTGAAGGAGATTATACTAAGAGATTTTTTGATGAAGAAGATGTAAAAAAATATTTTTCGATAGTTGGAGATGTTTTATATGAAAAAACTTCAATGGTAAGAGATGAAGAAGAGTATAGTAAAGAGAAAAGATTATTTAAAGTTAAGGCTATGAAAAGGTGAATATTATGGAATTAATAGATATAGTTGATAAAAATGGTAATTTTACTGGTGAAGTATTAGAAAAAGAAATAGCTCATGATAGAAATTTATTACATAATGAAATTGCTTGTTTTATTATTAATAGTAATAATGAAATACTTTTACAAAAGAGAAGTATGAATAAGAGATTTAATCCTGGAAAATGGGGCTTATGTGCTGGTCATGTTGATAGTGGAGAAAGTTTAGAAGATGCGACTTTGAGAGAGATAAAAGAAGAGATAGGTTTAGATTTTGATAAAAGTGAGTTGCATTCTTTTAGTGAACGAGAAATAAATATAAGAGAGAAGAATTCGCATATAGCATATTTTTATTATATTAAAGCTGATTTTGATATTAATGAATGTACAATTCAGGAAGAAGAATTATCTGAGGTTAAGTGGTTTAATGTGGATTATTTAATTGAACTAGTTGAAAAAGAAGATAATAGTACTGTGTTTACAAAGAATAGATTAAAGGTACTTAACGATATTAAAGAGATAATGAAGGCTAAGTAAAAGTTGCTTATTTAGTATAAAAATAATATAATATCAGCAATGTTTAGGGGGATTATGAGATGGCAGATTATAAATTAGAATCAGTTGCGTTACATGTTACAAATGAGTGTAGTCATAGATGTCCAATGTGTTATGCAACATGTGAAAATCAAGTGGTAAGAGAAGGAGATTTACAAACTTTAAAAAGTATTATTGCAAGATTGCAAGAAGCTGGAGTTAGAGAATTAAATTTAGTAGGTGGAAATCCAGCAGAACATTCTCAGATAGAAGAAATTTTAAAGTATGCTCATAGTTTAGGACTAGAAGTTCCTGTTTTATCTAATACACATGTTTATAAAAATAGTAGTTTAGAAAGAATTGCTCCTTATGTTAGTTCATTAGAATGGACGGTTCATGGACCAACTGCGGAAATGCATAATAGATTTTGTGGTCAAAAAGATTATGAAAATGTTTTAGCAAGATTACTTACTTATGATGGAATGAGAAAAGAAAATCAAAAATTAGGTATAGTAATGAATTTGATGTCACATAATTACAATTTATTTTATGAAACTATTTGTAGATTACTTGATAGAGGATTAAATATTGATTATTTGCTAATTCAAAGAATAGCTCCTTTCTATCGTGGTAAACAATTTCAAAATAAGTTAAATATCGATCAAGTTATAGAAGGATTTAGAAATATCGCAAAAATTAATGAAGAACTTGGAGTAGAATCAGTAATTGTCGATGCTTTTCCTTTCTGCTTAGTACCAGAGGATTTACATCAATATTTAGGAAGATGTGAATGGGGATTTACAACTGCAGCTTGTGATATGGATGGAAACTTATCTAGATGTGCAATGAGTTCTAGATATACTTTAGGTAATGTATTAGAAACTGAACCACAATATATTTGGAATCATTCAGAGATATTAGATAGGTTTAGGAGTAAGAGTTACTTACCTTTAACATGTCAAGAATGTGAAATGAAGTCACTTTGTGGTGGTGGTTGTGCAATGAGTTGTGGACACGAAAATCTAGATTTAGACGTGTTGGTAAAAGCAAAAAGAAGATAGAGGTGTTATATGAATATAGAGGAAATTAGAAGAATAATTCACAATGGTAGTGAAGAAGAAAAAATTAATTTAAGAGATTATTTTAAAAAATATGGAAATACTTATGAAAAAGAAGTAGAAGTTCATGAAATACTTGTAAATACTTTATTACAATTAGATAAAGATGAAATAATTGAATTAAGTGGTATTATTGGTTATCCAGTATTTTTAAGAATTAGTTTAATGCCTAAGATTAGACATAGATTTCCTTTATTACAAGATGGTGCTTCCTTGATACTTTTAGATGAAGATAATAATATATTAGTTCAACAGAGAATGGATAATGGTAAGTATGGTTTTAGTGGTGGATGTCAAGAACTTGGCGAGGAATTAACTGATGTTGCTATTCGTGAATGTTATGAAGAAGCAGGTTTATTACTTGATAAAAATAAAATAATTGACGTTTGTGAAGTATCTGGATTATCTAGAAGAAATAGTTATCCTAATGGAGATGTAGTTGTTAATAATACAGCTTTACATATTGGTTATTTAAGTGATTGTAGTGGAGTTTTGCGAAAAGATTATGAATCAAAACAAGTATTTTTTAAACCTTTATCTTTCTTAGATAGCTTAAGTGATGAAGAAAAACACGAAAAAGATTTTATTGAAATATGTAGAATGTACGTTAATGGAGAAACACCTATTATTCATCAACAATTAATACCTAATATGGAATTGCCTGCAATAGGTGAGATGACTTTTGTAGATTATCTTTACTCATTAAGTGCTGATGAAGCTTTAGTATTAGCTAAAAAAATGGGTTATCAAGAATTCTTAAATAATTCTTTAGACGAAAGAATTAGATATATATTTCCTCGTTTAGTTGATAAAAGTGTAATTATGTCTTTAAAAGATGATTGTATTTTAGTTGAGGAAGTCGATTGTAAAGTTATGTTGCCTAAACGAATTCAGTCTGTAGGGGAAAGTTTTGAAGATTTAGTTGTTACTACATTTGGGATTAGTAAAGATGATATTAAGTTATTTCTAAGAATGTCAGGAAATAAAATGTATAATAAAGATACTAATGAATTTATAAATGCTTTAGTTTTTGAAGTAGTTAGAGAATTAGAAGAGAGTGATACTCTTAGATATAGAGCAATAAGTGAAGTAGTTGATTTATTAAGTGAAGAAGATAAGCTGTATTATAGAGCTTATATGGAAAGAAAAGAAGAATCTGTTAAGTTAAAAAGAACTATGTAAGTTAGTTCTTTTTATATGATATAATTTTTAGTAGAGGTGTTAGTATGAGGTTGACTTTAATCGATGATAGTAATTTAAGTGATAATGACATAGATAAGATTGTATATGATGGAGTAGAAGATGATTTAAAAAGTTCTAAGTATGCGTTAGTATTTGGAAATAGTATGCTTATTAAGGAAAGAGTAGGTACTGCTGTTAATTTGTATAATGAAGGACGTATAAATAAAATGATTTTTATGGGTGGGGTTAATGGTGTAAGTAATCAGGATAATTCTACTGAAGCAGAAGCAGTAAAAATGAGAACCTTGGCGATTGAACTTGGTGTTAGTGAAGATGATATTTTAATAGATGATAAATCTAATAATTCTTTTGAAAACGTTGATAATGCTTTAGGGATTATTGGTGAAGAAATTGAAAGGTTAGATAATATAATAGTTGTAACTAGTGAGTTTCATTTAAAAAGATGTCTTGGAATTTTAAATTTAAAGTGTCCTAGTTTGGGTGTCACTTTAGTTGGTTCTAAAGATGGTTTTAGTGATAGAGATAATTGGTTTTTATCAGAAGCTGTTTGGAATAGTGGGAGAAGTTTGGCAACATATGAAGCTCATTTGTTGGTAAAGTATGCTAAGGAAGGAAAAATTGCAGATTTAGAAGTAGAGTCATACGGACTAAATAAGTAATGGGTGTTTAATTATGGGTAAGATGGAATTAGAAGTTAAGGTTTTAGATATAAAAGAAGAAGTTTTTAGAAGAAAAATAGAAAGTATTGGTGCAGAATTGAAAGAAGAGACTAACCAATATTTATATACTTATGATTTACCAACTATATATGGTAGATTTGTAGATATATTATTACAACTTAATGAACCAGAAAGTGATATTAAATTTGAAACATCTAAAGAGAAATTAAGACTATTATTTTTTGAACTTGATAATTTGATTTATGATAGAAAAGATGAAGTAAATAGTATAGCGGGTGTATTAAAATTAGAAGATTTAGTTGATTCAGGTAATTTGTTAGAAGTAATTAATAAAAGTGAATTTAATGATTTTATGAAACAATTTAGAAATAATAATAAAAAGTGGATTAGAGTTAGACAAACAAATAATAAAACAACTATAGCAGTTAAACATATATTGGCTCCTGATAATAGTCATTTGCAACAAATGATGGAAAATGAAATAGAAGTATCAAGTATTAATCAAGCTAATAGTATATTAGAAGCATTAGGCTTGTCTTATAAGAGTTATCAAGAAAAAAGAAGAGTTACATATATTTTAAATGGTCATGAAATAGATATTGATTCTTGGCCAGGTATTCCAACTTATTTTGAAGTTGAGGGCGAGAATGAAGAGGATTTAGAAGAATTTCTTGATGTTCTTGGTTATAAATTAGAAGATACTGTTTCATGTACAGCTGATCAAGTTTATGAAATGTATGGAAAGACTATGTTTGGTAAAAGAATTCTTTGTTTTGATGATTATCAAGAAGAGTGATAACTTGAAAATTTGCTTAATTTGTGCTATAATTTAAGTACTTAAGAGGGAGTAGCTTTATATATATATTCGTCAAGACGATGTTATTATCCGGATTATATAAGTTTAAAACTTGCAAGACTTTTATGTAAAATACATAAGGGTCTTTTTTTAAACTCTTGAAGTGGGGGTTTATATGGATAAGAATAAAATACAAAGTTATGAAGAAATAATTTCTTTTTTAGAAATAATTGATAAAGAAAGAAAGATAATAAACAGCAAGTTATCAGTAATGGGATTTAGTTTGTTTGATGAAGAAGTTAGAACAGAGAAAAAGAGATTGAAGAAACGATTAAAAGAAATTAAATATATTTTCAAATATTTTAATAATCTTATAAAAGATTATACAACTTTTGATAGGAAAATTTTATTACCTTTCTTGGCAGAATACTTATCAAAAAATACTGATACGAAATATGTTGTATGTAAAGGCGAAGATTCAGTATGGACTGGTAAGTTTTATGTGTACTATTACTATGATTTTATTTATCCTGTGAGTGACATACTTAAGTTTAGATATAGAAGAAATAATATAGATAAACCACTTGATTATGATTCTTTAAATCAAATGGCTAGTCATAGGTTTATTTCTTTAGATGAATGTTCTAATTATACTTTAATGAATTTAAATGGATTATTTAAAGAATTTAAGGAGTTTCCAGAGTTGGAAGAAGTAGTAGAAAGACTTATTAATTTAAAGATATCTTGTCCTTATATGAGTGATGAAGATAGGCTATTAAAGGTTTTATATAATGTTAAATCTAATAGGGATAAATATAAGATAAATTTACCATTTGATAAAGATAATTTAAATGGTCAAAAAGAATTAAATGGTATGACATTATCAGAGATTTATAATTTTAAAAAGAGATAATATATGGTTAAAAGGAGTTAATATGGAATTCAATAGTTATGAAGAAATACTTAATTATCTAAGTTTACGTGTAGTTGAAGAGAGAAATATATCTAAAAGAATATCAGAATTAGGTTTTTCTTTCTTTGGTGAGGAGAAGAAAGAATTAAGATCAAGATTAAAAAAAATAAAAAAGGATTTTAAATATTATAATCATTTTATAGAATCGGCGACATCGTTTGCTCCTGATCTATTGGCAGCTTTTTTGGTTGAATTTTTATCTAAGAATACTAATAGTAGATTTTTAGTGTGTAAAGCTGAAAAGTCAGATTATTGTGGTAGAACATATACTCATTCAAATTATAAATTTATATGTTCAGCTATTGATGTAATGAAAATGCAAATAAGTGGTATTGATGTTGATGCTCGTATGGATTTTTCTACTTTACAAAATCAGTTGATGAGTAGATATATTAGAATGAATGAAGAGATAAGTTATTCGTTAATGGATTGCAATGGTTTATGTAGAAACTTTGAAAACTTTCCAGAGTTATTAGAGGTTGGCAAAAAGCTTGTTGATTTGAAAATAGCATATCCAATGATGAGTGATGAAGAACGTTTAGCTAAAGTTTTAGGAAATACATTGTCAAATTGTCGGTTAAATTGGCAAGTAAAATCTTTTAACAAAAAATATCCTAATGGTAAAAAAATAGGTGATATGTCTATTTCAGAAATATTTAGTAGCAAACGTTAAGGAAGAGTTGATTTTATGGAAAAAGTAAATTTTAAAACATATGATGAAATTGTTAATTATTTAGGATATATTAATTTAGAATATAATAAGAGTTATCAAGAATTAAATAACATTTCAATTGGAAAATTTGAAATAACTGGAAAAAAAGATAAGGAAGTGCAGAAAAGAGAGCTTAGAATTAAGTTACTTGATTATGTTCTTGCGTATCAACAATGGGATAGCTTTTTAAAGGATGCTACTACTTTTAGAAGACAAGATATTGTAAGATTTTTAGCAGAGTATTTTAGCATTACTTATGGAACAAAATATGTTGTTGAAAGTGATATAAGTGATAAAAAACAAGTTCAATCTGTAATAATTTATGATTTAATTGTATCAGAAAGAGATTTGAAAAAAAATAATGGAAATAACAAAATGATGAAATCTTTGGATTTTAGTACTTTTTTTGATAGCTGCTCAGATTGTTGTTTATTGCTCGATAATTCTTTAAAATTTACTTTATTGGATGGTATAAATCTGTCAGGTAATTTTGAAGACTTTCCAGAATTGATGACAGTAGCGCGAAGATTGGTAGATTTAAAGTTAACTAATCCTGAGATGAGTGATCAAAGAAGACTTATGAGCGTATTAAGTGGTACTTGTTTAGACTTGGTAGCTACTTATGATGAAGAAGTTAAAACTGGTTATAAATTGAGCAAGAATTTTAATTAAAATTAATTTGATTTATAAATATTTTGTGGCTAATTTTGACTATATATAAGTTTTGTTATATAATTTTAGCAATTGAGGGGGATAAGATATGGCAAATAATGGTTTAAAAACATTTGAAGATGTTATGAATTATTTATCTTATTTAGAAAAAAAATATGAAAAAATAGAAAATGAATTAAAAGAATTAAAAATTGGATTTTTTAGTGCAGAAAAAAAGCAAATGAAAGCTAAAAAATCTAAAATGTTAGAAGAGTTAGATCGTATTAGCAATTTATATGATCAATATGATAAATTATTTAAAGATGCAACTACTTTTGAGAGAAAAGATTTAGCTCCATTTTTAGCAAAATATTTTACTTTATATTATGGTAAAACATATGAAGTACAATATGGTGTAAGAGATACTTCAGAAAGTAAATATGCTAAATCTTGTGATTTTATAGCTTCTTCTGAAGATTTTGCGAGAATAGATAAAAATTATGATTTAGAAACACCAATTAATTTAGATGATGTATTAAATTTATGTAAAGATAATTGTCTTAGTTTAGGTGGCTCTAAAGCTCATACTTTATTAGCAGATTCAGAATTAAATTCAGAATTTAGTGCATTTCCAGAAATTATAGAAGTTGCTAAAAGATTGATTAATATAAAGTTAGCTAATCCTAGCTTAAATGATAAACAAAGATTAGAAGTTGCTATAAGAGATATTGCTACTGAAAATACTTTACAGCATCAAGAGTCTGAATTAGCTGCTAGCGTTAGAGAAGAAACAGAACCTAAAATTAATATTTTAAGAAGAACTGATCAAACATCTTCTATAGATGACGAAGCACCAGCAAAAAAAATAAGTATAATTAATAGAACTGATATTCAAGATTCAATGTCTCAACAAACAACTCAAGAAAAACCATTTGTTTCAACTAGTACAAGTACTTTTCGTCCTCTTAAACCACAAATTGTTCTTCAAAGTTCGGGAGAGAAAATTGTAGGAACAGGTCAATCATTAACTGAAAATAATGACGAACTGTTTGGACTTGAAAGAAAAATTTATGAGAATTTAATGCAAAGCGAACAGGTAAGAAAGCTTCAGGAGTCAATAGTTATAGATTCTCAACAACCAGAAACAGTAGTTAATCATGAGAATCCTGAAACATCTGGTGGAAAAAAATTATCAAAGTCAATGATGGGGATATATATGAATAAAAGATAGTATTAAATTATTATCTTTTTTTATTGAAGAAATTAGTGTTTTTTGATAGTATAAATAACAATTTAAGGTGGTTTTTATGAATTTTAAACTTTTAATTAATAAATTGCTTAGATTACCTTTATCACGAGGTTCGAAGTTATTTGATGAATATTATAAAAATAAAAAGTCTATTGATTTTTTTGAACAACAGATGGCGTTAGATATACTTACTCAAAAGGCGAATACTCATAAAATGTTTAAAGAAGAAAGCTTTGAAGAAGCACTTTTACATTTACATATTATGTGCTTTAGTAATAGTATAATTGGGAGAGTTTCTTTTGAGGAAATGAAAAAGTTTCCAATGGCAATATGGATAGAGTCTATTGGTTCATTAAAAGATGATGAAATAATATCAGTATTAAATAATTATGCGAAGGAATTTCCGTCAATGATTTTGGAGACTTTTATTATTAATTTAAGTGATCAGTATCAAGCTAAAACTATTGAAAGATATAAAGATTTATTTGATTCAGCTGATGATTCTTTTGATAATTTTTATTATTCTGTTTGCGAAGAAGCTAGAAAAAGGATAAGAGTTGTTTTTCCAGATTTATTTGATGAAGATGTGTTACTTAAACTACAAGATCTTCCTGCGAATGAAGCATATGACTATATAAAAGATAATTTAGAATTATTTAAAGAAGAAAATATGGATGATATCATGGAAATATTATTAGTTAATATATCATCTAATGAAATTATTGTAAAAATTTTAGATTTACTTGGTAATAAAGTAGAGGAATTATCTAACGAAAGATTTGAATTATTTATTTGTCGATATAAGTATTTAAGAGATAGAAATCCATATTATTATAATTTTGATATGCCAGAGTTTGAAGTGGATAATGAGGATAGTTATAGTGATAAAGACTTGTTAAAAATTTTTAATAAGCAGATACATAATTTAGGATTAAAAAGAACATTAGAATTATTTGATGCTAAAGTAGGATATTGGAGCAATGAGTTTTGTGAGACAATTATTTATGATTTTTTAGCAGATGCATATGAAGATAATGAACTTGCACCTTTTATTAATGATAATGTAATAACAAATTTAACTAGAAAATATACAGATTTATGTCATAGTAAAGAATTTACAATTGAAGAGTTTTATAGATTGGTTGAAGATTTAGAAGTAAGAGATAAAACAAAATTAATTCATGACGATTATATAGAAGCAATTGTTGCTTGTGGGCATTTAATGCAAAAAAGATTAATAAATGATAAAGATGCATATTTTATTAGTTTAAGAGATAAGTTTATAAAACAAACTATGTTGAAGGTTGAAAAAGATGGTAGCTTAGATGAACATATTAATTTAAATGGTATTTTTTATAGATTAGTTAAAGGCAATTTAGATTTTGATACGTTCTATAAAGTTAAAACATATAGAGGTTTAATTTATTTGGCTAAGAGTGGTATGTTAAGTAAGAATGCAGATATTATAACTAAGTTTTTGTCTGATAATCAAGTTGCAAAATTAAATATAACACCATTATTAAGGTGGAATAAAGAAATAAGAAAAGAAGATATTAGTGCTGAAAGTATTTCGTTCTTTGAGAGAATGGGCTTGCAGTTATTATGTTATTTTGGAGAAGAAAGAGGAAAACATTTGTTAACTTCTAAACTTCCTGGTAATGTAATGGAGAATTTATTTGATGGAATAGACTATAAAACAATAGAGATTGATGAAAATGGAAAACCAATTATTAATATGGATTTAATGAATTTCTTATTTGGCAAGGGATCTATTAGGGAAGAACATTCTATCATTAATAAGATGATTAGAAGAGAAATTGTTGATTTTGAAAAATATTTTGTTGAATTGTGTAATAATTTTTATACTTTAATGCAAGAACTTAATAATGTTTTAAGTGTTAAGAGAATTATTGGGCATTATGAAAATGTTATATTGCCAATTGAGTTAATGCCTGATGAGATAGGGTATATTAAGGCTTTAAGAGAGTTAAATACAACTAATGATCAGACATTAAAAGATGCGGTTTCATTATGTAATGATTCTAAGAAAAGAGAGTATTCTACTATACCTAATATAAAAGGTACTTTAGGTAAATTTAAATATGAGATTTTAGATTATAGAAATCCTTTAGCTGTAGCAGTAGGCTATTTATCTCATTGTTGTTTTACAGTTCATGGAATTTCTTATACAGCATTAAAACACTCTATGCAATCGGTAAATGGTAGAACTTTTGTAGTTTATTATCAAGGGCAATTTTTATGTCAAAGTTGGATATGGCGTAATGGTGATGTTATTTGTTTTGATAGTGTTGAAGCAGGTAGTGCGACACATGGTGCGTATAATGATGAAATTAAATTGGTTGATGTTTATAAAAGTGTTGCAGGTCAGATGATTAGTCTTTCTTCTAGTGAAGAAGATGAAATTCAGCGTGTTAAAGTTGTAACAGTTGGTAAATCAGATTTTAGATTTCCTGATTTAGAAACCGTAGAAGGAGTAGTTGCTCGTCCTTTGGAAAGAGATGTTTATGTTTATGATTCTTCTACACAAAAGATACTAGCAGGAAGTGTGCCAAAAAATCCGCGATATGGTGAGGTTGGTGTTCAGTATACAGAGCCAAGAGAGAAAGTTATTTGTATAAGTGATACTAAGCATGTTGATGTTGATTTGCTTGATGATGCTATAGTTAAAATATTTGGTATTAGATATCAAGTTAGTGGTAATATTGATAGACCTGATATGAAAGAGTTTAAAAAAGTATTTGTAGGTCAAGATTGGTATGTTACTATTGATCAGTTTGATACTGTAGATTATGGTGTTATGAATAATAGGGGTGCTAAATCAGAATTTAATGAATACGTAAGAAGATATGGTATTCAAATACCTACTCAGGAAATTAATAGTGGCTATGGTCTTAAAAAAAGCAGAGACTTTGGAGGGAGTGTGTAGTTATGTTGATATTAGAAAATGCTAAAAAAAGTTTTGCTTCAGCCTGTGGTAATTTTGATAGATATAATGAAGAAAGTGAATTTTATCATAGAATAGCAGAAATGATTCCCGAAAGAATTGATGTCGATAATTTAATATTGGCATTTAAGATTGCATTACGTGATGAAGATAGAAGAGGAAAAAATACAGTTGGATTTATTGCATTAGCTCCAATGTATGTTGATCAATGTGAAAATTTAGAGTTTGCAGCAGAATTTAGAAAAAAATATAACAAAGAAATATTAGGTTTAACTGTGGAAAAAATCTCAGATGAAACTTTTGAATGTATAGAAACTGAACCAGATATTATAGATATTTCTAACAAAAGTAGAGGTGCTGTTTTAGCAGCTTTATATAATCATACAGTACCTTTGGGAAAAGGCTTTATACAATATAATCCAATGAGTTGGACTCCAGAAATGGGTGAGTACTATTTTGATAAAGTTGGAAAGAAAAATTATGCTGGAGGAATGTCTTTTGGGTATGTTGTTGGTAGATGTTTAGATGTTTTATTTCAAGATAATCTTGTATATGTTGGCGGATATAACTATGTAAATGGTAAAGGAGCTGCTCAAAAAGTTATTGCAACTGTCCCTAATTTAGATGAACCTAATGTAGAAGAGGGAAAAAAATTAATAAAATAATTTAATAATTATAAGTAATATGCTAAAATATACATTACACAAAAAGGAGGTATTTAAATGTCAAATGTAGATGTAAAAAGGGATATTGTAAGTTATGAAAGCTTATTAGCGGGTGCATTAATTAGATTCGGTAAAGTTGATGAAAATGATATGGAAATTTTAAATGAAGAATTTTATGCAATGTGTGGAAATGATATTAACAAAACACGTATAATTAATCCTTATATAAAATGTGATAAAGGGGTTTATACTGTTGTTGGTGATACAGAATTAGAAAGATTTGATAACAAAGTTAAACTTGGTGAAGTACAGGGTGAGAAAGTAAAATCATTTATTGGATGTATAAATCCTGAAGTACTTGTTTTACGTAAAGTAGAATTGTTAGATGGAATTTCTAAGGATGAAGTATCTGGATACAATTTAGATGAAATAGTAGCAATATCTAAGGCGATGAATGAAGGAGATTTAACAATTATTTGGAATAACGATGTTCCTCATGATGATTATGAACAAATTCTTTTAACAACTAAAGGAAGAGTAAGATTATTTATGTTAGATTATTGTTCTGAAATAGAAGAATTTAGAAAATTACTAGATGATAATGGTTATGATAGTAGTTTAATATATAGTTTCTTATTAACACAAGATTTTAGTTTAGGTGTTTATGAAATATTAAATTTAGATAACTTCTTTGATTATTGTAATACTTATGATAAAAATAGATATGCTTCAAGCAAAAGTGTAGATACTGATAGAAGTGGCAAAGGTTATAAGAAGGTACCTGAAGATAAAAAATAAGATTGGAATTATAATTTCCAATCTTTTTATATTTCTTTAATATCTTTTATATATGCATATTTTGTATCATGATAATTTGCAATTTTGTTGTAAATATGTTCTATTGCTGATAATTCATTTATTCTTATTATTTTATTGTCATTTAATATGAGAGGAATTACATTTCTTTTCTTTGTTTCAAAACTTATATGATATCTTTTGGGTAATATATTAGTTTTTGTTACTTTAGTAGAATAAGAGAAGATACTCCATGATGAAATATTATTAGCTAGAATATCGACTATTTCTTTTTCATTTTTTGTATATAAATCTTCAATAGTAAATAGTCTTTTTTTAAATGCTTTATCTAAAGCATCAGAAATATATTTCATAACATATTTATTTTTATTACCTTGAAGTTCGATTGCATAAATAGAAACCATTTTAGCAAATTTTTTGCTTATATTAATATTAGTAAAACCTAATTCTGGGGTTCCTTCTTCGTTAGTTATTATTGCAATGTTATTGTAAACTTCTTTAATTTCTTCAAGTGAGTGGGTGTGAAGCCATATGTAACAAGTGTGTAAAACTCCATCTAAGCGATCTGTGCATAATTTTGGAGACTTGTTTTCTAATATTGGATATTTGGTCAAATCTTTTAAATCTTCTATAGATATATTGTCTTCTTTTAGACATTTTAAAAGTTCTTTATCTTTTTTCATTAATTCAACTATATCTATTTCTGATGATTCTTGATTGATGGCATCACCAAGTAAAACATCTATAGTATGAGCGAAACAAGGTGTTCCGATATCGTGTAATAGAGCGGCAATAGTTGATAGCTTATCGTGAGTAAAATGCCATGTCATATGCGCCACAATAAGGCTATGATCAAATCTAGTATAAAAAAATAATGGTGAATATATTTTTGTATAATCACAACCGCAGAATTGACCTATATTTTTTATTCTATTTAAAGTATTAGTATTTAGATATTTATCAATGAATGATGGATATTTTTTGTCTATAAATATATTTAAGTATTCATTCATATTTATCACCAAGATTTATTATAACATGGTAAAAAAAAGAGTGAAATAATATTCACTCATAAGATTTCATTATTAATGTTTTTTCTAAGTCATCAATTCTATTAAATAAATTATTTAGATATGTAATTAAATAAATATGTGGTCTTGTTATGACATTTTTAAAATTAAATTCGAATCCTTTAATTTGAAGAGAGGTTTTAATATTTTTAGCTTCTTCTGAAAGAATAGGAATAAATGATATAGCAATAGTTATTATTAAAGATATCTTTTTTATATCAATTTTTAATAATTTTAATGGATATAAGAGATAGTAAAATCCTTCACTTAAATTACTTGGTGTTAATTTGTTTGTAATTATAAATGTTAAGTTTATAACCGAGAAGAGTTTGATACATATTAAAATTGATGTGGTAAATGTTTCATAAAAAATATTACAAATAAATATAAATGATATAAAGATAATGTTTTTTATTAAGAATCTAAGATATTTCTTAATATTACATTTTGTTAATAATAAAAGAATTAAATTAAATAATATAATTAATAAAATAATTATCAAATTATTTATGAAGAAGATGATAGAACTATAGATAATTAAACTGGCTATAATAAGGGCATTAATCATAGATTGTTAATTTCCTTTATGATTTCTTCTTCATTATTTACAGAAGCACCTTTTCTTTTTAATGCTTCAATTATTTTAAGAGTGAATGAAATATCAAGATTATGTTCTTTTAAAATATTCATATTATTAAATAATTCTTCTTTTGTATATTTATATATTTTATTATTATCTATTATTAGTATTTCATCAGCATAGATAAGTTCATCCATGATATTTGTAATCCATATTATTCCAATATTATTTTTGTTTAATTTTTTGATTAGATTATATAATTCTTTACGACCATTTATGTCTAACATTGATGTTGCTTCATCAAAAACTATATATTTAGGTTTCATTGCTAGAATGGAAGCGATTGAAATACGTTGTTTTTCTCCTCCAGATAGATTGTATGGGTTTGAGTTTATTTTATCTAACATATTAACTTGTTCTAAAGAATCTTTGATAATTTTATCAATTTTTTCTTTAGGCGTATTAATATTTTCTAAAGTGAATTTTATATCATCATAAATTCTAGTAAATAGTATTTGATTGTTAGGATTTTGGAAGACCATACTTACTAATTTTCTTAATTCAATTAGAGGAGTTTTTCTATTTATTGTTTTGTTGTTAATTATTAATTTTCCTTTGTAATCTTTTTTTAATCCAGATAAAATATTTCCTAGAGTTGATTTGCCACTACCGTTTTTTCCTATTATAAAAGTTATTTTATTTTGAGATATATTTAAATTTATATCTTCTAAAATATTACTATCATATCCACAAGTTAAATTTTCTATTTTAATCATTTTGAGTCATCTTCTTTATTTGTTCTTCAAATATTTTACATAGAGATAGGATAGTAAATATTTTTATTGGAGCCATGATTAGTTGTTTAGCAATTCTAATTGGAACAATTATTTTACTGGCATTCTTCGTTATTAAGAAAATCCAAAATGTGTTTAAAACACCGTTTAAAATGCCTGTTACTATGATAGTACTAACGATTAATTTAATAATAAATTTTTTATCTATTTTAAATTCTTCTTTAGAATGTAGTAATAGTCCATAGGTTAGGCCAGTCAAGAATGCTGTAATGGTGAAGCCAAAGAAATAACTTCCTGAAGGGAATAGTAATGCACCAATAATGTCACTAATAGTAGTTATAAAAGTTGAATGTTTCCAACCTAGGATTATTGCTGATAACATAATAGGAATGAATGAGAATCCAATTGTTAGTAGTGGAGTTCTGATTGATAGAATACGTCCTAAAATGATAGTTGATGCTAAGAATAAAGCACTTAATAATAATTTTTTTGTTTTGTTCATATAAAAAATCCTTTCTTTTCCGCACTGAAAAACAAGGATTGTTCATCTTTATTATTCAATAGCGGAATGCGAAAATAATTAAGCGAGATGTCTCTTGCCTCATAAACAACTTCCCGTTTTATGAGTCTTAACTAATTATTTTCTACTCTAATGTTTATTTAGTTTTAAGAAAAGAAGGATTAATATACTTTGAGTTTTCTCTCGATTAAGCAAATACATTTTTGCATAATAATCACCTTCCGAATTAATTATAGCACTAAAAAAATAAATGTGTACAAAAAACGCATTAAAAAATAATTTTATTGAATTTGGTTTAATATTCTAGTATAGTTTTCTTAAGTGAAGAAGGAATTACTTATGATAGATAATGGATACTTGTTTGCAAAAGATGAAAAGAGATTGTTTATTAACACTAATTTAGGATGCAGTAGTAGATGTAGATTTTGTTACTTACCTAAATTGGGAATGACTGGAATAAGAAGAAAATCTTGGGAGGAGGTTTTAGATTTACTAAAGACTTCTAATTATAAATATGATAAAGATACTTTAATAACAATAGGTTGTTTCTCAGAGTGTTTTGATGATTTAAATAAAGAAGAAACAATAAAGATAATAAAGTTCTTTTTAAATAATGGTAATCAAGTACAAATGTCAACAAAAAGATATGTTTCTTATGAAGATATTAAAGATATTTTGCCATTAATTAAATATTATGGTCAGTTTGTTATATTTGTTAGTTCAAGTACAATATCAAGATATAATGAATATGAGTTAGGGACTGATGAGTTAGAAAAAAGATTTAAGACATTTGATTTAATAAAATATAATATACCTGTAGTTTTATATATGAAACCTGTTTTGCAGGATATAACAATAAAAGATGTTAATTTATATAAGAAGTTGATAATAGGTAAAAAGGTTAAGCATATAGTAGTTGGATCCTTATTTACAGAAGATGTAAGTGATGAGACGATTCATTTTTCTAATGATAATAAGTTATATTATAATGAGTGTGATGATGAAGAAAAAATAGTAGAGTCGTTGGAAACTTGTACTAGAGTATGGAGACGTAGTACAGAAGTTGTAAAATATTTAAAGGAGAATTTTTATGATAGAACTGATAAGAAATGAAGTTTATGAATTACTATGTAAAGATAATTCAGGACATGGAATGGATCATATTGATCGAGTTTATAGATTAAGCGTTAAATTTGCTGAAAAAGAAAATGCTGATGTTTTTGTTGCTGGAGTTATTGCTCTTTTACATGAAGTTGATGATTATAAATTATTTGGAGAAGAAAGTGCTGAAAATCTTACTAATGCAAAAATGATTATGAATAAAGTAGGTATTGATTTAGAATCACAAGCAAGAATTATAGATGCAATAAAAAGAATAGGATATAAAAAATATTTAAAAGGAATTCGTCCCGAATCTTTAGAAGGAATGATTGTATCTGATGCAGATATGTGTGATGGATTAGGGGTTAGTGGAATTCTTAGAACCTATGATTATCAAAAAGCTCATGGTAAACCCTTCTTCGACAGAAATGCTTTTCCTAATTCAAATGTCGATGCAAATAATTATAAGATATGTGATAATAGTGCTGTTTCACATTGTTTTGAGAAAATATTAAGATTAAAAGGACTTATGATGACAGAATCTGGTAGGGTTGAAGCGAGCAGTAGACATGAAATAGTTGTTTCAGTTCTATATCATTTATTTGAAGAAGAGGATGCTCCAGAGTGGAAAGAGTACTTAGATAAATTTTTACAAGATTTGGAAAATTCATATAGCAAAGATATTTTAACTTTAACGAAAAAAAGTTAAAATATTTTTTTATGTATTGACAAGTGTATAAAATACGCATATACTGATGTTGTAAGAAGTTTATGAAGGAGAAGAGAGAAATATTTGAAGAATAAAAAATTATTATTTCAAAAAAAAATTTAGTTATTATTTAGTTTATTATATAAATTGTCTATGACAATTATTTATTTCAAATGTATATGTGTAAAAAATACACTTGTGAGGTGGAGTATGAAAATAGCAATAGTTGGGTTAGGTCACGCGTTTCAAAAACAGTATAATGCTTTATGTTGTATAAATGAGTTTGAAAAAGTAGAGTTGTGTGATAATGATAAGAACAAAATAAAAAAGTATAATTGTAAAGAAAATTATTTGGAGTTAGATAGTGAAAATGTAGTAATTTCAACATCTCCTGTATTACATCTAGAAATGATTAAAAACTTAATTGAGATAGGCAAAAAAGTTATTGTAGAAAAACCAATAGTTACATCTTTTAAGGAATTAGAATGTTTAAAGAAGATAATAACGAAAGAAAATTATTACAATTCTTTACATTTTGCTTATGGTGTTGAGGTTGATTACTTTATTAAGAGTATAAATATAAGACCTAATAAGATTTATGCATATATTAGTGATGATTATGTTAAAGATGAAAGAATAATTGATAAGGCTTTGCCACTTTGTGGTTCTTATTTAGATGAGGTTGTTAATCCTTTATCTGCAATAACAAGAATGTTTGGGGATAGTATTAAATTTATAAGCAGTGATAAAAAATATTATGAAGGAGATAGAGATGATTATTATTCTAGGTCTTTATTTGAAATAAACGATATACCTGTTCAGATAGAGGTCTTGTGGAACAATGAAATTAGTCAGAAGTATATAGATTTATATTATGAAGATAAAATAATAAGACTTGATAGTATGAATCAGCAGGTTATTAATCTAACTGGTAATGAAGTTTTATTTGAAGGAATTGGGGATCGAATGACTAATCATTATATTGGAGTTTTTAATGATTATTTAAATAATGGAAGCAATATAGAGATTTCTTTAAAGTTACATGAAGAATTATTAAAGGGGATTAATTATGAAAACTAAATTAATTTTATTAGGTGGTGTTCCTGGTACTGGTAAAACAACAGTTGCTTATAATCTAGCTTTAAAACTTGGAGTTGATAAAGTAGTTAGCGTTGATATGATTAAGGCTTTTACAAAAGCTTATAAGAATAGATTTAGTAGATATGTTTTTACGACAACACATGAAGCTTATAAGTTAGATGGTATATCTGTGATAGAAGGTTATTTGAAACATTCGAAAGTTATAAACAATATTATGTTAAAAGTTATAGAAAATATAAAGGACAATTTTGTAATAGTTGAAGGTTCAACAATAAACAAAGATTTTATAAATATTATTGATAAAACCAAGTATGAGATTGTTTACATTAATTTAGATTTGTCATCTGATAGGTTGATTGAAAGGTATAAGAAAAAGGAGAAGTTGAGGAAGAGTAATTGGATAGAAAATATAAAGAATATTGAAGTTATAAATAATTATTTAAGAAAAGATAATTTTAGTGTTGTTAATGATAATTTAGAAAATACAATAGATAGGATTGTGGAATATGTCAAAGAAGTTTTATATGTATAATAATGGAACTTGTACAAGAGTTAAATTGTATGGAGTTGATGTTAATAATTTGTTTTTAGTTAATGGATATGAAGAAGTTAATAAGGAAGAGCTAGCTGATTATATTATTGTTAATACTTGTAGTTTTTTAAAGAGTAAAGAGGAATATTTTTACAGATTTATAAAAGCTATAGATAATAGGATTAACGATAAACAGAGAATTGTTGTAATAGGATGTTTACCTAGTATTATACGAGATGAATTATTAGATATTAATGAAAATATGATATTGTTTGGAAGGGATATAAGTGAGATTAAAAAGTACTTTAAGTTTAAAAAAGATATTCAAACAAGAGCGACTTCTGTTTCAGAAAAATTAGATTTTAATAAAAATGTTTTGTATCAATTTAACAAATATATATTACATAGTAAACATATAGAATATAGATTAAAGAGAGAGAAAGTGTGTTATCTACAAATATCAAGTGGGTGTAGAGGAAGGTGTACTTATTGCTCTGAAAAGTTTACAACTAAGTTAAAAAGTAGACCTATGCAAGAAATTAAGGATGCTATATTTGATGGAATTAGTAGAGGATATACATTGTTTGGATTAAATTCAGATGATGCTTCAGCTTATGGCAAAGATATAGGAAGTTCTTTAGAAGAGTTGTTAACAGAAGTTGTTAATATAAAAGAAGATATTTATTTTTCTATACCAGAATTTAATCCGAATGGACTTAGTGATATAGTTATTGAGTGTTTGAAAGATAAGAAATTTTTGTATATTACAGTTCCTATGCAAAGTGGATCACAGAGAATTTTAGATTTAATGGAAAGACCATATAAAATAGATGATGTTATAAAAAGAATTAAGAGAGTAAAGAAAAACAATAAAAAGTTAAAAATTAATACTCATGTAATAGTGGGATTTCCTGGTGAGACAGAAGAAGATTTCTTAAAAACAAAAGAAATATTAAGTAGTGGTTTGTTTGATAGAGTAAAAGTTTTTATGTATAATGAGAGACCAAATACAAAAGCTGCTTTAATGGATGGTAAAGTACCAGATAGTGTAAAGGTTAGAAGAAGAGATGAATTGTTGAATGTGATGAAAAAGCAAAATATTAAACATTTTTCAATGACTAATTTGATATTAAATAGGGAGCAATTAAAATGATAGAATTATTAGATTATGTTTTAGATAAAGATGATAACTTTTGGATTATAAATAATATAACAGATGGCGTTGCAAAAGGATATATCGTTTATAGAGTAAGTGAAAAAGGCAAGATAAATCATATTACAGGAAAGAAATATAAAAAAGATAATGATAATGATGGTATTTTAGTTGTTCCTAAAGATTATAAGATGATATTTAATCCAAGAATTTTTTATAAAGAAAATAAAGGTAATTTGGTAGGTGTTTGGTCCGATTATGTAAATGTTTTAAATGAAATAGGTATAGAAGATAAGGATATAGGTATATTTGGTTCTTATTTAATTGGTTTTGATATAACAAAAGATGTTGATTTTGCTATTTATGGAAAAGATAATTTATATAAATATTATAAAAATATTGAATATATTAAAGAAAAGTTAGGAGTTAGTTCTATTAGTGAAGAGCATGCTCTTTATCAATATAATAAGCATAAGGTTAAATTTAGTTCTAAATGTGATTTAAAAGAAATAGTAGAACGTAATTGGAGTGGAATAGAGTTAGATAATGGTGTATTATCAACACCTAGATTTATAGATTTGAATGCTATGAGTATTCCAAAGAAAAATGGTATTGATAAAGAAGTGGAAGTTAAAGTTATTGAAGGAATTAGTAGTACAATGTTACCAAGAATTGCAATGGTAGAGTATAAAGGTGAAGAGTATAAGATAATATCTACGTTGTGGAAATTTCAAAGTTTTGCACATGTTGGAGATGTGTGTATGATTTATGGAAATGTAGATGAGCAGAATAAAGTAATAATACTTGATGAAAATAAATATTATATAAATTATCTCATTAAATCAAATAAAATATTAGAAGACAGTGTCGTAAGCGATACTGTTTTTTTATGTACTTGTAAGTTAGATGTCACTTTGATTGTCTATAATTGAAGTTAAGAAGGGGGAAATGTGGGATTTTATATGAAATGCAACCTAAACTATACAAATTGCAAGCTGAAATTGGTAGAGTGCAACTGGTTGATAATATAAAATTCTAGTTGAGGTGAGGGGTATGAATATTTTAATACTTACTGGTAAATTTGGTTTTGGTCATACAAGTGCAGCTAATTCTATTAAAGAAAAAATATTATTAGAAAATCCGAACTATAATGTTCAAGTAATAGATTTTATTGAATACTTATTCCCAGTAATAAGTAAAGTTATTTATGGAACATTTAATTTTTTAGTTAATAAATGTTGTGCATTATATAATTTCTTAAATAAGATAGGATCAAAAAATAGTAATGCACCATTAAAGAGTTTTATTGTTAAAAAAATAGATAAGTTATTGATTGATAATGAAATAGATATGTGTATATCAGTATTTCCTGTTTGTTCACAATATATTTCTGCTTATAAGAAAATGAGAAAGTCTAATGTTATTCTTAATACTTGTGTTACTGATGTTGATGTACATGAAGAGTGGATAAGTGATGAAACTAATTTATATTTTGTTGCTTGTAATAAAACAAAAAGTAATTTAATTAATAAAGGTGTAGATGAAAATAAAATAGTTGTTTCTGGAATACCTGTAAGAAATAATTTTAATTGTGAAAAAGAAAAAAGTGAGAAACATAATATTTTAATTATGGGTGGAGGATTAGGGCTTATACCTTCAATAGACGATTTCTTAAGTGACTTAGATGATAATAATAATTTTACAATTAATGTAATTGTTGGAAATAATCAGAAGATGTATGATAAATTATCTAATAAGTTTAAAAATATAAATGTAATTGGTTTTACTAATGAAGTTTATAAGTATATGAAAGAAGCTGATTTAATTGTAACTAAAGCTGGTGGAGTTACAATGTTTGAAGCAATAGTTTCGGAGACACCACTTTTTGTAATTAAACCATTTTTGAAACAAGAGCTAGGTAATGCTTTATATATAGAAGATGAAGGAATAGGTGAAGTTGTTTGGGATAAGAGTACGTCTATTTCTGATGATATTACTCTTTTAGTTTCTAATGATGCTAAAAGATTAAAAATGATTAATAATATGAAACAGATTAAAAGTAATTTTGAAAATATTTCTTTTACATCCTTTAGTAAGAGAGAAGAGGTATAATGATGAAATATTTAATTGTATTATTTATATTAGTGTTAATTTATTTGTTTTATACAGTATTACCATCTTTGTATTTTAAGTTCATGTATAAATTAAAAAGGAAAGAAAATGGTAGTACAATATATTTAACTTTTGATGATGGACCAAGCAATGAATATACAGAAGTGTTACTTGATGTTTTGAAAAAATATGATGTAAAAGCGAGTTTTTTCTGCGTTGCTAATTTTGCTAAAGAAAATGAAAATATAATAAAGAGAATGAATAAAGAAGGTCATTTAGTTGGTTTACATTCTTTAAAACATGATAATGCTTATTTAATGGATATTTTTAAAACAAATAAAGATTTTAAAAATAGTATAGAAATTATGAAAAGTCTTGGGAAAGACATAGTTTATTATCGTCCGCCTTGGGGAGATTTAAATTTAGCTAGTTTATTTAATATAAGAAAGTATAATTTAAAGTTAGTTTTATGGAATGTAATGGCAGAAGATTGGGAAGGTGATACTACAGCTTTTGATATAGAGGTTAAATTGCTTCGCCGTATAAAAGGTGGAGATATAATTTGTTTACATGATGGAAGAGGAGAAAATGAAGCACCTAAAAGAACAATAGAAGCATTAGATAAAGTAATTCCTATATTATTAGGTAAAGGTTTTAAATTTGAAACGGTAGATAAGTACTATGAAAAATAAAAGTATTTCAAAAAAAATAATTAATGCTTTATTATTTGTTTTGTTTGCTTTCTTAACATTCTATATTATATTTAAAGATAATAGTATTGGTGAAATAGTCGCTAATATAAAAAATGTTAGTTTATTTTATATATTTGTGGCGATAGGAGCTATGTTTATATTTATATCTTGTGAAGGAATAAATATTAGAAGAGTTTTGGAGACTTGTGGATGTAAGATTTCTTTATTACAGTCATTTAAATATGCTTTAGTTGGTTTTTTCTTTAGTTCTGTGACACCTTCTGCTAGTGGAGGTGATCCCGCACAATTATATTTTATGAGTAAAGATAAATTACCTGTTGCTCATTCTGCATTAGCTTTATTAGTTGAATTATCAAGTTTTCAGTTTGTATCATGTACAATAGCTATAATTGGTTTTTTCTATAATTATGATATTTTGATAAATAATATTGGAAATATAAAATATTTATTATTTTTAGGATTAGCAATTAATATTATTATTTTATTGTGTTTATTAGTTATGATATTTTCTAAGAGATTTGCTCTTAAGTTTATGAATATAGTATGTAATATTTTAAAGTTATTTAATTATAAAAAAGTTGATGAATTTAAGAATAAATTTAGTAGTCAAATAGAAGAGTATCATCAATGTTCAATATATTTAAAAAAGAATAAATTAGTTTTATGTAAAATAATTATGACAACAACTTTACAAATGGTTTTGTATCATAGTATTCCATATTTTGTCTACTTGTCATTTGGTTTAAATAGCGTTAATTGTTTAACTTTTATCTTAATGGAAGCAGTATTATATATTTCAGTTTCCTCATTACCTCTACCAGGGGCAATGGGTGTTTCAGAAGGGGGATTTATGATAATGTTTAAAATGTTTTTTCCTGCGAGTATTTTAAGTAGTGCAATGATAATATCTAGAGGAATTAGTTTTTATTTATTTGTTATGATTAGTGGAATCTTACTTAGTTTGTTTATGATTTTAGATAAATATAGATTAAAAAAAGTTCATAATGTTTAAGTTATGAACTTTTTAGGTTGAATTATTTATTATTTAAAATGTAAGTTAGAAGGACACCAACCGTTCTATCTTCATGAATTTGATTTGAAGCACATAGTTCAATAATTTCATCAAATGTTTTCCAAACATAACCATTTATTACTTCATCTTCTTCAAGTTGAGGACCATTTTCACTAACTTGGTAATCTGTTATTTCATAATAGTATAAATCCCATACAACACCAGCACCATCTTTTGATACTTTAATTTGTTTAGGATTTTTTACAATAAGACCTATTTCTTCTAGAACTTCTTTAGGGACTGTCATTTCGACATGTTCTAGAACATCATCATTTTTTAAGGATTCTTTGTATGCTTCAAGTGAATCAAATACTTTACCACCAGGTAGTCTTAAATCCCAATCATTTAATTCATATCTAAATTCTTTAGAAAATAAAATACTTTTCTTTTCTTTATCAATAATTAATGCTCTTATACCAGGAGGTCTTCTTACAAAGTTTCTTTTTACATTTTTAGATTTTCCATCAATAATGAATTCATCTTCTGATGTGACAAATTCAAAAAAACCATTATTAAATCCAGTTGTTTCCATAAATATTCTCCGTTCTTCTGTTTATTATAACATTTTTAATTAATAAGTAATCTAATTTATTTATGTTAATTGTTTGAATTAGTTATTTATAGTAAAATATAATTTAATGAAATGCGGTGTTGTTATGGAACAAAATATAAATTTTAAGAAGATAGTAGCGGATAATTTAGAGTTGGCAGTAAGTATACAAAATGAAATATTTCCGGATGAAGATGGAAGAGTAAATTTTATTGAATGTATAGAACATAATCCTTATAGAAGAGAGCTTGATTATTATATTGTTTATGATGGGGATGAACCAATTGGCGTTACAGGAATTTATTCGTATCACGAATATCCAGATGATGCATGGTTAGGATGGTTTGGAATTCTTTCTAAGTACAGATGTAGAGGTTATGGAAATAAAGTTTTAGATATGACGATAGAAATGGCTAGAGAAAAAGGATATAAAAATTTACGTTTATATTCTGATGAGTGTTTTTCTGATGCACATCGTTTATATAAAAGTAAAGGTATGATACAAGAAATTTATGATAATCCAGGTGATAAAGATCCTTATGAAGTAGAAGGATTAAAGACTTATATTTTCTCTATGAGTTTGAATGATGAAGAAATTATGTTATGGAATAATAAAATTCTAGGTTTGAAAGAACAAGGAATGAAGGAAGGAAGAGATTTATGCAAGTAACTGTAGAGATGGCTAGTTCAATAAATGGACTTATTGCTTATGAAAATGGGAGTGAAGATTTTTTACTTGAAAGAAATTATCAAATTATGTTAGATTTCTTGAAAAATTATGATTGCTTAGTTTGGGGGAATACGACATTTAAAAATGTTATGTCTTGGGGGAGTGACTATATTAAAGATTTAAAAGATGTTATGGTAATTATTTTTTCAAAAAATAATATAGAATATCCTTATGATAATGTATTTGTAGTTAATTCGATGGAACAATTTTATAAACTATGTGAAGAAAAAGATATAAATAAAGTGTTTGTTTCAGGTGGTGCGAGAACTAATACATTGTTTATGAAAGAAGATATAGTTGATCAAGTTATTATTAACTATAATCCATATGTTTTAAATAAAGGAATTAATTTGTTCGAAGGTGATTTTTTTGAAAATAAGTTAGTTTTAGATAAGATAGTAAGAGAACAAGAAGACATTTTACAAGTATGGTATAAAGTATTAAAAAATGATGAAAATTATGATAAGAGAAGAATTTTAATTACTGGTTCTGTACTAGTAGCTGATAAGGATTCAGTAGAAATTTATGAAAAGATGGTTAGTTTAATAGATAAAGATAAATATTTAGTTTCTAGTCCAATTGATACAATGAAATTTCAAGGAGATGATAAAGCTAGATATGAAAGAGCAATGAATTTACTTCAAGATACGAAAAAGATTATAGCTGAAATGAGTACTGTATCAACTGGTCAAGGAATGGAGTTACAAGAAGCTATACGTAGAAATATTCCAGTACTTGTTATTGCAAAGACTGGTAGTAAGATATCTGGTTTAGTTAAAGGATGTCCAAATTTGGTAGATATTATTTTTTATGATAATATAGATGACGTTAGTGAAGAAATCTTAAAATTTATTGGATAAATTTAAAAAGGGGAGTTTTAGGATGGATGTTAAATTAGTAAATGAAAGATGGAATTTATATCAAGAAAAATATCGTCAGCTATTTAATTATGGAGTAGAGAATGGTTTAATACGACTTTATAGTGATAGACTAATAAAAGCACTTAGAGATGTTTATTATGGTGGAATGCCAGCTTCGATAGTTTTATTATGTAATGATGCTTGTAATGGTTTTTGCTATGATAGAGCTTTATTATTATCGTTAGTATTAGAAGATGATGATTATCAAATGGTAGATGCTGATATAGATTCATTAAGACTTAATCCGATATATGCTTTAAAAAGTGAAGAAGAACAAGACGAGTCATATGCTGAGCATTGTTATTTAGAAGCTAAAGGTGGCGATGGTAGAGTATGGGTATTTGATACTTCAGTAGGTTTAGCTTTTGAAAGAGGATTATACGAAGAAATGCAACATCCTAAGGTTAATAGAGTTTTTGATAAAACTACTGTAATGGAGTTTCAAGATTATAAAGAACTTAAAGAAGCTGATTTGGAAAATGAAAAATATGCTTTACCCTTTGTGATGCCTTCTTATGAAGCTGTAGCCGAAAAAGGTCAACCTTATTATAGTGAAAGATTGAAAGAAGAAATTTCTCATTATAAGAAATTTATTGATTATGATGAAGTAAGAAAAGAAGTACATGAAGATATGTTACGCAAAGGATTTTTAGGTTAAATAAAATAATTATAAATTAAAGACTACATATGTAGTCTTTTTTGATATAATAGAAGACAAAAATTAAAGAAGGTGTCATTATGATAAGAAATGTTATTTCAGTTCTTGATGGTGCAGCTGGTAGTTGTGGAAAAGCTAAAGTGGTCGGTGAAATAGCTACTGATTCTACTATTAATCTAGGAGCTGCTATTACTAATTGTATGCCAAATGCAGGACATACTTTTGTATCTCATAATGGAAAATCTTTAGTATTTAGAAATATACCTGTATCGATTGTAAATCCAAATACAGAATTATTTATAGGCCCTGGATCTGCCATTGATATGGAAGTCTTTAAAAGAGAATATGCAATGGCTGAACCTTATTTAGAAAACAGAAAGATTTATGTTCATGAAATGGTACCTTTAATATGTGATAGACATAAAGAATATGAAAGACAGAATATAAAAAGTGGCTCAACATTTAAAGGTTGTGGAGCTGTTAGTATGGAAAAGATAATGAGAGATCCGAATTTGGAGTTTTTTAAAACTTATAAAAATGCAGTTTTATGTACCAATGATGAATGGTTAGATAGATTGCATAGTCACTTAGATAGAACTTTAGAGTTTGTAGTACTAGAAGGTGCTCAAGGATGTGATTTGTCACTTAATTTTAGTGGAAATTATCCTTATGTAACAAGTAGAAATGTGTCAACAACACAATTGCTTGCTGACAGTGGAATACCTGGAGAGGCGTTACTTGGAACAGTAATGGTAATGAGACCTTTTCCAATCAGAATTAGTAATGTTACTAAATCTGGTGATTTCATTTATACAGGGGCTTATGGTAGTGGACAAGAACTTACTTGGTCACAGATAAATGTTTCTTCTTTACTTGGAACTTATCCATTTAAAGGTGATTTAGATTTTTATGCTACTGATGCATTTCAAAATAAAGACTATATATTAGAGTTAATGTTAAGTGTTGATGAAGTTTACTTAAAACAATTATTTGGTAAAAAGGCATCTTATTATATAGATCATCCAGAGTTAGTTACTTTTGTAGAAGCTTGTGAATTAGAAAGATTATTATGTAAGGGAGAGAAAACTTATCAATCTTTATTATTAGATTTACCACCATTAGAAAGATTTTATGAAGATAAGGGAGAACAATATATTTCTGATTTATCAGAACAGACAACTGTTACGAAGATGGAGAGAAGAGTTTTTGATTTAGATATAAGTAAATTAAAAAATAATTGTAGAGTAAATCATCCTTATGGATTATATCTTAATTTCTTTCAACATTTAGATTATGATTTTCATCACTATAAAGGAAAGATTGATGATGTTCATTTTAATAAGTATGTAAAAGAATATTTAAGATGGTTGGAGTGTGAAACGAAGTGTGAAATCATATCTTTAGGTACAGGAGCAATAAATAAAGAGCGAATTGCTAAGAAGAAAAGTTTAGTAAGAGATTTAGTAGCTTAGCTTATGGTATAATTAGTTTAGAAAATAGGTGATAAAATGAAAATAGATATTAAGAGAGTTAAAATAATTGTTACTGTACCAGTTGATGATACGGAAAAAGTGAGAGAGTTTATTTGTAGAGCAGGTGCAGGTATTATTGGTAATTATACTGATTGTTCAATGATAACAAAATGTACAGGTACTTTTAAGCCAAATATGTCAGCAAATCCATATTCTGGAGAAAAAGGTAAACTAGAGTTTGCTGATGAAGATAAATTAGAAGTTGTTTGTGATGTAGAGAAAGTAAAAGAAGTAATTAATAAATTAAGAGAAGTTCATCCTTATGAAGAACCAGCTGTTGATATTGTTCCTTTAATAGATGAATCTCAATTTATGTAGGAGATAATTATGGATGTTGAAGAAAAAATACTGAAGGCAGTAGCTCCATGTTCGATGTTTTGTAGTACTTGTACAGGCTGTAAGTACGGAGATATAAGTTTTCATGCTACTGAATTATTAAGGTTATTAGAAGGTCATGAGGAGTTTTTAGATAAAAATTTAAAAGCACAATATAGAGATAGATTAGAAGAATTTAGAATATTTCAAAAACGATTAAAAAAGCTTGCTCATCCTAAATGTGGCGGTTGCCGTAATGGTGGGGCTAGTGGATGTAGTATTAATGGTTGTATTATTCCTGAATGTGTGAAAGAACATAATGTAAATTGTTGTGGTGAATGTAGTGAATTTCCTTGTGATAAAGTGAAAGAAGCTGGATTTAAAGAAACTACAATTAAGAAATGGCTAGATGGTAGTAGTAAAATAAGAGAAGTTGGGATAGAAGCATATTATCAAGAGAATAAAGATATACCACATTACATTAATTATAAGAATAAATAGGTGATATAAAATGGAGAAGAAAATAATTCTTGAAGCTGTTTATAAATATTTAGATTTTTTTAAAGATGAAAAAGAAAGATTGCATATATTTATTAATTATTTGGATAATTTTACTGGAGATGAAATTGTTGATTGGAATAACTTTGATGGACATATTGCAGCTGGGGGATTTATATATAGTCTAGAAGAAAAGAAGTTTTTAGTTTTATATCATAAAGATTTAAAGATTTATTTATATCCAGGGGGACATGTTGATAAAGATGATAAGAGTCCTTTAGAAACTTCAAAAAGGGAAGTATTAGAAGAAACTGGTATTTTTGATTTAAGACAATTAAAAATTGTAGATGATGAAATAGTGCCAGTAGATATTGATACACATATGATTCCATATAATGAAAGATTAGATTTGCCGTCACATTATCATTTTGAGTTTAGATATTTATATGTTGTTGATAAGGTTGATGATATTAAAGTTGATACAAGTGAATTAGGAGATTATCGTTGGATGGATATGGATGAGCTATATGATAATCCTTATTATGGAAGAATTGCTTCAAAGTTAGATAAATTGTTAAATGAGAAATAAGGAGGTAAGGAAGTGCAAAAGATATTAATGTTAGGTACAGGGAATGGACTAGTTTATGATTATTTTAATACTTGTTTTGTTATTCAAAATGATGATAAAATTTTTTTAGTTGATACTGGTGGAAGCGCAGAAATTATTAGAAGATTTAAATATTTTAATATTAATTTAGAGATGATTCATGATATATTTATCTCTCATAGTCATACAGATCATATATTAGGTTTGTTTTGGATGTTAAAAGTAATAAATGGTATGTATTTATCTAATAAATATGAGGGGCAGTTAAATATATATTGTAATAATGAAGTTGCTAAAGCTATAAGAGATATTTATCCGTATTTATTTCCTAGTAAATACGTTGATCATTTTGAGGAATTTGTAAATATTGTGGTCTTAGAGGATAATAAAAAAGTTAGTATAGCAGATAAAGAATATATATTTTTTGATGCAAAAGCAAAAGGTAATAAGCTATTTGGATTTGAAACTATATTAGATAATAAAAAAAGATTAGTTTTTTTAGGAGATGAGACTTGTAAACAAGAATTATATGATAGAGTAAGAAATTGTGATTATGTTATGCATGAAGCTTTTTGCTTAGACAGTGAAGAAAATATATTTCATGCTTATGAAAAAAATCATTCTACTACTAAAAGTGTAAGTGAAGTAATGAATGAATTAAATGTTAAGAATTTGATTTTATATCATACTGAAGAATCGCATAAAGAAGATAGAAAAGAATTATATACTAATGAAGCACAGAGGTCCTTTAATGGTAGAGTCATTGTACCTGATGATTTAGAAGTTATAGAATTGAATTAATAGAAAGAAGGAATAAAGATGGCAGTTAAAATAACTTATTTTGTACATGGTACAACACTTGATAATATTGAACATAAATCAACTGGATGGTTACCAGGAGTTTTATCAGAAAAAGGAATAGAACAAAGCATAGTATTAAAGGATCAAGTGGATATAAATCAATTCGATGTAGTGTTTTGTTCAGATTTGCAAAGAGCAATAGATTCAGCTAAATATACATTTGAAGGGGTAAAAGAAATTATTCAAGATGAGAGATTAAGAGAATGTAATTATGGTGATTACAATGGTATGGATAGTAGTTTAGCTAAATATGAAGAACATATTAACGAGAAGTTTCCTAATGGTGAGTGTATGTTAGATGTAGAGAAGAGATTAAAAGAGTTTTGCGATTATTTATTAGAAAATTACGATGGAAAGCATATTGCAATTGTTGCTCATAAAGCTCCACAATTAGCTTTACAAGTATTATTAGAAGGTAAGACTTGGGAAGAAGCTATAGATCAAGATTGGAGAAAGACTAAGAGCTGGCAACCAGGTTGGATTTACGTAGTTAAATAGGATTAATGGAAAGGGAACATAGAGTTTTCCTTTTTTCTATGATAGAATATTGAATAAATAAGGGAGGTTTTATTGTGGAAAAAGGTAGACTTAGGTTAACACCTGTTCAAGCTAGTGCTTATTGGTGTGTTAATATGATGAGAAATAAAGTTAAGGAAATAAATACTTGTGGGAATGCTAGCAATAATGAAATTTGTTTTTTAGATTTATTTTATAGTTATACAGATAAAGATTGGCGAAATATATATTTAGAATTAGTTGATCATTTTACAGAGATAGCTGAAAATGAATCTTATATGTTTTATTTAGATACAGAACTAGGTGGGCATGATGTACTTAATGCAGTAGTTTCTAAAATTATAAAGGCTGAAGTTCCTGATATTAGCTTATCTAGTTATTCAGCTAAGGATTCCGTTATTGATATAAAGAAGGATAAAGCAGTGGTATGGTATAAATCTTGTGGAGATATGCCTTTATCTTTAGAGTATGAGGCAGATTACTGGAGATAAAGAAGAATTAGATTTTTATAATTTAGTGGTAGCAACAATAGTAATGTTAATTAGTTTAGATTCTGGTTTTAGAAATATCCAAGAGTTTAGAAAAAGATTTTGTACAGAATATAAAAAAGTTAATGATTTAAATGAAAAGATAGAAGATGTTGTTGAGAGATTTAATAGAGCTTATGGTAAAGCTAATGAAAGAGGTTTGGTTACTGGTAGTGTCTATTCAAAATATTTTTTTCCTTCAATATCCTCAATGGATGTTGCTAGTGTTGAAGATTATTTGGACATGGGACATCATTATGCGGATGTTATTTTACAAAGAGAAGAAGTATTACATTCATCAGTTGATAATAAATTAAAAAAAGAAAATAAAGAATAAGAGGTATGAAGATGAAAATAATAAATACTATAGATTTATGGACTGAACAATATGAAAATCAATATGAGTGTTTTAATGGAGCTTTTGTAGATGGTTTTTCGGAAGATAATATTCCTTTTGATGAATATAAAATAGTAAGAAATTGTAATTGTTTGATAGAAGTAGAACATCCTGATATTAAAATAAATAATAAGCATAATGCAATATTATTTTATAAAAATAAGGAAGTAGTTAGATTAGCTGTTTTAAATAAAGATACTGATGTTGATAAATGTATTAAAGTTGCTCTTGATCAATATTTTCTTGATGGCGTCTTAAGAGATTTTTATGAGAAGAATAATATTAAAAGTAATGTTTTAGATATGCAAGAAGAAGCTATTTGTAAAGAATTTACTGATAATAAACGTGAAACTGATGTTGGTTCATGTGATAGATGGAATCTTTTATATAGTATGTTAAAGGGAAGTTATACAGAAAGTGATACTTCTTATGGTAATTTTGAAAGTGATAGATATGAATTTTTACCATCTGTGTATATAAAATATGAGTTATCAACAAATACTGAGAAGTTTTTAATAGAACATAAATGTGCTTTTATAAATACGATAAAAACGAGATTAATACCAATACAAGAGAATTCATCATTAACTAGTGAACATAAATAATTTTTGGAGGAATATAGATGGAATATATTAAGAAAAGTGAAGCTGAATTTTATAGTGGAGACGAATATTCTGGAATGGATTATCCTTGTAAAGATAAAGATATAAATTTTGCAGTTATAAATATAAATGGAAGAAGTCCAAAGAATGGTTATCAAACTAATACAGGTTGTAAAGAATTACTTTATATAATTAGTGGTAGTGGAACTTTATATAAGAAGGATAGTGATGAAGTTATTAATTTTAATCAAGGTGATGTTATCATAATTGATAAAAATGAATGCTATGCTTTTACTGGTAACTTTGAAGCAGGCGTTCCATGTACACCATCTTGGACTAGTGAACAACATAAATATGTAGATTAAAGTAAAGACGATATGTCTTTCTTTTTTGTGGTGAAACTAAATCAAATATGGTAGAATAAGTGAAATTTTAGGGGGAATTAGAATGCTAGACAATAAAGCTAAAAATCAAGAAACAGAATTAGTTAAATTAGTTTCTTTTGCTTATGATTTACATAGTGATGGGTTAAAATATTATGGAAGCGATTGCGATTTATTTCCTCGTGTTTATACTTATAATCATTATAGTTATGAAACAAAAAGATTAGAAAAAGGAATAGTATTTGGCAAACGTGGATATAGTAATCACTCTACAGGTACAGTTTTTACTAATTTAGGTTTGACAGTAGGAACAATAGAGAATGGCAAATTAAATATGGAATATGCTATTATGTTTGATATTGTTAATAATAAAAATTATGTAACTACTTCATTACTTGAACGTGTTGATGATAAAACTTATGAACCTGAATTAGGCTATAAGTTTGGATGGCATAATTTAACAGAAGAAGAAAGAATTAATTTATTTGTTAAATCTATGGTTATATTAGGATTTAGAGAACAAGATGTAAAAGATGTTGTTAATGGTAAAATGAGTGCAAGAGAAGCTTATATGAATATTGCTCAAGAAGAAAAAAAATATATGCAATGGGTAGATGTTGGAAGACATTATTATGAGTTTTATAATAACGTTGCAGTTAGTGGATATTTTGGAACAGTGGATTCTTTTGATAAATTTCCTTTCCCTTTTGAAGGAGAAGTGGTTATAGATTGTAGTAAATGTAAAACTTCTTTTATAAAGTTGAAAGATAACACTAGAAAAGTAAGATTAATAAATGTAAATCAAAATAGAGATAGTATTAAATATGCAAATTTAAGAAATGCAATTATAGATGAAGTAATAGATTTAAGTATGGTTGATGCTGATGATACAGTATTTGGCCATCATAAAGTAACTAATATAGAATATTCTATTGCTAAAGTTAATGATATGGATTTATCACTTGCATGTGATCAAGATGGTAATAGATTTAAAGTAGATAAAAACGGGAAAGCTGAAGTTAATTGTTTTGGAGAAGCTACAATATTAGAAGATAAAAAAGAAAATAAAGAAATTCAAGTACTTTCAAATGTTGATAATGAAGAGATGATAGAACAAACCTTGAATACTGGAGATACTAGTATTGGATTAGTTAGAACAGAAACTTTATTTTATGATAAAGAAAAAATAGAAAAATATCTTCCATTATTTTTAGACTATGATAATGATGAAGATTTATTAAAAGAATTTAAGGATGAACAAAGTAGATTATTAGATTTTATATTTAGAAATTTTAAAGATAAAAGAGTTGTGGTTAGATTATTTGATTTTAGATTTAGTGATATATTAAAGTTAGTAAAAATAACACAGGAAGATTTAGATGAAGTTTATTCTATGTATGATATGGAAAGATTAATGGAAATCAGAGGAGCTCATTTTTTATATCAAAACGAAGAGTTACTAAGAGCACAATTAGAAGCTATATTTAGAATGTGTACTAAATATAATAGAGAAGTTGATATATTAGTTCCTTATGTTGAAAGTGAATATTCGTTAGTAAATGCAAGAGGAATAGCTAAAGAAGTGAATGAAGATATTGGAGCTCAATTTAGAATTGGAGCAATGGTTGAGAATAAGTATTCAACAAATAGAGCCGATATTTTAGCTAAATTTTCTGACTTTATTTCTATTGGATTAAATGATTTAACAGAGAGTGTACTTGGGAAATCTAGAGATAGTGAGAATACAGAGTTTTATTATTTAAGTGAGGAAGTTAAAGAAGTAGTAAAAGAAGCTATATATAGAATTAAAGTGGGTAATCCAGATATTCAAATTGGAATATGTGGAGAACATGTTAACTATTTAGAAAATTTAGATTTTTTTAGAGATTTAGATATTGATTATGTTAGTGTTAATCCTTCTAATATAATGATGATTAGAGAAAGAATTAATAAAAGTGTAGGTGAGTACTCTTTAAGATTAGTTAGACCTACAAATAATAATGAAACTAAATAGAGAGGTCATCTCTATTTTTTATGATATAATTTGGATTAGAAATGAGCTAGAGGAGATAGAAATATGAATGATAAGTATTTAGAGTTTGCTAAAAGTGTTGCGTATGAAGCTGGTAAAATTATGAAAAAATATTTTACATTAGATAATGGAGCTAGTTATAAACAAGATAATACAATTGTTACAAAAGCAGATATAGAAATAAATGAATATTTAATTAAGAGAGTTAAAGAAGAATATCCTACACATTGTGTGGATGGTGAAGAAGAACAATTCGGTAAAAGTAATTATGTTTGGGTATGTGATCCAATAGATGGAACAGCTATGTTTGCAAGACATATTCCTACAGCAACTTTCTCTTTAGCATTAGTAGTAGATGGTTTTTCAATTGTTGGAGTTATATATGATGTATTCACTGATAGATTGTATTCAGCTATAAAAGATGAAGGAGCTTTTTTGAACGGAAAAGAAATTCATGTAAGTGATATAGAGTTAGATGATATGAGAAGTGTATCTCAATTTGATATGTGGCCAGAATCAAAATATAATATTTATGATGTTATTAAAGAGTTGGGAAAGAAAACTTATTTTGTAAGTATTGGTAGTATTGTTAGAGCTTGTACATGCGTTGCTAGTGGAGAGTTTAATTTAGCAATATTTCCAGGTACTAAGCACAAGAATTGTGATGTTGCTGCTGCTAAAGTAATTATTGAAGAAGCAGGTGGTAAAGTAACTGATTTATTTGGTAATGCTCAAAGATATGATGAATCAATAAATGGATGTGTATTAAGTAATGGTATTGTTCATGATGAAGTAATTGATGTTATAAAAAAGTATTTAAAGGATGAGAAATAGTGGACAAATTAGAAAAATTTTTAATAGAAGCTAAGAAACAAACTTATGCTAATGGAAATGTTGAAAAAGTTAATTCTAGTAGAAAAGGATCAAATGATTATCATTATGAAAAAGATGGTATGATTTATCATGATACTTTTTTTGGTGGAGTTAAATTTATTGGAGAAGAAGTGGTTTATATTGATGATGAAGCGCCTGTTTGGGGAATGAATTATTATGGTATTACATTTGATTCTAATTTAAGTGAAGCAGCAATGGATAAAGCATTAAGACCAGCTTTAATGAAAGTAGGAGAAGATAATTCAGTTCTGCCATTAAGAGGACCAAGTTATTATGAAAATGATGGATATTTATATACATTTAAATGTGAAGGGACTTTAGAAAGTTTTAATGGAGTAGAAGAAATATCTAAGGATGGGGAGTTAATATTTAAACTTCAATGTCATGGTGGATTAATAAAATAAAAGAATGTTGGTATTTATCAACTTTTTCTTTTGTAGTAAATTTTATAGATATTTAGTATAATTGGGGTGTTTAGATTACTTTATTTTAAGGAGATGATTTTGTGAAAGTTTATTCGATTATAGGTGATTATAGTAGAGATGCAATAGAGTTGTTAGAAAAAAAAGGTATTAGTGTAAGAGTTAATGATTATAATAAAGATTTTAGTACAGAAGATATAATAGAATTATTAAAGGAATATGATGTCTTAATTATTGGAGTTAGAACGAAGATAGCAAAAGAAATTTTAGATTATGTTAAATCGCCTAAAATAATTGCTACATTATCAATTGGATTAGATCATATTGACGAAGAAGTTATTAATTCAAATATTGTAAAAGTAATAAATATAAGAAAGTCGATAGCACATTCTGTTGCTGAACATATTTTTTCTTTAATATTATCGTTAAATAAGAGAGTCTATGAAGCTAATAGTTTAGTTTTAGAAGGTAATGGAGACAGAAAATTAATTCATGAAAAGTCTGAAGATATTTATGGTAAAACTTTAGGGTTAATTGGAGCAGGAAATATAACAAGGGAAGTTATAAAGATAGCAAAATGTTTTGGGATGAAGATGATTTGTTATACTAAACATTCAGAAAATCATAGTGAATTATTAGAATATGGGGTTATTTTTAAGAGTCTTGATGAAGTACTAAGTGAAAGTGATATTATTAATGTTAGTATTCCTTTAAATGAAGAAACAAGAAATATAATATCTAGGGAGAAGATAGATTTAATAAAAAATAATTCAACATTTATCAATACATCTAGAGCTGATATTGTAGATACTGAATATCTTATAGATAAAGCAGATAAGTATAATACTTTTTATGTTGGTTTAGATATAGATTGTGATAAGTATAAAGAATTATTAGCAACTTATAGAAATAATGTATTAGTTACTCCTCATACAGCAGGTATAACAAAGCAAGCGATTGACAAGATGGATTTAGAGATAGCAGAAGAACTTATAAATTTAGGCAAATAAAAACTCACGATAATGTGAGTTCTTTTTAATTGTTTTCTTTTCTTAGTCTAGCGATTTCACTAATTATTTTTGCTTCTCTTTCTTTTAGTTCTTCAGTTCTTTTTGATTTTATTTTATCATATGGTGTAGATAAATCAGTTTGATAAATATCACACATTAGTTGTGAGAAGATTTCTGTTGTTCTTTCATCTTTAGCATTAATTCTAAAATATAAATAATCATATTCAGCAGTTTTTTCGTTTTTCTTTCTCCAACTGTTTTTTTCATATTCCAATGAAGTAATAATATCTTTCGCCACGAATTCACCTTGTCCAAGATAGTTTAAGCTAGTATAACTATGACTTACAAATTTAGCTTCATTTACATTATATAAAGTATTATTTACTATAATTAAATTAAATATATCAGTTAATTCAAAGCTACCAATTTTTACTTCTATTCTTTCGGCTGTATTATCAATCATTCTAATATGACGTAATTCTGTCCATGAATGTCCATCATCTGCACAATCTATTTGGCAAATGAAATCATTATCACTAATACGTGTTATTCTTTTTACATAAGGTAAGAACATTAAACTTCTTTCAGCATAGCTTTCTTTGTCGCTGAATACTTCTTCTCCTTGTTCATTTATTAAGCCATAACATTCATATCTTTCATTTTTTCCAAAGTCAATAGTTGCTTTAGCAATACCTATACCATTAATGAATTCTATTTCGTCTGGATTGTAAGTTAATGATTTTACACCACTTCTTAGATATGAAACATTGTTATATTTTATTTCTTCCATTATTAACCCTCCAATAGTGATGTTTATTATATATTAAAGAAAGATTTTTGTAAATGGAATATTTTGTGTGTATGATATAATAGGTAAGGATTAAATTTGGAGGTAAGTATGAAAAAAATGGATATGTCTGGAGTTAGAGAGAAAACATATAATTGGTTTAAAACATTTTCTAATAGTACCTATAGTTGTAATGTAGTGATGGATGTTACTAAACTTATAAAATATACAAAAGAACATAATGAGTCATTTTTTACAAATCTTTTATATATTGTTGTTAAGGGATTAAATAGTATTGATGAGATGAGAATGAGATTGGTTGATGAAGAACCAGTTATTTTTGAGGAGATAAATCCTGCTTTTACTGTTATGACAAAGACTGGAACATTTGAAAATGTAAGATTTAAAAATATTAGTGATTATAAAGAATTTTATAAAATAGCACACGAGAAAATAGATAAAGCTAAGAATCAAATTGAGATAGAAAAAGAAGAGTATAATCCAAAAAATTGTTATGATGAATATTATATTACTTGTTTGCCTTGGGTGGAGTTTACACAATTAACACATCCTATTCCTGATGATAAAAGTTCACAATGTATACCTAGAATATGTTGGGGAAAGTATTATGAGGAGAATGGTAAGTATAAAATGAATTTAAATATAACAGTTAGTCATATATTTGTAGATGGTTATCCTTTATCTAAAACATTTATTAAGATACAAGAGTTGTTAGATAAAGTTGATGAAATATTAAATTAGTTAATAAAAAGTAACAATATGTAAATTGTTTCTTTTTTATTGTAATCGATTAATTTCTTTTTTCGTGAAGTGAGATTTTTTTACTTTTTTCTATGTGGGATAAGTAGTTATTTAAAGTATAATTATTTTTACTTCTAAAGCAATCATTGAAATTAATGTGGAAACAGTAATCGGCATAATTTGGGGCGTTTAATAATATTTCTATGTAAGCTTCATATGGAACGATTAAAGTCATCTTTCTGTTATTTTGGCGGAATATTCTGTCTCTATAATAATTGAAAATAAGTACATATCGTATTGTTAATTAACAATACTAAAGAAAAGTGTCCGCTTAGACTAATTAAGATATTATTATTTATCAAAAAGTGTTTTGTAATTATAATTTTTAATCTGTTTTTATTTTTTCTAAAAAAAAATCAATCCGATAGGATTGAATTTTATCTTAAGTTCAAACTATAAAAGTTGAACAAAAATGTCAATGGAGCAAGTGAGCGGAATCGAACCGCCATCTCAACCTTGGCAAGGTCGCATACTAACCGTTGTACTACACCTGCATACATGTTTTGCATGTAAATTGATAATATCATTATTTTTACTAAAATTCAAGTGTAAATTAAAAAAAGTTGTAATTTTAAGTTTGTTGAACCTTGTATGATAAATATGATATAATGATATGCGTAAGAAGGGATTAATTTGAAAAAGAAAATAATTAATATTCTTAAGAAAACAAGAAAAAAAATATCGAAATATTTATCAACTAATAGATTATTCTTAACTTTTGTGGTTTTTGCACTTATAGAAACTGTATTGTTAAGAAATTTTACATTTTCATTAAGAGGTACAGATGAATATAATCCAATTGAACCTTTTATTTGTGATTTGGCTTTACTTATTATAATTGGTGCTTTTGGCTATTTTGTTAAGCCTAAAAAACAGTTTAATTATTATTTTATATGGATGCTTATAGTTACATTAATGTGTGTTGTTAATTCAATATATTATGTATTTTATACATCTTTTGCTTCATTTAGTTTATTGGCAGAATTAGGTCTTGTTGGAGAAGTAGGAGATTCTTTAATAGAAAAATTTAGGTTTATAGATTTTATATATGTGATATTTCCAGCTTTGTACTTGTTAATTCATACTAAGTTAAAAAAAGGAAGCTATTATACTTTTGTTAGTAAAGTGGAAAATAGTAAAAAAATGTTTACTTCTACAATACTTGCTGGTGTTATAGTATTAGCTTTTACTTTAGTTAATATATCTGGTACTGATGTTAGTAGATTAGTGAAACAATGGAATAGAGAATTGGTTGTTCAAAGATTTGGAATTATCTTGTATCAGGGGAATGATTTAGTACAAAGTTTAACTCCAAAAATCAATTCATTATTTGGTTATGATGAAGCTGCTAAAAATTTCAAAGATTTTTATAGTAATAAGTTTAGTGGAGAAGAACATAAAAATAATAAATATACAGGCGTTCTTGAAGGAATGAATGTTGTATTTGTTCATATGGAAAGTATTCAAAATTATTTAGTTGGAATGAAAGTAAATGAAGTTGAGATTACTCCTACTTTAAATAAGTTAAGTAAAGAAGGAATGTATTTTAGTAATTTTTATCCACAAATAAGTATTGGTACTAGTAGTGATACAGAGTTTACTTTAAATACTTCATTGATGCCTGCTAATAGCGGAACAGCGTTTGTTCAATATTATGATAGAAATTATGTTAGTATACCTAAGTTATTGACTGAAAAAGGTTATTATACTTTTAGTAGTCACGCTAATAATCCTTCAATGTGGAATAGAAGTAATATGCATCCTAGTTTGGGATATCAAGAAATGATTTTTAAAGATCAATTTGAAGGAACTGATAAATCAGATCCTAGATGGGTTGGTTTAGGCTTAGGAGATTATGATTATTTTTTACAATTACAATCTAAGTTAGAGAAAATAGAAGACGAGCACGAAAATTATATGGGAACTCTAATACAGTTATCTAACCATTCGCCATATGCTGCTACAGAATTCAACCCAGAATTATATAACTATTTTGGTAAATTGGATTTAACTAATACATATACAATAATCGATTTAGAAACAGGTAAAGAAAAGACTGAAACTGTTGATTATTTGAAAGATACAAGATTAGGAAATTATTTAATAAGTGTTCATTATGCTGATATGTCATTAGGTACTTTTATAGATTATATTGAAAAGAGTGATTATTATAATAATACAGTCTTTGTATTTTATGGCGATCATGATGCAAGATTAGATAAATCTGAATATCAATATTATTATAACTATAATACAAAGACTAACGAGTTATATGAAGAGGGAGATCCTGAATATTTTAACTATGATAGTTTTGTTCACGAAACAAATAAAAGAACTCCTTTAGTTATTTGGACAAAAAATAAATCTGTTGCAAAAAAGATAAAAGGAGTTAATGATAATGTTATGGGAATGTATGATATATTGCCAACTTTAGGTAATATGATGAATTTTGACTACAAGTATGCTCTAGGACATGATATATATGATATTAAAGAAAATAATGTAGTAATATTTCCTAATGGTAATTTCGTAACGAATAAGGTTTATTATAATAATGCTTCTGGTAATTATATGGTACTAAATAATGGTGATAATAAAAAAGGAAATAATCCTGTTGTGATGCCAGTAATTAATGAAGATTATATTAGTGATTTAAAGGATTATACTGATAAAATATTAAGTGTTTCGAATGATATTTTAGTACATGATTTAATAGCAAAAGAGGGAACTAATATACCAATAATAGAGAATAGTGAGGGATCATAATGGCTAGAAAAGTGAAAACTGAGCAAGATAAAAAGAAAAAAAAGAAAAAAGTTATAGTAATTTCTTTAATTATTTTAATAGTTATAGTAGCATTAGGATTTGTTTGTTGGAAGTTTGTTTTTAATAAGAGTGATAATAGAACACCACAACAAGTGACTATTTTGGATAATATGGAAGAATATGAATACACTTTGAGTGATAAGGATTCAAATTATTATAAAAAGGAATATGAATTACTAAAAGACTTATTAAAAGGTGATAGTGTAGATGAAAAAGAATATTCTACTTTAGTTGCTAGATTATTTACTATAGATTTATATACTCTAAGTACAAAGGTTAATATGTATGATGTAGGTGGTTCAGAATTTTATTTTAAGGATAAAAAGACAATGTTTGAACAGAAGGTTATGGATACTTTATATTCAACTATGCTAGATAATACATTTGGAGATAGAAAACAGGAATTACCAGAAGTTAATAGTATTGAAACTGTATCTGTTGAGGAAACTTCTTATAAGTTAAACGATAAAGAAGTTGATGGATATTTAGTTAAATTGAATATAGGATATGTAAAAGATTTAAAATATGATAATGAAGCTTCAGTTGTGGTTTGTAAAGAAGACGGAGTTAGATGGAGTGTTGTTGATTTTCAACCTACTTTAAATCCAAAATATAAATAAAAAAAGCAAGTTCTAATTTGATGAACTTGTTTTTTCTTGAGTCTTTATTGTAAGAAACTCAACTTTTTTTTGAAATAAGAAATCGAATTTATGAAATATTTTAGTAGAATGGCTCAATTTAGTTACACCCTCATAAACATATCCATCACGTTCATAAATACGACCTTGTGCATATTTAGGGAATAATGTTCTTGCAGGAGATACTAGTCCTCTTGATGATTTAAATATTTTATTTATAGGATGTGAAATGATAAATGGTAAGCATCCATTATGCATGTGTCCTGATAGTATGAGATTACTTTTGTTTAAATTATGATTTGGATTTTCTTTAATAAATTTATATATATTAATGGGGCTATGGCATAAAGTAATATTATAATTTTCTTCATTTAAATTGCATTTTAAATTATTAACTTCTTTACAAAATGTTTCGTAATTTTCTTCATCAACTTCATAGTAATTATATGAAAGATTAAAACCATAGAAAGTAATATTATTTATTGTAAAAGTAGTATCATTTAAGTAATAAAGATTATGAATGCTGTTTAACATATTAATAAACTTATTATTTTTGTTTGAGGTCCAATTTTTCATTGCTCCTTTTTTCTCATCATGATTACCTGTACTTACAAGTGTTGTAGCTATGTCTGCTAGTGTAGTTAGAAAATTTTTTAGTTTGTCTAGGTTTTCTGTATCTGAACTATCTAATATATCTCCAACTATTGCGATAAAATCAGGTTTATTTTCTTTAATTTGTTTTATTATTTTATCAAATGTTTTTTGATTAAAATCAGGATAGTAGTGGATGTCACTTAAAACTGCTATTTTTATGTTTTTTATGTTTTTATTTGTATAAAAAATTTCGTTATGCATATTGATTTCCTTTCTTAAAAGAAAAGTACCTTGTATTAGGTACTTCTTTTTATTCTGCGTCTATTTCTGGTCCACCAGGGATTTCAGGAATATCTGGTTTTTCTTGATCATCTTTATCATCTGGATCAGTTGGTTTTTCAGGATGATTAGGTTTGTTAGGTTTTTCATCTTTATCTGTATTGTCATCATCTTGGCTATCGTCATCATCGTCGTTATTTCCTGAACTTGGTTTTTCATTTTCGTCTTCTCCGAGTCCATCACTATAGTAGAATGTTATGCTTCCTACAGCTTTGACTAATTCACCAATATGTGCGCTCTGTTCAACAATTGTTCCGTATTCTTCAGAATCTCTTTTTGATTCGAAATTACATTTTATTTGATTAGTTAAGCACCATGTATTAGCATCATATTGATTATAACCTATAAAGTTTCTTACTAATTCTAATTTACTTCCACCAGTTAATCCTTTACCCACTATCGGAGTAGTGTAATCTTCATTATAAGATATGCTGAATGTTTTAGTTGGTGTTTCTTTTTCTAATTCTAAGTTTACTTTCATTAATTTAGTTATTGCTTCAAGTGATTCTGGATAATACCCTAAAGCAGATGTTGTCATTCCAGAAGCTGGAAGATAAACAGGTAAATTATAATATGAAAGATGTGTTTTCTTTATTGATAATGTTGATGATGAAGAATTTAATAACATATCTTTTCCAACATTATAAAATGATAATATTTGTTCTGGTGTCATATTTGTTTCAACATTGTTAGATACTGTATTTAGAACATTTTCAAAATCTTTTAATGATCTTAAATCTTTTAGTTTTAAAGCTGTAGCTTCGATAATTTGTTGTTGATGTGCATTACGAGCAATATCTGATGTAAAATATTGATGTCTATTTCTGGCATATGCTAGAGCTTGTTCACCATTTAAGGTTTGAATACCTGAGTCAACATAAATCATATTTTTCCCAAATTGCCTTAAAGAATTTTGCTCACATATACGTTTAGCTCCACATTTTATACCATTATTGTTGTCGAAATCTGGTTCTTCTACGTCAACTGTGACTCCACCAAGAACATCAACTAAATCTACAACACCAGTAAAGTTTATTTTTACATAATAATCAATATCAATTCCTGTTAATTGCTGTACTGTATTTATTACACAACTTGATCCATATGCTGCAGATGAATTTATCTTAGCATATCGATTATGATTACAAGCTATTGGAACATACATATCTCTTGGAATACTAAACATTGTAGTGGTTAGAGTGTTTGGATTGAATGTCACCATTATTAATGTGTCACCATTAAATGCTTGATTAGCAGTTAAACCATTAATTGTTGAGTCAACGCCCATTATTAATGCTGTGAATGGTTCTGTTAATTTTTTACTTGTATTAGTATTTAATGTTGTTACATCTTCGTTTTTTCTTTTTTCACTATATTCATATAAAACTTTAACACGTTCTGATAAAGGTAATTTAGTTCCATCACTTAATGTATCTTCATATTCTTCACCACCAAGATTGATAGCGTAGTTACTTGATACTAAGCACCCTCCGATTTTACCATTGTATAAGTCATTAATCATTGCGTGGTAATCTTCATAAGTTTCAATTTTATTAGAAAGTGAATATTTTTCTATTAATTTTTTAGCTAATACATTTCCTTCAATATCTCCTTCTGATTCAATCATACCAATGGATAATGTATTATTAAAGTTTGTTTCTTTTAAAGCTATAAGATTTGTAGTGTAAACTAGTTCTTCACTAGTAATTTTATTTAGTGAGCCATAGACTTTATTAATGTAGTATGAAGATACTCCAAATATTGGACAAAACAGTAAAGTTATAAAAGTTATAAAAATAAATGTTTTTGTTTTCTTAGATAACATTGTTATTAGACCACATAAGACATAAATGAACAACCACAAACAGAAGAATCCAATAACAATACCTCTAATTAAAGTTTCAATTCCTTTTAATTTTAGTAATCCATATATAAAATATGCAAATGTTGCTAAATATAATATGATGGAAAGCACGTAGAATATTTTTTTAGCTTTGTTTACTTTTTTTAACTTCTTTTTTAATACTTTCATATAATCACCTTTTTTACAAAAATTTACTATTATACAATTTTTTACTATCATAAATTATATCATAAATATGCTTTCTAAACAATTCAGTTGTTATAGATAGTGTAAGTTTACATACTTGGACAGTGGTATGTTTTGGGACTATCGTTATTAATGTAAAGTATGATATAATTGATATTACATAAGATAGTAAAGGAAGTGTAATATGAAAAGATTTATATGCTTTATGTTATTTTCAATATTCATTACTTTATTATTTCTAATAAGTCTTAATTTGGATGTGAGAGATACTTATGCTGCTGAGGTTTATCCTTTTAGTGGTATGATAAATGCAGATTCTTTAGTTATATATGGAACTAATAATAATAGTGTGAAGGTAACTGAACTTGCTTACGGAACTAAAGTTAATGTGTTGGGGATAGATAAAAATACTAACACTAAAGGTTGTTCTACTATGCAAAAAATATCTTATGATGGGAATATTGGATATGTTTGTAATGGCTATGTTGTTGATATTAAATCTATAATGTCTACTATTGATTTACCTGGAGTAGAGACATATGCTGAATATAGTAATATTTTAAAAGAAAAAGGATTTCCGGATAGTTATCATCCTTATCTTTATTATATTCATTCTAGACATCCTAATTGGATATTTAAAGCAGATATGACAGGATATACTATTGATGAAGTTTCTAAAAATATGGAAGGTAAACTTGGATTGCAAACTAATAATAGTAATTATTGGATAGAAGATTATCCGTATGAAGCTGGTGGGTATTATCATATTAACGCTTCTACTATTGCATCTTTTGTTGACCCTAGAAATAGTTTATTTGAAGAAAGAATATTTCAATTTTTAGATTTAGATGATACTAAAGATTTAATAAGTGATAAAACTTTGAATTATATAGTAGGTGAAGGAAATTTAAAAAAATACTTAGAAATATTTAAAGCAGCTGCTTCACAACAAGGAGTAAACGTTGTTCAATTAGTTGCTAGAAGTAACCAAGAAGGAAATAATGGTGATTATGGTCCATCATCTGGTAATTTTACAGCAAGAACAGGAATTACTTATAATGGTCAAACACTTGATGGATATTATAATTTTTATAATATAGGCGCTTATAATGCTAATGGATTAACTCCACAAGCGAGAGGTGTTGCTTATGCGGCAGGATATATAGGTGGAACTTCATTTGGAAGACCTTGGGATACTCCAGAAAAAGCTATTCATGGTGGTGCTGATTTTATTGCTAATGATTATATCAGGAAAGGTCAAGATACGAATTATTTTCAATCAATAAATGTTGCCTCTTATTCAACTTCTAAATTTACACATGTATATATGACTAATATTTTTGCTCCAGAGGCAGAAGGAAAAACTATGATGAATACTTATAAAAATAGTGGAGAACTTGATTTACCATTTATATTTACAATTCCTGTTTATAATAATATGGATGATAATTATCAGCCAGTAAATAAGAATTCAAACAACAAATTAAGTTCAATAACTATTGATGATAAAGTTATAACAGGGTTTGACAGAGATGTAGTTGAATATCAATATAATGCTGTTACAGATAAACAAAATATTAAAGTTGGTGCAAAGACAGAAGTTGCTACATCTACAATTGAAGGAACTGGTGATTATACTTTTGTTGATGGACAAGTAGCTGTTAATTTAACTGTTACAGCAGAAGATGAAAGCAAAAGAACTTATACAATATTGGTTAAGCAAGTATTGCCAGAGCATAATGTAACAGTAAATGATATTGTTTCTAAGATGGCTGTTAGAATAAATGATTCTTATATTTATGGAATTAGTCCAGGTACTTTAGTAAGTGAACTTAATGGTACAGTAAGTAAGAATGGTGGTAGTGCTATAGTTACTGATTCAAATGGTAAAGTTGTAACAACAGGAATATTAGCTACTGGTTATAAAATAACGATTAATGGTACTAATGAATCTAAAATGTATACGATTGCAGTACGTGGAGATGTTAATGGTGATGGAGTTGTCAAAATAAATGATTTAATATTGGTACAAAGTCATATATTAGGAACTAGGTCTGTTACTGGAGAAAAATTTTATGCCGCTGATGTAAATTATGATGGCAATGTAAAAATAAATGATTTAATATTAATTCAAAGTCATATACTTGGAAAAGGTAATTTATAGTAGGGAGTGTTAAAGATGAATAAAATTAAATATGTTACTTATACAATTATGTTGTTTATGGTGGGAATTGGTGTAAGTTATGCGGCTTCGTTAGGAGTAAATTCTAGTAAGAAAAATGTTACAGTAGGAAGTACTTTTACGGTTACAGTAAATGCATCAGGTGCTGCTGGTTGGGAGTATTGTGTAGCTTATGATTCTTCGATGTTAACTTTAACTAAAGCTACATCAGATACAGGTGGTGCTTGTGTAAGAACTGGTAGTACATTGACTGGATATAGCTCAGTTACATACACTTTTAAAGCTAATAAAAGTGGAACTTCCATAATATCTTTAAGAGATGCAGTTATGTATGGTGATGATGGAAATGTAGTTTCTTCTACAAAAGGTAGTGTTTCAATAATTGCTAAAACACAACAAGAAATTGAAGCAAGTTATAGTTCTAATGCTGATTTGAAAAATTTGGTTGTTGATGGATATGAGATAAAACCATCTTTTTCAAAGAATGAATTAGAATATAGCTTAGAAGTAGAAAACGATGTAGAAAAGGTTAATATAGTTGCTACTAAAGATGATAACAGATCATCTGTTAAGGGTAGTGGAGAAGTTATTCTTAGTGAAGGAATGAACAAAATAGAAATTGTTGTTACTGCTCAAAAGGGTAATAAAAAAACTTATATTTTAAATATTACAAGAAAAGAATTGAATCCTATTACAGTAAATGTTGATGGTAATAGTTTAAATGTTGTTAGAAAAGCTGAAAATTTAGATGCACCTACTTACTATTCATCTACTACTATAAAAATTGATGATGAAGATATTCCAGCTTTTGAAAGTGAAATAACTGGATTTGTATTAGTTGGTTTAAAAGATGAAGATGGCAATATAAAATTATACAGATATGATAATGGAAAATATACTTTATATAATCAAATTGCTAAAGATAGTTTTGTTTTTATACCTTTATATAATGATGAAATAATTGAAGGATTTGAAAACAAAAAAACTATTAGAATAAATGATATTGACGTAGAATCTTATTCTGATAGTGAGGAAGAAAAGGAGATAGTTTTAGTATATGGTATGAATGCTAGTACAGGAGAGAAGAACTGGTATAAATACGATATGAAGGAAGGTACTTTCCAAAGATATGCAAAGGAAAAAAATGATCTAGTAAAAGATGAGTATTTTTATTTAGCAATAGCTTTTGGTGGAGGATTAGGACTATCAATTTTAATAATTATAATATTATTAATAATGAATTCTAGTAAAGAAAAGAAAAATAAAAAATTAATTGCAATGATAGAAAGTAAAATGTCTAACAATAAAAAAGATGTTAAAGTAGAAGATAAAAAAGAAGAAAAAGAAGATAAAACTGATGACGAGTTGTCTGAAACTCAAGCTATAGAAAAATTAAATAATCAGTTTTTAGATTTTATAGAAGACCAAAGTTTGAACGAAGAAAGATCTGATGAATTATTAGATATAGATTCTAAAGATGATGATAAAGAAGTTTTATCTAAGAGAGAGCTTCGAAAAAAAGAGAAGGAAAAGAAAAAAGCTGAAGAAGCAGAATTAAAAGCTATGCAAGCTGATTTTCTTGAAACTAGAGAAAATACATTAATATCTGACACTGATATATTAGAAGAAATTCGTGAACAAACTGAAAATGAAGAAATTTCTACTAAGAAAAAAACAACAAAAAGAAAAACTAAAAAGAGTAAAAAATAGAAAGAAAGAGTATTTCTTTCTTTTTGATTTTATAGGTGTTTTGTTTTTTTTACAATATGGAGTATAATATTAGTAGGTGGTAATATGAATTTAATAGTTAATGGACATAATATATTTCTTATAATATTGGTTACTTTTTTGGTTAGTGCATTATTAGTTCCTTTTATTAAAAAGATGGCTGAACATGTTGGAGCGATGGATATTCCTAATTCAAGAAAAGTTCATACTAAACCAATGCCAAGAATGGGAGGCCTTGCTATATTTGGTTCTTTCTTGGTTGGATATATGCTTTTTGCAAGAATGTCTGTTCAAATGTTATCTATTTTAATAGGTGGATTTATTATAATATTAGTTGGAATTTTTGATGATATAAAGCCTGTGTCAGCAAAGATAAAATTTTTAGTACAAATAGTAGCGTCTTGTGTAGTGGTTTTTTATGGAAATATAGTGTTAAGTCATATTGATGTTTTAGGATTTAATTTTGATTTTCCTGTACCATTAAATTATATTGTTACAATATTCTTTATTTTATCTATTACTAATGCTATTAATTTGATAGATGGATTAGATGGATTAGCATCTGGGGTTTCGACAATTTATTTTGCAACTATTTCAATTATTGCTTTTATACTTAATCAAATGCAAGGATTAGATACAATACTTTCTTTGATTATGTTAGGAGCTACACTTGGATTTTTGCTACATAATTTTTATCCAGCTAAAATATTTATGGGTGATACAGGAAGCTTGTTTTTAGGATTTACAATAAGTGTTATAGCATTATTAGGTTTTAAAGCGACAACTTTAACTTCATTAATTATTCCGATAGTAATACTTGCTATACCAATTTTTGATACAGTACTTGCAATATTTAGAAGATTGCTTAAAGGTGAGAATATTGGGACTCCTGATAAAGATCATTTTCATCATCAATTACTAAAGATGAAATTTAGCGTTAGATCAACTGTTTTAATTATTTATGCAATAAATATTTTATTTGCTTGTGTTTCAATTTTCTTTGTATTGGGTGATAAAAAGATAGCGATGGCAATTTATGTTGCTTTAATGATATTATTATTGTTTTTAGTAATGAAGACAGATATTTTATTTATGCATGATAAGAGTAAGAAGTAATTAAAGGGACTTCTTACTTTTTTTAATGGTTCTTTTATGTTACAATCAAAGTAGGTGGTTATATGGTAAAATTTAGTATTATTGTTCCAGTGTATAATGTAGAAAAGTATTTGGAAGACTGTCTAGATAGTATATTAAATCAAACATACAAAGACTTTGAAGTTATTGTAGTTAATGATGGAAGTCCAGATAATTCTCAAGATATTATAGATAAATATGCAAAAAAAGATAGTAGGATAAAATCATTTAAGAAGAAAAATGGTGGACTTTCTGATGCAAGAAATTATGGAGTTAGTAAAGCCAAAGGTGAATATTTAGTATTTGTAGATAGTGATGATTCTATTAATGATAAATTACTTGAAAAAGTTAATGATGCTATAGTTGATGATATAGATATAGTTAGGTATCAAGTTGTTAAAATTGAAAATAATCAAAGAACAATTGAAGAATCAGAAATATTTGAAAAAAATAGTGGAGAAGAGGCTTTTTCTAAATTATTAAAAAATAGTTGGTTTGTTACAGCTTGGTCTGCTGTATATAGAAAAGAATTTTGGATAAAAAATAAGTTTAATTATGCTAAGGGGAAAATTCATGAAGATTTTGGGCTTACACCTTATGTTTATATGAAAGCTAAGTTAGTAACATCTATTAAATATGCAGGATATAATTATTTTATAAGGGAAAATAGTATTATGACTGTTAATAGTAGAGAAAAGGTCATTAAGAAAAACGAAGATTGTTTATTTCATTATGATAGATTGATGGAATTTATAAATAAAGATAAGGATGTTTCTTTAAATGGAAAAGTACTTTTTAAAAGTTATATTGCAAATGCATTGATTACAAGAATTAAAAGTATTGAAGATAAAGAAATAGTAAAAGATTATGTTAAGAAATTAAAAGTAAAAAAAGTTGGATATAATTTAATTGATGATACATTTCCTAGAAAATTTAAAAAAATAGTTTATAAATTAAATCCTTATTTGTATATAAGATTGTTTGTAAAGTAGGTATTAGATGAAGAAAGTTAAATTTAAAATAGATTATTTATTATATGTTTTTATAGTTATTTCACCTTTTTTAGATGTATTAAGTTTTTTATTTAGAGAGTGGTTTCCAGAGACACAAATATCTCCATCTACTATATTGAGACCATTAATACCTTGTGTGTTGCTTATATATGTGTTTTTTAAGGATAAGGATAAAAGAAAAACATTACTAGTTATGGGAATTATTTATGTAATATATGGTGGAATACATTTATATTTATATAAAGGATTAGTTACAGGTATTTCTTATGGTGGAGTTGTTAGTGAAGCTCAATATCTAATTAATTATACTTATATGATTTTTGTCTTATTTTTATATTTATATTTTTATAAGAAAAATGGTTTACCATATTTAAAGAATTCTTTATTTATTGCTTTATCTTGTTATATAGTGCTGATATATGTGGCAATTTTAACTGGTACTTCATATACAACTTATTTAGAGGGAATGGGATATAGAGGATGGTTCTTATCTGGTAATTCTGTTGGAACGATATTAATTATTCTTTTAGTATCTCTATTTAATGATATGTTAACTAGTAAAAGATTTATTAAGTATATAGTTTTATTATTGACAGCTATTTATTTAGTATTTTTGCTAGGAACTAGAACAGGTTTATTTGGATTCTTCTTATGTGTAGGAGTTTATTTTGGATTATGGTTTATACTTAAATTACTTAAAGATAAGAAAGTTAATATAAAGAAAGTTATTATAGTGTTACTTTTATTATTAGTATTAGTAGGTTTTGTATTAAGTGTTGGTACTGAATCTATGATGCGAAGAAAACATTTAAAAAATGAAAGTGATGGTATTATAGATGTTAACACTATGGAAGTTGGTCATACGACAGGTGATACTGGAGTTATTGTTAATCAGATAATAAATAATAATATGCCAGAAGGGTATATGAGTGATGCACAAAAGCAATCTTATTTAGATATGTATGAATATGCTAATAAACATGAAATACTTGCTACTGATACAAGAAAGCAACAACTTATTTATCATATAAACTTAATAAAGAATCAAAAGAATATATTTTATATATTGTTTGGTAATGGGTATTTATCTAATTATGGTGAAATGACTTTAGAGATGGAAGTTTTAGCTATATTATTTAATTTTGGAATAGTAGGTTTTATTTTATTTTTACTTCCTTTTATGATTTTGTTAGTTAGATGTGGATTTAATATTCTGAAAAACAAGAAATATAATATTGAGAATATGATGATGTTATTTAGTGTTTGTTTAGCATTTGTTTTATCATTTATGGCAGGATATGTATTCTTTTCGGGATCATGTGTATTAATTATTATTTGTATATTGGTGATGTTATTTAAGGAGGTCGAGGTATGAAAAAAATAGTTTTTGGAATAACTAGTTTAGGACTTGGCGGAGCAGAAAGAGTGTTAGTTGATATAGCTAATGAAATTTGTGATAAGTTTGATGTTACGATATTTGCATTATATGGTAATGGTGAATTTGAAAAACAATTAAATGAAAAAGTAAAGTTTGTATCTGTTTATAAAGAAAGTTTTAATGAACTTAGTTTTATGAAGAAGAAGTTGATATCTTTGCAAATGGTATGTTCTAGTTTGAGAAAGAGAATATATAATAAGTATATTAAAGATAAATTTGATGTTGAAGTTGCTTTCTTAGAAGGACCTATTACTTGGATAATGGCAAATAGTAGTAAAGCCAAGAAGATTACATGGGTACATAATGATATTGAAGATGTATTTGGTAAAGATAAAGGTGTATCTTTAAAACAAAAGATGAATAAAGAATGTTATACAAAGTATGATAATATTGTTTTTGTTTCAAAAGATAATATGAAGAAATTTAAGAAGTATTTTCCAGAAGTTAAAGCTGATATGCAAGTTATTTATAATTATTTAAATACTGATAGTGTTAAAGAGAAAGCTAAATCTTTTAAAGTATCAGAAATAGATAAGAAGAGCATATCTTTTGTACAAGTTTCTCGTTTAGTTGATCAAAAAGCTGTTTTTCGTTTACTTGATGTTCATAAGAAATTAATTGATGATGGATATGAACATAAAATTTATATTGTTGGTGATGGTCCTCAAAGAGAAGAATTGGAAAAAAGAATAAAAGAATATGGAGTTTTAGATACTTTTAACTTGTTAGGTAAGAGAGAAAATCCATATCCTTATATTAAAGTTGCTGATTATTTTATGTTAATGTCTTATTATGAAGGGTATCCAATGGTCTTACTTGAAGGTAAAGCTTTAGAAAAGTATATATTAATAACTGATTCGGCAGCTCGTGAAACATTAATTGGATATAACGATAGTAAGATAGTTAAGAACAATGAAAAAGGTATTTATGAAGGTATTAAAGAGTTAATAGAAAATAAACCTAAACCACTTAAAAAAAATAAAGATATGAATAAAGAAATATTAAACGAAGTAGTAAGTTTGATAGATGGTGAAGTATGAGAATATCAGTAGTTACAGCAACTTATAATAGGGAGAAGTTACTTCCTACGTTATATAAAAGTTTAAAAAAGAATTATAAAAATTATAAAGATTTTGAATGGATTATAATGGATGATGGTTCAGTTGATAATACGCATAAAAATGTAAAAAAATGGGTAGATGAAGTAGATTTTAAGATAGACTATCATTATCAAGAAAATAGTGGTAAGATGGCTGCTATTAATAATGCAATGAAGTATGTAACAGGTGATGTCATTATGGAAATAGATAGTGATGATTACTTAGTTGATGATGCTTTAAAAATAGTAGCTAGTGATTATGAAAAGTTAGATGATGATAAAGTATATGGAATAATTTATAAAAGGCAATTAGGTAAGAAAGATATAAGTGTTGATAGTAGTATGAATAATACAGTTATAAGATTATTCGATATACATAATAAATATGGTTTTGATTTTGATATGAATTTAACTTTTAGAGCGAATATTAGAAAAAAATATAAGTATATACTAGAACACGATGAGAAATTTGTTACAGAAGCTAGAACATATTATAAGATGGATCAAGATTATGATGGCTTGTTATTTAAGGATGAAGAAATAGTTATTGGAGAATATTTAGAAGATGGATATTCACAAAATATTTCAAAGATGTTTAAAAAATATCCATATGGTTATTTAGAATATTTTAAGGAGTGTTTAGACTATATAAATAAAGATACAATGTTTAAAAAGAGACTATATTTTATTAAGCATTATATATTGTTTAGTTATTTAACTAAAAAAAGTATGTTAGAGTGTATAAAAGAAGCTAAGGGATTAAATAAATTTATGGTTATGTTACTAGTTATACCTGGATATATTAAATCTAGTAAATTTTAGGAGGTTTTTATGGATAAAATTAAGATTATTGCGTTTGAGAATTGTAAAGAGTTGGGAGAAAAAGTAGATAAGCATATACAAAAATTAACTAAAAAAAGAAAAAGTAATTTACTTACAGTAGAGGCAAGTCGTTTTAATAATGGAGAAGGAAAATTATATTTAAAAGAACCTGTTAGGAATAAAGATATTTATGTATTATCTGATATTGGAAATTATAGCGTTATGTATGATTTCCATGGTTTTTCACATCATATGTCTCCTGATGAACATTACCAAGATATAAAAAGAGTTATATCTGCAACTAATGGTAGATCTGAGAAAGTTACTGTTATAATGCCTCTTTTATATGAATCGCGTCAACATAGAAGGAAAGAAAGAGAATCTTTAGATTGTGCTATTGCTTTGCAAGAACTTGAACATGCGGGTGTTAACAATATTATTACTTTTGATTGTCATGATCCGAATGTTTCTAATGCAATACCTAATTTACCTTTTGAAAATATTTTTGCAACAGAGACAATTATAAAAGAAATATTTAAGAATGAAGAAATAGAAAAAGACAAGTTATTGACAATTAGTCCTGATATGGGAGCTATGGAAAGAGCAAGGTATTATGCAGAAATCTTAAGATGTGATGTTGGTTTATTTTATAAAAGAAGAGATTTAACTAAAATTGTTAATGGCAAGAATCCAGTCGTTGAACATATTTATCTAGGTAAAGATCCTAAAGATTCAACTGTTATTGTGGTTGATGATATGTTAGCTTCTGGCGGTTCAATGTTAGATGTTGCAAAAGAATTAAAAAGTAGGGGTGCTAAAAAAGTAATTTTGGCTTGTACTTTTTCTTTATTCTCTAGTGGAATTTCTAAAATTCAGAAAGCTTATGATGAAGGATTATTTGATAGACTTTATTCAACTAATTTAACTTATGTTCCAGACGATATAAAAAAATTAGAATGGTATCATGACGTGGATTGTTCATTACAATTAGCTGAAGTTATTCTAGAACATAGTGAGTATGGTAAAGTTTTAGAAGTTGAAATAGAAGAAGAACAAAAATTAATGAAAGAACTCATCGGTAAGTAGATGATGGTATGATAGTATGAAAAAAAAGAAGTTATTATTTACAGCATATAATTTAGGTATAGGTGGTATTGAAACTGCTTTAGTTAATTTATTAAAAAGAATAGATTATAAAAAATATGATGTTACTTTAATATTAGAAAAAAAAGAAGGAATTTTTTTAGATCAAATTCCTAATGATGTAGAAGTTTTAGAATATAAAATTAGTGATGATAAATTTGTTTTATTAAGAAAAATAAAGAATCGATTAAAACTTATAAAGTGGACGAATAGATTAAAAAACAAATATGACTTTTCTTGTAACTTTGCAACTTATTCTATTCCTGGAGCGCTTCTTTCATTAGCCGCTAGTAGTAATAGTACATTATGGATGCATGCTAATTATTATGTATTATATGATTATAAAGAAAAAGAAATGCAGAAGTTTTTAGATACTGTGTTCATAAAAAAGTTTAAGAGAGTGGTTTTTGTTTCAGAAGAAAATATGAGAGATGTAACAGAACATTATTCAGAAATAAAAGATAAATCAATAGTTTGTAATAATTTTATAAATGGTGATGAAATATTACAGAAAGAAAAAGAAAAAATAGATGACTTTAAAAAAGAAAAAGGAGTATCTCTTTTTGTAAATGTTGGAAGACATGAAGAACATCAAAAGAAATTAACGAGAATTATTGAAGCTTCTAAAAAATTAGTTAAAGAAGGATATAAATTTAAAATATTATTTATTGGAGATGGACCAGATTATTTTAATTATAATGCTTTAGTAAAAAAATATAAATTAGATGATGTAATTGAGTTTTTAGGAAGAAAGTCTAATCCATTTCCATATTATAAACTTGCTGATGCAGTAATATTATCTTCTGAATATGAAGGTTATCCAGTTGTATTCTTAGAAGCAATGCTACTTAATAAACCTATACTTTCTACTAAAGTAAGTGATTGGGAAAGTTTAGATGGAATAAATGGAATGTTTTGTGAGCGCAATGAAGAAAGCGTTTATAGAAATATGAAAAATTATTTGGATAAAGGATTTGAGATAAAAAAGAAATTTGATTATATTAAATATAATGAAGATATATATGAAAAAATTGAAGAAATGATTAATAAATAAAAACTTTATTAGTTCTAAGGAGGTTATGGTATGAGTGTCATTTTTTGTATAATGCTACCTAGTATATTAGGAATAGGAATATATTGTTCTTTGATAAAAGAAAGAGATTATTTAGATATTATTTTTAAGTATTTAACTTTTGTATTAATATCAAATTTTATTATTATGCTAATTTTAATGTTTATAGCAAAAGAACAAATAAGTATTATTACTAGTATTAGTAATAATTTGATTTTTTCGACTAAATATGTTGGATTAGGAATTATAATTAACATAGCATTGAGTTTTATTGTTGCAATATGTAAGAAAAGTATATTAATTTCTCTAGAGGATAAACAATAAAATGAAAAAATTAATAAGAAAAATTTGTGTAGTTTTATTAATTCTTTTAGTTTTAATTTCTTTTATTACTTTTTTTACAGCATACTATATAAAAGAGACTTTTCTTGGTATCTCATTTGAACAATTATTATTTACAGTTACTAATGCAAGTGGTACAAATACTTCGGTTCTTAATGAAGGAATATCTTTTGTTATAATTGCGTTGGTTATTACTATTTCTATTTTCAGTTTTATTTACTGGTTTTATAAAAAGTATTTGAATAGAAGTCTATACTTAAGAATAGAAATAAAAAAACTTAGATTTAATGTTAGATTATTACCTTTTTCAGTGTGGAATTTTATATTTTTTAATCTTTCTATATCTTTAATATTAATAGTTTGTAGTTTTAATTTATTAGGAATATTTTCATATATTTATGATCAAAATCATATTTCAACATTATTTGAAGAGTATTATGTCAGTCCACATAATGTAGATATTGAGTTTCCAAAAAAGAAGAAAAATTTAATTTTTATTTATGTAGAATCTTTAGAGAGTACTTCAGCATCGATTGCTAATGGTGGAGAAATGATAAAATCAAATATTCCAAATTTAGAAAATTTAGCATTAGAAAATTTAAATTTCAGTGGTAATAGTAAAGTAGGAGGAGCATTGGCGAGTTATGGTGGGAGTTGGACTGCAGGTGCTTTAATTTCTTATACTTCAGGAACGCCATTGAAAGTTCCACCTGATGCTGGTAATCTATATGGACTTAATGGTAATTCTATGCCAGGTGTTTATTCTTTAGGAGAAATTTTAGAAGATAATGGTTATAAAAATTACTTTTTAATGGGAAGCGAAGCGACCTTTGGAGGAAGAAATATATATTTTACACAACATGGTAATTATCAAATCTATGATTATAATTATGCTAAAGAAAACAATTGGATAGATAGTGATTATTATGAGTGGTGGGGATTTGAAGATAGAAAACTCTTTGAGTTTGCTAAAAAAGAACTTATTGAAATTAGTAAAAATGATGAACCTTTTAATTTTACAATGTTAACAGCTGATACTCATTTTTATGATGGGTATCTTGATGGAGATTGTCCAGTAACTAGTGAAGTTCAATATGAAGATGTTATTTTTTGTTCAGATCAAATGATTTATGATTTTATAAAATGGGTACAGAAACAGAAATTTTATAAAGATACTGTAATAATTGTAGTTGGTGATCATTTATCTATGCAACCGGATTTTTTTACTACAGGCAATAGATCAATATTTAATTTATTTATAAATACTGATAAAACAAAATTTAGTAAGAATAGACAATTTACAAATTTGGATATGTTTCCTACAACACTTGCTGCTTTGGGAGCAAAGATAGAAGGAGATAGATTAGGACTTGGTGTAAACTTATTTTCTGGACGTGAAACTTTAGCAGAGAAGTTTGGAATCGATGAATTTAATTTATTTATTTCATATAAATCAATATACTATAATGAAAATATTGTTGGTAATACTGTTTATGAAATAGTTTATGAAGAGGGAGATTAGAGTATTTACTAAGCTTCTTTTTTCTTTAACTTTATAAAAGGTATGTTATAATAATTTAGAAAGGAATGTAGATAATGGAAAAAGGACAATATAGTATTGTAGTAGACAATGTTACAAAAACATTTAACGTTTTTTTAGATAAATCAAATACAATAAAAGAAAGTTTATTATCATTACTTAAAAGAAATAAGAAAGAAAAAAGAGTTGTTCTTAATGGTATTAGTTTAAAAATAAAAAAAGGACAAGCTGTGGCTTTGATTGGTACTAATGGTAGTGGTAAATCTACTTTATTAAAATTAATGACTAAAATTATATTTCCTAATAGTGGAAAAATTGAAACTAATGGTAAATTAACTTCATTACTTGAATTAGGAGCAGGTTTTCATCCAGATTTTAGTGGAAGAGAAAATATTTATTTTAATGCTTCAATATTTGGATTAACAAAAAAAGAAATAGATAAAAGAATCGATAGTATAGTTGAGTTCTCAGAATTAGGAAGCTATATTGATAATCCTGTACGTACGTATTCTTCAGGTATGTATATGAGACTTGCATTTAGTGTAGCTATTAATGTTGACGCTGAAATATTATTGGTAGATGAAATCCTTTCAGTTGGTGATCAACATTTTCAAGATAAATGTTTGAATAAAATGAAAGAGTTGCGTAATGAAGGAAAAACAATGGTATTTGTAACACATAGTATGGGACAAGTAAAAGAATTGTGTGATAGGGCAATATGGTTACGTGATGGAAAAATCGAAATGGATGGAACACCAGATGAAGTAATTGAAAAATATTTAGAGGCTACAAGATAGGAGGAATATTATGAATGTGTTTAAAAGAATTTATCAATATAGAGAATTGTTAAAAACAAGTGTTCAAAAAGATGTTCGAGGTAAATACAAAAATTCTTTCTTGGGTGTTTTATGGTCTTTTTTAAATCCTTTATTACAAATAGCTGTCTATGCATTCGTTTTTGGCACTATTTTAAATGTTAGTGAAGAAAACTATGCAGTATTTATTTGTTGTGGATTAATCCCTTGGACTTTCTTTTCTACATCAATTTCAAAAGCTTCATTTACAATGATAGAAAATGCTAATATTCTTAAAAAAGTGTATTTTCCACGTGAGATTTTACCAATTTCTGTAGTTACAAGTGAAATGGTTAACTTTGTGATTTCTAGTATAATTATTGTAGTTTTTGTATTATTTTCTGGATTAGGTATTAGTTGGACTTGGATATTTTATCCTTTAATCTTGTTAGTTATTTATTTATTTTTAATAGCTATTGCTTTGTTCGTTTCTAGTATTACGGTATACTTTAGAGATTTACAACATTTTATAGGAGTTATTTTACAATTGCTATTTTATGCTACACCTATAGCTTATTCAGCTGCACGAGTTCCTGAAAAGTTTTCTTGGGTAATTAAATTGAATCCTATAGCTTATATTATTGAAGGATTTAGAGATATATTTATTACACATACAGTTCCTAATGTTGGTGAATTATCAATATTAGCACTTATAAGTTTAATCTTATGTTTTATTGGATATTGTGTGTTTAATAAATTGCAAGAAGGATTTGCAGAAGAATTATAATGAAAATTAAGGAGGGTTTTAATGAAAAATCAAAACAAATTATTATCAGTAATTATTCCTAATTCAAATTCAACATTTGTTGAACGTAGTATAAACTCACTATTTGAACAAGTATATACTGATATAGAAATATTAACAATTAATTTTGAATCAACAATTAAAGATAAAAGAATTCGTAGTATAAAAACAGAATCGAGTGATTTATTACAAAATGCTATTTCTTTAATGAAAGAGGCAAAGGGAGATTATGTATCTTTTTTAATTAATGGTCATACTGTATCTATTGACTTGTATAGAAATATGATTGAAAAGTCTAAAAGAGAAAATTCAGATATAGTTTTTTCTAATTTTGTTATAGAAGAAAAATCTGAGAAATATATATATAATATGATGAATATTCCTTTTAAAACTTTAGAAGATGAAGATATCTTTTCTTCATACTTTAAGCAAGAGGGACTTAATAAGATATGGAATGTTATAGATAATAAGGTATATAAAAAAGAAGTAATTAAGAAAGCTTTAAAAGATTTGGAGAATGTTTCTTTCAATAGTAATGATTTATTATTATTAAATTATTATTTATATAAAAATGCTAGTAAGATGGATAAAATTGATACAGATGTATTGTTTATTGATTTAGAAAATGAAACATATGATTTAGAAGAATCAATTTTAATATTTAAAAATATTGAAAAAAACCTAGATAAAAAATATGAGAAAAATTTAGAAAACTGGAAATGCTTATATGCTCAAATTATGAATGAACAAGGTATACAAATTAGTAGCTTTTGTCCAAAGTTTAAAAAAATAGTAAATAAAGATTATTATATTATGATAAAAACTTTATGGGATGATGGTTTAGAAAAAATAAAGAAAGCTATTTATAATGATTCAGTTAAACTTGTAAGTTTCGATATTTTTGATACATTAGTAGTTAGACCATTTTTAGAACCAGTAGACTTATTTGATGTCATAGATAAATACTTTAGAAAATTATCAAACAATAAGACAGCTACTGAATTTAAGAATATGAGAATTGATAGTGAATCTTTAGCTAGAAAAAATAAATCTAAAGAGAAAGCGAATTCAGAAGATATTACTTTGGATGATATTTACATAACTATGAAGAAGAGATATCGTCTTGAAGATGAATGGATAGAAAAATTAAAAAAATATGAATTAGAACAAGAATTAAGATTTTGTACAAAAAGATATACTGGATTTGAGTTATATGAATTTAGTGTTTTTTTGGGAAAGAGAGTAGTATGTACTTCTGATATGTATTTGGATGAAAAATTTCTTGAGAAAATGTTAAAGAATTGTGGATATAAAGATATTGATAAAGTTTATGTATCAAGTCATTTTGACAAAACTAAAGCTAGTGGTAAATTATATACTATTGTTTCAGAAAAAGAAAAAGTTAATTATAAAAATATCATACATATTGGAGATAATTATGTTTCTGATTATCAAAATGCTAAAAAATTGGGAATTCAAGCTTATCAATTAAGAAAGCCTACTGAGTTATTTTATGACAAATCTAAAACTGGATGTTTATCAACAGTTCTAACGGAGCACTTACCATTTTGGATGGATAATTCTAACGGATTATTCTTTAATGCAATTAGAGTTATTATTGCGATGGTATCTAATAAATATTTTGATAATCCTTTTAGAGTATTTAAAGAAAAATCTGATTATAATGGAGATCCATATTTAATAGGATATTATGCATTAGGTAGCTATATGTTTGGTTTGATTAAATGGATGTTAGATGATATGCAAGAACAAAACTATGAAAAAATAGTGTTTATGGCAAGAGACGGATATTTACCTATGGAATGTTATAAAATGTTAAAACCATTCTATAAAGAACAACCAAAAGAAGAATATCTTTATATTTCTAGAAAAGCATTAATACCAATAATAATTCAAAGTAAAATGGATTTTTATAAATTAATAGAAACATTAAATGTTGAAAAAAACACTCCATTAGATATAGCTAAGTATGTAATTAATTTAATTGATTTTGAAGAGGAAAAATTTAAAAAAGTATGTGAAGAAAACAAATTAAATCCTAATGCAAAATTAAAGACAATTGAAGAATTTAATACTTTAATGGATGTAATAATTGAAAATTTCTATAATAAAGAAAAACATGAAAGAAATTTGAAAATACTTTCTAATTATTTTAAAAATATATTTGGAACACATTCTGCTACATTTGATATTGGTTATAGTGCTCGTCCTTCATATTTTATTTCAAATTTGTTAGGAGAACCTGTTGATACTTATTTCTGTAATATTAATCATAATCAGGCTTTAAGACATGCTAATATGGGTAATTTTAAATTAAAAACATTTTTTGATGGTAGACCTTGTACAACAGGTCATGCTTATGAATTGTTAGTTTCTGCTATGGCTCCTTCTTGTGTTGCTTATGATATTATAGATAATAAAGTTGTTGAAAGATTTGAAGAATATAGTATTAGTTCAATAGATGAATTTTCTGTTACTACAATGCAGAATGCTGCAATGGACTTTGTTAGAGATATTGCTGAAACATTTGGAGAAGATATCGATATATTATATTTCCAAAATTATTATGTTGGTTTACCATTTATGGCTTATATGAATTCATCAAGAGAAATTGATAAATACCCATTTAATTCGGTTATTTTTGAAGATAATTTAGCTATTGGAGAACCAACAAAGATGGTTAGAGTTTGGCAAGATGAATTAATGTTAAGAAATCAACATACAATTCCTGCATTATTGAATGTATCAGATAACGGTGTAGACAATTGTTTTACTGGAAATCGTTTAGTATATAACTCTAATATCGATTTACAAAAACAATCAAAATTTAAAAGATTATTATTTTATTTACTATATGATCGTGATACTTTAAAAAGAAGAATTAGTGAAATTAAACATCATTTTTGGAATAAAAAGTAAAAAAGACAATTAATTTTGTCTTTTTTTTAGTAAAGAATGTTATACTTTTGTATAGGGTGGTGACATTATGAAAAAGAAAATAAAAAGACTAGGTGTATTTGTATTTTTTGATAGAGATAATATAGTAGATGATTATGTTTTATATATGTTAGATGATATGATGAATAATCTTGATGATTTAGTGATTTTAAGTAATTCTAAATTATCCAAAGAAGAAAAAAATAAATTTAATAAATATACTAACAAAATAATTATGAGAGAAAATAAAGGTCTTGATGCAGGTGCTTGGTGTGAATACTTTAGAAGTACTGATGAATATTCTGTTTATGATGAAGTAGTATGTTTTAATGATACTTTCTTTGGACCTTTATATCCGTTTAAAGAAATGTTTGATGAAATGGAAAAAAGAGATGTTGATTTTTGGGGATTAAGTCAAGGTCATACTCATCGAGATGGTTATGGCGTTTTTGAAGGTGGTATCATTCCAAACCATATTCAAACATTTTTAATAACATTTAGAAATAATGTAATAAATAGTGATGTATTTAAAGATTATTGGAATAATTATGACTTAGATAATATGTTAAATTTTGTTGATGTTGTATCAAAACATGAATTATCATTTACTAAATATTTAGAAGATAATGGATTTAAATGGGATTGCTATGTAAAAGATACTGATGGAACAGAAGACTTTACAAGAAATTATGTTAATTTTGCTTATAATGCGTATGGTCAAATTGTAGATTGTAGAGCTCCTTTTATAAAAAGAAAGACTATTGTATCAAAATTAGAAGATTTACTTTACTTTACTGATTTAGGTGATATAAAAAAATCAATTGATTTTATAAAGAATAATACAGATTATGATGTTAATTTAATATATAAAAATATTTTACGTCTATATAATATAGATTTGCTTAGAGAAAGTATGGGATTTTATGAAATAGTTCAAGAAGTTGAACATAGTAAGAAAAATGATGTTAGTATAATAATTAAATTAGATAATGAATTTTTAATGGATAGAGTTAAATTATTATCTAACATGTTAGATAATAATAAGCAATTGCTTATTTATACTAAGAGTACAGTGATTTATGATTATTTAAAGGATTTTGTAAATATAAAAATTTATAAAAATAGTTGGCAGAGTACATTTATTAAAATAATTAGTGAAATAGAAAGTGAATATATTCAATATATTAATTTAAATGATAATAAAAATGCTGTTACATTGATATCTGAAACAACAGGAATAATGGCATTAGATAATTTGTTTTTATCTTCTAATTATTATGAATCAGTTATAGATGTTCTTAATGATGATAATGTTAGTGTAGTCTATACTCCAGAATGCCTGCATTTTGATAATCTATATAATAACCTATTTTGGACAAAAGAGATTTTTGAACAATTGAAAGAGTTATTTCCAGATTATAGATACTTCGACTATAGTGGAGGGCCAATTACTAAAGTTGATTGTTGGTTAACGAAAAAAGAAATATTAAATAGTATTGATTTTAAGAAGCTTAAAAAAACAGATGATGAAGAATTTTCTAAGATATTATCTATTGCTTTAGTTTATGCTGGTATTAAATTTAATTCTATACCAAGAATTGTTATGAATAAAGAAATTGCGACAGTAAGATTAAATACACTTTCTTCAATTTATAAAGGTACATATAGTGCAATTTATAAAAATAATGAATATCCATTAACGTATTTTGAATGTAAAGCAAAATTAAATTCACAAAGAGATGAACGAAGATTAATTAATGTACTAAAAGCATTTATAAAAAGAAAATTACATATTAGAAGATTTAAATTTTGGAAAAAATAGAAGCAGATAATGATTTTTATCTGCTTTTTTTGTAAAAAACAAATAATATTTTTGTTTGAGAACAATAAAAGATATGCTGTTCTTTTATTGTTTTTATATTTATAGTATAATTTTATTATTAAAGGATGATATATTATGAAAAAATTGAGTGTTATTATACCTTGTTATAATGTAGAAGAATATTTAAGTAAGTGTGTAGATAGTGTTATAGATAATAAGTTAAAAGATATAGAAATAGTTTTAGTAAATGATGGTTCTAAAGATAATACATTAAAAATTATTAAAGACTATAAAAAGAAGTATAAGGATATTATTAAAGTAGTTGACCAAGAGAATCAAGGTTTATCTATGGCACGTAATGCTGGGATAGAAGTAGCTAGTGGAGAATATGTTACTTTCTTGGATAGTGATGATTATGTCGATTCTAAGATGTATTCTAGTATGCTTGATAAAGCTTATAAAGAAGATTTTGATTTGGTCGTATGTGGAGTTAAGATGTTATATTCTGATCATGAACTTAATGTTGGCTCTGGATTATCAAGAGATTGTAATTCAAAAGAAGAAGTGAAAGAAATTATGTATAATTTTTATCCTGCAGCTTGTAATAAAATATATAAAAAAGAAGTAATAGGTAATCTTCGTTTTAAAAAAGGTGTTTGGTTTGAAGATGTCGAGTTTATGTATAGATTATTGCCACATGTCAAAAGTATTGGTAATATAGATGAATATTATTATTGTTATTTACAAAGGGAAGGGTCTATAACTTATGTATATAATGATAAATTATATGATTTTATATCTAATTTAGATGGAGTTGTAGAGTATTATAAAGATAATGGATTCTATGATGAGTTTAAAGAAGAAATAGAGTATACATATGTTAGATATTTGTATGCAACATTTGTTAAGAGATTAGCTAAGATGAAAGATAAAAAAGAGTTTAAAAAAGGAGTTAATACTGTAATTAAAGCAGTTAATGAGAAATTTCCAGAATATAAAAAGAACAAATATTTTAGTTATAGTAAGAAAGGTCTTTATTTAAAATACTTTAATAAGTTTATTGCTAATATAGTATTTATGGTAGAAAAAAATAAAATGAATTAGGGTGATTCAATGAAAAAAGTAATGTTTATAGCTAGTACTGGTGGACACTTAAATGAACTATTACAGTTATCTCCTTGTTTTAAAAAGTATGATTATACAATAGTAACAGAGAAAACTAAAAGTAATTTAAGTTTAAAAGATAAACATCCTGGGAGGGTTTATTATATAATATCTGGAACTTATACAACTTTTAAAGCAAAACTTACATATCTTTTTAAACTATTTGCTAATTGTTGGATTTCATTATATTTAATGATTAAAATAAGACCTGATGTTGTTGTTACGACAGGATCTCATAATGTAGGTCCAATGTGTTGCTTAGCCAAAATATTTGGTAAAAAAGTAATATTTATTGAAACTTTTGCAAATAATTCTAGTCCAACAAAAGCAGGAAGATTAATTTATAAATTTGCAGATCATTTTATTGTACAATGGGAAAGTATGTTAGAACATTATCCTGATGCAATATATGGTGGATGGATATATTAGAGGTGATAAAATGGCAAAGAAAAAAAATGATAATAAAGAAAAAGAGGTAAAGAAAACTAATAAAATTTATTTAATAGTAAAATTAGTGTTTCTTTTAACAAGTTTAGTTTCTTCAATACTTATTGGGGGTTCTGTCATATTAGGTAATATTTTGCCGACAAAATATTTAATTATAGTATTAGGTCTTTTAGTTGGAATTAATTTACTTTTTGTATTATTATTACTAGTTAAAAGTAAAGTAGCTAATGTATTTGGAATGATTTTAGTAATATTATTTAGCCCTTTAATGATAATTGGTTTTAATTATGTTACTAAAACTTTTGATAATTTGAAAGAACTTATTGCACCTAATGAAGAAAAATTAAATTACTATATATTATCTTTAAGTGATGGAGAATATAGTGAAATTCAGCAATTAGAAGGTAAAATGGTAGGAATACTTGAACAAGGTTCTGAAGAACTTGTTGAAGAACTTAATAAAGAAAATAATGTAGAATATAAGAAATATTCTTCTATAGGAGATTTAATATATGGTTTAGAACTTAAAGAGGTTGATGCTATTGTAGTAAGTTCTACTGTTTATGATTTAATAATAGAAGAAAATGGTAGTTTTGAAAATCTAGTAAAAAAATTAGGAGAAGTAGTTGTTACTGGTAAACAAGAAAAAATAGTATCTGATATTAATGTGGGAGATTCATTTATTTTATATATAAGTGGTTTAGATTCGAGAGATACAAGTTCAGTTGCAACAACTGGTTTAAGCGATGTTAATATAGTTGCTGTTGTTAATCCTACTACACATAAAATATTGTTAGTTAATATTCCAAGAGATTATTATGTAGATGTTTATGGAAGACCTGGTATGAAAGATAAACTTACTCATGCTGGTTTGTATGGAACTAATACATCTATGAAAACAGTTGCTAATATATTTGATATAAATATAAATACATATGTTAAGGTTAATTTTAAGGCTTTAACTAATGTAGTAGATGCAATAGATGGAATAGATGTTTATAGTGATACAGCTTTTAACTCATTTCATAAAAAAGGCTGGTATGTAAAAAAAGGTATGAATCATATGGATGGTGAAAAAGCATTGGCTTATTCAAGAGAAAGATATGCGTATTCAGGTGGAGATAGACATAGAGGAAAAAATCAAACAGATGTTATTTCAGCTATAATAAAAAAAGTATCTCAAAATAAACAATATCTATTAAAATATAATGATATATTAACTTCAATTCAGCCATATTTTACAACTAACTTAGAATTAGACGATGTTCAGGAACTTGTAAAAAATCAAATAGACACATTAAAACCTTGGACAGTAGAAAGCATTAGTGTAGATGGATCTAATAGTCAAAATTATACAGCTAGTTGGCCTAAACAAATGACTTATGTAATGATACCTAATCAATCAACAATTGAAACAGCTAAAACTAAAATAAACCAAGTTATGAGAGGTGCTTAATGATATTAGTTACATTAGGAACACAAGATAAACCTTTTACAAGATTACTTGATGCAATACAAAAAGAAATAAAAAATGGTAATATAAAAGATAAAGTCGTTGTACAGGCGGGATGTACTAAGTATGAAACCGATGATATGGAAATGTTCGATTTAATACCAATAGAAGATTTTGATAAATTAATGAGTGAATGTGATTTGTTAATTACACATGGTGGAGTAGGAAGTATTATTACAGGACTTAAATATAACAAAAAAGTTATAGCAGTACCAAGATTGGCTAAATACGGAGAGCATATTAATGATCACCAGAAACAGATAATAGATAAATTTAATGATGCAGGAAATATTATTGGTGTTGAAGATTTGAATGAATTAGATCAAGCTTTGAAAAAAGTTAAAAAGTTTAAACCCAAAAAATATAAGAGCAATACAACTAATATGATAAAGCTAGTGGAAAGGCTAATAGAAGAGTAGAAAGAAGGTAAATTATTATTACTTTCTTTTTTATGTTATAATAACTAGTGACAGGTGGTAAAAATGAAATTAGATTTATATGATTTTGATGGAACAATATATGATGGGGATTCTGGAGTAGATTTAATATTATTTGCGATAAAGAAAAAACCAAAGTTAATATTTCATTTTCTTGGATCTTTAGGAATAGTGATACTTTATCTATTAAAAATAAGGACTAAAGAAGAAATGAAAAACAAATTATTTTCTTTTTTAACAGAGTTTCCAGATACTGATAAATTTGTTTCTGAATTTTGGGAGAGTCATGAATATAAGTTAAAAGATTTTTGGAAAAGCAAGAAATCTCATAAAAATGATATTATAATATCTGCTTCAGGTTATTTTTGGTTAAAACCTATAGCTGATAAATATAAGGTAAAAGATTTATTCGCAACAGATATTAATCCTAAGACTGGTAAAGTAAAAGGAAAGAATTGTCATAGTGCGGAAAAAGTTAAATTATTTAAAAAGAAATATCCAGATGCAATAATAAATAAAATGTATACAGACTCAGTACATGATTTACCTTTAATCGAGGTTGCTAAAGATGGATATTTAATTAAAAAAAATAAGATATATAATTATTATGAATATAAACCAAATATAATAGTTAGATTTTGGAGATGGGGATGGGGAATTTACCATAAAAATGAAGAAGTATGGAATTACTTAATTGTTGGTGGATTAACTACCTTTGTATCTATAGCTGTTAAATGGGGTCTTTATTTTACTGTATTAGATGTTAATAACAAATTAGATGCACAAATAGGTGTTTGTGTATCATGGATATGTGCAGTAGCTTTTGCTTATATAGCTAATAGAATATTTGTATTTAAAAGTAAGAATAAAGAAATATTAAAAGAAATATCACAATTTGTTGGAGCAAGATTACTTACTTTAGGTATGGAAATGGTTTTAACTTATGTATTCTTTAATTTACTTGGATTAACATCTAAAATTTGGATAGTAGTTGTTACCTTTATAATACAAGTACTAATTATGGTTTTGAATTATGTTTTTAGTAAGTTATTTGTGTTTAAGAAAGGAAAGTAATTTCCTTTTTTTTATGATATAATTTTATAAGAATAGGTGATTATGATGAGGGATATAACGAGAATTGATATAAGAAAAATTAGTCCTTATGGTAGATATATAGATTTAGATAAACCATTGTTATTTGATTTAACTGATGAAGAAATATTAGCATTAAGAAAATATCATAATAAACCAGAGATAGCTTATGAAAAAGTAATAGTTAGAAAAAAGTCTCCACAATCTCACAATCAAAGTATTAAGAAAAATTATAAAGTTACTAGAAATCAAAAATATAATAATGGTAAACATCGTACAAAGAAAAATATAAAACGTAGATATGGTGGTAAAGTTATTATAGGTGGTGTTTTAGTATTCTTAATAATGGGAACCAAAGCTATGGAAGTTGGTGGTCCTAAAGCTGATGTTAGAGCTAGTGAAGAAAGTTATGGGCCAAGTTATATTGATTATACACAAACTCTTAATGGTTTGACAGAAGAAGCTATCAATTCCATTAATTATGAAGAGTTACTTGGACAACAAAGTATGGTTGAATCAGAAGAAATATTTGACGAAGTGGTTGAAGAAGTTTATGAAGAAAATGATGAAAGAGCTTTATTAATTCAGAACATTTGTAATATTTATCAACTTGATTATAATACTGTTTATCAAAACTTGGTGAATATAACTGATAATTTTACTAGCAGTGAATATTTGGAAGGAAGAATACCTGGTGTAACATGTAAGAAAGTTGCTGTTCAAGCTAGTAGTGAAGAAGAATTACTGGTTTATGCAATTAGATGTATGAAACAATTGCCAGGTCAGATGGGACTAAGTTCAGAAGGTTTGTATTGTAGAAATGATTATGTTTCAGGGGATAATTATTATGAACAATTAAATAGAGTTGCTAATGTACTAGGAGTAGATAGATGTCTATTATATGCAGTAGTTAATGCTGAATGTAGTTTTAATAGTCCATTGTTTATAAATTCTAATAATCCAGCTGGTATTAAAAAATCAGATGGAAGTTGTTGGGTGTTTGATACTAAGGAAGAAGGATTTTTTGAACTTGGTATGGAGCTTCTAAAATACTATCGTAAAATAGAAGTTAGTCCAGATAATATAGATAGTGGAACATTAAGTAGAATTCGAGATATTCATGCACCACTAAGTGATGGTAATGCAAATTGGTTACCAAATGTTTTAGAAGGTTTAGAGTATGCTAAAATGCATGAAGCAGAAATGTTTGGAACTTTTGATTATAATAATGGACTTTCATTGTAAAAGTGATTATAATAATAAAGCTAATTAAGGAGTTGATTTTATGTATAAAATTATAGATGGGAATAAAGCTTGTGCTGATGTCGCTTATTTGTTTAGTGAAATAGCAAGTATTTATCCAATAACACCAAGTAGTCCTATGGCATCAGAAGTAGATATTATAAGTCATAGTGATAAGAAAAATATATTTAGAGATAAAGTTAAGGTAGTAGAAATGCAAAGTGAAGCAGGAGCTGCTGGAACAATGCATGGAGCATTACTTGCTGGCAGTTTAGCTACAACATTTACTGCTTCTCAAGGATTACTTTTAATGATACCTAATATGTATAAGATAGCTGGTGAATGTTTGCCAGCAGTAATTCATGTAGCAGCAAGAACATTAGCTACACATGCTTTATCAATATTTGGAGACCACTCAGATGTATATGCAACACGTGCTACAGGATTTTGTATGTTAGCATCTACAAGTGTAGAAGATGCTAATAACTTGGCTGCAGTTGCTCATTTAAGTGCTTTAAAGGGAAGCTTACCTTTTGTTCATTTCTTTGATGGATTTAGAACTAGTCATGAAGTTAATAAAGTACAAGAACTTAATGATGAAGATTTAATTAAATTAGTTCCATTTGATAAAGTAAATGAATTTAAAAGTAGAATGCTTAATGTTGGAGCTAATATTCAAAAAGGTATGGCTGAAAATGAAGATATTTATTTTCAATCTGTTGAAGCAAGAAATGAATTATATGATAAAATGCCAGATATAGTTAATGACTATATGAGCGAAATAAATAAATTAACTGGAAAAGACTATAAGCCATTTAATTATTATGGAGATGTAAATGCTACAAATGTAATTATAGCTATGGGTAGTGTTTGTGATACTGCTAAGTTAGTTGTTAGTGATTTAGTAAGTAAGGGTGAAAAAGTTGGTTTAATAGAAGTTCATTTATATAGACCATTTAGTAGTAAATATTTATTTGATGTGTTACCTGAATCAGTTAAAAGAGTTGCAGTACTTGATAGAACTAAAGAAGCTGGTAGTACAGGGGAACCATTATACTTAGATGTTTGTAGTGTACTAAAAAATAAGAGTATAGAAATTGTTGGTGGACGCTATGGTCTTTCAAGTAAAAATACAACACCTGATCAAATTTATAGTGTTTATAAAATGCTTGAAGGTGAACTAAAAGAAAGCTTTACAATCGGTATTAATGACGATGTAACTCATTTAAGTTTACCAGAATATGATTACCATTTAGATTTAGGTTTTAAAGAGATTAAGATATTTGGTTTTGGATCAGATGGTATGGTTAGTACTAGTAAAGATATTATGAAATTGGTAGGTACTAATACAGATAAATTTGTACAAAGTTATAACCAATATGATTCTAAAAAGAGTGGTGGAGTTACAATATGTAACCTAAGAATTAGTGATAAAAAAATAAATGCTCCTTATTATGTAACTAAACCTGATATAGTAGTTATTACTAAAGAAGAATATCTATTTAAGTTTGATATGATTAATGATATTAAAGATAATGGTATTTTAGTAATTAATACTATGAAGAGTAAGAATGATATGAATGGATTCTTACCTAATAAAGTTAAAGATATTATAAATAAAAAACATGTTAAATTATATATAATAGATGCTGAATCAATAGCACTTAATGCTGGAATTAAAGGTAAAATTAGTAAGATTATGGAAATGGTTATTATGAATTTAATTGATTTTCCTGATGCTACTAATATGATTAATCATTCTATAGAAAAGCAATTTGCTACTAAGGGCGAAGAAATTATTAACGCTAATAAGAAAGCTATCTTAGAAGCGATGGATAATTTAGTACTTGTAGATGATACTTTAGATGTAGTGGTAGAAAATGTTAATATCGAAAAAAATGTTTTTGACGAAATTAATGCTCGTCGTGGGGACTTACTTAAAGTTAGTGATTTAGTTCCTTATAGAGATGGAACATTCCCTTGTGGGTTATCTAAGAACGAGAAAAGAAAAGTTAGTACTTATGTACCTAAGTGGATAAGTGAAAATTGTATTCAATGTGGGCAATGTGCAATAGTTTGTCCTCATGCTGTAATTAGACCATTTGCTCATCAAGATAAAAATAATGGTGTACCTATGATGGGTAAACCTGAATATAATTTTGAAATATTAGTATCAGAGGCAGATTGTACAAGTTGTGGATTATGTATTAATGCATGTCCTGGTAAAGCTGGAAATAAAGCGTTAGAATTTGGAACATATGATCAGAACTTACAAACAAGAGCACAAGATATGTTTGAAAACTATGAAAATCCAGAGAATCTATTTCCTAAATTTACTATTAAGGGTAGTCAATTTATTAAACCTAAATTTGAATTTAGTGGTTCATGTGCTGGTTGTGGAGAAACTCCATATGTTAAATTATTAACTCAATTATTTGGTGATAGATTAGTTATTGCTAATGCAACTGGTTGTTCATCTATTTATGGTGGTAGTACACCAAGTACTCCTTATTCAATTCCTTGGGCTAATTCATTATTTGAAGATAATGCTGAATTTGGATTTGGAATGCTTGTAAGTTATAATAAATCTCGTGATAGAGTAGAAAAAGTAATGAGAGAAAATTTAAATACTGTAAGTGATGAAGTTAAAGAATTATTTAATAAATGGTTAGATAATAGAGAAGATTTTGATATAACTAGTCAAATTAAAGACGAGTTATTAAATAAAGATATTCCTTCTGAACTTAGAGATTTAATTAATTATGTTCCTTCTCGTAGTGTATGGACGCTAGGTGGAGATGGATGGGCTTATGATATTGGATTTGGTGGAATAGACCATGTATTATCTAGTGGAGAAAATGTTAATATATTAGTACTTGATACAGAAGTATATTCTAATACTGGGGGACAAGCTAGTAAGTCTTCAAGGATAGGTCAAGTAGCACAATTTGCTGATAATGGTAAAAAGACAGCTAAGAAAGATTTATTTAAGATAGCTATGGGATATTCTAATTGTTATGTTGCTAATGTATCATTTGGTTCTAATTTCATGCAAACTATTAAAGCTTTTAAAGAAGCAGAAGAACATAATGGACCATCTATTATAATTGCTTATTGTCCTTGTATTGAACAAGGAATTAAAGGTGGTATGAGTAATGCTACTTCAGAACAAAAATTAGTTGTTGAATGTGGATATACTACTTTAATGAGATATAATCCTAGTGAAGATAAATTATATTTAGATAGTAGAGAACCTGATTTTGATAAGTATGAGACATTATTAAATAATGAAGTAAGATATAATAGTTTAGTTAAGAAAGATCCAGAAGCAGCTAAAGAGATGTTAGAGTTAAATAAACAGGATGCTATGAAACGTTATAATTATTATAAAAAATTAAGTGAAGAGAAGAGTGGAGAGTAACTCTTCTTTTTTTGTTTTAATTTATTAGAAGTTGTTTTGATATTATATATTTTAAAAAAAATTAAGTAATTGAATCAAATAAAAACCAGAACTATTTATGTTCTGGTTTTAAGTCTTTTTTAAGTATTTTAGTTTGATGTTTAGATTTCATATAATATTTTTCCATATTTTTATTTTTCTTCATTAATTTATTATATTTAGAATTAAGATTTGTTCTTAGTCTTGTTACTTCGTTGATGAAGTTTGGATCATATGCAAGTTCTGGATATCTTTCAAGAGCTTGTTGTTCTAGATAGTCAAGTTCTATTAAGTTTTTATAAGTTATGTCTAAAGCTCCATTTAAGGCGTCTTGTCCTTTTTTAATGCCAGAAAGGTCTGCAGGTTCATATTTGTTTATTTTACGTTTAAAAAAGGCATTTATGAAGTTAAAATGGTTGTCTATTATTAAACCAGTTGTAAAAGCGAAAAAATATTTATTTCTTATGAAAGGTAAAGCTAGTAGAGAAGTCATTTCAAGTAGTATAGAAGCTTTATTAAAACGTTTTAACATAATTCTTTTGTCTACTTGTGCAACTTGTTCTTTAGTCATTCCATCTAAAGATTCCATTCTTCTGAATAAATCTTCACTTACTTTAGATTTGTTTTCTATATCTATTTTTTTTAGTTCTTCTTGAAGACCATCAAGTTCTGAATAGGTTATTTCTTCATTTAAATAATTTTGCTCTGTCATTATATCTTGATTTTTTTGAGAACGTATTTGTTCTCTTGTTGCTCTTAACTTATCTTCTTCAGCCTTTAATTTGGCTTTTTGTTTAGAAGTCATTTTACTGTCATATCTTAAATATGTATTAGATATATCTTCTAACATTTTATCTATTTGTCTTTCAATGCGATCATAGTCTTTATCTTCGAATTCTTCTTTTTTTAATTCTTTTTGTGAATCATTTATTAGAGAGTCAGAAGTAAGAGAGATAGCAGATATTTCTGTATCTTTAATTAAGTCTTTTATTATTTCTTCTTTTTTTTCTGTTACTTCTTTTTTAGAATCTTCTTTTTTTATTTCTTCAATCTTTTGTTCTAATTTAGTTTGTATTTCAGTTAGTTCTTCAATTGATTTGGTGTTACTTTCGATATTATTTTTTAGTTCTTTAACTGCGGGTAGTTCAATATCTTTTGGAATTTTTTCTTCAATTTTAGTTTCAATAGCTTCTGGAATCTTTATATCTAATTCTTCATTAGCATTAGTGATATTATCTTTAGTGGGACCTAAAAATTCACGTGTTATGTCAGCAGCAATAAGTGAAGTGACAATAGCTGTATTTTTAATATTATTTTTTATAGATTGCTTAGGTATTTCATCAGTGAATTTTACCATCATAACAGGCGTTTTATCAAGCTTTTCGTTTAATTCGTTAGTATTTGGTATAGAAATTATTTTATCTTCTTTTTCAACCTTTTTTGGAGTGCTTTCTTTAGTATGTAATTCTTTATGTCTTGGTTTAGCAACAAAATAAATATCTTTATTTTCTTTAGGGGTATCTACTTTAATCTTTACTTCTTCTTTTTCTTTTTTAGGGAAGAGAGGTTTTTCTTTCATTTCTTTTTTTACTACTTCTTCGACTTCTTTTTTTACTTCTTTGTCAGTAGAAAGTTTATTATCTTCGATTTTCTCTAATATTTTAGGTATTATTTTATCTTCTAATTCTTTAATTTTTTCTTTTATTTCTTTAGATGCATCTTTTATTTTAAAATTATCATCCTTATAAGTTTTTTCAAGTTCTTCTTCAATATATTTTTGTAATAGTTCAGATGTGTATATGAAAGTATCTTTGCTTTGGATATTTTTAGTTAAATTATTTAATTCGTTTTTAGATAATTCTAAAATAATATCTGAAGAGTTTCCTACTTCATCTGTATTTTCTGTTTTATGTTGATTAGATAAAGAGTTTGGTTCTTCTGGAAGAGTAGAAGAATTATTTTTTTCATTTATATTTTTATTATTTTGGTTATTATTATCATTTATATATTTATTGTTATTTTGTTGTTTATTTTTTTTGTCTTCTCCAAATAAGCTTCTAAATATAGAAAGAATAAATAAAATAATTACTTTGAATATGTTTTTTATAAAGTTTATGATTTTTTGTAATAAAGATTTTTCTTCCATAGGAATCACCAGTACTAATTTTATCATAATTAAGCCAAAAAAAATAGGAGTTGTCCCCCTGAGAACAACTCCAAAAAGAATAAAAAGGGGTTGGCTAGTGTGATACTAGCACCAATTCGCCTTTAAGTGAATTGGTACTTCATATGTTAACTTTTAAAGCCATTTTTGTCAACGATTTTTGATGAAAAAGTTTAAAAAAAATGAAAAAAATTCAACTTTTTGGGGTGGCTATAAATTTGATTCATAAGGCTTAATTTTAATATAAAAAAAAGTTATTGAAGAGCATAAGTTTTAGTTAATAAATTTAAAAGGTATATATATAGAAACAAATGTATGATATAATTTTAATGGTGATAAATATGGATATAAATATAATTAAGGGTGTTGGAGATAAAGCGTTAGAATGCTTAACCAAGATGAATTTATATACTATTAGTGACTTAATTGAGTATTATCCATATCGTTATAATATTATTAAGGTTGTTCCTTTAATAGAAGCAAGAGATGGGGAAGTTGTAACAATTAAAGGTATAGTGGATAGTGAACCAAGGATTAGTTATATAAATAAAGCTTTAAATAGAATGGTTTTCAAAGTTAGGACAGATAATTTTTTAATTAATGTAACTATATTTAATAGAGCTTTTTATAAGAATAGTTTAAAATTAGGACGAGTAATAAATTTAATTGGTAGGTATGAGAGAAAAAATAATACTTTTACAGCTAGTGATATAAAGTTTGAAATAATCAATGGAATTAAGATAGAACCAGTTTATCATTTAGTTAATGGAATAAAGAATAAAGGTTTATCAAACTTGATTAATGAATGTTTTCATATGAGGGTTGATTTAGAAGATTATGTGCCAAATTATTTAGTTAATAAGTATGGGTTTATGAAAAAGTTAGAAGCTGCCTATAATATTCATTTTCCAACTAGTACTGATAATTTAAAGCACGCTAAGTTAAGAGCAATATATGAAGAGTTTTTCGTTTTTATGTTTAAGATGAATTATTTAAAGCATAAATATGATTTAGATAATCAAGGTTTAACAAGGAATGTTGATAAAGATAAATTAACTGAATTTATAGATGATTTACCTTTTAGGTTAACAGAAGATCAGTTAACAGCTGTAGCTGATATATATAATGATTTAGTGGATTCTAAAAGAATGAATAGATTAGTGTTAGGTGATGTTGGTAGTGGTAAAACTTGTGTTGCTGTAATTGCACTTTATATAAATTACTTGTCTGGATATCAAGGTGCTATGATGGCACCAACAGAAATACTTGCTCGTCAGCATTATGAAAGTATTTCTAATAGTTTTAAAAATTATGGACTCAAAGTTGGCTTATTAGTTGGTAGCTTAAAAGTACGCGAGAAAAATAAAATATGTGGAATGTTGGAAAATGGTGAAATAGATATTTTAATTGGAACACATGCTTTAATATCAGAGAATGTTAAGTTTAATAATTTAGGTTTAGTTGTTACAGATGAACAGCATCGCTTTGGAGTTAATCAAAGAAGCAATTTGCAGAATAAGGGAATTATGAGTGATGTTTTATATTTAAGTGCAACGCCGATACCTAGAACATATGCATTAACTATTTATGGTGATATGGATACATCTATTATTAAGACAAAACCAAACGGAAGAAAAGAAATTATTACTAGAGCAGTTAAAGAGAAAGATTTGAAGAATGTTTTATTTAAAATGGTGGAAGAGATAAAAGAAGGACATCAAATATATGTAGTAGCTCCATTAATAGAAGATGAGGACGGAGAATCTAATTTAAACGATGTAAAGAAGTTAAAAGAAAAGTTTGATACAGCATTTAATGGTAAGATAAGAGTAGAAATATTACATGGTAAAATGAAGAACGTAGAAAAAGATGCAATTATGGAACAATTTAAAAATGGGGACATAAAAGTATTAATTAGTACAACTGTTATTGAAGTTGGTGTTGATGTTAAGAATTCAACAATGATGGTAATATTTAATGCTGAAAGATTTGGTTTGGCAACGTTGCATCAGTTAAGGGGACGTGTTGGTCGTAATAGTTTACAGTCATATTGTTATTTAATTAGTAATCAAGATTGTGAAAGGCTTAAAGTTATGGAAGAAAGTAATGATGGTTTTTATATTAGTGAAAAAGATTTTGAATTACGTGGTGAAGGTGATTTGTTTGGAACACGTCAAAGTGGAGATATGGTATTTAAGTTAGGAGATATTAGAAGAGACTTTAAGATTCTTGCTCAATGTAAGATGGATGCAAGTAAGTTTATAAGTGATAATATTGCTAATAACTTTAGTAATTATCCACAATTTAGAAATATTATAAAAGAATTAGAGTTTATTGACTAAAATTGACGTATAAGATATTTTCATTTAGATGAACTATAAGATGTTAAATATTAATGAAAATAATGGTAAGATTGATTATAAAGATTTAAACGAACAAGAATATTTAGTACAAACTGAAATTAATAACTAAAGAAAAGCTAAAGAGAATTAACTTTTCTTTTTTAGTTATTATATGAAATATTTATTGCAAAAAAAATGAGAGCTTTCGCTCTCTTCAGGGGGCTATTAAATTTTAGTTTATTTAATTTCAAAACCACTATTTTTCCTTGTATTTTGTTTATTTTTTCCCAATTTTGATTAAAATAAATTAAGATATAATTTTAAAGTTTTGAAAATTAGTTACATAAGTGTTACATAAAAAACTAATTGTAAATGTTTTTATTGAATTATTTTTTTATCAATATATCTGGATACTCACTAGCAACTTTTTCAGCAGAAATATATTTATTTTCTAAAGCATATTTAAGAGTCATTATTTGATTATTTAACATAAATTTGATTGCTATTTCATTAGTATCATCACTCTTTAAATAATAACTATTTTTTTCATCTTTATAAATTAATTGCTCTTTTTGATTATCGTTATCTCTATAATCTAAAATGCCATAGAATATATAATCTGTTTCTTCTTCAATTATTTTTCTTAAATCAGTATTATCTGTAGTTACATAAGGACAGCCATTAAGACTTTTAGGCATTAATCTTGTACCATCTCCCCAAATATAAAGAGTATCAATAAGTTTATTATTTTCATCATACATATCAAATTCATAACCATGACCATCAGAAGTACATACTTCACCATATTTTTTACTACTTGAAATAGCACTTAATATTTCTGTCAATTTTTCTTTATCTGTTATTGTTCCAAGTTCTTCTTGGCTAGATTTTATAACTATTTTAGTAGTATTATTTATTTTATTTAATGTTTCATTAGGAATAGATTTACCATCCTTCGTATTATCTTTAACTATACATTGATTAACAATATCTTTAAAATCAACATCATTAGCTGGATTATGAATATAAATTGTAGGAGTTAAAGGACTTTCATATGTTTGATATACAGAAAACTTGTTATAAAAATATTTATCAAAATCTTTCATTACACTTGATTCATAAGTTCCATTTTTTGGGAAAACCATTACATAAATATTATTTGGATGATTACTAGCATATACTCCTTTATAATAGGCGATTTTTTCTTTGTTGGTACTTTTTATTTCACTTAAAGGTATTTCGATTAATTCATCTGTTTCAGTTACAAGATAGCCTCCTAATTGACTTTCTAAACATTGTACTAATTCTTTATCATAATCTTCTGTTGCTTTATTATCTGTTTCTTGATCTTTCTTGCCACAACCTACAACTCCCAAAACCATAATCCCACATATTAGAATTGATAATAGTATTTTTTTCATAATCACTCCTCCATTTCAAAAATCTATTATTAGAATAACACGTTGATATATACATTATAGCATTAAAAAAGTAAAATCTAAACTGATTCTACTCTTATTCTTCAAAAAATTTATCTATTCTAACACCTAGTATTATAGAAATCTTGTATAAAGTCATAAGTGATATGTTATTTCTATCATTCGCCGACTCAATACGTTTTAGATGATTAACTGATACATCTAATTTTTCAGCAAGATCCATCAATCTTACACCTTTTTCATTTCTATATTTTTTGATGTTTTGACAGATAACAGCCTTAATATTTTCATTAAAGTCAGCATACTGATTCAAAATATCACTTTCCTAATAAAAATTATAGAAGAAAAAAATTTATAAATAAGCAACCTTTCGTGCCTAACTAACTGAATGTGTGTTATACTTATATGGTAGTGACTTCACTACATTGCGAAAGGAGGATTTATGGCAAAAGAATCCATAATCAATCAAGTAGTAAAACAAGCATATAATGATTTAACAGGGGTAATTGATTTTAGAGTTGCAGGAATTATAGGTGGATACTTTGAAATAATTATTCACGAAAGCAAATTAGAGGAACTTACACCCTATGTAGATGACATAATCAATACTCTATATGATAAATTTTGTGTTAATCTATCAAAAAATATTACAAATGATGATATGGAGTTTATTATATACAAATCATTTTGTAATAATAAGCCAAATAAAGATTTAATAGATGATTGTTTTAACATTGTTAACAACGATATAAAAAATAAACAAAGTGATAAAGTCTCTACCACTTTGTTAAATTCTCTTTCTTCTCTACAGGCAAAATATAGTGAAGAAGATATGGAAAAATCATTAAATACAATATTTGATATTTTGCTAGATTATTATAGTATTGTCAAAAAGAATTAAAGATCTATTTTTTCTCAATTATAATATCTATATCAAACTCTTTGGCTATGGTCTTTAATACTTCTACTCCATAATTGACTGTACCTGCTTCGTATTGTTCTATCGTTCGCTTTGATTTTCCAATACGTTTAGCAAAGTCTTTTTGAGTAAGATTAGTCCATTCACGTATAATTCTAATAGCCTCGCCTTTGGTATAGTCTTTCATATTAAGCCTCATCATTTACCACCATATAAATTTTATCAGCAATTTAAGGAAAATAGCCTAAACTCACTATCTCATAGTGATAGTATATTCAAATATAAAAATAATATACAAAATGTTAAATTATATATGCAAAAAGGAGCAATTTTTATGCTCCTTTTAAAATACCTATGACAGCATGACAGCAAATTTTGGGAGGGGTACTCCTATTTTTTCGTGTCATTCCTGTCATTTTTCTTATTAAATGTTTTTTCAACAAGTTCTTTTGTTTCTTTATTGGCATTATATACTGCGAGATAATTAAATAATACTGCAACACTCATAAGAAGATACATACTCCATATAGCATAAAAACTTGTTCTTATACTCTTATTGTAAAATTCACAAAATAATACTACTAAATATATTAGACCACTTAAAACGATAGATACTGCTGTTACATCATTAAACGATCTGTTAATATTATTGGATTTATGTTTATCAAGGTTTCTTCCAACTTTACTCCAAATAAATACATATAACACTTCAAATAATAACATTAAAGTAACCAACATCCAATACCAAGCATAGAAAATATCTTTTTTTAAAGTAGTACATAAAATCGCCAATGCTAGTAAAATCACATTTACTAATATTAAACCTATACTAATCCTTTTGTTTCTTTTTATCATTTTCAACTGCCTCCTTTCTTCTTGCACTATTTAAAACATTAACAATTTCTTTTGCTGTCTCAATTTGATATTCGGTATCTTCAATCGTTTGTGAGATTACCTCTCTTTCAGAATCAGTTAGTTTGTCCTTTTCTAGTCTTTCTCTAAAATTAGTTACTAATTCTTCCCAATTTTTAATCATTGATGAAGTATTTAAAATGGCATCGACAATTTGATCTCCTTTTAAATGTTCGTAGTAATTAATTAAAAACGGATTTAAAGAAGTTACTTGAAAACCTAGTCCTGCTGCATACATTAAATCATTGTAATTTATTCCTATATGTGTACTAATCTTTCTTAATGTTTTTGGATTTGGTATTTCTCTTTCTCCTGATTCAATTCTAGCAAGTTCAGTATCACTTATTTTAGCAATTCTAGCAAGTTCTCTTTTAGATAAGTTTTTCTCTTCTCTTGCTCGAGCTATCATTTGCCCAACAGTTTCATTATTGTCTTTCATACGAATAAAACTCCTTTCGCAATATAAATATAACACATTTCAAACCTTTTTGCAACTTTTTAGTTATCTTTTGATAAAAAATGCGACTTTTTTATTGACAAATAATTTTTATTGGTTTATTATTAACTTAAAGGTTGCATTTTTAATATTTTTACAACCTTAATAGTTCTTTGACAATTAAATAGAGTTGGACATCGCCGATATTCTGCCGACTCGTTAAACAAAAGCAAGGCACAATATCTCTATTGGCACGAGAGTTGTAGATTAACTAAAATCTTCGTTACATATATGGCTAATCACTATATATACATCCTTAAAGGGAGTTGTTGGTAACACTAAAACCATCAATAGTATAGAGAAAGAGAGGTGAATCAATGAATGCAAGAGAGACTTTAAACTTAATATCAAAGCAATGGTGTGATCTAAATGATTTAAGAAAACTTACAGGGCTAGGAAAAAATAATGCTATCAAGTTAAAAAATGAAATAAGAATTGATTTAGAAAACAAAGGCTATTTACTTCCTAACAAATTACTTCCTATGAATGAAGTTGTAAGTTATCTCAAAATAAATATAAGTTATCTTCAAAAAATGGCAAAAGAAGTTATTAACTAGAAAGGAGTTTTAAATGAAAACAATAAGTGAAATGAGAAAAGAAGCAACAAAAAAAGACTTCATAGTTGATAACCTAATGAAATCTAAAGGATTATATTGTCTTGTTGCTAGACCAAAAGTTGGTAAGTCATTATTGGCGTTACAACTTGCCAACTCTATTGCAACAGGAACAACCTTTTTAGGATTTAGGACAAGTCCATCTCCTGTCTTATATATTAGCACAGAAATGAATTCTACGCAATTAGTTGATAGAATTGATAAGATGAACTTACAATTTAATGATGATAATTTCGTTATGATAGAACAAAATCTAAATGAAAGAAGATTAAATTTAATGGATTTACAATTACAATTTCAAACATTTTCTAATGAATACAAAGGTAGATTTGTAATCATAGATATGTTTAGTGGAATTGATTTAAACAATGGTTATGACTTAAATAACTATCAAGATATAGGACAAGTTGTGTTTCCAAAATTTAGAGAATTATGTAAAAAATATGACTTTACTATTCTTCTAGTCCATCACTTAAATAAGAATAATACTTCTTTAGGTAGTACTGCTATTGATGGATCAGTTGATGGTAAAATCACTTTAAAACAGGATTCCAACCTAAAGAATAAAATTATTTTAAATTATGAAAGTAGAGATTATGAGGGATTGGATTTAGTTCTAAAACGAAATGATAATTTATTATTTGAACTATCAGAAGTCGAAAGTGATGACTTAAATTATAATATACTAACTTTTCTAAATTATGCTATCAAACAAAAAGAATTTTCCTTTACTATGAGTGAAATGACAAGCAAGTTAAACTTACAAATCACTCCATCAGTATTTGGGAAATTAATCAATGGTAACCTAGATATTTTAGAAAAGGAAGGACTTCATATTGAAGAAAAACGTGTTGGAAAAAAACGAAATTATTATGCAAAATATGAAGAACCAATTAACGAAAATGAATAATTTTCGTTAAAGTTTTTGTAACTTTTTTCTAAAAAGTTAGTAAAAAATGAACGAGGCACGTTTTGTTGCGAAGCAATGAAAGTGGCGATAGTGAATATTTTTACAATTATGAAAGGTACTACCCTTTCATAATTCATTAAATGATAAGTACCTAGTAGGTGCTTATTATTTAATCTTGTTTATAAGCATTACACCTTTACGATAGTTTAGGTGTTTTGCGATTAAACAAGCAAGGGGTTATTAGGGAACTCCCTAATCTCACGTGGGCTATGCCCTAGTGAGATAGGTCAATAAATGACCTTTCCCTCAAAGAAGCAAGAGCAAAGGAGGAATTAAATGTATGATGGAAAACAAGTTGTACGTGTAGAAACACAATATAAAAAAGATGATCTGTATAATATAGGTGTTGAAATGAAAGACCGAAAAGGTACAGGTAATTATGATATAGAACGTAGAGAATATAATATAGAATATGTTTCACTTACTCAAAATAATTTATATCAAGAAGTGAAATACAATTTAAAAAAAAGAAAAATAGAATATTTAGATAGAGCAAAAACTAATTTATTAAATGGTGTAACATTTACGAGTGGTCCTGAATTTTTTCAAGCACTAGGAATGGAATTTATAGATAGTGGTAGAACTTATCATACAGGAGATAAAAAAGGTCAAGCAGTTATGATACCAAAAATAAAATCAAAAGAAGATATTCCAAATGCTGTATCTTTCTTTTTTGATTCCTGTATGGAATTTCTAAAAGATTATGTGGGCGAAGAAAACATACTTCTTGCACAAATCCACTATGATGAAGATACACCCCATCTACAAGCATATTTTCTGCCTGTTGTAGATATGGTTAAAAGAAAATGCTATATCAAAGACAAAGATGGGAACGTTGTTAAAGAAGAAGTTAAAAAGAAAGATGGTACTACTACTATTGTTCCAAAATTGCTTCGTGATAGCAAAGGTAAAATTGTCTATGAGGAAGTCAAAGGCAAATTTCTAAATTGCGATCAGTTTTGGAAACAAAAAGGTGGTAAATTATCTTTTCATCAAATGCAAAATGACTTTAATAAATTTATAACTGAAAAAGGATTTAATCTCTATCGAGGAGATATTGGAGCAAACAAACAAAATCAATCTAAATTAGAGTATGATATAGCCGAAAAAAAGGCTGAATTAGAAGAATTAAACAAAGAAAAGGAAAATACCTTACAGATAATTGAAAACTCCAAAAATGGGCTTAAAAACCTAGAAAAAGAGGTTGATAATGATTTACTAAATCCTGTAAAAAGAAAACTTGGTGGCTACAAAGAAGATGATGTATCAAAAATTATAGACTATACTAAAAGTTTAGAAAATAAATTGACTATTCTATCTACTGATAATAATAACAAAGATTTAATGATTGATAAATTAACAAAAGAAAATAAGAATTTTAAAAATAACAGCGAACTAATCAAAAAAAACAAAATCATTAAGGAGCAAAAATCTACTATCAATGAAAAAGAACAAGAGATTGGTAGATTAAGTGAATTGGTAGATATTTTAAATAATAATATTGAAAGTTTAAAACTTAAATTTGAAAAAGAACTTGAAAAGTGGAAAAATCTATTTAAAAAAATGTGCAAAGCAATAGACAAAGTTTTAGGTAGAGATAAACCTAAAGAACGTTTAGAAGATTATGAAGATATTGCTGATGCAATTAACTACGATTACTATAACAAGAATAATGATAAAAACAAAGATGATTATGAAATTGGAATATAGAAAGGTTGTGATATTATGTCAGTTAGTAGATTAGATCCAAAAAAATGGACTAAGGATGGTCGTAAATGGAATTTCCATGTACGATATAAAGATTTAGATGGTAAAACAAAACAATATCAATCAAAGTTATTTAAAACGAAACCTGAGGCTCAAGAAGCAGAAAGGATTTTCCTTTTAGAATTAGATAAATATAGACCAGATAACAATATGACTTTTAGAGATTTATATTTAGCATTTTATGATTATCAAGAAGATAAAGTAAAAGAAACTACTCTACACACTTATAAAGATAGAATGCGATATATGGCACTTTTAGATAATATCAAAGTAAAGGAATTTAACTTGCAACACTATGAAATGTGGAGAAAAAAAATTTTAGAATATCCTTTATCAAATAGAACTAGAAATTATATTTACAAATTTTTAAAAACAATTATGAATTTTGGAACAAAATGGTATGGATTAAATTTTAATCAAATCTACCCTAAAATGACTAACTTTACTAATCCAAATGAAATAAAAAAAGAAATGGAATTTTGGACTTATGAAGAATTTAACAAGTTTATTTCAGTAGAAGATGATTTAACATTTAAGTGTTTATTTAAAACGTTATACTTCTGTGGACTTCGTAAAGGCGAAGCAAGAGCATTAAATTGGAATGATATTGATTTTATAAATGGTACAATTAGAATCAATAAAGGGTTATCAGACAATGTAAATGGTAAAAAATATATCATAACAAGTCCTAAAACTCTCACAAGTAATAGAACTCTACCTATTCCTAAAGAGTTATTAAGCGATTTAAAAGAACTCAAAGATAAGGTTATGGAGTTTACAAATTATAGTGAAAACTGGTTTGTATTTGGCAATGCTGTTCCATTAGGAGATGATGTCATTAGAAGAAGAAAAAATAATAATTGTAAAGAGGCAAATGTTAAAGAGATAAGAATACACGATTTTAGGCATTCTTGTGCTTCGCTACTAATCAATAATGGAGCAGACATAACACTTGTTGCTAAATTTCTAGGACACTCTAAAATTGATGAAACTTTAAATACCTATTCTCATATGTTTAAAAATAAGTTAAATAATATTATAGGGCTTATTGACAATCTAAATGAGAATGCAAAAACAAATATTGATATTGATTCAAAAAGCAATGATGACTATGAAATGAGTTTATAACGAATAAGGAACCTAGTATATTACTATGCTAGTTTCCTTATTTTTTTATGTCTAAATTTCTAAAAATACATAAAAATGTTACATAACTGTTACATAAAGGCATATTTTAAAAATGCAAATTGCTACAAACCCTTATAAATAAAGGGATAAAAAAAGTGTCCAGCATTTCTGCTGGACTTCAGGGGGTTTTGGTTGATTCACTTTCATAATAATCATGAAAGCAATCAGCATGACATCTATCATGCTAATTAAATTCTATATTATTTTAGAACCTTTGTCAATCAAGTTTTGAAAATTAATAAAAAAAAATTATTTATATAGTTTTTTACTTAAATATTCAAGATGATTATATGTTATAATTATTATAGTAAAATAAACGAAAAAAATAATAAAGTAGGAGGAAAAAGTTGTGTTGGATAGTTTTAGAAAAAAAATAGATTCTTTTCTTTCTACGAATTCTAAAAGTTTAGATAGTGTAAAGCTCAGTGAAAGTATTCCTAATTATAGATTGTGTTTTCCTGATGATAATAAAATGTTTTTTTCAGAGATTGATGAATACTTAGAGATAATAAAAAAATAAAGGATGAAAATTCTGACAAATCAATTTTATTTGGGCTAGAGGGAATGTATAGTTCTTTGTTAGAGGCTTATTTGTGTGAACTACATGAGAAAGTCGATTATATGATTTTGGATCAACAATATGTCTTAAATGGAAGTAACATTGTGGATAAGTATGATAATCCAAATTATCCAATAATATATGCTGATGTGATTTGCAGAGCGATAGATAGTGGAATATTTGATGTTGTCGTTAATCCACATTCATTTTTAAAATATCGTGATTCAATAACTACAGATTTAGGGAAAAAAGAGTTTGATCAAAATGCGACTTTAGCTTGTCATATTATTTGTGATAAAACAAGAGATATGGGAATACCTATAGAATTTAGATTTGAAGAAGGAACAAACTTGTTAGATTCATTTTTAATTACAGCTATTAAAGATACAGATGGATTAATGATTATATGTGATGACGAATATGTTGATTTATTAGATGATATAAATTCTAAAATCATTAAAGATGGCTATAATCCTAAGTTGACAAGAGAAAAAAATATCAAATTACAAAGTGCTTATCTTAGAACTTATAATTCATGTTTAACATATGAAACATATATGATAGGAGATGTTTTAAGAAAAAGTTTATCTGATATAGAAGAAAATAGCGCTGAAGAAATAATGCAGGCTTTAGGAAATTCTTTTAGGAATGCAAGTAAAGAAAGCATGATAAATGCTAAGAATAAAGATAATCAGCTATTAGATGATATTAGTAAGTTAGCTTCCTGTAATCAATTAGATACTAAAAGTAAAAAAGAATTAATTGAGAGAAAAAGAAAAACAATTACAGAAACAGATAAAGTTTTAAATAATCTTAACGAAGCTTTTGAAATAGCTAGAAGAAATGCTGTTATTGCAATGGAACTTGGATGTACAACTAAGGAAGAATTTATTAATATTATAATGCAATTAACTGAGTATAATACAACATTAAATCCTAATTCAAAAAAGAAAGTACAAAGCCATATGACTGAGTTTAGACAAGTTAAGTCTGGCGAAAGCATTTTAGATTTAAATAATAAATTAATATTAAGAGATCCAAATGGAGGATTCGCTTCGATATTAGTGATTATGTCGATTATAGCTTTTATCATAGGAATATTGTTAGGAATAGTTGTAGCAATAAATTAAAATACATAAATTAAGAGGAGATGATTATTTATGAATCAAGAAAAAATAAAGAATGTTCTTAATAATTTTAATCAATTATTTAGTCATCTTAATAATATTTTTGAAAATTTATCTCCAAATCAAATTTCATATTTAGAGAGTGCTTTATCAAGCTATAATATGGAAGCAATATATGATTTTTTAAATAATAATACAGATTATATTAAAACAAATAATTTAGATATAGATATGTTTAAACTTATAATGTCTATTAATAATAATTTTCAAGATGCAGAGAAGTATTATTCACCACAAGTATATAAAGATATTATCTTATCAATGGTGCGTTTATGTGGAGGTAATATAACTAATTATATTGATATAAAAGAAATAGATAATAATATTTTAAATGAAATATCAAAGACAAATCCGGATATTTTTAATATGCTTTTTACTATAAAATTAAGTAAATTAATTAACTTAGAAGATAAAATAAATTTTGCAAATGAAGTTAATTTAAATGCACTAACAGTAGATACTATTAATAATATTCTAGATAGTGAATTTTTTTCTGGAAATATAATTGATTTTATAAATTGTTTACCGAGTAATTTGGCATATGATGCTAGTATTATTGAAAAAGTTATAGATAAATCTTCTAATATTGAATATGTGACTCCTCTTTTAGAAAGATTACCAAAGGAATTATTTACTAAGAAACTTTATAATCAATTAGTTAGTAAATACCCTATCACAACTAAACTATTTGATATAATTCCTGATGAATTAAGAACACGAGATCTTTGGAGCTCTGTTTGTTTAAATGAACGAAATTTTATATTTGAAGTGCCTATTGAAAACTTTGATAATTCTATTTCTAATGATGAATATAAAGAATGGTTGTATGATTTAACAATTAAAGTATTGATTGGGAAATTTTCTAATGTTGTAGCAGCTTATCAACAATTAAATGATTTTTTTAAAACGAAGGAATTTACAAATAGACTTGCAGAATCGATTTCTTTTGATAATATTGATGATTATTTGAAATTTCTTGATGTAGTACCTGAGTCATGTATAAGTAGAGAATTATATGAGATTTTACTTAGAAATAGTCCTAATATATTAAAAAGAATTCCTTTGGAAAACTTTGATAACTCTATTTCACAAAAAGAATATGATGAATGGTATATTAAACAAATTGAATCTGAAATCAGTAGATGTGTAGATTTTTCGTCTTTAATTAATGCAATACCTGTAAGTGCTATAGATGAAAACTTGTGGAATATGTTGATGGATAAATGTAAGGATCTTAAAGCAGAAAGATCATTAATGTCAATTGATAATTTACCATTTGAAAATATAACACAACAAATTATTGATAGAGCTTTAGTGGATATTGGTGAGTATGAAGTATACTATATTCCTTGTATAGATAGGGATTTATCCAAATTGTCCATGGAAGAGAGAACAAAATATGAAAGATGGCAGAATAAATTAACAGATGAACAAAAACAAAATTATAGAGATTGGTATGAAAATTATTGGATAAATTATATTAAAAGTAAAAAAGCTCGTCCTTTAAATTCTATTCCAGATGAAGGAAAAACTCCTAATATATGTAAAGCTTGTATTGATAATGATTTTAGTTCTATCAAAGATTATCCTATTCCTCAAACGCCAGAAAAAATATCTGAATATCAAGATTTAATAAATTATATATTTTATAAAATAGATGAACATGAATTCTTAAAACAAGATAATACTATTAGTTATACTGGAGATATTCTAAGTTTAGTTGCGCAAGAATTTATAAGTGAAGAAGTTTTAAAAAATGCTATTACTACAGATAATTATTATTTGAATTATGTTAGTCATAATTCTGAAAATTTTGATCAATTTTTAGAACTGGGGTATCAGAATAAACTAGAAAGTATGGGCAGAAAAGAATTAACTTTAGAAGAAAAAAGATTGATAAAGAAATTTGCGGTAAATAATGCAAAGTTGTTTTCAACACTAAATTTGGACATATTAAATCCACAAATAATTTCTGCTATTAATGAATCTAGTTTAGAAAAAATCGTAAGATATAAAGATGTTCAAGATATGGTAATTACTTTGGCACAGAATAGAGAAGCTTTAAATGTTTTTGGCTTTGTTTTAGAAAATTTAAAGTTGGATAATGTATTTATTGAGCCTTTAATAGAAAAAATTTGTGTTTCTATTAATATGGAAGAAAGAAATGTATATGATTCTAATATGCAAACTACTGTAAAAGTATCAAATGAATTTCTTAAAGCAGTTTCAGATAGAATAAGTCAAAAAGATAATCCAATGTCTGATTATGAAAAAATAATAATCTCTTATTTAACTTTAAATTATCAAGAAGCTAATAAAATAACAAATTATAATGAGATAATAAATTATGTTCAAACTAAAAACAAAGAAAATGATTCTATAATAAATAATTCTAAATCAACATTATATGATATAAAAAATGCTTATTTACGAAGAAAGTTTGCTTTATCTTATGAAGAGGTTAGGGAACTTGTTAATAGATATGGAAATGATCCTGAAAAATTATTATCTAATTATCAAGGAAGAGACTTTTTAATTGATAAAGAATTAAGAGAAAAAGAAGCATTAGAAAGGATTATAGAATTAAAATCTTTAATTGCTAATAATGATGTTAATAATATTAAAAAGCAATATCAAGAATTTATTTTAAGTGAAAAAGCGGATGATATAAAAAAATATCAAGAATCACCAGCGTTAGAAGATTCTTTGAGAAGGGCATATGGAAGAGATTTTACAAATTCATTAGATCTAAACAAATTTGAATCAAAAACAACAGAAAATTATTTTGAAGGAAATAAATATTATGTAAAAAAAGTTGATGGCTCTTTTAATAGAATGGTTAGTCTTCTTGGAGCTTATAGGAAATCTGCAGCAACTGTTGGAGATATGTATGATCAGTGGAATACTAATGAAATGGCAGATACTCATGCTTTATGTTTTAGTTATATAAATCAAAGTAATCCTGGAACAGCTATGATAAATGGTAAGAGTGGTATAATTATATCTATTAATAATTTTAGTCCAGAATCTATTTCAACTATGGCTCCATATGATTTATGTTCAGTTGGTAAGTATAATACTATTCAAGTTGGAAGACAACAACGTTTTGTTTCGTCTAGTGATGTTTGTAATCAAACGAGAAGTAATTATTCAGAATTTGTGATAGAGATACAAGATGTGTCAAAGGGACTTGAAAACTTTCAAAAAATTCAGCCAGCAAGTATTATTTGTTTTGAAAAAGTCGATGATGAAAGTATAAAAGCATCTATTGAGTTAAGTAATAAACTAGGATATATTGTGCCTATTGAATTAATCGATAGAAGAGAATTAGCTCATAATGAAATGATTCATATTAATAATCTAATGGATAAATTTAAAGAATCAGGTGGCGTTGATACTTCATTAGTCGATGAATTAATAACAAGATTTAATAATGTAAGAAATGCTCATCGATATTCTGATTTATCAAGTGAGATAACCGGAAAAGGTAAATTTTTTAATAGTGAAAATTTAAATCATTTTTTAATAGAGGCTATTCAAATTGTAGAAGAAAAAATGGAAAATGGTTTGTTGCCTAATGGGGTAGAAAAACTTATAGAGATTAGAGAGTTTGTTAAAAAAGAACGTGAGAGAGGGCAATTGATGCCTGATCTTAATTCAAAACAAATCTGGTCTGGAATAGATTTAAGTATTGATCAAAAGATAGATGAAATTTTAAGAAGGCACAATGCTTTGCAATTGCAATCTTTTGAAGGAATAAAGTCATTAGATGAATTAAGAAATATAACAAAAGATGAAATTTCAATATATTTTGATAATTTTTATAGAGTAAATGAGAAAATTCCATCACAATTAACAATTAATGATATTATAGCAAGTGTTAATATTGATAGAATTGCTTCAGATATGGAAGATCTTAATAAGATGTGTTTATATCAAGATAAAAGGATATATGATATAGAACATGTCTCTAGAGTTAGATTATTTTCTGAAGCAATATCAAAAATGGAAGGATTAGATGAACAAACTATAAATCTTGTTAGTCAAATTTCTAAATTTTATTCTTGTGGTAGACAATTAGATGATCTAGAGTATCATGAGTCTTATAGTGCAAAATTAGCTGGCGACTTATTAAATAATAAATATTCAAATTCAGATATTCATCTTATTCAAGCTTCTATAGAATTGCAGAATTTTGCTTATCCTTATGGACTTGATTTAAATCAAAGAATTAATTATGAACAACAAAAATACAATGAAATTTGTTCAAAATATAATATTTCTGATGATGATGCAGAAAAGCTAAAAAAAATGACAGAATGTGTTAAAGATGCTATAGAGTTAGATAAAACAAGAAAAGTAAAGAAAGATGTTACTACTAATATTCAATCAGAATTTTCAGATGAAAGATTAAAAACTGATTCAGCAAGGAGAATGATTAAAGCTAGTTACATTCTTCATGAAAAACTAGCACAAAGGGAGTTAGAAGAATTATCAAATGTCGTTAATATTGATTATGAACAAAATGTAGAAGAAATTATGTACAAATTCTTTTCAAAAGTTTCAGTAAGTGGTGAAGAATATTTGATTAAAGATAAATCGATGGTTAATTCACCTATAGTTAGATTAGAATATTTAAGAAAAAAATATCCAGAATTAGTTGATGTAAGAAGAAACGATTATGTTAAAAGTGAGATAAAAACTATTGATAAATTAGAACAAGAAATAAATGTTAAAAAAGAAACAGAAAGACAGAAATTAGAAGAACAACGTAGAGAAATTAGAAGAGTTCAATTTGAACAAAAAAGAAAAGAATTAGGATTAGATAATAGTGAAGTTATAACTTTAGAAGAGTTGTATCAAGAACAAGAAAGTCTAGAAAGAGATTACTTACAATCGCAAATGCAAGTAGTAGAGAGTCGTATGACTATGTAAAAATCAACAATTCATTTGTTGATTTTTTTATAGATTTTGACTTATTTTAATAAATAATTATAATAGTACGAAACGAAAGGGGATTATTATGTTATTTGAAATAAATAAGTTGAAAGTTTATGATACTTTATTATTAGATGAGTCGTCTAGAGAAGTACAGGAACTTTATAATATAAAAGGAATATTTAGTAATTCGAGAGCTGTTTCTGGTAAGTACTATAAGGATGAATATGAAAACTATAAAAAGGTAACTGAATATCTTTCTTATTATATAAGAGAAAATCATATGAATATATTAGAATCAATAGGTTTTTTATCGTATGTTGTACATAGTGGTAGATTAAGTTATGATAAATGTTCTTTTGAATTTGATGAAAATATTCAATATGAAAATGAGCTTATAGGTTATAGTGGAGCTCAAGTTTTAACTGGTAGTGGTTGTTGTAGACATTTATCTAATTTTTTTAAGGATGTATTAATCTCGTGTGGTTTTGATATTAAATATATTTTGAATGATATTTATGAAATTTATGGATCTCCTTTTACTTTTTGTGATCAAATATTTGGTTATCATTTAGATTTAAGAGAAGTATATGCAGAAGATAATGGTTATGTTGAGGGGAAACATGCTTGCATATTATTTTCTTATAATAATAGTTACTTGGTGTATGATCCAACTAATTTAACAATTTTAGTAGTATCCTATTTAAAAGCATTTTCATTGGGAGGAATAGATACTATGAAGATAAATTTATCTCCTAGTAGTTTAGTTTTATACGATGAATTTAATTATCCAGAAATGATTGAATTTTTTAATAAAGTTAGAAATAGTAGTTTTGATTATAATATGGAGTCTGAAATAATTGATTCTATTAGTAAAGGGATAAATTATGGTATGAAAATACCTTTAGAGTTTGAAGAAAAACTTAATAATATTGTTAATAAATATCGTGAATATAGATTGTCTAGATTGGATGGAAGTATTCATTTAAAATATATAAATGATTAAAAGAGCAGATGCTCTTTTTTATTTTATGATATATATGGTAAAATATTATGTATTATTGGAGGAAATGTATATGCAATCATGTCTTGATAATTATATAGGCAAAATGAGCCTTTTACCAGAAGGTAAACTTGGTAAAGAAGATATTTTAAACGATGATTTCTTTTTGGAGGAAGAAAACAAACTGAAAGTTTATTATGCGCCACACAATGAATATTTAAATAGAAAAGCAAATATTTTGATAGTAGGTATTTGCCCTGGTTGGACGCAGACTGAAATAGCGTTTAGAGAAGTTAGAGATGACTTGAAAAATGGAGAAATGCTAGAAGATATTTTAAAGAATTGTAAGATGTCAGCAAGATTTGCTGGAAGTATGAGAAATAACTTAATAAATATGTTAGATGAATTGTTTTTGTATGAATATTTAGGTATAGAATCCGCAAAAGACCTGTTTGATGCAGATAAAGATTTATTGCATACAACTTCGTTGATTCCTTATCCTGTATTTATAAATGGAAAAAATTATACTGGTCATACTCCAGAGATTATAGAATCTAAATTATTAATGAAGTATGTAAAAAATCATTTTTGTAAAGAAATTGAATGTTTAGATAAAAAGCCTTTAATTGTTCCATTAGGAAAATCTGTTGAAGATGTATTAAGAGTTTTGATTGAAGATGGGATAATTAAAGAAGAACAATGTTTATTTGGCTTTCCTCATCCTTCAGGAGCAAATGGACACAGAAAAGAACAATTTATATTTAATAAAGATAAAATGGTAGAAACTATTGAGTGTTATTTCAAAAACTTTATGGTATAATAGTTCAAATTTTAGGAGGGTTATGATGAGAGAGTTAGAAAGAAAGTTTATAAGATTAATTTTAGATAGATGTTTAAATTTTAATCAAAGTAAATCTTTAATGATACATTGTGATTTAAAAGAACATATTAGATTTGCGCAGATGGTAAAAGATGAAGCTAATCAAATGGGAATTTTTGATGTATGTATACATGTTAATGATTTAGATGAAATACATGAGTATTTAAAAGAAAACAAGCTTGATGATATTGCTTTAAATCCAATTATTGATAGAACTGATTGGAATATTTATGCATTAAAAGGGGCTCCATTATTATTTTTAAATACAGTTGTTCCTGGTTTGATGGATGATATATCACCTGAGAAAATGAAAAAGTTAGTAGATGAAAGAGAAAAGTCAACTAGGTATTATAGAGCTAATGTTAGTAAATATACTTTTCCTTGGTGTATAATTGCTTTACCAAATGAAAGATGGGCGAAGAGTATATTTGGAGATGATCCAGAAGCTTATAACAAGTTATATGTAAATATAATGAAAATGTGTATGGTTGATAAAGAAGATCCTGTAAAATCTTGGGAAGAATATATAAAGAAAAATAATTATTATAAGAATAGATTAAATGAAATGGGAGTAAGAACTTTACACTATAAAAATTCGATTGGTACTGATTTTACAATTAGTTTATCTGATGTGTGTCAATGGATTAACTTAGATAAAACAGATGCTAAAGGTGGAACAATGATAGCTAATATGCCTTCTTATGAAATATTTACGACACCTGATTGTAGAACTGCAAATGGAATAGTTTACTCAAGTAGACCTCTTTTATATAACGATTGTATGATAGATCAATTTAGTATTGAATTTAAAGATGGTAGAGTTATTGATTGTCATGCAAAGCATGGTTTAGATGTATTAAGACAATTAATATTTGAAAATAAAAATGCTGATAGATTAGGCGAGGTAGCTTTAGTTCCTTATGATTCACCAATATCAAATACTGGTCTAGTATTTAATGAAACCTTATTTGATGAAAACGCGTCTTGTCATTTAGCTTTAGGTAGAGGTTATGCTAATTGCTTTAAAGATGCATTAAATATGAGCGATGAAGAAAAGATAGCTAGTGGAATGAATGTATCAGATGTACATGTTGATTTTATGATTGGAACTAGTGATTTAGAAATAGAGGCAGATACTAGAGAAGGTAAAAAGTTAATATTTAAAAATGGTAATTTTAATATATAGGCATAATTGACTTTAAAATATAGTAATTTTATAATAACTGCTTAAAGAAGTGGTTCTGTGGAAAAGAAAATAGAAGTAAAATGTTTTATTCCTGATGATTGTTTAGAATATACTGATTCAAATTTTAAGGGAAAAGATATTCTTAAAAAAGCTAAAGATGGAATTTATAGATATTATGGTATATATGTAGATGATATTCAAACAGGTGAAGCTTTATTTTCAATGTTATTTGATGATGAGGTTTTTAAACTTAATAGTATTGAAATTGAAAGAAAATATCGTGATATGGGGTATGGTTCTATATTACTTGAAAGATCTATTAAAGATTTAATCGCAGATTATTCTTATTTAAATAAAGTCGTATTATGGTCAGTTCCATCAGCAGTTTATTTTTATAAAAAGAATGGATTTGAATGTTACATTGATGATGAACATTTTATAAAGGTAGTTAGAAATAATAGAAAAGATGATATTATGAGTACATATAAAACACAAATAAATGGAGAAGAGATAACTACACAATGGTATCAAAATAATGCTTTGAGAACTTTAAATAATTTTAAAGATAGAGAAACTTTAAAGTTAAATGCTTATATGGGAATTATTGGTGAGTATGGTGAATTTTTTGATTATATTAAAAAACTTTATACACATAATTTAAGTAAGGAAAAACAAGAAGAGGTTTGTAATCTTGCTCCTAAAGAGTTAGGTGATGTTGTTTGGTACTTAGTTACTTCTTTAGCTGTTTATTACGATTATTCTATGGATGAAATTTATGATCAGATTACTGGTGGAGAAGTAAAAACTGAAGAAGGATATGATATTGATGTTATTTATGAGTATATAGATATTAATTTTAATAAAGATAACATTCTTGCTGAAATGATGAGATTTAAAGTAGTTCTTAATAAATTAGATTCTACTGAAAATAGAGAAGAAGTTATAATAGTTGTGGCAGAAATTATTTCATATATTGCGCGAATTCTAAAAAGTTTGTTTGGTAAGAATTTAAGTGATGTATTGTATCTTAATATAGATAAATTAAGAAAAAGATATCCAGAAGGATTTAGTACAGTAGTATCTAATTATAGAATTGATACGCAAAAGAAATATAAAGAAGAAGACTCAATGAAAGTTTTAAAGAAAAAAGCCGAAAAATGTAGTGATTAAAAAAGTAAATTAAGAAGATGAGTTATTCATCTTTTTTCTTATTTTACAGATTAAGATACTTATGCTAAAATTTTGTTGGTGATTAGTATGTACTATCATGGAGTAATAAATGGAATGGTTGATAAAAAAGTATTAGATATTTTAGAAAAAAGAGAAATAAGTTCGGCAACTAGAATGGGAGTTAGAAAAAGTATTGGTTTTAATGAAAATGATTATGTAAGTATATGTTCTAATATGGGAGAAGAAGTCTATAGTACTGGAGTAAATAATGCTTTTAATAAATATATAAAAAATAATTTTTGTTTTATTATTGATGAAGCTATTGAAGCTCGAAAGACTATATATTTACCAGATGTTAGTAAACTTGGTACTTTAGAATTATTTAATTTAAGAAGAGAAAATCCAGGTAAGAGATTTAGCGATATAATAGATGAATATCATGTAAGAGATTGTATTTCTTTAGATAAAGTGATTGCTATAGGTATTCCTTATAATTTAAAACCTATAGATGGTTATATTAAATTATCTAATTTTTGTTTTATGACTATAGATGAGTTTTTAGCTTTTATAAAAAAGGTTGAAGAGTATGCAGAAAATCTAGGACTTAAAATTGTGGATAGTAGCGTACCAGAGTTTGAATTAATGTTTGAAGATAAAAAAATAAAAAAATAAAGTTATTGTTAAAGATTAAAAAAAATAGTATAATAATTGTAACATCTTATAAAGAGCGATGGAGGGACTAGCCCTATGAAGTCGCACCAACCTATTAAATTAGGTGGTAATGCTAGGACGATAAGATAGCTTTTGCACTCAAGAAAGTTATCTTGGGTGTTTTTATTTGATGTGTAAGGAGGAATTTGAATGATTGAGAAAGTAAACCCTGGGCATCCTGATAAGGTTGCTGATAGAATTGCTGGTGCTTTAGTTGACCTTGCATATTCTAAAAATGATAACTGTAAGATAGCAGTTGAAGTATTGATTGGACACGGAAATTGCCACATAATTGCAGAAACAAGTGAGTTTTTTAATTATGATGAAGTAGAGAAAATTGTAACTCGTATAGCTGGTCCATTAAAAGTAGATTTAAATGTTGTAAAGCAAGATGTTCATTTAGCGAATAATCAAAATAATAAAGTTAGATGTGGTGATAATGGAATATTTAAAGGAGTTCCATTAACCAAAGAACAAAAGGAAATATCTAGAATAGCAAGAGATATTTATTCTAAGTATCCAACAGATGGGAAATATATTTTAGATGCTGAAAAACTTATAATTTGTCAGAGTAATGCAAAATCTGTTGATTTAATGAAAAGTTATCCAGATGCAATTATTAATCCATTAGGAGAATGGAGTGGAGGAATAGATGTTGATACAGGAGCTGTAAATCGTAAACTTGGTTCTGATATGGCAGATAGTGTAACTGGTGGTGGATTACATGGAAAGGATTTATCTAAAGCAGACGTTTCTATAAATATTTATGTTTTTAAGAGAGCGCAAGAATTGGGAAGAGAAGTAAAGATTAGTTGTGCAATTGGGGATGAATTTGTAGATGGTAAACCATATAGTGAAATAGTTTCTGAAGCAAGAGAATATATAGAAAATCTTGGTGGTTTTGAAAAGTTTGCTGAATGGGGATTATATTAGGTAAAGAGAAGGAGTTTGAGCTCCTTTTTTATTCAGTAATTATACATAACTAACAGTAATGACCTGTATGAGAAATATGCATTTTATTTATCTTATTGATATTAATATAATGATATTAACAAAGAGGAAAAAATATTTTTTGAATTTTGTTAATAGCAAAACGTGAATAAGAAAGAAGAGATAAATATGAATATTTTAATTGTTAATCCGCCAAATAAACCCTTTACAAATGAAACAATTTTGGCAGAGCCACTTGATGTTTTACAAATTGCAACTGTTGTTAAGCAAAGATTTAATAATGTAAGAGTTATTGATATGGATGTTAATAGAATGGAAAATAATATAAATGAATATTTAGATAGTAATAATGTAATAGTATTTGTTTATGATTATCAGTTACCATTACATACAAGTGAAGCAATAGACAATATATTTGAAATAATTAGGAATTTAGATAAAGAAAGTAAAGTAATTATGATTGGTAAAACATCAACTTATTCATATAGTAAATTTTTAGAAAATGGTGTTGATGTTGTTATTAAAGGAATTGCTGAAGAATTAATTAATGATGTTATAGAAAATGTTTATGATAAGGATAAGTTAAAAAACTTACCTAATATAGTTTATAAAGATAATGATAAAGTCATTATTACTAAACAAGTATTTATGTCGAATAATTACAATAAACTTCCAATGATAGATAGAGAATTTGTTGATATTTCTAAGTATATGGAGACGAGAACAATAATTACTTCTAGAGGATGTATTGGTGGATGTAAATTTTGTACAACTCCTTACTATTTTAGAAAGTGGTGCGGCAAGTCGCCTGTAGAAGTTGCAAATGAAATAGAAATGTTAATTAAAAAATATAAAGCTAAGCAGATTATATTCTTAGATGATAATGCAACTGTTGATAAAAAACGTATGATGAGAATTTGTAAATTAATAAGTAAAAGGAAAATAAAATGTTTGTTTGGAGCTTTGTGTAGTATTAAGTGTTATGACGCAGAAATGTTAGAAGAAATGTATAAAGTTGGATTTAGATGGATTCATTTTGGATTAGAATCTGGTAGTTCTAAGGTATTAAAGAAGATGAATAAAGAAATGGATATAAAAAGAGTTAAGGAAATAATTGGAGAAGTTAAGAATATGGGCTATAGAGTGAGAACTAGTTTTATTTTAGATTATCCTGGTTCAACAGTAGGTGATCTTAAAAAAACAAGAAAATTACTTAAAGAGATTAAACCTCACGAACTTCGTTTACATTATTTAGCTTATAGATACGGAACTCCTGTTTATGAAGAAGGAGGAAATGTAATTAATAAGACACAGTATATTCATGGTAATAAACCTAATATAGAAAATAAGAATTTAGAACATGAAATAGAATTATTACTTAAAGATTTAAAAAAATGGGGATATGAAATTATTACAGATAATGTTGATTGGATGAAGTATAACAATCAAGATAAGGAAATGAAAGTAGCTGCTTTTGTTCCAATAAAGTATGGGATGTGTTGGTATGAAGAATAGACTAATAGGAATTACTGGCGGGATGTCTGCTGGTAAAACGACAATTGCTAGAAAGATAATACTTGATAATAGGGATTTTATTTATATAGATGTTGATCTTTTTAGAAGAAGTTTATTTAAGAATGAAAGTTATGTTAGTGAGTTAAAGAAAGTGATACCAGAATTAAATTTATATGATGAAGTTGATTCTAGGGTATTAAATAAGTTTATTTATTCAAATGAAGATTATATGAATAGATATAAGGAAGTACTTTATAGATATTTGATGATGTATATTGAAAAGTTTGATAATAAAACAATTTTAATTGATTGGGCATTAATATTTAATGATAATTTGGAGAAGTTTTTTGACAAGATTATTTATGTTGATACTAGTGTTAATAGAAGATTAGAAAGACTTGGAAGTAGTGATTTATCAAAAGATGAAATATTACAAAGATTCAAATTACAAGAATTTGATAGGAGTAGACTTGAAGAAGATAATGTTTTAGTTGTGAATAATGATATAAACGTAGATATGGAATTAATACGAAGTTTTATTAATGGAATGGATTGTAAATTTACGTTACCTAATGATGGTGGAGGTAAAGCGATTTGGGAGATAACTCATAAATGTAATTATGGCTGTTCTTATTGTATATTTTCTTGTTGCAATAATAGTAAGATTACGAATGAGCTAACTACAGAAGAATGTTTTCATATAATTGATGAACTTTGTAGACATGATTTTAGGCATCTAAAGATAACTGGTGGAGAGCCTTTTATTAGAAAAGATATTATAGATATTTTAAGATATGCGAGTACTAAGTTAATAACAGACATTTCTACTAATGCGTCACTTATAACAGAAGAAAAGGTAAGATTACTTAATGAACTTAAATTGAAAATGATTCATGTCAGTTTAGATGGGAATATGTTAGAACATGAAGCGGTTAGAGGTAAAGATACTTATCTAAGAACGATTAAGGGAATTGAGTTATTAAAGAATTCCACAAATAAGGTTAGGGTAGGATCTGTAATACATGCTAATAATGAGAGAAATTTAGAAGGATTGATAAGAGATTCTAGTAGCTTAGAAGCTGATGAGATAATATTTTCTATTATGGAACCTGTTCGTGGTCAAGATAAAAGTTTATTTAAGAAAAGAGATACAGAAGATTTAATAAGTGAACTTGATGAACTAAAGAGTAAATATAAAGGAAGAATAGTTGTGAATTACAACTTTGGACATCAACCAGTTACTGTTCATAGATGTCCTGCTGGAGATAAGTTTTTATATATAAATAATTTTGGTCAAGTAAGTCCATGTCCTTGGGTACATGAAGTTGATAAGACTTGTATATCTGATATATCTTTACGAGAACATTCACTTGATGAAGTACTAAAGGATAAAAAGTTAACTAAGTTCTTATGTGCAAAGGGAAGTGGTAGATGTTATGGGAAGATTTGATAGTATTTATCCTTTTACCACAGAGAATATTGCAGGGTATATGGATGATTTGGATTTAACTGGTAAGAAGTGTATCACTGTTACTGGTTCGACTGATCATATTTTAAATATAGTAGCTAGAGGTGGACTTGATGTTACAACGTTTGATGTTAATCCACTTACAGAAAAATATATGGATTTGAAATTATCAGCATTTAAAAGGTTTGATTTTAAAGATTTCGTTAATTTTCTTCTTTATGATTCGAAGATAAGTTTTGATTATGATATTATTTCTAGTTTGGATATGCCAGTTGAAAGTAGAAAGTTTTGGTTAGATAAATTACTGGAGTTTAATAAAGATGGAAGGCGATTAAAAAATTCTCATTATTTTAATCGTAAGTATTTTAATCCAGATAGTAAAATATGGCAGAATTTATATTTAAATGAAGATGGTTATAAGTTAGTTAAAAAAAGAATCGATAATTTAAAAATAAAGTATGTAACTTGTAGTTTAGAAAATTTAGAGTTAGATGAAGATTTTGATTATATGTTTTTATCTAATATATCTGATTATATTGAATTGATGTTTGGAAAAGATGGACTTATTAAGTATCGTGATTTGATGAATAGTTTTTTAAAGAGAGTTAAGAAGGTTTATATGGCTTATCTTTATGATGTTGGAAATGGTAATCCAAGAAGTGAGATAGATAATTTAGATTTGGTAGATAAAGTTTTTAAAAATTATGAAATAAAAAAATTTAGAAGTGCGCTGGAAGCAGAAGAAGAGAAAAGTGATGGCGTAATAATATTGAGGAGATGATTTAAATGTATGAAAGTAGAGAAGCAAGTGAAAGTAGAGGTATGAGTTATCCAAGTTATTTTAGTAGTTCTAGTGAAAGTAGAGATGTAGGTGAAAGTAGAATAGGTTATTATGGAGGTGCAAGTGAAAGTAGATTGTCTAGTTCTTCTACACCTATAACTAAAAAACAAGGTGATTCAAGTATTCCTGAAAAATATAATAATTTTGACGATATAGATACTTTGATAGAACAATTAGAGGTGACAATACCAGTATTGGAACAATTACAAAGTAGAGGAGATAAGTATAGTAAATCTTTACAAAGAAGAAAACAACAGATAGAAAAATTAAGACAGATTAGAGAAGATCGTTTAATTAGTGAGATAGAAAAAGAAAGTGATGCTTTTGATGAAAAAATAGATGAAGTAAAAAAACTAACTAAAGTTCCTAAAAGGGTAAGTTCTTATCATTCAAGTTGGAATAGTTCAAGTGAAAGTAGAGATTCTGGAGAAAGTAGATGGTGATATGCAAAATATTTATAAAAATTTGCATTCTAATCAGAAAATTTTAATTTATGAAATGTTAAAAAGAGGTATTAGCGTTGAAGTATTAGATGAAAAATTAGAACTAATTAAAGCTTCGTATAATGGACATGATGAATTAATATATGATCGTGATTCATCAATTACACCTTATAGTATTTCCGTATTAGCAGGAGATAAGGGGATTACCAAAGAAATTTTAAATAGAAATGGTATTAGTGTTCCAACTGGGGCAGTATTTAGTGCTAATTATGTTTCTGATATATTAAGAGCATTTGATGTACTTGATGGACCAGTAGTATTAAAGCCTGTATTTGGATCTCATGGATATGATGTTTATACTGATTTAAGAACAAGAGATGAAGTAATTGATGCTTTAGCTAAGATTGTTAAAGTAAAAGGAGAACGAGCTAAAGTAGTTATTGAAGAGTACTTTAAAGCTGAGGAGTATAGAGTGTTTGTTACTAAAAATCGTGATTATGCAGTACTCTTAAGAGATCCTGCTCATGTATATGGAGATGGAATAAGGACTATAAGAGATCTTATAGAAATAGAAAATTACAGTAGAATGCATCCAAGAACTAATGCTTTATGTGAAATATTAGTAGATGATGAAATGATGAAGTTTATGCATAAGAATGGTATAGGAATGAATGATGTACCTATGTGTGGTGAGAAGGTTTATTTAAGACCAAACTCAAATGTTGCAATGGGAGGAGTTTGTGTGGATTATACGGATAAAGTGCATTCTAGTGTTATAGATATAGGGATGCGAGTATTAGATGCATTTCCAGGGATGCCATATGTTGGAATAGATTATATGACTAATTCAATAAGTAGTGAGCAAAATGATGATAGTTATAGAATTATAGAAATAAATACAGTACCTGGTGTGCATATGCATTTTAGACCAGCAATTGGAAAGTCACAAAATATAGCCAAGTATATGGTTGATTTAATTTATCCTGAAACAAAAGAAAGAAGTGAGGAATATGAAAGAAAAAAATCTCTTAAAAGATTCTAGTGCTTATTATGAAAATAATGATTACTATGAAATTTTTAGTAAAGCTGAGGATGGAGAGAGTAAGGTTGCAAATTATTTAGAAAAGATAGCAAAAGATAAAATTGTATTGGATGCAGGATGTGGAACAGGTAAGTTTTTGGGTGTTTTAGAAAATGTATCAAGTAAATATATTGGAGTCGATTTATCTTTTGAACAATTAATTAAAGCACAGATGAAACGTAGAAAAGAAACATCAAACTTTATAAATGCAAATTTAAAAGACATAATGCTTGCTGATAATTCTGTTGATTTAATTGTATCTCCTTGGGTACTAGGAACAGTACTAGATATTGAAGAAAGGGAAAAATGTTTACAAGAACTTAAGCGAGTGTTAAAAAAGGGTGGAAAGATTATATTAATTGAAAATGACGAAGGTAGTGAGTTTGAAGCTCTAAGAAATAGAGATAAAGATATGAGAACTCGTAATTATAATAATTGGATTTTAAGTAATGATTTTAATATTATGGAGCAGATTGATACACATTTTATTTTTAATGATTTGATTGAAGCACGTAAATGTTTTTTAGAGATATATGGAGAAGCTATAGCAAGTAAGGTTAAGAGTGAAGTTATAGAACATAAGATAGTTTTATATGAATTTGTAAAATAAAAAGTCCCTAATAAGGGATTTTTTTATGAAATTTATACACTTTGTATAAAAATGCGACAAAGTGTATTGACAAGTTAATATACTTTGTATTAAAATGTAACTAT
>JAAGKN010000440.1_pt1 | contig 106675 bp, 120 predicted proteins | sample 6206371 | NCBI WGS metagenome assembly JAAGKN01 (sample SAMN11533720, study PRJNA540317) | gut metagenome | isolation source: fecal pellets from male and female animal of same cohort | host: Peromyscus leucopus | place: USA:CA | collected 2017
TACTACTTTGAAATTGAACCAATGCGGTTTGCCGAAAGAAATGGCAATTGAATTATTCAAACCGTTTGTTGTAAACAAATTGATTGAACGCGGATATGTTCAAAACATTAAATCTGCTAAGAAGAAAATCGAACGTTCAGAAGCAATCGTTTGGGATATCTTAGAAGAGGTAATCGACGGACACCCTGTTATGTTGAACCGTGCTCCAACCCTTCACAGATTAGGTATTCAGGCATTCGAACCAAAATTGGTAGAAGGTCGTGCAATCCAACTTCACCCATTAGCTTGTACAGCATTTAACGCTGACTTCGATGGTGACCAAATGGCTGTTCACGTACCTCTTTCAATTGAAGCTCAAGCAGAAGCTAGAATGCTTATGTTAGCTACTAACAACTTGTTAGCTCCTGCTAACGGTAAACCAATTGTAACACCTTCTCAGGATATGGTATTGGGTATGTATTACTTAACTACTATGAAAGATCCTAACCAAGAAGTTAAAGGTTACTTCTATAACTTCCAAGATGCAATTTCAGCTCTTGAAGTAGGTGTAATCAAACTTCACGATAAAATCATCGTTAGAGATGAAAAAGGTGAAAGATTAGAAACTACAGTTGGTAGAATTATCTTCAACGAAGAAGTTAGAAAAGCACTTGTGTAAGTGTAAAATCAGTGTAAAAATAAACTAATTGAAGGAAAATTAGAATGGAAAGAACATATACAAATACAAAAAAATCACCTGATTTCATTAACAAACAAATGGACAAAGGTTCTTTGAAGAAATTGTTAGGTCAGATGTATTTGGAATACGGCGGTGCTAAAGCTGCTGCATTAGCTAATGCTTTGAAAAACTTAGGCTACAGAGTATGCAACAGTTTCTGGTACAACAATTTCAATTGCAGACCTTTCAGTTCCTGAATCTAAAAAAGAATTATTGAAATCAGCTGAAAAAGAAATTGAAAAATCAACAAACAGATACTTAAAAGGTGAAATTACCGAAGTAGAAAGATATACAAAAGTTATCGATACCTGGTCTGAAACAACTGCAAAATTGACAGAACAGGTTGTTGAAAACTTTGATAGATTAAACCCTGTATATATGATGGCATTCTCCGGTGCTCGTGGTAACTTGTCACAGGTTTCTCAGTTGGTTGGTATGCGTGGTTTGATGGCAGACGCACAAGGTCAAATCATCGACTTACCGATTAAATCAAACTTTAAAGAAGGTTTGTCAGTTACTGAATACATCATTTCATCATATGGTGCTCGTAAAGGTCTTGTAGATACAGCGTTAAAAACAGCTGACTCAGGTTACTTAACAAGACGTTTGGTTGACGTTGCTCAAGATGTTATTATCAGAGCTGATGATTGTCATACAACAAAATATATCGACCTTAAATCTATTATGGACGGTGATGTAGTTATCGTTCCGTTAATTGACAGATTGTTAGGAAGAACAGTTGCTCAAGATATTCTTGATGCTGAAGGTAATGTTTTAGTTGCTAACGGTACAACAATGGATCGTGATGATATTAAGAAAATTTCAGGCTTAGATTTACACGAATTAAGAGTTCGTTCAGGTTTAACTTGCGGACTTGAATACGGTGTTTGTCAAAAATGTTACGGTTGGGCTATGACAACTCAAAAACTAGTTGATATCGGTGAAGCAATCGGTATTATCGCAGCTCAGTCAATCGGTGAACCTGGTACACAGCTTACAATGAGAACATTCCACACAGGTGGTGCGGTTGGCGTTAAAGAAGCTAAAAAAGAAATCTTAGCTCGTGAAGCCGGTGTAGTTGTTTCTAAAATTAAAGCAAGAGAACTTAGAACCCGTCACGGGGATGTTGTTCAAGTTTCTATGTATGAAGCTGATATTGAAGTTAAAGGCGAAAAAAGAACAACTAAATATCATATTCCTGCAGGTGCTACATTATTTATCACTGACGGAAGGAAGTTGCTAAAGGCTTTAAAATGGCAGAACACGCACCATCATCAGTTGGTGACAGCTCTCGTTTGACAGAAAAAGCAACAAAAGATATTACAACTGATATTTCTGGTGAAATCGTATTTGAAGATTTCAAAGCTGATGAAAAGAAAGACAGACAAGGTAACGTATCAAGAACTACAAATAAACAAGGTGTTATTTGGGTTTTAGGCGGTGACGTTTATACATTACCTGGTGGTTCAAAAGTTCTTGTTGAAGATGGTCAAAAAATCACTGAAGGTGAAAAATTAGCTGAAACTTTAACAATTTCTGAACACGGTGGTGAAGTTAGAGTTGGTGAAGATTTAGTTATTGAAGAAGCTAAATTTGATGGTAAAAAGATTAAGAAAATTGTTCAAGGTAAAGAATTGACAATTGTTATTGCATCTTTAAGCCCTGAAAATGCTTCATTTGAACAAACTAAAAAAGAACAAATCTGGACAGTTGATACTACAGGTGAAAAATATATCGTTAAAGCTCCTGTTGATACAACAGTTGAAAACGGTATGATTATTGCAGAACTTATCGATGATGAATGTGCAGTAACTTCATCAGGTGAAATCAGATACGTTGATGTTGAAGTTGATGAAAACCAAATCATTACAAAACCTGGTAAAGTTGTATTTATTCCTGAAGAAATTCACCAAATCAATAAAGATTCAACATTGAAAATGGTAGAAAACGGAACAACAGTTACAGCTGGTACTGAAATTGTTAAAGACGTATACTGCCACATTGATGGTGTTGTTGAATTCAAAGAATACAACGATGTTATTCACGAAATTACAGTAAGACCTGGTGAAGTTCACACATTATCAAGCATTTCAGAATTGAAAGTTGATGAAGGTGAAGTTGTTAAAAAAGGTACTGTGATTGCAGAAGGTATTAAAGCTAAAGAAACTTCAATTGTTACAATTATGGATTCTTCAGTTGATGAATTACCTTTAGATGATTTGGATGAAGAATTAGATTCAGCATTATCACTAGATGATGATTCTATCGCAAATCAACCTGTTCAAATTCTTGTAAGACCGGTTCAAGTATTAGAAGTTAATCAGAAAGATGTATCAATTGCATTCAATACAACTGATGAATTAATTGATATCATTCCTGTAACTCAATTGCAATACAAAGACGGCGCAAGAGTTAGAAACGTTGACGGTGCTACAATTACAAGAACATCTTTAGTTCTTCAAATGCAAGGTTACTTATCACACCTTAAAGGTATGGTAGAACTTGATTCACAAGGTGCATTGAGAATCGTTGTACTTGAAAACTTAATTGTTCGTCGTGAAATGGAAGGTGCTGCAAATTCATCTCTTCAAACAGAACTACTTGTTAAAGATGGTGAAACAATTGATCCTAAAACTCCTGTTGCAAAAACTCAAGTTCTTGCAATGCACGATGCAGTTGCTTCAATCAAATCTGATGATGAAGAAGTAAGAAGATTACTATTAATCTCAGAAAGCTCTGAAACAACAGTTTCTGTAAAAGGTAAAGCTGTTGTTAAGAAAGGTGACTTTATTAAAGCTGATAAAGTATTGGCCGAAAGCGGTGAAACTTCTCCTGTTTCAGGTTTGGTTACAGCTGTAAACAAAGGCGAAATTTCTATCAGAAACGGACGTCCTTACTTGATCAGCCCTGGTACAATGCTTCAAATCGATTCAGGTGCGTTGGTACTTAGAGGTGACTTACTTGCAACCTTAGTATTCGAAAGAGAAAAAACAGGCGATATCGTTCAAGGTCTTCCGAAAGTTGAAGAACTTTTAGAAGGTAGAAAACCAAAAGATTGTGCTATTTTAGCAGAATACGACGGTACTGCAAAAATTGAAATTGATGATGATGGATTGCCAAGATTATTCTTGACAGATGCTGATGGTTCATCAACTGAAATTAAATATGCAATTGACTCAAATGTAATTGTTTCTAACGGACAAAAAATTACAAAAGGTCAACCGTTAACTTCAGGTCCTATGAATCCACATGACGTTATGAGATTATGCGGACCGGAAGCTGCTCAACAATACTTGGTAGACGAAGTACAACGTGTATATCGTTCACAAGGTGTTGAAATTGCTGATAAACACATTGAAATCATCGTTCGTCAAATGACTAAGAAAGTAAAAGTTATTGACGCAGGTGATACAAACTTGTTACCTGGTGAATTGATTGAAATGCAAACATTTGAAAAAGAAAATAAAGCAGCTGAAGAAGCAGGTAAAGCTCCAGCAACTTGTGAATACATGTTGTTAGGTATTACAAAAGCTTCTTTGAATACAGAATCATTCATTTCAGCAGCTTCATTCCAAGAAACAACAAGAATCTTAACAGAAGCAGCAGTTGATGGTAAAAAAGACTTGTTAAGAGGTTTGAAAGAAAACGTTATTATCGGTCGTTTAATCCCTGCAGGTACAGGTTTCCATCACCTGATCAATGCAAATGAAGAACGTGACAGAGAAGAAAGAAAACGTGCAGTTGCTCAAAGAAATCAAGCTCGTAAACCATCTGCGATTTTGGAAGAAATCGAAGGTATGTTCGGTGCTCCTGATTTCAACCTTGATGAAGAATAATTCAATAGGTTATAAAATAAAAAGACCTCCAAATGGAGGTCTTTTTATTTTTCTTAACATTTCTATCCTAGAAAGCAATTTTTGTTATATATCGTTTTTATATATAATATATATTCAAAATGAGGTGTTGATATGCTATGGAATATTGGTTTTAATGATGGTAATTATAGTAGTTACGATCGGAAGTTAGGAATGAGATTTGGTTTTTACGGTCTGCCGTATAGTATGCCGCCAATACTGCAATTTAAGCCGACACCGTTGTTGTTCAATTTCTATTATCCTTCATTTCCAACTCAAAATGGAGGAGGTGGAGGTTACTCTGCTGGTATTACAGATAAGCAAAAAGCTCAGATTGAAGAAATTTCAAAAATGAAATATGATTCAGAAAATCTTCGCGCTAAATTAGATGAAAATAAAGATATTAATTCATATGCTAAATTCTTTGAAAATAATAGTGATTATGTGGTTAAGAATACGATAAATACTAGTGATGGCGGTAAAATTTTAATATATGAAGATAAAAATGGTAATAAAGTGGGGTCAATTAATAAAGATTCCAATGGAAAAATACGTAATGTAGCATTAGATATTGCTGATGGTGGTATTATATCTTTAAATGACAATGATAATAATGGAACAATAGACAGTCGTTATGCAATGAGTAAAAATAATAATTTAGAAGGCAATAACAAAACGCTGGAATCTGAATTAAAACAATTTTTAGATAAATATCCAGGCTATTCTACCATAACACAACAACTTGATGACGGGTCTATCTTAGAAGATTACACATTTAATGGTAAACATATTGCAAATATAAAAAAGAATCCTGATGGAACAATAATTTTATTACATCAATTTAATATTAAAGATCATAACAATAAAGAACAGAATGTTTTTTATAACGATATAAATGAAAATGGTATCATTGATGCTGGTGATGCTACAACCAGGTTTGATATTAATTTATCGTAAAGTCTTAGATATACAAAAAGAGATGGGATTTTTAATCCCATCTCTTTTTGTTATATATTCATAACTTTTAAAATATCATTTAATTCAGAAGATGTTTTCTTAACATCTGCATTTGAATATTTTATCGCGTTATCAGGATCTTTTAAGCCATTTCCGGTTAATATACAGACGATTTTTGAACCTGGTTTTACCAATCCTTGAGAGTGTGCTTGAATAAGTCCGGCAACTGAGGCAGCTGATGCAGGTTCAGCTAAAACACCTTCGCATGATGCAATAAGTTTATAGGCTTCAACTATTTTTTCATCTGTAACACTGTCAATCATTCCTTGGCTTTCATCACGGGCAGCTTCTGCTTGTTTCCAGCTTGCAGGGTTACCTATACGGATTGCAGTTGCAAGTGTTTCAGGGTTTAGAATTCGTTCTCCGCGAACGATTGCTGCTGAACCTTCTGCTTCAAACCCCATCATGTTAGGAAGTGTTGAAATTTTACCTAAAGAATGCCATTCTTTGTATCCTTTCCAATATGCAGTAATGTTTCCTGCATTTCCTACAGGGATAAAGTGATAATCAGGAGCCTTACCTAATGCCTCACAAATTTCAAAGGCACCTGTTTTTTGACCTTCTATTCTGTATGGATTTACTGAATTTACTAAAGTTATAGGATATTTTTCAGAAATTTCTCTAACCATTTCAAGTGCTCGGTCAAAATTTCCTTGAATTGCAATAATTTCAGCACCGTACATCATAGCTTGAGAAAGTTTTCCAAGTGCAATGTAACCATCAGGGATTAAAACATAAGTTTTCAAACCTGCTTTCGCGCCATAAGCAGCAGCAGAAGCAGAAGTGTTACCTGTTGAAGCACAAATTATAGCACCGGAACCTGCTTCTTTAGCTTTTGTAACAGCCATTGTCATTCCGCGGTCTTTGAAACTTCCGGTCGGGTTACAGCCTTCAAATTTTAAATAAATTTCTGCTTCTACTCCGATTTTTTTAGCCAAATTATCAGCTTTAATAAGCGGTGTGTTACCTTCGTTAATGTTACAACAGGGGTTGCATCTGTTACAGGTAAAAACTCTCTATATTTGTTAATTAATCCTTGATAGTACATTATTATTCCTCACTATATATTTAATAAAAACATTTTACTACAAACATACCCCTAAAACGAAAAATCAAACAGTAATTTCAATTCAACATCCAAAGTATCAGCCAGAAGCTTCTTATTAGTGACCTTACAAACCAAAGGATTACAAATAAATTCCGAACTTGCAACTTTAAACATAGCTACAATCGCAACTAGTATTATTATAACTATCTTGTAACTTTCTATACAACCCCTTTTATATTTGAACTCTTATTAAACTGTTAACCTTTGTTATTGCAGGGTCATTATTAAAGATATTTATTACATTTTGCATATCTTTTTCTTTAGAAAGTTCTGTGATAACAGTTATTCTAGCGGCATTATCACCAGCGACTTCTTTTTGTACAATACTTGCTAAACTTATATTATTGTCTTCGCAAGCCTTACCGATACGCCCGATTACACCTTTGCTATTTTGCGCTGTAATTGAAATGTAATATTTATTTTCAGTTTCTGAAACATCCATCATTACAGCATTTTCGCAGTGATGGCATCTCATCATTGGTAATAAGTAATCTGTTTTACCTATTTCTGATGCTATAGCTAAAATATCACCTACAACAGAGCTTGCTGTAGGAAACTCTCCGGCTCCGGGACCGGATAATGTTACATCACCGACCGGATGACCTGAAAGACTTACTGCATTTGTTACATAATCAATGTGAGCTAAAGTCTTTGACTTTGGAACTAGCATTGGATGAACTCTTACATCAGCTCGTCCATCTTCGTTTAATTCTGCTGATGCAATAAGTTTAATCTTATAACCCATTTCATTTGCAGCTTGCATATCATCAGGGCTTATTTTTGTTATACCTTCACGATAAACTTTATCAATTTTAATTCTTTTACCAAATGCAATTGTTGCAAGAGTTGTGATTTTATACGCAGCATCAAAACCTTCAACATCACCTGTCGGATCAGCTTCTGCATAACCAAGCTCCTGTGATTCTTTCAGGACATCTGCATATGAAGCACCCTGAACATCCATTTTTGTCAGAATATAATTTGTTGTACCATTCAAAATGGCTTTAATTTTATTGATTTTATTACCTGCTAAAATTGTTTTAATGGGCATAATTAAAGGTATACCGCCTGCTATTGCTGCTTCGTATAATACAACTTTATTATGGGCTTCAGCGTAATTGAATAGTTCTTCACCATGTTTTGCAAGAAGTTCTTTATTGGCTGTTACAATATGTTTTCCGTTTTTAATTGCTGTTTTGATAAGATCAAATGCCGGTTCAATACCGCCTACAAGTTCAGCAACAATTTGTATTTCGGGATCATTAACAACTTCATAAGGATTATCTGTGATAATACTTTCATCAAGTCCATTAATATTTCTTTTTTTATTTTTGTTACGAACTGCAATTTTGGCAATTTCTATATTATTGAAATGTTGAAGGGTTTTAAATACACCGCTTCCGACTGTTCCCAGTCCTATAAGTCCGATTTTTATTTTATTTTCCATAATGTTCACTATATCACAAAAGTCTTTTGATGTCATATATTTTAACATGCCCTTGCAAAAATAGTTTTTTAGAGTAAAATCTTAGTATAAAGTGATAAACTAGCTAGAAAAGGAAAATAATTATGGCAAAACATTGTGAAATCTGCGGAAAAGCTCCAATTAAAGCAGCTAAATTGACTTTCTCTCATAAACAAATCGTTCATACTCAAGAACCAAACCTTCAATCAGTTAAAGCTGTTGTTAATGGTTCAACAAAAAGAATCAGAGTATGTACTTCTTGTTTAAAAGCAGGAAAAGTTCAAAAAGCTATATAATTGAAGTTTTCACTTTAAAAGAATAGAAAAGAACCTGTATAGGTTCTTTTTTTATGCGCCTAAAATATTTCTTTACATTTCTTCATGTTTATCAAAAATCGTTTGCCTGTTTTTTATGAATGTAATAAAATGATGTTGGGAATGTTTTTTAAGGGATAGATAAGAATGATAAAAGACAGATTAAATGAGAGAACTTTAACACCTCAAGAGGTGAGAACTATTTTAAAAGCTGACAATAAAGAAATTGTTGATTTATGTAAAAAAGCAGCAATCAAACCTAGAAAAAATGCTAAAGGTCATACTTATTTTTCTTATGATGAAGTGAAAAATTTGAGAAAAGTTCAAGCACAAGTAAGTGGAGCCGTAACTAATCCTGTAGCTGTAAGAACTCCGGCTGTAGTCGGTGCTTCTGCTCAAAATAATAGTGCAGCTGTAAGAAGTATTTTGACTACTTTGCAAGAATTAGAAGTTAAATTAAGCGACAAAATTGCTAAAGTTATTGATGAAAAACTTGAAGGCATGGATGATGTTGTAGTTGAACTTATTCGTTGCAAAACTGATAATGAAACTTTGAAACAAAAAATTGTTGACTTGAACAAAGAAGTTTATCAATTGAAAAACGAATTGAACAGCTATAAACCTGTTGCTTTAGGTTTTTATAAGAAAAAAGAAGTTTACGTTTGGGAATAAGAGGAATATAAAATAATGGCAGGGAAAGAATCACCGGCAGTGAATGTTAGCGACGAAAGAAGTAAGGCGCTGAAGTTAGCTATTGAAAAAATTGAAAAAGACTTCGGAAAAGGCTCGATTATGAAGCTTGGTGATAAAACCACCGTCAATGTTGATGCTATCCCTACAGGTGCTCTGTCATTAGATGTTGCTCTTGGTATTGGCGGAATTCCTCGCGGACGTATTATTGAAATTTATGGTCCTGAATCTTCAGGTAAAACAACTTTGCGCAACACATTGTTGCTGAATGTCAGAAAAAAGGCGGTATTGCTGCATTTGTTGATGCTGAGCATGCTCTTGATCCTGAATATGCCAGAAATTTAGGTGTTCAAGTTGATGATTTGTTGATTTCTCAACCTGATACCGGTGAACAAGCTTTGGATATTACAGAAGAACTTGTTCGTTCAGGTGCTGTTGATATCGTTGTTGTTGACTCTGTTGCCGCTCTTGTTCCGAAAGCTGAAATTGAAGGTTCTATGGAAGATCAACAAATGGGTTTACAGGCCCGTTTAATGTCAAAAGCTTTGAGAAAATTAACCGGTATTATCGGTAAAACTAATACTACAGTTATTTTTATTAACCAATTACGTATGAAAATTGGCGTTATGTATGGCAACCCTGAAACAACTACTGGTGGTAATGCGTTAAAATATTACGCCTCTGTTCGTATGGAAATTAGACGTACAGAGGGGCTTAAAGGTGATGATGGTGATATTGGTAACCATGTAAGAGTTCGAGTTTTGAAAAACAAAGTTGCTCCACCTTTTAGAACTGCTGAGTTTGATATTGTATTTGGTAAAGGTATTTCTAAAATCGGTAATATTTTAGATGTTGCAGTTAACCTTGATATCGTTAAAAAAGCAGGAGCTTGGTTTAGTTATAAAGAAGAAAAACTTGGTCAAGGCAGAGAAAAAGCTAAAGAATTTTTAGAACAAAATCCTGAAATTTTAGCTGAAGTTGAAACTCTTGTTCGTGAAAAACTTGGCTCAAGACTAGCTTTTGTAAAGAATTGTATATGCTCCTATGGATTTAAACTCTTTATTTATATGGGTTTTTAGCTTTTGTGTTAAGATTTTTTTAACAAACTAGCAAATTTATTCATGTTCAGATTTAAAATGAAAGAATAGAAATCAGGAGGCAAATATGCAAATTAGTCAGATTAATAATTTCAGAATAAGCTCGTCAAGACCTGTTGCAAAAGCCGCTTCTACACAACCGGCTGTGCAAGATGTTGCATTTACCGGTGATGATAAAAAAAGAAGTCCTAAAGCAATGCGTGTTGCTAGAGATATTGCTTTAGCTACAATGTTTTTAGCTCCTATAGCTACTTCTGTTACCAGCTGTGATAAAGATGATTACGGTTATGTTAGAGCAGAAGCTAATGCTTGGGCTGGTATTGGCAGTTATATAGATTCAACATCTTGTAATCATCCTACAGATACAATTATTAAATGGTGGTACGGATATAAAAGACCAATTCCTTTGGATTCATTACTTAATAATATGGGTAATTGGGATATAGATGGTGCCGACGGAGATATGAATGATTCTACATCACGAAGAAATATTGTTCACTATGAAGGTATACGTGAATGGGAATATGGTTCAAAAGAAATTGGTGATATGAATATTGGCGAATCCTCAAGAAAAATCTTAGTTTATGATACTGAAGTTAAAGATTATAAAGGTGTTCACGAATCATATGGAAAAAGAGTTTTAAGAGTTCCTTCAGGAAGTTTTACAATTAAAAAAGAAGATGGAACTGTATTAAGGTCACCTGGTGGTTTATTTGTTGAAGAATATGAAAATGAGACAGGTGAAAAGGGTGGTTCAATTTTAGATTGTAAAATTAAATCAAGAGCGTTTGTTCAAACAAATGGCGATACATTAAATGTTGCAAGAAGAAAAGGTACATCTGAATATGTTGAAACTGGTAAAGTTGCAAAAGGTTATTTAGGTGCAAATTCGATTCTTTTAAGAAACTTGATTGGTCAATATCCAACAGATGATCATTTTGTTGATTTTAAAGTAGAAGCAATTAATGATAATGAATTACGTAAAAAATATGTAGAATATATGGATAAAAAAGAAGATTAATACAGGCAATATTGATATAAACTCGAGATAAAAAGACCTCTTATATAAGGGGTCTTTTTATGAAATAAAGTATCTATAGGATGATTTTTACAAAATAATTATTATAATTATTGTATGAAAAAGTGTACAATTTTAATTTTACTTTTTATTTTTGTTCTTTCAAGCAATTTGGTAATTGCAAAAGGAAGACCTGAAAGTTTTGGTGGAAGTGGATATGTTGGTACACTTCCTGATTTGACCAGAGGTTACGAACCGGCAGAGCCTAAGCAAGTTATGCCGGAAATGAATCCATCAAAAACTTTTAATTCTGAAAACGAATTAAAGCCGGTACCTCGGGATAATCCGGCATTTGTAAATATAATCCTAAAAAGTGAAAAAACTACACAATATGTAAATGATTTAAATGAATTTATTCCAATGCTTGAAAATATCTATGACTTAATAGACAATAACAGTAATGTTCAAATTTTTAATGCAAAGGTTTATTATTTTAATAAAAGTGCGGACTACTTGAGAGATAAATATATAAATAAGCCTGAAAGTCAATTTGTATCCTTTAAAAGGCTTATGGAGTTAAGCATGCACGCTAAATCCATTGCACTTTTACGTAACGAAGCTGAAAAATATAACCCGTATCTTGCATATGGAAGTGCAGGTTACATTTATAATCCAAACAATATCACCGAGCAGCTTGACTATCTTAAAACCGAAATCGAACAAACTATTCTTATATTAAAAGAAGCAAATTAAAACATTTGATTAAAACTTTTGTTTAGATTAAAATCTAATTATGCTTAAAAGAATTGTTGAAAGTATAAAAGATAAATATAATAATATAAAAATTTTAGATAAATATATCTTAAAACAAGTCATTGAAATGTTTTTGATGGGTGTTTTTGTTTTTACAACAATTATTTTTGCTTCAGATACATTTATTACATTGATTAAACAAATTGCAAAATTCGGAATTCCTTTTAAAGTTGCATTCATTATAATTCTTTTAAATTTGCCTGCAGTTATTGTTATGACAATTCCTATGGGTGTATTGTTATCGACAGTAATGACTTTAAACAGATTAAGTTTATCATCCGAAGTTACTGTTATGCGGGCTTGTGGAATTGGTTTAAACAGAATTGCAAAACCTATTTTTATTTTTGCAATTGTTATGGCTTTATCAAGTTTTTTTATTAACGAAACTGTTGTGCCTGTTATGACAAAGCAAGCAAAAGATCTTGCATTATGGGCTTTGGGTCAGAAAAACATCCCTGACGGTAAAGAAAATTTTGTATTTAAAGAACTAAATGAAGGTGGAACTTTAAAAAGGCTTTTCTATGTTGGTTTTTGTGAAAGGAAAACTCTTCATAATATAACTGTTCTTGACAATTCTAAAGATGGTACAATTCAAGTTTTGCAAGCAAAAGAAGGTAAAACTTCACCAAAAGGCTGGGAATTTGAAAAAGGTGCAACTTACACCATTGCAAATGATGGACAGGTTTTAAATACAACTTTGTTCGATACATCAGTTGTAAAATTCGGTCTTGATTTATCAAAAGAAATGAATAAAAATCTTGCAAAAGAAATGAATTTTACAAGGTTGATGAAATATCTTGCAAAATCTGATATTTCAGATAAAGAAAGACGAGCATATACAATCGAATTATTTGATAAAATTGCACTTCCTCTAACAACACTTGTTTTTGTACTTTTGGGAGTGCCACTTGCAATTACGCCGCCAAGAGTTCGTTATAATCGCGGATTTTTATTTAGTATTTTAATTATTTTTGCTTATTATTTAGTCAGAGCACTTTCAATTTCATTTGGCGAAGCAGGTTCTATGATACCATTTTTAGCTGCATGGCTTCCAAATATTATTCTGACAATATGGGGTACATGGTTGTATTATAAAAAAGTATACACAATCTCATAAAAATTTGTAAAATCATACTTTTAATGGTAAAAATTTTCATTTTCTTGTTTTAAAATGTATGTATGGAAAGTAGTGGAAATAAAAATCAGGTAAATGGAAATATATTTAGCCAAAAATATAATTTTTCGGCAGTAAATCCGTTTGACAATGGTTTTGAGTCTTCAAAACCTCAACCGGAACCTGTAAATAAATCTGCAACAAATCCAATAAAACGTCTTAATGGTTATGATTCAGCAATTTTGAATAAAACAAAATATGATGAAGCCGAAGGTGAGGATCTAAGCGTAGAATATAGAATTAAAGAAAAAGAATCTATTATTAAAGACCTGGATTCAAAAATAAAGACGGCTGATATTTATGGGACTCAAAACGAGTCACTCGGTTTAAAGGCTAAGCGTCAAAGAATTTTGCAGGAACTTGATACGTTAAGAAAACAACAAATGTATGGCGGCAGGGTTTTAGGTGAGAAAAAACAGCTAACGCATAACACATTTAAACAAAAGATGCCTGTAATATATAAGGTTCAAGAATTTGTATCAAGACAGATTTTAGCAAGAGTTTCTAAAAAAGTAAATTCGGTTGTCACACTTACTGATTCACTTGAACAGCTTTCAGAAATCAGTAAAAGTGTAGATGAACTTATAGATATAAATGTACCATATGGCGAAAAAGTTCAAAACTATGAAAAGTTAACAGAATATTTAAATCAAGCAAATATTATTCATTCCAAAATTACAAAATCACTGGGAAAATCCATATAGCTTTGACTTGCTTGAAATCTGTGTTTGTCATATAATTTTCTTGAGAATTAGGCTTAAGGAGATATTATGAACGAGCTGTTAAAAAAATCTGCAACAGAACAAAGCAGAGCTTTAAAAAATAAAGAAATTTCCGCTGTTGAATTAACTCAAGCAGCGTTTGACAGAATAAATTCACTGGAAGAAAAACTTGGTGCATTTAACTCATTAACACAAGAAACGGCTTTAGAAACAGCAAAAAAAGTTGATGAAAAAATTGCGAAAGGTGAAGATTTACCTCTACTTGCAGGTATTCCACTTGCATTAAAGGACAATATGAACCTTATTGGTTCTAAAACTACAGCATCTTCTAAAATTTTGGAAAATTTTGTTTCACCATACAACGCAACTGTTACCGAAAAGCTTTTAGGAAACTTTGTTCCAATTGTTGGTAAAGCAAACTTGGACGAATTTGCAATGGGTTCTTCAAATGAAAACTCTGCATTTAATAAAGTTCACAACCCTTGGGATTTAAACAAAGTTCCAGGGGGTTCATCAGGCGGTTCTGCAGCAAGTGTTGCTTCTTGTGAAGCAACTTTAGCACTTGGTTCTGATACCGGCGGTTCAATTCGTTTACCTGCAAGTTTCTGCGGTATTGTTGGTATGAAGCCGACTTATGGTAGAGTTTCACGTTACGGTTTGATTGCATTTGCATCATCTTTAGACCAAATCGGTCCATTTGCAAGAACAGTTGAAGATGCTGCAAATTTACTTGAAGTAATTTCAGGTCACGACCCTAAAGATTCGACATCCTTAGATTTACCTGTTGAACACTATGCTCAAGGTTTAAATGGCGATATAAAAGGTAAAAAAGTAGGTGTTATTAAAGAACTTATGGATGAAGGTTTATCGCCAGAAGTTCAACAAGCTCTTCAAAATGCGATTGAAACTTATAAAAAATTAGGCTGTGAAATTGTTGAAATTTCATTGAAAAAATTAAAATATTCAATCGGAATTTATTACATTCTTGCAACTGCTGAATGTTCATCAAACCTTGCAAGATTTGACGGTGTAAAATACGGTTACAGAACTGCAAATCCTGAAAACTTGATGGAAATGTACACAAAAACAAGAGCAGAAGGCTTTGGTCCTGAAGTTAAACGTCGTATAATGCTTGGTACTTATGCTCTATCTTCAGGTTACTATGATGCTTATTACAAAAAAGCTCAACAAATGAGAGCGCTTGTAACAGAAGAATTTAAAGAAGCATTCAAACAAGTTGATGTACTTATTTCGCCAACTTGTCCTAATACAGCATTTGAACTTGGTGCAAAATCATCTGACCCGCTTGCAATGTATTTAACAGATATTGCAACAATCAGTTGTAACCTTGCAGGACTTCCTGGTATAAGTGTTCCGGCAGGATTTGATAAATCAGGTATGCCAATTGGTTTGCAAATACTTGCTCCTCAATTACAAGAAACAAGATTGTTTAATTTTGCATATAAATTTGAACAAGCAAATGATTTCTATAAAAAGTTGGCAGATATATAAAATATTTTGAAGTAAAAGCGCCGGATGAGAACTCATCCGGCGCTTTATGTTGTTTTATTTAAATAGACAAAGCAAAAGCTTTACTAATAGTCATGATAAGCAAATTTACAAAAACCAATATTCCTAATATAATCAAAATCTTTTTCATGTTTATTCCCAATTGACCCTACAATATTATAATGCATAAAATGAATTTTCATCCTCTTGTTAGTGTAATTAGAAAAAATTTGTAGTAGAATCAAGATATGGAAGACATTAACCTAAGAAATTATGCATATTTAGGTGATGCGGTATGGGAAATATTTATCAGAGAAAAAACCATACGTATCACAAATAATGCTAAAAAACTTCATCAAATAACAACTAATTTAGTAAAGACTTCAACTCAATGTGAATTATTGCATTTTTTAGAAGAAAATCTTACAGAAGAAGAATTAGAGATTACAAGACGGGCAAGAAATTTGCCGATACCTGTGGGCAGACGTAATATGCAGTCAGAGTACCGTCAGGCAACAGCATTTGAAGCTCTTATAGGCTGGTGGCATACGAACGACAAACAGCGATTGGAGTTTATTTTAAATCTTTTGAAAGTTAAACTTTAATTATGTTTCCGGATTTCCAAACGGGCGCATTTTAGGGTTTGATTTATAATAATTCTTTTGATGGCAGGTTTTCTTGAATTCTTTACGTTCCAGTTTTTTTATCATTGAAAATTTAGCCTTTTGCTCGCCTGTTAAAGATTTCTCAAAAATTTTATTTTCTTTTTTTATGAGATTATTAATGTCTTTTTTAATATTTTTAACAACTTTTGTTTGTCTGAAAATCTCATATTCATTTGCACAAGCATTTTTTAAGGCTTTTAATTTATAACTTTCTATCATTAAATTTTTGAATAATTTATCATAAAGACAGGCATTTTCTTTAGCCATATCTTCTCTTAGTTTGAGTTGTTCAACTGTAAGATTAAGTGCATTGTAGACAATGGCTCTTTCACTTTGGATTTTTTGTATATATTGTTTATAATTAAGGCATGCTGATGGACATTGACTATTCGCGATTCCGTAAACCGGAATTATAAATAAAAATAGCAAAAGTAATATAGATTTTTTATACATGTCGTTTCCTTTTTTGTATTTTATATAAGCAGAAAATATATCCTTGTATAATCCCCCAAATGCCTATAATAAAAGATTTTAAGGACTACTTGTTTACTTTTTTTATTTGTAGTAAACTGACTATATATAGGTTAAATGTAATTTTTACACTTAATATATACTTTTAGTAGAAAAAGGAGAAAGACTATGACAACAAAAGAATTCTTTACAAACTCAGAAGAATTGAAACAACTTATGTCAGCTGCTCGTGCTACTATTACAGCTCCATTCTTCGGCAACAATGTTGAAGAAGTTAAATCTGTATCAGAAGCTTACAAACTAGCTAAATCATCTTCAGGTACTATTGAATTAACAGGCATGCCTGTTTTCAAACCTGAAAAATTAGGTTTACCTCAAGGTGCTAACCAATTATTATTCAACGACGGTACTGTTGTTGGACGTTGCGCTGCTGCAAGAAAAATCGTTGGTGAACCAAACTGCGATATGAAATATTTATTACCTATCATCCGTGAAGCTATTTACGGTACTCGTGATAAATTAATGTACAAAACAGAAGCTGTTGTTGGTTTAGACAATGACTTTATGATTAAAGCTCACTTGATGATTCCTGAAGGTTTCGAAAACATTATGTACTCTTGGATGTTAAACTTCCAATATATCAGCGAAGCTTATGCTGAAATGTACGCAGAATCTAAAGAATATCCGGAAGGAGATATCTTCGTGTTCTCTGATCCAGATTGGACACACCCTGACTTCCCATACGGTTTAACATTCTTTGATCCTGAACACAACTGTGCTTGTATCTTAGGTATGAGATACTTTCGGTGAACACAAAAAAGGTACTTTAACTCTTGCTTGGGGTTGTGCTGCTCGTAACGGTTTCGCTTCTTGCCACGGTGGTATGAAACGTTATAACCTTGAAGGCGGAAAATCATTCCAAGTTGCAGTATTTGGTTTGTCAGGTTCAGGTAAATCAACTATTACTCACGCTAAACACGATAACAAATACAATATTACAGTTCTTCACGATGACGCTTTCGTTATCAATATGGAAGACAAATATACTATCGCTTTGGAACCTGCTTACTTCGATAAAACAGCAGATTACCCAATCGGCTGCGAAGATAACAAATATATCTTAACTCAACAAAACGCAGGTGCTATTGCTTTAGCTGACGGTAAAGTTGTTTCAGTTACAGAAGATATCAGAAATGGTAACGGACGTGCTGTTAAATCTAAATTATGGTCACCTAACAGAGTTGACAGAATTAACGAACCAATCAACGCTATTTTCTGGTTGATGAAAGACCCTACAATTCCTCCTGTATTGAAATTGTCAGGTGCTTCATTAGGTTCTGCTATGGGTGCAACTCTTGCTACTAAACGTTCATCTGCAGAAAGACTTGCAGCTGGTGTTGACCCTAACGCTTTAGTTGTTGAACCTTACGCTAACCCATTCAGAGTTTACCCTCTATCAATGGATTACGAAAGATTCAAAGACTTAATCGCCGATGGCGTTGATTGCTACATCTTGAATACCGGTGAATTTATGGGTACAAAAGTTAAACCTGCTCATACATTAGGTATTATTGAAGCTATCGTTGAAGGTACAGCTAACTTCCATAAATGGGAAAACTTCTCAGATATTCAAATTATGGATATCGAAGGTTTTGATGCTTCATTCTCTAACAAAGAATATGCTAATGAATTTGTTGCTCGTATGAACGACAGAATTAACTTTGTAAAATCTAGAGAAACTGAAAAAGCTGGTATTGATAAACTTCCGGCTGATGCTTTAGAAGCATTAGAAGCAGTTGTTAAAGAAGCAACAGCTTTAGCTTCAGTATAGTTTCTAAAATCTTCAAATTTAAAAGGGACAGATTTTTAAATCTGTCCCTTTTTTCATTTTATTTTGTTAAATTATTTATTAGTGTTTGAGTTATATCGTATCCTGTCATATTTTCAAAATGATAAAACATAGGGGCTGGATTAGCTTCAATAAATACGTATTCTCCGGATTTACTTAATCTTATATCTATGCCGGAATACTTTAATCCTAAAAGTTTTAAAATTTTTAAACAGTTTTGTTGGATTTTTTCTGGTAATTCAACTCTATTTATAACTGCATTTTGGTCTTCTCTAAAGTCGATATTTTGGGCAATTATTTCACCAGCAAAAATTTCTCCGCTTTCAAATGCGTAAACTCTAATATCTACTCCGTCAATAAATTCTTGGAACTGAGCTGGACAATTTATTAAAGAATCAGTACGTAGTATATCTTCTTCTTTAAATTTTTGTGTGAATGCGCCGCCTCGAACAGGTTTGTATATTATATTTTTGTTATTTTTTTCATAGAATTCTTCTACTGCAATTTTATCATTAGTGATAATTGTTTTTGGTATTCGAATACCGTTGTTTTCCATAATTTGGCTTTGAAGTCCTTTTTTGCGGTGAAGTTCGACTGCTTGAAGCGAATTGTAACTTATATCTTCTAAAGATGATAGAAAGCTTTCCAATGCAGAAACTTTTTCTCTATAAACAATATCTGAAGTATTATATAAAACTCCGTAGTACCATCTCCAGTATAAGCTTTGAATATCTTTTACAAAAATTTTTTCATTGTCTAATATTATGTAATTATTTTCTTTGTCAGGTGAGTAACAAATTTGTGGATATTGTCTGCTGTCGAAAAGTTTGGCTTTAAATTTTTGTTCATTAAGTTTCTCTAAAATAAAACGTGAATGAAAATCTTCATTACTTCCTATAATTATTATCATTATTGTACTTCTCCTTATATTTAATATTATGTCACCATAGTTTAATTTGCCAATTGTTACAATAAAGAAATATTTATATTGAATTAATTAAAGTTTTGCAAAAAATTACCGAAATAAGATAAGTGTAGAATAAAAAGAAAGGTCTATCTATGTCAGAACTTAACGGACGTTATGAAGTTAAAAGCGGTGATACATTATGGAAAGTTGCTAAAGAGCAATTAAAAGCGACAGGTACTAATAAGCCTACAAATGCTCAAATTATTGCTGCGATGAATAAGATTGCACAGGCTAATGGTTGTGAGGATTATCAATCCTGTAAAGAGAAATATTTTAATAAAGTTGGTTCTGAATTAAATATTACAGGTTTGTTTGTTGAAAGTACAGCTGATAAAACATTTGTTGATTTTGATGATGGTGCTATTGGTAAAAAAGAAGATGCGAATGTAAAATCTGATACTTTAAAAACTATACAACTAACTTCTGAAGATTTAAAGAAAATAAAGGATGAAATCTCAACTACAAATTTGAATAAGCTTTCAGAAGAAGATTTGAAAAAGATATTAGATACAATAAATAGACAATTGGGTAAACTTGACGTTACTTATGCATTAGGAGAAAACGGTGATGCAGGGGTAACTACAAAATCACCTTATGAAGAAGGTGGTCAAATGACTACAATGGCACTTGGCGAAGAAGGTGGTACTGCTGTAACCTATGCTTTGGGTGAAAATGGAGATGGAGCAACAACTAAGTCCATTGGCGAAGAAGGCGGTCAAATGACTACAATGGCGCTGGGTGAGGAAGGTGGAGATGCTGGTTTACCTAAGATTTCAGATGAAAAAATAAAAGAAATTTTAGATAAACTTAAACAAAGTGAAAAACCTAGTTCTCCTATTTCTACAATTAATATTACCGAAGAAGATTTGAAAAAAATAATTGATGCTATTAATAAAAGAAGAAGAGAAACTCCTGGACTTCCAATTGGTGCAACAACGAAGTCCCTAGGTGAAGAAGGTGGTACATCTGTTACCTATGCTTTAGGTGAAAATGGTGATGCTGGAGTAACTACCAAATCTCCTTATGAAGAAGGCGGACAAATGACCACAATGGCACTTGGTGAGGAAGGAGGCACTGCTGTTACCTATGCTTTAGGTGAAAATGGTGATGCCGGAGTAACTACCAAATCTCCTTATGAAGAAGGTGGTCAAATGACCACAATGGCACTTGGCGAAGAAGGTGGTACTGTTGTTACTTATGCCCTAGGTGAAAATGGTGGAGAAATCAAATTAACTCCATTAAAAGATGGTAAAACTATTACCTTTTCACTAAATGAAAATGGTGAAAAATAATTTCTATTCAATAAAATAAAGTGATAAGTCATACATATTCTTGTATGACTTATTTTTTTACTAGCCCGATTTTGAGTTTTATGATAGAATGACATTATGTTGAAAGCATAATGGGAGAGTTAAATATGGAAAGTATGAATAAATTTAAGGTTTTGACGATAATTTTTATTTGTTTATTTGTATTTGCGGTTGGTGCAATTTATTCAAATACAAAAGATGTTTCTGCTGCTAAATCTCAATCTCAATCTAAAACAGAAATTTCAGAAAATAATATACAGACAGAAAGTACTGTTCAAGTAACTGATAATCAGGATTTATCTTCACAAGTAGATTTACTTAATCGCAGAGTTGATGAGTTAAGTGAAAAAATAAATAACAATAATGAAAATAATGCAAATTCAACAGGTTTAAATTGCCGTATATATGGAAGTTTAACTGCTAATGGTGTAGAACAATTAACACCGGAAGTTGCTATTCAAGAAGCAAAAGTAAATAATAATGACCTTGTTGTTACTTGTTCATTTAAAATGTAAGTACTTATTTAAAAAGCGGCGGTTGAAATTTTCAACCGCCGCTTTAATGTGTTTTATTTAAATTATTCAACTTCGATAGCGCCAACAGGGCAAGCATCTGCAGCTTCTTTAACTGCATCAATGTTATCAGCAACAGCTGATTCATTAACTACTGCTTTGTCTTCGATTGAAAATACTGCGTCGCAAATTGATTCGCAAGCGCCGCATCCGATGCAACTGTCATTAACTTTAACTGTCATTTTTACGTTCTCCTTATTTTTATAACTCGTGAAAAGTTTTTCACACTCAAATTATATAACAAAAATTATAAAATATCTAGTAAAAAGTTTTTAAATCCATTCTCTGATGTAGTCTGCAATATAGTCAAAACCTTCTATTTCTCCGACATTTCCTTCGGGGTCTATGATTTTAGAATAAAATATTGCAGGAACTTTTTCTCTTGTATGGTCTGTACCTTCAACACAAGGATCACAGCCATGATCTGCTGTGATTATTAGTAAATCTGTTTTATTCATTGCTTTAACTATTGGCTTTATGTAAGTGTCGATTTCTTCGATTGCTCTACCATAACCCTTTGCATCATTTCTATGTCCGTATAGCATGTCTGTATCTACAAGGTTAGTAAATATAATTTCTCTATCATTATATTTTTCTCCTTTTATGTATGCAATGTCTTCCAGCGGAAGTTGATTTTGAACGGCTTTTAATGTGAGTTCAAGTCCTTCTTTGTTAGAACCTGTGTGAATAGCGTGTGTAATACCGGATTTAGAGAATATATCTTCGATTTTACCTATTCCGATAACTTTTCCGCCTCCATCTTTTATTAGGTTTAAAAATGTTTGTTTAGGTGCCATTGAGTAATCTCTGCGATCTTTAGATATACGGGTTGGTTTTCCATCAATAATTTTATATGGGCGTGCGATGACTCTGGCGGTGTTGTAATCTCCTTTATCAAGTAATTTACGCGCTATTTCACACCATTTGTATAAAGTTTCTAATGGTATTAAGTCTGTATCTACAGCGACTTGGAATACACTGTCTGCGGATGTATAAATAATTGGGAATTTTGTTTTGTGGTGTTCGTCGTTTAACTTCTCTATTATTGCAGTTCCACTTGAAGGATAGTTTGCTAAAATACCTCCACATTGAGTTTCATTTATGAATTCTTCAATAAGTTCATTAGGAAAACCTTGCGGATATGTTGAAAATGGTTTTTCAGAAACTAAACCTGCGATTTCCCAGTGACCTGTTGTCGTATCTTTGCCTTTTGATTTTTCGATAAGAGTTGCAACTGTTGCCATAGGATTAGAAATCTTTTTTATTCCTTCAAAATCACCCAAAAGTCCAAGCCCCATTTGTTCCAGGTTTGGAACATTTAAACCATGGTTAAATTCACAAACATGTTTTAGTGTATTGCATTCAGGAATGTCATTGAATTCTTTACAATCAGGCATTGCTCCTATACCCATTGAATCAATGACAATTATAATTGCTCTTGCCATATTTCCCCCTTTTGTTGCTTAAATTTTATCATATACAAAAGGTTTTGTAAAAATATTATTTTGTGGAATTTAATACATATTTTGCAGCGGCAGTTGCAGGTTCTACGATTCCATCGTGAAATCTTATTGGGTAAATATCAGTTAAATGTTTTGCATCGTTTTTTACGATACAGGTTTTATTTTGTTTGAGTGATTCTGAGCCAACAGAACAACTAACTTCTTTATTTGGCAAATTTGTACCGTTAACATCAATAAAACCATAGCACATACTTGTTCCATTATCACCAGCATCTTCTGTACGCACAGCTGTTCCGATTTTTAAGCTACATCCGTTATTTTGTCCTAAGACTTTTATGAAGCCTACAATTGTTCCATCTGCTAAAACATAAGCCATATATGAAGATAAAGGTTCAGCTTGAGCGTTAAAAAAATATCCGTTTTCTATAGTATAATTTTGTTGAGAACCTTTTTTATTCATTTTTATGTCTGTGGCTTTTGAATAAAATGTTGCTCCTGTAAGGGAACCGTTTAGAATGGAACAAATACTCATAACATTATCAGGATGTTCGCTTCCGCCATTATTGCTGCAAGGTTGATTGATTCCTGCATAGTCAAAACCATATTGAGATTGAGATAAGCGTGCAGCTTGTGATAGGGTTGATACAGTTTTTTTTAGCTGAGCTCTATATTGTTGTGATTTTGTATTTGCAATAAGAGTTGGAATAGTCATTGCTGCAACAACTCCAATAATACCGAGTGTGATAAGAACTTCAGCTAAAGTAAAACCGGCTTTGGAAATCTCTGGTGGCAGTATTGCGTGTGTTAACTTATTTAACTTTAATTTGATAATCATCTTAATTCTCCAATTTCAATAACTATAGTTAGTAATTATAAATATAGTTTGTTGTTAGAAAATTGTCAAGTCAATATAATAATTTAATGAATAAGAATGAATTTCAGTCAAAATACGGTTTAAATCTTAAAATTGAAAGAATTAGAAATAAAATGACACAGGAAGAACTTGCCGAAAAAGTTGATTGTTCTGCTGTTCATATCGGTTATATAGAGCGGGGGTTAAAGTGTCCAACCGTATATCAATTTTTAAAGATTGCCAAAGTTTTAAATATTTGTCTTGATGATTTTTTTAAAGATTTTTAATTATACCATGTAGAAAAATTTGCGACTTGCTCAGTTATTTCATTGTAATTGCCTCGGAAATTTAAACATCTGTCGTCAATATGGAGCCAGGCTGGTTCTTTTATATTTGTTACGTCTTTTATATATTTATCTAAGTTGTTTTTTATAAGCCATTTTACTGTTAAAATTTTATTTCTTGTTGTGAAAATTTTAATAATATAGTTTTTATAGAGTTCTTTAATAAAGTTGTCGGCGCCTTTACGGATTTCGGGAATAACATCTTCGTCAAATTTACCGTTGTAGTTGTTTAAAACGCCGTCCAAGTCAATTAAAATTGTTTTTAATTTTTTCTTTTTCATAGTTAAATCCTCAATGTTTTTCTGTTGCCGATTTCTTATATATTAATCATAGCATATGACTTTTTGAATTTTAAGGGTAAAGTGGCTATTTTTTATTTAACAAATTGCCTGAGAGTTTTTGATGTTTTATAATTTAATTATGAAAAAGTTTGATTTCTTTAATCAATATAGAGATCCGGTTATTGTTATTAGGGATTATGAAGATGTTGTTTTTAAGAACAACATGTTTTGTCGTGTTTTTCAAACTTTTGGAGATATAAGAAAATTTGCACATAGGATGAGTTTTGAAATGTGCCCGATGGATAGTGAAAATGTTGATTTATTTTCACCGATATTTCAAGCTATTGTTTCAAAAGAGAATTTTTTTGCAAGAGTTATTTATAATTCTGTTCAAGGTAAATTATTTTATGATATGACGGCTGTTAAACGCGGTTTGTATACTATTATTTTTCTTGTAGATGTTAGTTCTGATATTTTACTGGAGGATAATCAGAAAGAACGAGAGATTTTTCAAGATAAGTTAGCAAAACTGGCAGAAGAAAATGATGAGTTGCAAAAGATAAGGTTGAAAGCTCAATCACAAGCTATCCGTATTGCATTAATAAATAAGGTTTCAAATATTATAAGAGAATCAATGGATATCTCAGTTATTTTAAGTTCAGCACTAAAAGAATTGGGAATTATGTTCGGTTGCTTTAGGGCATATTATGCTTCTTATGTTGATTGTGGGTTTTGCGTAAAAGAATCTTTTGGGGAGGTAGATTTTGTTAAGGATTTTGTTATAACTTTTGATGAACTAGTTATGAAACAATTAAAGACTGGAAAAATCTCAATCAGTTATTCACTTTCCGAGTATATTGGAGCAGAACAGTTTAAACAATCTGTTTTGAGAATTATTGTTCCAGTTTTTCATATGCAGAAAATGATTGGAATTCTTGTTCTTTTGAGTTATCAAAAACGCGAACTTAATGAAGAGTTAGAGATTCTTGATGCTGTGTCTTCACAGTTAGGTAACGCTATTATTAGAGCAGAGCTTTATCAAAAAAATGCTAAAAACGTTAAAGATTTAAAGGCAGCTTTAGATGAGTTGAAAGAAACTCAGTTACAATTAATAAATTCTGAAAAAATGGCATCCCTTGGGCAATTGGTTGCAGGTGTAGCGCATGAAATTAATACGCCTGTTGCTTCAATAAAATCTAATAATTCGATTATTTCAAAAATTATTCCTCAAATTCAGCAGGAGGATTTACGCTCAATGCTTTCTGATATCAATACTATTGATAGTGAAGCGATTCAAAGAATTAGTAATATTGTAGTTTCTTTAAAAAAATTTGTTCGTCTTGATGAGGCAGAACTTCAAGAAGCAGATATAAATAAAGAGCTTGATTTAACTTTAGATTTAATCAGGCATGAAACTAAAAATAAAATTGATATTATTAAAAATTATGGAGAAATTCCGAGAATAAAATGCTATCCAAATATGCTTAATCAGGTTTTCACAAATATTTTGGTAAATGCTTGTCAGGCAATTGATCACTTGGGTAAAATTGAAATTTCAACAAAATTTGAGAATAAAATCTTATCAGTGAAAATAAAAGATAATGGAAAAGGTATACCAAAAGAAAATTTAAATAAGATTTTTACAGTAGGTTATACAACAAAAGGAGTAGGTGTTGGTACGGGTTTAGGTCTTGCGATAAGTCAAAAAATTGTTGATAAACATGGTGGTAAAATTAAAGTTAATAGTGAAGTAGGCGTTGGTACAGAATTTGTTATTACTATCAATTGTGAGTAGTATAAAGTTAAGAAATGTTACAAAAGTTTTAGATTTATTTGTAAATTAGATTTATTTTTATAAAAACAATTATTAAAGTTTTTCAAATATTTAATAAAACTGCGGAATTAATTAGAAAAATATGTTATAATAGTAGTACAGATTAAATAAGTGTCAGTATTACCCTTAATCAACTATCTGGCATAAGTCACAGTAGTAGGTGTACAAGCAATTGATGAATTGTAAACAAAAATTAATATATAGAAGATAAATAAGCAATAATTTTCAAATGATAAACTTTATAAAAGAGTAGGTGTGAAAATTATTGTATAGTGTCGGAGGAAAATAATGACAATTAGTGTGAACAGTAAGAAAAAACAAGTGAAAAAATCGTTTGATGAGTTATTAACTGACTTAAGAACAAGCAATTCTGAAAAAGTCAGATATAATGCAGCTCGTATTTTGGGCGAAATGGGCGATTCAAAAGCAGTTGAACCATTAATTGATGTTTTAAAACATGATAAAAACGGTTCTGTAAGATTGTATGCAGCAAGAGCTTTAGGTGAATTAGGCGATTCTGCTGCTACAGTTCACTTGATTGAATCTTTACGTGAAGACCGTAATGTTGACGTTCGTGTTCGTGCAGCTCGTGCGTTAGGTCGTTTAGGCGGTGCTATCGTTGTTGAACCGCTTGTTGAATCTTTAAATGATGAAAATCCGCAAGTTTGTATCACTGCAACTGATGCTTTAATTGAAATTGGTGATGTTGCAACTGATGCTTTGATTGAATCTTTGGATCATGAAAAAGTTAATGTAAGATGTGATGCAACTCGTGCGTTAGGCGAAATTGGAAATAAAAAAGCTGTCGATAAAATTATCAATATGTTATATGACGAATGGGTGAATGTTAGAATCTATGCAGTTACATCACTTGGCAAGTTGAACGACACAAAAGCTGTTCCGGCTTTAATTGATGTTATGAAAAATCGTTCTGAAAATGAATTGGTTCGTGCAGGCGCTGCTGCTGCTCTTGGTGTTCTTAGGGATCAGAGAGCTTTGATGCCGTTACGAGAATTGATTATGGAAGCTGAAGAATTGGGTGAACTTGAAGATACAGCTTTGAAATCATTTAAGAAAATTATGGCAGCAAATTGGCAGTCAATCCCTGGTGCTACACCTCAAAAAAAACCTGCAGGCACTTTTTAATAAGCTAATGGTTGTTTATTAATAAATAAAAAAGCGGCTCTTATTAGAGTCGCTTTTAAAATTAATGCTGTACCATATAAAAAAATAACCGCTGAAATTTTACAGCGGTTTAATCGATTTAAATTTTAAAAGCTTTTAATTAGTCTTCAATAGCTTTTACTTCTGTTACATCTTCTTCAGAAGCTTCTTCTACAATATCTGTACGGATAGAAGCTTTATCAGAAGAAATATTTTTGTCTTTTAATTTAGTAATTTGTCTTGCTAATTTATCAGCTAACAAATCGATGCTTGCATACATTGATTCGGCAGCTTCTTCACAGTGAATGCTTCCGGTATTTGTTTTGCAAGTAACTTCTGCAATATGTTTTCCTTCTGCTGCCGGATTTTTAATTACAGAAAGTACTACGTCAATACCTTGAATTTGATCATAACGTGTAGCAATTTTACCGATTTTTTCTTTTACATAAGCTTTGATAGCATCTGTAATTTCAATGTTTCTTCCATTTACATGTATGTGCATCTAAAACCTCCAATTTTAAACTGTGCTTTGTCAGTATAACACAATTTAAACAATTTTTAAAGGGTGTATTTCTTATTCATCAGCTAAGAATTGAGGTAACTCCACATCAGGTGTTCCGATTACTCTAACTAATTCTAAAACAGATGCTTTCATTTGACATTTTTGCGAAGAACCACTAAAGAAATCTCTGTAAAAACAACCTTCACAATTACAGCCTCTTTTATAACATTCCAGTGCTGTTGTAGTCCATCTTCTAACTGCAACTGCTCGTCCCATATCCCTACTTCTAAACAATGTATAAATCTCCACTTTAACTTTTTAACTATCTCAATCGATATCTTTAATATATATCGAATAATCTCCCCTAAAGCCGTCTATATCAATGCTTCCGACTTCATATTTTTATTATAGAAAATAAGAGTTTTTTTTCAAGGTTGGAACATGTAGTTATGAAGTTTTGTTACGTAAGTCTAAAACCTAATTATATTGTGTATTTTTGTTTTCTGAAACGGCTAAAACCATGATATGACATGTCTTTAGAATTTTTTATCTGTTCAAAACCATGTTATGACATGGTTTTACATGGTTTTGATGCTTATTAAGAATTGTAAAATATTTTTATTGCGGGCATGCCTTGTTGAGTAAATTAAAAGAGTCAGATTTCAAGTAAAACTGAAATCTGACTCTTTTGTGTCGGCAGAAATCCTTATTAAAAGGATGAATCGGGTCATGCGGGACCGATTCTGTCGCCGTTTTGTATCCGCACCGCGACATTGCATGCCTCATAATCTCTGAGGATAATTCGGTCTTGGATACAAATTTATTTTATTGTTAGTTTTTTGGGTTGTTTTGTTTCAATACTTTGTTTAGGTATGATAATTGTAAGGATGCCGTCTTTATATTCAGCTGTCGCATCATCTGCTTTTATTGGTTGGTCGAATGAAATTGTTCTTTGATATTTGCCGTAACGAAATTCAGAAGTATGATAGCGCATGTTGTGTTCTTCTTCTTGTTTTTCTTCTTTTTCTTCGTGGGTTTGCGCGCATATTGTCATAAAATCGTTATCAACTTCTACTTCAATATTGTCTTTTTTAATACCTGGAAGTTGAACTTTTACTTTATAGTTATCTTTATTTTGTATAACTTCTACTACAGGTCTTAGGGTTGTATTTTTTATTATATTGAGCGGATGTCCGAATGTGTGTGTGAAAAATGTATCACGCAAAAAATTATCAAGTTCTTGATGAATACTGTCAAAATACAATTCTGGCTCACGTACTATTAAATCGTGGTTCATTTGTGGCTCCTTTCATTTTTAAGATACATGTTTTTAAGGATTTTATCATTGTACTTTTTGTTAATCTTTTTTCTTAAAAAACTTGTACTTTATGGCAATGGATTTTTTTGTAATGAAAAATAATAATTTATTGAATCTTCCGGTGATGCCGGAAATAGTCTTTGTAACAAGGAGAAAACTATGGCGTGTAAAATGTTATTTTTTGATTATAGAAAACCGGAAGAACATTTCTTTAGGAAACATAAATTAGAGAATTTCGATATAAAATTTTTTGAGGAGAGTTTAAATGAATCTACTTTAAGTCTTTTATCCGAAGAAGATTTTGAAAATACAATGATAATAAGTGTTTTTATATCATCTACAATTGATGAGAAAATTATTTCAAAGTTCAAGAATTTACGTGTAATTTCAACACGTTCTACCGGTTATGATCATATTTGTATAAATTCTTGCGTAGAAAAAAATGTTACTTTATTAAATGTTGATTCTTATGGAAGTATAGCTGTTGCTCAGTTTACAATAGCGGTAATTTTGATGCTTGTTAGAAATATTTTTCCGGTACTGCATGCTGTAAAAAATGGTTTTTTTGAATTTGGGGATTTTTGCGGGAGAGATTTGAATTCATTAACTATTGGTGTTATTGGAACTGGTGCTATTGGTTCTTCAGTTTGTAAGTATGCTCATGCTTTTGGAATGAAAATTTTGGCTTATGATATTGTTCAGAAAAAGGAATTAATATCTGATTGTGATGTTAAATATGTTGAGATGGAAGAATTGTTGCAGCATTCAGATATTGTAACATTGCATTTTCCATATTTTAAAGAAAATTATCACTTGTTTTCAACTGAACAATTTAATATGATGAAGCAGGGAGTTTATTTTATTAATGTTTCCCGTGGTGAAGTTGTTGATACGAAAGTGCTTTTGGAATTTGCCAAGGAGGGTAAGTTTAAGGGGGTAGCAATTGATGTTGTGGCATGCCCTGATTTAGAAAATATTTCCGGTGAAACTCTTGATAAATCTTCGGTTTCTTGTATGCAGACATCTGATGTTGTAAAAGAACTGGAAAAACTTCCGAATGTGATTTTAACGCCTCATATGGCTTATGATACCCAAGAGGCTGTTGATTATATTTTGGAAATGACATTTGAAGGTTTGCAGGATTTTTTAACAGGTGGTCATAAGCATAGGGTTATATAGTTTACTTATAGGTAATTTGTGCTGAAATTGTTCCGAATAAATAATCTTGACGTTTTAAAAATTTAAACCCAGCAGATTCAAATTCTTTGATTAATATATCAGGAGTTGGAAAACTTTCTTTTGATTCTAAAAGATATTTATAATGCTCTGAATTTTTTCCTGCAAATTTTACAATAATCGGAACAAATATATTGAAAATTTTACTTAAGAAATTATGGTTTCCAAAATCAAGATGGAGAAATTTTCCGCCATCTTTTAAAACTCGAAAAACTTCAGATAATGCTTTTTTGCGGTCGTTTATATTACGAAGTCCAAAGCCCATTATGATATAATCAAATTCATTTTCTGAAAATGGTAGAGCTGTACAATCGCCTTGTATGAAAACATTTTTAGGACTTTTTTGTTTGGCAAGTTTTATCATGCTAACAGAAAAATCCAGTCCTATAATTTTTGTTTTCGGGTAGATTTTTGAAATGATTTTTGAAAAATCACCTGTTCCGCAGCAGGTGTCAAGAATTATGGTATTTGGTTTTATCTCAAGCATTTTGATACTTAGAATTTTTATTATGTAATGTGTGCCAAATGAAATAAGGTTATTCATCTTATCGTAATAAGTTGAAATTTCATCAAACATATTTTGAATTTTTTTTGGATTTTTGTCACATTGCATAATGTAAACTCCTTTGCCTAATTTATATTTTAGCATACAATGTTGGTATTATGAAGATAGCGTTTTTACCTATAGATAACAGACCTGTATGTTATACATTACCTGAATTAATTTCAAAAATTGATTCAGATATTGAATTTTTCCTTCCTGAACGAAAATTACTTGGAGGGTTAATAAAACCTGCTGATATTGAGGGTTTATTAAATTGGTTATCAGCTTTACCGGAGCTTGATGTGGTTGTGTTATCACTTGATACAATAGCTTATGGCGGTTTGGTATCATCTCGCAGATGCCCTGAGTCTTTTGAACAAATTAAAGAACGTATTGAAAAGTTGAAAACAATTTTGGAAATGAAAAGTTGTAAGATTTATGCTTTTTCGAGTATAATGCGGATTTCTAATAATAATTACAATATTGAAGAAAAAGAATATTGGTCAAAATGGGGTAAGAAAATTTTTGATTACTCATATCAAACTCACAAACTTGGCTGCGAAAGTTGTATTACAAATTTGATACCATCTGATATATTGAATGATTATCTTGATACCAGAAAACGTAATTTTGAGATTAATAAAATTTATCTCGAATGGCAAAAAGAAGGATTATTTGATACTTTAGTTTTTTCAAAAGATGATTGTGCGCAGTATGGTTTTAATGTTCAGGAAGCACAGTTTCTTGAAGAACTTGGCGGGTTCATTAAAACTGGCGCGGATGAAATTCCATTAAGTCTTTTGTCGCGTGCAATTCAAGGTGATATGAAGGTTTGTCCAATATTTTTAGAAGCTGATTGCAAGGATTTAATTTCAAATTATGAGGATGTTTCTATTGAAAAATCTGTTCTTGGGCAATTAGAACTTGCAGGTGTAAAAGTATGTGCGCAAGATGAAGCTGATATGTTGCTTTATGTGAATAATTTTAGAACTCGTCAAGGCGAAATTGTTATGGGAATAAATACTGAATCTTTTTGTGGCGAATTTCAGACTCCTGAAACTCCTTATATGATAGCAGATGTAAGGTTCGCTAACGGAGCAGATAACAGTTTTGTTGAAGAACTTTTTGAAAATAATTTGATTGATAAATATTTTTACGGTTATTCCGCATGGAATACAACTGCAAATTCTTTAGGCAGTTTGATTTGCGGCTGCAAAGTAAAATTCCTGGCTGCAAAGTATAGTGAAGATGCGTTTAAAAATTTGCAGATTACAAGGTTTTTAGATGATTGGGCGTATCAGGCAAATGTCCGTCAATCATTGAATAATACTGATATCGGAGCATTAAGAACAGGCATGAAGCCTTTTGAAAATAAAATAAGTAAAGTCTTAAATACAGAGATAAATGTTCAATATATTTACCCCTGGGATAGGTTGTTTGAGGTAGAAGTTGATTTTAGTTGATATAATATTACTTGCAATAGCACTGGGTATAGATTGTTTGGTTGCATCGTTTTCGCAGGGATTGATATTTAATTCAAGCAGGTTAAAGAATTCAATATTGCTAGCGGTTTTTATGGGTGTTTTTCAAGGGGGGATGCCATTAATCGGTTACGTTGGAACAGATTACATGTATAAGCTTGTTGTTCCGTATAGCAAGTGGATAGTTTTTGGGATATTTTTTATTTTAGGGATTAAATTTATTCTTGAGGCTTCTAAACCGGAAAAAGATGAAACACAATGTATTGGGCTAAAATGTCTAATAGGACTTGGGGTTGCAACAAGTATTGATGCTTTAGTGTCAGGTTCTACATTAAGATTAACCGAAACAAATCTTTTAGTTGCGGTTTTTATTATTGGTATTATCTCATTTTTGATGTCTATGGCTGGTTTTTGGAGCGGTAATTTTATAAAAAATATTCCCGCAAAATATTTGGAAGTATCAGGCGGGATTATTTTAATTCTTCTTGCTATAAAATCTGTTATTTCATAGGGTATCCATTTGGGATTTTCCATCCGTTTTGTCGAATCCAAGCTGCGCAATACATGCCAGTTCCTTTTTTTGAACAGTCGTTTTTGATTGTTTTATCTTCTTTATCTGCACCATATGGGATAATTGAATCAGCTTCTTCTATTCTATATAAGAAAAATACATCTTGACCAAACACATTTGGTTTTTGAGAACCGTTTATATCGATAATAATAATTTTATCATTATCTGTTGATACTACTGTGTTTTTACTTTGGTAACCGAAAGCGAATAATATTCCATCTGGAGTTATAAAAGGAATTCGTTCATTTGCAAATGGGCTTGCGTAAGATCCATATGAACCATTAAGATACTGCCATTGTACACCTTTGAAACCACAAGAGTTTGTATCTTCACAAAAGAGCATAATTTTCATATATGGGCTGAAATATGTATTGATAAATTCTTTATATGTGAGATTTTTGTCCCATGTTTCCATTTCTCCGTTTTCGGATTCTGACATTTTGATAGTTTGATTTACTACAGAAACAGCTCGTTCAAGTTTTGTTTCAATAACGTGTTTTTTATGTGCTGTAATAAGATTAGGAATAGTCATTCCTGCGACAACACCGATTATACCTAATGTAATTAAGACTTCTGCTAATGTAAAAGCTTTATTTCCTGCCAAAATTTTGCTCCTTTTTGAATCTATTGTGACAAATATTTGCATTAATTATGACATATTTTTACATATTGTCAAGTAAATATGACAAACTTTTGCCTTAATAAATGATGGTAAAACACTATAATTTAATAAGAGGTGAATATGAGTATAAAGCACTCGTTGGGTTTAAAAATTAAAGAATTACGAAAGAAACAAAAAATTTCGCAGGAAAAATTTTCTGAGATGATTGATATGCACCCGCGTCAGATTGTAAGAATTGAAAATGGTGAAAGTTTTCCGACAGCTGAAAATTTGGAAAAGATTATTTCTGCTTTAGATATTCCAATTTCCGAATTATTTTGCGATAATTATTTTGAATCAGATGAATATTATATAAATGAAATTTATAAAAATCTAAAAACTCTTTCAAATAAAGAGTTACGATTAGTGAATCTTTTAGTGAAAAATTTATAATTTATTGTTTAAAAAACATGCACTTTTATGAGCTTGGTTAATATTATCAAGTTTTGGGACAGTTTGAGTGCAGATTTCCATACAGTAGTCACATCGTGGATTAAATTTACATCCGCTGATAACTTGAGATAATGTCGGGGGCTGCCCTTTTATTGTTTCAAGTTTGGAACCTCTATTTGATGGAAGCGAATTTAGCAGAGCTTTTGAGTATGGATGATTCGGGTTTTCAAAAAAATCTTTATTCGGAGCTTTTTCAACAATTCGACCGGCATACATTACGGCAATTTCATCAGCATTTTCACTAACAAGTGCAAGGTCGTGTGTAATGAGAAGAATTGCTGTTCTATTATTAGTTTTTATTTCGTTTAAGAGATTCATAATTTGAGCTTGAATTGTAACATCAAGTGCTGTTGTAGGTTCATCTGCAATTAAAACTTGGGCGTTACATGCAAGCGTCATTGCAATAATTGCACGTTGCTTCATACCGCCTGAAAATTCATGCGGATAATTTTTTAATCTGGATTGAGCACTTGGAATTTGAACAGCATCAAATGCTTCAACAGCTTTTTTTTCGGCTTCATCTCCTTGTAAATTTTGATGAATTTTTAAAATTTCTAGAAGCTGGTCGCCAACTGTGTATAGTGGATTCAATGATGTCATCGGGTCTTGCGGAATCAGTGCGATTTTTGAACCTCTTATATTTTGCATTTGTCTAGAAGATTTTTTTAGAATGTTTTCATTATTAAAATAAATTTCTCCGGATGTAATTCTTGCGGTTTTTGGTATGAGTTTTAAAATACTCATTGCACTCATTGTCTTTCCGCATCCAGATTCTCCTACAATAGAAAGCATTTTACCTTTTTCTAAGGAAAAAGAAACATCATAAAGTGCTTGTCTGAAGATATCTTCACACTGAAAACCTAGATTTAAATTTTTGACTTCTAAAATCGCCATCAAAATGATTATATAATTTTTGAACTCCAAAGTCCAGAGTTCAATAGGATAATTTTAACCTCCACCCTGCCCCTCCCTTTTGGAGAGGGCATAAAAACCACATTTTAGTAGTATAAATGTTCAAGCTGGATAGTATTTATGGTGTTCTTTTGAATTTATTTGCAATCCATATGAATGGTTTTTTAACATAGTTCAAAACTGTTGAGCCATAGTTTTTAACTGATGCCGGGATTTTTAATTTGCCTTTTCCTAAGGCTAAGGTTGTTCCGATAACTGCAGCTGCTGTTATTCCTCCAAACAGCCATTTTTTCCAGCTTGGATTTTCTATAACATTATTTGATGGGTTATCGAAGCCATCTTTTTGTGGTTGTTTTTTCATTTTTACATCATCTGGCAGAAGGGTTGTTGGAATATTATCAAATTTTGGATTCCCGACATATCGTGCCGGTTGATCCAAAATAAATGCCGGAGCATCATAATCCAAAATTCCTGCGGATGCGCACATATCAAGTGGATAAACCCAATCTGAAGACATAAAATTCCCCTTTATTTTTAACCTACATTTATATAAAGTATTTTTCTGTTCAAAAATTGCGCATTTTATGATAGGATTAAGTTATAGATACTAAAAGAGGGAAATATAAATGGATAAATATTATTTAACAACAGCTATTGATTATGTAAATGGTGCTCCACATATTGGTCACGCTTATGAAAAAATTCTAACAGATATTATTGCAAGACATTATTCTCAAAGAACTGATAATATGTTTTTCCTTACAGGTACTGATGAACATGGGATTAAAATTCAAAAAACCTCAGCTGCTCAAGGTAAAACTCCAAAAGAACTTTGTGATGAAAATGCACAGAAATTTAAAGATGCTTGGGCTGCGTTAGATGTTAAGTATAATAGATTTATCCGTACAACAGATGAAGATCACGAAAAAGTTGTTCAAAAAATATTTAAAAAATTAGTTGAAAAAGGTGATATTTATAAACATGAGTATGAAGGTTTATATTGCTCAGGTTGTGAATGTTTCTTAAATCCGAAAGACTTGACAGAAGACGGACTTTGCCCTAACCACTTGAAAAAACCTGAAGTTGTTAAAGAAGAAAATTATTTCTTTAAATTATCATCATACAAAGATGCAATTATTAAGCATATAAAAGAAAATCCTGAGTTTATTGTTCCAAGTTTCAGAGCTAATGAAGTTTTGAACCAACTAGAAGATATTCAAGATATTTCGGTTTCCAGAAATAAAGCAAATGTGGGCTGGGGAATTGATGTTTTAGATGATCCGGAGCAATCAATTTATGTATGGATTGATGCTCTTTCAAATTATATTACTGCAATCGGTTACGATACAGAAAATCCATCAGAACAATTTAAACAATTATGGCCGGTTGATGTTCATGTTATTGGTAAAGATATACTTAAATTCCATAGCATTTACTGGATTGGTATTTTGATGGCATTAGAACTTCCGTTACCAAAACATATTTTTGCGCACGGCTGGATTACAATTGATGAAACTAAAATGTCTAAGTCTTTAGGTAATGTAGTTTCTCCAACATCTGTTCTTGAAAGCTTTGAATTAACTCATCCTGATGCGTTCCGTTATTATATGGCAACTTCTGCTCCTTGCGGACGTGATGGAAATTATTCTGATCAGGATTTCAAAGAAAAGGTTAATGCACATTTAGCAAACAGTATGGGTAACTTATTAAATAGAAGTCTTTCAATGTTAGTGAAGTATTTTGACGGTGAGGTTAAAGAAGAATTTTTAACAGAACGTTCAAATGATGCTGAAAGTTTATTAAAAACAGCATTAGGAAAGATTAAAGTTGTTCAAAATCATTTCAATCATTTTGAAATTCAAGAAGCTGCACAAGAAATTATTTCAATTGTTGATGCTGCCAATAAATTTGTAACGGACAATGCACCATGGACACTTGCTAAGGAAGAAAAAATGACTGAATGTGGGCAGGTACTTGCAACTGTGTTGGAAATTATGTGTATAGTTTCCTCTCTAATTTATCCGTATTGTCCAAATATTGCAGCTGATATGGCAAAACAATTGTCATATGATTTATCAACAAAACTTGATAATATTAAATTAGGTAATATTAAAGCTGGAAAGCTTATCACAAAAGAAGATATTCATCCGGTATTTTTAAGAGTTGATTCTGAGCTTGCCGATAAATCAAAAGCAAAAGTTTAATGTTATAATTATGAAATGTAAAAATTGTCCTCATCAGGGGGCAATTTTTTTTAGGTAAAATGTTTTATATAATAGTAATGATTAGAAAGGGGAATTATATGGCGGTAAGTTTTAATACTACACCAATTTTGTCACAAAATATTGGTGAAACTTTATTACAATCAAGAAGTGGAGCTATTTCTGGCGGGGAAAGATTTATTAATGAAAGTCATGAAATAAATTTTAAAACGGGAAAGACTAAACAAATAACAGCTGTTTTGAACAAACAGGGTGATTATTTTTCAGATATATATTCAAACATATTTAGAAAACATTCAAAAGTAGGAAGTCCATTTGCAATAGTAGAAAAATATGCTAGAAATGGTAATGGAACTAAAACCCTTTTATTTAATGGCAGCCGTAGATTAAAATTGTCTTATGATGCTGGTAAATTTGCAGGTATAACTTTATATAATTCAAAGGGTTTAAAACTTGGAGCAAAATTTTTAAAGGCTTTGTTGTAAGGTAATTAAATATCTACGCCCTGCATCATTTCAACAAGTTGTCCGATTGTACCTTCCATTGTTACACTATCAGAGGTCCTTTGTTGTAAAAACGCATTAACTTTAGGCATCATTTCAATTGCTGTATCAAGTTTAGGGTTTGAACCCGGCTGATACATACCAACATCAATTAAGTCTTTATTTTCGCGATACATTGACATAATTGTTCTGAGTTTTACCGGCTGCAGCTTTATGTTCAGGAGTTGCAATTGCACTCATAAGACGTGAAATTGAACCCAAAACATCAATTGCAGGATAATGGTTAGATTCGGCAACTTTTCGTGATAAGAAAATGTGGCCGTCAACAATACCTCGGACAATGTCGACAATAGGGTCAGAAATATCATCCCCTTCCATTAATACGGTATAAAGAGCTGTAATTGAACCTTTTGGACTGTTTCCGGCACGTTCAAGAACTTTTTGAAGCCATGAAAAAATTGAAGGCGGATAACCTTTCATTGTAGGTGGTTCACCTAGCGACAAACCAACTTCACGTCCTGCCATTGCACAACGTGTAACAGTATCTGTCATCAAAAAAACTTTTTTCCCTTGATCTCGGAAATATTCACAAACAGCAGTTGCTGCCTGAAGTGCTTTTTGACGAATTAAAGGTGGTTGGTCACCTGTTGAGCAAACGAGAACAGATTTAGCCATACCGACTTCACCAAGTGCATCTTCAACAAATTCTTTTACTTCACGTCCGCGTTCTCCAATTAGAGCAACAACGTTAACATCTGCATCCGAGTTTCTTGCAATCATACCAAGAAGTGTACTTTTACCAACTCCTGAACCTGCAAATAATCCTAAACGCTGACCACAGCCCATTGTCATACATCCATCAATTGCTCGAACGCCTGTCGAAAACTGTTCTGTAATTATCGGTCTTTCAAAAGGTCCTGGCGGCGGCCCGTCAATTGGTCGCCATTCTGCATTAGTTGTATCTAAAGGTTTTCCGTCTATTGGGTTTCCTAGTGGGTCGATTAGCCTTCCTAGTAAAAAATCTCCAATTGGAATTGTTACCGGGCGACGAGTTGTTGTAACTAAACTTCCCTGACCAATTCCGCTTCCATCTAAAAGCAGTGATAATTGCGCAACTTCACCTTTAAACGCGGCAACTTCTGCAGGTTTAAGTTCTCCCTGAAAATTTTCAATATAACAAAGATCGCCGATTTTTAACCCTGGCAATTTAACTTCAACAGTTAAACCTAAAAGTTTTGATACAGAGCCTTTAAAAGTATATAATTCTGTTTTATCAAGCTTTTCTTTTACCTGTTTTTTAAGATTTTCAATACTGCTTTTGTCAATATCTGTCATAATTTTAATTATAGCAATATTTTTTAGTTAATCAATTTATTAACAAAAAAGCCGGAAATTATCCGGTTTTTTGTTTAATTATTTATAACTTCTAACAAACGTTCCCATACTTCATCTATTGATCCGTCCGCGTTAATTGTTTTTAATACACCTTTATTTTTGTAGTATTCAATTAATGGAGCTGTTTCGTGGAAATATGTTTCAAATCTTGCTTTAGCAATTTCTTCAGTATCATCTTTTCTTTGTGTAAGTTTAGAATTGCATTTGTCGCAAATTCCTTCAGCTTTAGTTGGTTTGAATTTTAGATTGTAAATTTCTCCGCAAACAGGGCAAGAACGACGGTTTACGATTCTAGAAATTAAAACATCTTGATTAAGATCAAAGTAAATTGCTCTAAAGGCAACTTTTGTTTCACCATTAATTTCAGAATTAATAACGTCAAGCATATCAGCTTGTTCAACACTTCTTGGATAACCATCTAAGATATAACCATCTTTACAATCATCTTGTGATAATCTGTCTTTAATAATTGAACCTACAAGATCCACAGGAACAAGATTACCTTTATCAATAAATGATTTTGCAATAATTCCATTTGGAGTTTCTTTAGCGATTTCTGCTCTTAGTAATGAACCTGTATCAACATGCGGAAATCCTAAAAATTCAGCTAATTTAGTTGTTTGTGTACCTTTTCCGCAAGCAGGAGGTCCTAAAAAAATGAATTCTTTTTTCATGATATTACTCTTTTCTAAGTTTATATAAGTTTTCTCATTGTCAACGATGTTCATAATAATCTCTTTTCTTTACCAATACATGAAAATTGTACATCAAGGGTATTTTGATTTCAATGAGAAAAATATATTTTGTTTCTTTAATCAAAAAAGAGAGAATTTAAATTCTCTCTTTTTGTTATTTTTTATTTTATAATTTCTTTAATTTCCGGACTTTCATTAACGTAATTATTTAATTGTTTTAGAGCCGGTTTATAAGCATTAATTGAGCTTGAACCGCCTAAGCAACCTCCAGGACAAGCCATTACTTCAATCAGGTTACCAAATTCACACGAACCATTTTTGGCAAATTTTTTCAAATCTCTAATAGATTGCTTATTTAACCCATCAACGATATATGGTTGTGCTTTATGTTCATCGTCAAGAAGCGTATTTACGGCAGCTGCAACTCCGCCGGTTACGGCAAAATTCCTTGCTTGTGCTGAAGATTCTTTTCTATATGCAGTTTCATCACATTCTGCAACTTGAACATTCATTGCAACAAACCAAGCACCAAGTTCTTCAAAGTTAAGAACGTAATCAATATTTGGGTTTTGCATTGCTTCACGCCTTTTTGCGACACAAGGACTAAAAAATACTGTTACAGCATCTGGAGTTTCGTTTTTGACCATTTCTGCTGTGTAGTATGCAGGAGTTTTTGTTTCAGAACGGAAAGGTTTAATTCAGGAACATGTTTTTCGACAAGTTCATTATATCCTGCACAGCAAGATGTTGTCATAAATTTATCGCCTTTTTCCATTCTTTCTGCAAATTCAGCTGCTTCATTTTTGGTTGTAATATCAGCACCTTCTGCAACTTCAACAACATCAGAAAATCCTACAGAAAGAATTGCTTGTTTAAGTTGTTTTGGAGTACAAGGCAGTTGTCCCATAATTGCAGGAGCAAGCATTGCAACAACTTTTTTACCATTTTTCATTGCTTTTAGAATATCAATAATATGGCTTTTTTTGTGAACTGCCCCAAATGGACATGAGCTTACACATTTGCCACAAGAAATACACTTGTCAAAATCTATACGAGCATGACCATCATCGTCTTTTGCAATAGCGCCGACTGGGCAAGCGTTCTCACAAGGTACAATAATTTTTGCAATTGCTTGATACGGACAAACTTGAGCACACATTCCGCAATTTTTACATTTTGTCGGATCAATAACAGATTTTCCGTTTTCAACTTTAATTGCACCAAATTTACATGTAGCTTCACAAGGTCTGGCAACACATCCTTGACAAAGGTCAGTTACATAAATCCGTGAAGGAACACATCCCTGGCAAGCGGTATGTAGAACTGTAAGAGGATGTTCTTCCGGTTCTGTTCTTTCTAATGATTTTTTTGCAAGTTCTGATAAAAGTTCACTGTCGTCAGCTTCTTCTATTGATAAGCCCAAACCTGCTATTACTCTGTCTCTCAAAATTGCACGTTCTTTGTGAATACAGCATCTGAATGGTACTTCACTTCCTTTTGGACGCATATCATAAGGGATTTTTCTTGTGTTTTCTTCAAAATTATCGCTTAAATATGCTTTTATTAATCTTACCAAAATTTCACGTTTCAGGTGTGATGTTTGCTTAGGGGTATTCATACTCATATTTCTACTTCCTTTACTATTAATATCACCTAATAAAATTATCACATAAACATGAATTTTTTCAAAAAAAAGAGCCTAAAATCATTTAGGCTCTTTTTTATATTAACTTTCCGGTTTATTTTTCTAAAGCTTTATCAATTGCAGCGAGTACTTTTTCGACTGTTGCTTCTTTAATTACTTCATTATCAACTTTAACATAAGGTGCTTTGGAAAATTCCCAATCTACTGAGCATAAGCCTAGGCATGGTACTCCTGAAACATCAACTTTATCTCCATATTTTGCAGGAACAATTTCAATTAATTCCTGAAGATTTGCTGAACCCATAACAAAACATGTTGTACCTAAACATACTTTTACGCTGATTTTTTCCATTTTCTACCTGCCTTTACATATATTGTACACTAACTTTTTTAAAATATTTATCCTGCAGAACAGAAGCCATTTTTTTTATTATATTTTTACGAATTTCGATTTCAATCGGTAATGCAGGATTGTAGTGAGCTTGATTCAGCTTTGCGCCTACCATAAAGTTGATGCAGTCACTATCTAATAAGAATTTTATCAGCTTTCCTGCGGCATTGTCAATATCTAAATTTCCGTCTTCCAAACATTGAAGGGTTTCTGTTAAGGTTAGAATTCCTTCTGTTACAAGGTCAACTCCTTCCATATATGAGCAGCTTGGAAGTTTGCCTATACTAATATCTTTATCCATTGTTATCGGAATATTTAATTCTCTTGAAATAAGGTTTGCCGTTGTGCCTCCGCAGATTGCTTTTTTACCTTTAAAATCTTGAAACATTTTTGCATAGTCAGGGTCATTTTTCTGATTAAACGGAGGACCTGTAAATACTAATGATGTTCGAGGTTCGCGGCAGTATAGAACACAGGCTGAAATATCATCTTTTGGAAGATGATTTGTTTCAATATTTTTTGTTTGTCTGATTATATATGCTGATAAATCAGAACTTGAAATATCCGGTTCTTCTTTTAATTTTGCAAGAACAAGGTTTATAAGTCCATCTCTGCGAAGCCCGAGTTTTAGTCTGCCGTTACCAAGTCCGCATTGGGTTACGCCATCAGAACAAAAGATTAAGCGATCACCAAGCTCAAGGTTTATTTTATAACTTTTCAGGCATCTGTTTTTGAAGGTTTTTGAAGGAATTGTATCATATGGCGGGTTCATAATTTCTCCGTTTTTTATCCATAAAAATTCCGGATTGCCTTCTTCAATAATTTTTGCTTGTCCTTCGTCATTAACTTCGATTATTGAAAATGTTGAATAACTAATTTTGCGTACTTTACAAACAGGTAGTGCGTTCATAACAATTTCTGCTGCTTTGTGAATCGGAATTTCCTGTTTTTCAACAAATTTCAAAAGCATTGTTGCTGTCATACAAGATAAAATATTTGCTTTGATTCCGCTTCCCAGACCGTCTGACAGAACCGCAATTAATTTTGCTTCATCAGGATATCTTTTTGAAATAAAGTAATCTCCGAAAGCATTTTGGTTATATTTTTTAACTTGATTGCAGTCGATATCAATAAACATTATTTATTTTCTCCTATGGGTTTATCATCGTAATCGTTTGCGATGGAATTTAATAATGTTTCGGTTTCGACCATATGTTCTCCTAAGAGGCAGGCAATTTCTTGTACAATTGAAATATTTTTTGAGATAACTTCTTTTGCTTTTTCGGAAATCTTTTCACGGGTTGTTTCGGTTTGTGTAACATCTGTTATTATGGCGCCAACAATCTCGTTTGGTTCAATAGTAAAAGCATTGATATCATAAAGTCTGTCATTTACATTGTAATGCTCTTTGTGAAGGTCTTTTCCTGTTTTTAATATTGTTCTGAATAAGTCTGAAAATTCAACAATTCTATCAATTGCTGCACCCGTCAAACCGTCAGGTCTTGCTTTGAAGATTTCATACATGTCGCCTGTGAACATTTTCATAAAACTTTCATTTGCTTCCAGAATATTCATATTATTATCAACCATAACGATTGCTGCAGGCATGCAGCGAAGCATTGCGGCAGCTTTTCTCATTGCAATTTTTCTCATATAAGAAATACACATTGAAGATTCTGCAACCCCGTCAAGTAAAGCTACAGCGAGTTCTCTGCAGGATGAATATCCGCAGCCGCCGCAGTTAAGTTCATCTTCTGCGGTGTGTTTACCGATTTTTTTCAGAGTTTTATTAATTTCTTCAAGTGAATATTTTGATTCTGAAACTTTTGCAGGCATGTATTCATAATCTACAACAACTTCAGGTTTTTGAGGAATATCATCACGTTTTTTTACTTTTGCAAGTACATCTGAAACAATGCTTATACTTGCTTTGTCTGTAGATATACATGGTCCTGCAATACATCCTCCTTCGCAGGCTAAAGCTTCTACAAAAATAGGACGGTTTAGCTTTTCGGGATTCAAATTGTTTAATGCTTTTTCAAATGCCGGAATTGAACAAACTTCTAATAATTGAGCATCTTCTTTAATCCCGATTTTGCGAATAGTGGTGTTCATACCGCCGTCAATCGGGTATAGAGCACCTTCATGTGCGCTAAATGGAACAAATTCAAACCTATCATCTTTTTGTATTTGAGAAATATCCGGAATCTGGTCGTTTATCCATATTTTTAATTCTTCAAAAGTTATTGCTAAATCAATAAGTCCGTCAGGTTCATCAGCTTCTGTTTTTTTCCCGATACAAGGACCTACAAAAACGATTGCGATATCATCTCCGTAGGTTTGTTTAAGCATTTTGGCATGAGTTCTGGCAGGTGAGCCAATTGGGGTTATATATTGGGAAAACTCCGGTTTGTACATTCTGATATAATCAACAATTACCGGACACGCGCTTGATATCCATAAACCGCTTTCGGTATTATTTAACATTTCAGCTGTTTTTATTGAAACTTCTTGAGCTCCAAGTGCTGTTTCGGATACATCTTTGAATCCAAGACGCTTAAAGATAGCAATCATTTTCTGTGCAGACATTTCAAAAACTCCGCGCCAGGATGGGGCAAGTGATACATAAACACTTTTACCGCTATTTATTAAATTTTTTACGCGCTCTAAGTCGTTTCGTACACATTTTGCATTTGTTGGGCAAGCCTTGACGCAAGTCCCGCAAGAAATACATTTTTCGGGGATGACAGATGCATGATTGTTTTCAATTTTGATTGCTTTTACGGGACATTCTCGTACGCAACGATAGCAGTCATGGCATTCGTTAATTAAAGTGTAGACCGGATGTTGATTATTCATTTTTTAACCCCTGATTTTTATTTTTTACACTAAAGTAGTAGATAAAATTTCTTGTAATTTTTCTTCATTAATTTCATTATATAAAACGTCATCAATATAAATATTCGGACCGGACGAACATTTTTCCTGACATAATCCGCCGACAAGTTCAATTTCCGCATCGAGATTATTTTCTTTTATATAATTTTCTAAAAAATTAAGATTCTCCAAATTTCCGCGTGCAAAGCACGAACTTCCCATACAAACTTTTATATTATGTTTTGACATATCTTCCTCACTTTTTACAACATTATTTTATTATAGTTAGCAAAATAAGGCAAGTGGAGAATACTTTGTCAAATTACTCATTGTCTATTTTTATTGTGTGGAACAAAAAATTAGGTTGTCACTTTTTTATTTTTTAGTCAGTTTGTAATGATGTGATTTTTATGAGATTCCGGGTCGTAGCCCGGAATGATTGCACGTTAATTAAAGTAAACAATTTTGGCACAATATAAACTTTTGTGCTATACTATTACTATATTTCAGTAGATTAGGGAGTATGTATATGTCAGAAAACGCACAAGACATTATTAATGATAAAGGTATGGAAGCTTTGCAAGAAGTCGCTTCAGCCCAGGTTGAAGCTATTGAAACCCACACGTCAGCCGAATACAGTGCTGATAATATCAGGGTTTTGGAAGGTTTGGAAGCTGTAAGAATCAGACCGGGTATGTATATCGGTTCAACATCTCAAAGAGGTTTGCACCACTGTATTTATGAAATCGTTGATAACTCAATTGATGAATCTTTAGCAGGTTTTTGTACAGATATTCACGTAACAATTCACAAAGATAACAGTGTTACTGTAGAAGATAATGGTCGTGGTATTCCTGTTGATATTAAACCTGATAGCGGAAAATCAGCCTTGGAAATTGTTCATACAGTGCTTCACGCAGGCGGAAAATTTGGTGACGGCGGTTATAAAGTATCCGGCGGTCTTCACGGCGTTGGTGCATCTGTTGTAAACGCGCTTTCTGAAAAATATGTTGTAGAAGTTTCCCGTCAAGGTTTTGTATGGCGTCAGGAATATATGAGAGGTGAACCTTTAGCACCTGTTGAAAAAGGTGAAGCTACTGAAAAAACTGGTACAAAAACAACTTGGTGGCCTGATCCTGAAATCTTTACAGAAACTACTGAAATAGATTGTGATGTTATTGCAAATCGTTTAAGAGAAATGGCTTTCTTGAATAAAGGTTTAAAATTATCTTCTCGCGTCACGATTCAGAAGAAGTTGAAACTTTCCATTATGAAGGCGGTATCGGAAGTTATGTTGAATTTTTAAACAAAAATAAAAATGTACTTCATGAAAAACCAATCTATATTGACAAAGTAGTTGGCGATTTGCAAGTTGAAGTTGCTATGCAATATACTGAGTCTTATACAGAAAGCGTTCTTTCTTTTGCAAACAACATTAATACACATTCAGGCGGAACTCACTTAACAGGTTTTAGAAACTCTATTACACGTGTATTAAATGATTATGCAAGAAAAAATAATATTTTAAAAGATGCAGATCAAAACCTTTCCGGCGAAGATGTTCGTGAAGGCTTGACCGCAATTGTATCTGTAAAAATTCCGAACCCTGAATTTGAAGGTCAAACTAAAGAAAAATTAGGTTCTCAAGAAGCTATGGGTGCAGTGCAAGATGCTGTTCGTGATAAGCTTCAAGAATGGCTTGAATTTAACCCAAAAATTGCTAAAATAATTATTGAAAAAACACTTCAAGCTCAACGTGCAAGAGAAGCAGCAAGAAAAGCAAGAGAATTAACAAGAAGAAAAACTGTTCTTGAAAATTCTACGCTTCCCGGTAAGCTCGCAGATTGTTCTAATCGTGAACCTGAAAAATGTGAAATCTATCTTGTTGAGGGTGATTCAGCTGGTGGTTCTGCAAAACAAGGCAGAAATAGAATGTTCCAAGCAATTTTACCACTGAGAGGTAAAATCCTTAACGTAGAAAAAGCAAGACTTGATAGAATTTATGGTAACAACGAAATTCAATCAATGGTTCAGGCATTTGGTATCAAAATCAGCCGTAACGAAGAAGAAGTTGAAATTGATAAATTAAGATATCACAAAATTATTATCATGACCGATGCGGACGTCGACGGTGCTCACATCAGAACCTTGATGTTAACTTTCTTCTTCCGCTATGCAAGACCTTTGATTGAAAATGGTTATGTTTATATTGCTCAACCTCCTCTATTCAAAGTTACACAAGGCAAAACTTCTGAATATTTGTTCAATGAACACGTTTTGGATAAAATGCTTAAAGAACGCGGTATTAAGAATTTAAGCTTGTCAGATAATGATAAAACAAATGTTAAAACAGGTGATGAATTCTTAGATTTAATTAAAAATATGTCAGAATTCTATCGTTCATATAATAATCCGATTCTGAATATGTTCCCTGCTGTATTCTTGAGGGGTCTTGTTCGTTCTGATATTAACTTGAAGACTTTGACAGTCAATCAAGAATGAATGAAATTTGTGATTACTTAAATCATTATTTACTAGATCACGCTAAAAATTATAATATTGCAGAAGCTGAAAATTACAAAGTTGAAGTTAAATACAATGCTGAAAATGCTAAGTATTCATTCATTTACATTTGAATGAAGAAGAACATGTTATATTGAATCAAAATATTATTAAAAGTTCTGAGTATAAAAAGTTAAAAGCTTCATACCCGTTGATTCGTGATTTCTTAATCGAAGAATCTAACGGATTGTTCTTGAAACAGATACAGAAAAATATGAAATTGATTCGTTTGAAAAATTACAAAAAATAATTGATGACAGAGGTCAAAAAGGTTTGCAAATCCAACGATTCAAAGGTCTTGGTGAAATGATGCCGCAACAATTGTGGGAAACAACAATGGATCCAGCAACAAGAACTTTATTAAAAGTTACTGTTGAAGATGCAATGCTTTGTGATCAATTGTTTGATATCTTGATGGGAGACAAAGTTGAGCCGCGCCGGGATTTCATAGAAACAAATGCTGTTTACGCAACTAATATCGATACGTAGTTAAAATTATAGATAAGTAAAAAGCTCCTGTTTGCAAACAGGAGCTTTTTTGTTGTTAATAATTGTAAATCTATTGATGTGTTTTTAGGGTGTAAATCTAATATGAATATTTGTTTGCAAGTATGTTAAGTCCGTATTTTTACGTAAGTAAAAATACGGACTGTTTGTACATGTTTAAAATTGTTATAATTAAATATACTATCAGATTGTAATTATAAAAATGAATAAGGAGAAAAATAATGAATTATATATTTAGTAAATTAGTAGAGGAATTGAATACCCCTAATTTAACAAAAGAAGAAAAAAGATATTTAATTGAAAAAACATGTGAGAATTATCGTAAAAATCTAGATAAAGAATTGAATTTATATTTGACAAAACAATATACGGGAGCGGCATTTGAAATAGGCAGTGCCGCAATACCTGTTGGTAAATTAGGAATATTTGGAGCTGAAATAGGTAAAAACATTTTTGCTCCGTATTTGGGAAGGAAAATTGCTCAAGAGATTGGAGTTGGTGGTTTTGGCGGAGCTCTTAGTAGTAGTATTTATGGATTTGGGGAAGGTTTAATGGAAGAAAGTAATCCATTAGAAACATCAATAAAAGATGCATATAATGGAATGGTTGTAGGCGGTGCACTAGGTGGATTAGGAGCTAAAATTCAAGAAATAAACTTGGGTAAGAAGTTGCAGCAATATGAAGGCAATATTTTTGATTATTCAAAGGAAAAGCGAAGAGAATATAATGCTGATGCAAAGAAGTATTATCAAGAATATGTTCAAGAAAGAAAACTTAATAAGGATGGACAAATTAATTTTTCAGGTAAAGGTTTACAAGAAACATTATCTCATAACCCTAAACAAGCAAAAAATTTCCCAACGCTTGTTAATGATATAAAAAACAGTACGAGATTACCTGATATACCTAATATCAAACCTGAACAAAAACCAAATGTTAGTCATTATGAGTGTTATCAAGGACAAAATGAAATACATAAAATAGAAGTGGCAAATAATGGTAAGAAAAGATATTATTTTACACAAGATAGCGCTATTGAAGAGAGTATCCCCACTAACAGTGGGGGTCGCAACAATAGCACCAATAACATTATACCACATATTCCTAATGAATACAACCCTAACCAAATGACAGTTCCCACTATTCAAACCTTACCAAATGATAAAAACAGTACGAGATTACCTGATATACCTAATATTAAACCTGAACAAAAACCTTTTGTGACACACTATGAAGTATATCAAGGTAGAAATGGAGATAATCTTATAGAAGTAAGTGAAGATGGTATTAGAAGATTTTATCTTACTAAAGATGATGTTCCCAATGGTACACTCCGTACTACAAATACGGGCTCCAAAGAGAACACCAACAACATTATACCACATATTCCTAATGAATACAATCCTAACCAAATGACAGTTCCCACTATTCAAACCTTACCAAATGATGAAAATAATAGAAAATTTAATCTAGGTATAGAAAAAAATGTATATCAAGATGGTAATCATATTTTTACCCCACAAGAAATAGGAGCAATGAGTCCAGAAGAATTTTCTCAGAATGAAGCAGCAATAATGCAGCAAATGAAATATGGCTTGATAACAAATCAAGGTGTAAATTATTTTGGATATACAAATCCTGTTACTGGCAGTGGTCATATATATTCACGCGAAAATATTGGAATGATGTCAACAGATGAATACACACAAAACGAAAAGGCAATTAATGCCCAGTTAAATACTATTGGAATCCCTACAAATGTAGAATTAGAAAGCGCATGTCAAAGAGGTAGCGGACTAATTTATGTAGAAAGTTACACTCGTTCAGATGGTACACAGGTTAAAGGGTATTATAGAGCAAGATAATATATGTTTAAATATATTCTGCAGAATGTAAAAATACTTTTAGTTAATACTTAAATATGGATGGGAAATAATGATTTAAATAAAAAGCAATTTCATAATAAATAAAAACACAAATAGTAATACAAGCCGGAATTAATCCGATATAAAAGAATATAGTATGAATTATGGAAATAAATTTAGGAACATTTAAAGAAAAATTTATTTTAAAATTAGGGAAAAAATTTTTTACTAACTTTCTAATAATTATTTCAGCTAATACTAACAGTAATGCGCATGCAGAAAAACCAAAAATTGTTGCAATTATAGCTAATTGAAAAGAAGACATACTCATTGTAAAAGTATCATCACGTGAAAATTCATAAACTGGTTCAGTTTTTATATATTTGAAGAATAAATAATGTGGATATATCGTGCAGTATGCCAAAAATACAGCAATATGAGCAAAGAAATATTTTTTTAAGTTCGGAAATTTCATAAGATAATTTTAATACAAATAGAAAGGAAATAACAAATGAAAAATGATAACTTTTTTGAAGACGTAAAAAGAAAAATTACAGCAGAAAGATTAAATCACGAAAATCAAAAGATTTTTGAAATGATGATAAGTAAACAAAAACAAAAAGATTATAATGATGAGATGGCTCGAAAAACAAATTATTATCAACAAAAATTTAAATTTGAAACTAATCCTAGAAAAGGTCATGAATTTTGGAATGTGGAAGCAGATGCATTCAAACATGCTTTTGGTAGTGCAGATATGGCACTTAATATGGGAATGCGTGGTAGTTTTTGGGGTGGAGTTGAACATGAAAGAAGTACACCTAATAATCCTGCCAATGAATGGAATATGGATTCATGGAATAATCACCAAGGTCGAGAAATTGCAAAGGAAATAAAAAAGGAATATGGTGATAATTTTTATAAATTCTCAAAACAAAAACAAGATGATATTGTTGCATCAAAAGTTATGTATAGAATGCAACAAGGGCAATTAATAACTCATCCAAATGATAAAAGAAAATACAATGGAATAGGTGAAATGGTTGGGGAATGGGCTCTTACCCAGTATAATAAATTTAAAGGTAAACCAACAGGTTATGCTGTACCAATTCAGGATGGAAACATTTTTACCCCACAAGAAATAGGAGCAATGAGTCCAGAAGAATTTTCTCAGAATGAAGCAGCAATAATGCAGCAAATGAAATATGGTTTAATTCAAGATCAATGTGTAAATTATTTTGGATATACAAATCCTGTTACTGGCAGTGGTCATATATATTCACGCGAAAATATTGGAATGATGTCAACAGATGAATACACACAAAACGAAAAGGCAATTAATGCCCAGTTAAATACTATTGGAATCCCTGCAAATGTAGAATTAGAAAGCGCATGTCAAAGAGGTCGCGGACTAATTTATGTAGAAAGTTACACTCGTTCAGATGGTACACAGGTTAAAGGGTATTATAGATCAAGATAATATATGTTTAAATATATTCTGCAGAATGTAAAAATCACTTAAATAAAGAGGAGAAAAAATGACTTAGAAATATAAATATAAAATTGTCAAAATAGAGTGTTAATTATAAAAATTATAAACAATGTTAAATTTATAGTTGAAAACCAGTAACCAAAATAAAAAAATACATAATATATCTTCTTTAATAATGTGTTTTTAATATTTATTTTTTTTAATCGTTTAGGATACTTTTTTCTAAGATGTTTTTCGAGTAAGAAACATAATAATAATATTAAGCTTAAGTACGTAATAAACATATAAAATACACAAATATTTTCTGTTGTAAAGAATACTCCAGGAAATATAAAATCGATATACTTATACAAAAAACAAACATATAATATTATTGCAATTATAAAACTTGAAGTTAGTGAAAATAAGTTTAAAGATATATATTTATGTAATTTCATTGAAATATTGTAACATAAAGGAGTATGAAAATGAAAGAAAGCAAAAATAACGTAAACATATTTAATTTCCCTGCCAAAAATTATAGTAGTAATGTTTTTAGCGAAACTGTAGAATATCAAAAAAAGTATGGTTTCGATATTGGTACAGGTGAACACGCAGCTTGGAATAATGAAGCAGATGCATTCAAACATGCTTATATGCAAGCTCAACTTTCATTATGGGTAGGAAAACATGCTGCAAAATTTGCTGGAGATTTCCATGAATGGCAAGGAAATAAAACTATGGGGCAGTCTAAAGGTGAAGAAAATATGGATTCTTGGAATAATGAACAAGGTCGGGAAATCGCAAAAGAAATAATACATGAATATGGGGTACTTTCGACTATTCCTTCGCAAAAAGTAAATGATATTATTGCAGAAAAAATTATGCAAAGAATGAAAGATGGACAATTAATTACTTCACCTCGTGATAAACGAGAATATAAAACTAAACAGTTTGGTAAACCAACAGGTTATGCTGCGCCAAGTCAGAGCGGGAATATTTTTACCCCGCATGAAATAGGAGCAATGAGTCCAGAAGAATTTTCTCAGAATGAAGCAGCAATAATGCAGCAAATGAAATATGGCTTGATAACAAATCAAGGTGTAAATTATTTCGGATATACAAATCCTGTTACTGGCAGTGGTCATATATATTCACGCGAAAATATTGGAATGATGTCAACAGATGAATACACACAAAACGAAAAGGCAATTAATGCCCAGTTAAATACTATTGGAATCCCTACAAATGTAGAATTAGAAAGCGCATGTCAAAGAGGTCGCGGACTAATTTATGTAGAAAGTTACACTCGTTCAGATGGTACACAGGTTAAAGGGTATTATAGATCAAGATAATTTTAAAGGCTCAGTTCATTATGAACTGAGCCTTTTTTATAACTTAGAATGGTTTTGTTTGGTTTAATTTCAACCTTAAATCTCTGAACCTTGCGATATCTTCCTGAGTTTTTCCGGAATCTTTAAACACAGCCTGAGATGTCGGGTGAACCATAAGAACATAATCCATATGAATTTCAAGGAAATTATATCTTCTTGGTGATTGGTTACCTATACGAGGGTAAATTTCCGCATTTGTTACAGCTAGAAATCTTCTTTCTTTATCGTTTAAAAGATCTGTTAATTCTCTGTTTGTATTTGTATATTTTGAAACGTGAACCACACCTTTAATGTCGTGGTCTGCTGTTAAAATTGTTACCTCTATTGGAACTGTATCACTGTGTTTAGCCATTTTATTATTCCTTTATATCTTATTTAATCCAAGTATATTATATATTTTTTAAATTGTCCAGATATTAAATTTTATCAATCTTTTTTCTGAATCTGCCACCGTATGCTTCGTGAACATCTACAACCGATACAAATGCTTTAGAATCAATTTCTTTTATTATTTCAAGCATTTTTGCAATTTCAAGACGCGAAATAACACAGTAAATCAAATCTTTTTCCTGACCTGAATATCCGCCGATACCTTTTAAATAAGTTACACTGATATCAAGTTTTTCAATAAGTGCGTTACCGATTGTTCCTGCATCATCACTAATAATTCGGACAGATTTTGAACTGTTCAAACCTTCCATAACAATATCTATTACTTTTGAAGCGATGAAATAAGTGATTATGGAATACATTGCACTTTCCCAGCCATAAACTTTTCCTGCGGCTAAATAAATAAATAAATTTATTCCCATAATAAATTCGCCGACAGAAAATCCGAATTTTTTTGAAACTAATAAAGATAAAATTTCTGTGCCATCAAGAGATGCTTCATTTTTTAAAATAAGTCCAACCCCTACTCCGAGTACAATACCACCAAACACTGATGCTAGTAATATATCTCCTGTTACTTTATAATTATGGAAAAAATTAAGTGACAGTGCAAGAATTATATTTGCATATGCTGTTGAAAAGACAAATAATTTCCCCATTTTTTTCCAGGCAAGGAAAATAAACGGAGTATTTAAAAGGATAATAAGCAACCCTAAATTCCATTTTGAAATATGGCTAACAATCATTGATATACCGATAACTCCGCCATCAATAACCGAATTTGGTACTAAAAAGGTTTCCAGAGCAAAACCCGCAATAATTGCGCCAATTGTCATGAAAAATAAATTTTTTATTAGTTTAAGTGTTAAATCTTTTCTTGAAATTTCAGAAGTTGCGCCCATACATTATTTCCTGTCTTTATTTATTGTGATTAGTTTTTCAAGATTAAAAATAGATTTTTTTTCTGGTTCTTCTGTATTTTTATATCCTAAAATATTTTCCAAATCAGTTTTAAGAGTCGGAATATCGTCATATTTTTTTAATGAGCCGTCAAGTGTAATTGATACATCACCGGTTTCTTCAGAAACAACAAGACAAGCAGCATTACTTGATTCTGTCATACCAATTGCTGCTCTGTGGCGTGTTCCGTATTTCCAGCTAAGTTTAGGGTCATCTGTTAATGGGAGTAAAACCCCTGCAGAAATTATTTTTGAGCCACTGATAACAACAGCACCATCATGAAGTGGTGTATTAACATGGAAAATTGTTAGCAATAATTCGGTTGAAACATCTGCATTTAATATTGTTCCAACATCGTGATACGTGTTACTTAAATCGTTTTGGAAAACAATTAATGCTCCAGTATGTGATTTTGACAGGTATTTTACAGCTTCAATAATTTCTTTTATAACGTCAATGGATTTATTAGCTTCTTTGTTTTTATCATTTTCAAATATTCTTTTGAAGAAATCAATTTGCCCTAAATATCCTAAAAATCTTCTAAGTTCAGGCTGGAAGATTACAATTAAGCTTAATGCTACAAGGGTTACAATTGATCGAATAAAAACACCCAAAATTGTTAAATCTAATGCTACAAGGATTTCAGATAAAATCCATAAGAAAACTAGTACAACTGCACCTTTTACAAATTTTTCAGAATGTGTGTTTTTGATAAATTTTTGATAAAAAACGATTAATATTGCTGCAATAACACATATTTCAAAAATATTTTTCCATCCAAAAGTATCTTTGATGTAGATATGCCAATTACCTATAAAATTTTGTAATAATATTAATAGTTCGTCAATCATTTTTTCAACCTATCAGGAATTATATCGTGTGCAATTAAATCGTCTAAAGTTTCTCTTTTAATAATAATTTCGGATTCTGAATCATTTACAAGTACCATTGCCGGTTTTTGAACTCTGTTGTAATTTGATGCCATAGAATAATTGTATGCTCCGGTATTATAAACACATAAAATATCGCCTTCATCAAGTTTCGGAAGGTTAATATCTTTAATTAAGATATCGCCGGATTCACAGTATCTGCCGGCAATTGTAACTTTTTCAGTTTCATCTGTTTCTTTTTTATTCGCAACTTGAGCAAAATATTGTGCCAGATACATTGAAGGTCGCGGATTGTCTGCCATTCCGCCGTCTATTGCAACATATTTTGTTCCGTGTGGAACTTGTTTTGAACTACCTACTGTATATAAAGTTACACCTGACGTTGAAATAATACTCCTGCCAGGTTCTAAAAATACTGTTGGAGGTTCTATTTTGTATTTTTTAATAACCTCATTTAATTTGCTTATGATAAGTTCGGCAATTTCATAAGTTGATGGCGGAACATCCGAATCGGTATATTTTACACCTAAACCTCCGCCTATATTGATTTCATTCAGTTTCAAGTCGAAATTTTTTTCAATTCTGGCGATTTCACTTGCCATAATTTCAATTTCATCAGGATAAATACTTGTTTCAAAAATTTGGGAGCCAATATGAGCGTGAAGTCCGTGAAGTTTAAGATTTTTGTATTCGTTTTGAATAAGTTCAATTGCTTCATCAACTTGTGTTAAGTCAAATCCGAATTTTGAATCAAGATGTCCTGTTTGTATATATTCGTGGGTGTGGCATTCAATACCTGGTGTTATGCGTAAGAGTATGTCTGCTGTTTTTTCTTTACTTTGTGCGATTTCATTTAAGAGTGCAAGTTCAAAGAAATTATCTGCAGAAAATCTTCCAACTCCTAAATCAAGTGCAAGTGAAATTTCATCATAAGATTTGTTGCTTCCGTTAAATAGCACATGGTTCATATTAACACCGGCTTTGTAGACAGTATAAATTTCACCGCCTGATACTGTATCAAATCCAAATCCTTCTTCATCAAGAATTCTTGAAATTCCACTTGTACAAAGAGCTTTTGATGCGTACATCATTCTTGTATTCGGGTATTTTTCGAATGCTTTTTTATAATCTTTGCAAATTGAACGAAGTGTTTTTTCATCAATTACATATAAAGGAGTACCGTATGTTTCTGCTAAATTTACTAAATCACATCCGCCAATCTCTAAATTACCCTTTTCATTTGTCAGGGTTGAAACAGGTTTTAAAAACTGGTTTGTACTTGATGTCATTAATGTCTCCTTTTATTTTATATTAACATAATTAGAAGATATTTTATATACTTCAGATTTCGTATTTAGTAAGAAAAATACTTGTCAAAATCGACATCATCAAAACTGCAAAGAAGTCTGAAAATTTCATCATCTTCATCCATTCGTTGAAAATTATATTCATTGAATTTCCAATATTTTGGGTTAATACCTTTAACTTTTACAATATCTTTTTCTTTGAGGATGTTTAATTTTTTCTTAACTGTATCAACTGGAATTTTAACGAGTTTTGCAAGTTCAACTGCGGTAATCCCGTCCACAGAGCTGCACTTTTCAGGGGTTAGGAACATTAATTCCAATCCGACAGATTTTAAGAATTTATCTTCTTCAATTTGCTCATAATTATCCATATATATATGATACCTGAAATATATTCTCAGGATATCCTATATTTAGCTGAATTTATTAAGTTACCATGGATAATTGTCTGGTATTTTCCAACTATTCAATTCAATACATTTAGTACAAAAATTGATATTAGTTTTGTTGCATCCTTTCTTCATGCACTCAGAAACAGTAGATGGAATTTTCCCCATTCCATTGACCCAGGTTCTGGGTACAATATAATTTTTATTTCCAATAGTTTGGGAATATTCATCTGTACTCATATGAAACTCAAAATAAAACCAATTTTTTGCTGTTTTATTTGAAGAATCTCCATCTATAAAATAATTAATTGTACCGCCAAAATGATCAAATTTTATTCTCATTGCACTTCCATCAAAGAAATAAACACAAGCTGTATGAGGATTATCTTTGTCTGTTTTGCAATTTTCTACTTTTAAATACTTCATATAGGGCAAAAAATAATTATTTAAAACCTTGAGATGATAATTATAATCATTATCTTTTTGGGTATATATTTCCCATCCTTCAGGTTCTCCATTATCCGCTGAAGACATACGGACTGTTTGGTTAATAAATGAATAAAATTTTTTTAATCTTGTTTCAGTTCTTATTTTCCGGTATTTGGTCATTAATGACGGCATTGTCATTGCTGCAATAACACCAATTATACCAAGGGTGATTAATACTTCAGCCAGGGTAAAGCCTTTTTGACTAAATTTTAATGAATAGAAAAACTGATTAATGCAACGTGATATAGAACTTAAGAGGCTTTTTACCCCCCCCTAAAACCCTTACTGCAATTGTATCTTAGCATTTTCTATTCTTCCTCTTCCTCTTTTTTTATAGCATCAACAACCATTTTTGCCATTTCTTTTGCGATGACTTTTTGAGTATCAGCAGGACAGTTTTGAAGCATATTCATAGCTGTTCGTAGAGTTGTATCAATATCATACCAGCGTCCGCGTCGGTTATCGTCAAGTCCTGAACCTACAGCATTAATAATATCATCAACAGCTTCAAATTTTTCATCTTCGATATTGTGTTCGATAATAATTTTAATTAAATTTAAAGCAACGCGAATTTGTGTTTGATCATCTGTTTCTTCTAAAGTTTTAACAGCTTCTGACAAAACAGGGTCTTTGTCATACCAGCGTCTGTATTGGTTTGAATATTCTTCTTTCATACTTTTCTCTCCTTTTGTTGAGATAATTTTATCATTTTTTTAGAAAGTATGCAACTATTTACTTCGGGATATTGGAAACCCTCACCCTTTAAACCATTGAGATGACTTGGAAATATTGGTAGCCAGCATTTACCCCTTACCCCTGCTTGAAGGTTACTCCTTTTGTGCCTTTGGGATATTGCCAGTTTAGACATTTTTTTTCACAGGCGATACGACATGCGCCACATTCGAGGCAATTTTCAAAATTTACGATAAGTTCTTGCTTTTCTTCATTCCATTCATAAACTTGAGCAGGGCAAATATTAACACAGCATTTACTTAAACAGTCTTTGCATTGCTCAAAATCCGGTTTGAGGTGAGATTCTGTATCAGGTGAGTACTTTAGAGTGTATAAGTTTTTGTCTATGTTCATAATAAAATACTCCATAATAATTTGATTATTGCCCAGAGGTCTTTAAATAATTCTGTAATTTTTCTGTCTGTAAAAATACTTTTTATAAATTTATGATAATTTTCTTTTTTAGGAATTCCGTTTACAGAGGTGAACATTTCAAAAAATGAGTTAATTTTTTTCATGTAGTAACATAAGAATGCTTTTTTGCGTGAATGCATTACATCCATAAGGTCACGATAGGTTTTTAAATCTTTTAATATGAATGAATTTTTTAATTTTTTTTCATAATTTGCAAGAGTTTTTTTAGAAAAATCATTTTTTTCAAGAGCTTCAATAGCTGTTTCTGCTGCTAATTTCCCGCTAATCATTGCAAGGTTTGTGCCTTCCCAGTGAAGATTATTTACAAGCATTGCAGCATCTCCGGTTATCATAACTCCATTATCACAAAGTTTTGGGATTTTTTTATATCCTCCTTCAGGGATTAAATGGGCAGAGTATTCTTTTAGGGTTCCACCATCTATTAAAGGTGCGATTGAAGGGTGATTTTTAAGCTTTTCAAGAATTTCATATGGTCTGTAATTTGCTTCAACAAGTTCATTTAATGTTATACCAAGTCCGATTGTTACAGAATCAGTATTTGTATACATAAATCCCAGTCCCAACATTCCAAGCATTGGACCGCCAAAAATTTCAACAATTGCTCCTTCATTATCTTTTAATTTAAATCTTTGGTTAATTGTTTCTTTATCAAGTTTGATTACTTCTTTAACGCTTAGGGCAACATCTTTTGTATCAATATCTTTTCTTAATCCTATTTGTTTTGCAAGGAGTGAATTAACTCCATCTGCTAAAATTACAATGTCAGCGAAATATTCTTCAAGTTCGGTTTTTACTCCGATAACTTGGTTGTTTTCTTTGATAAGTTCTCTGACCACAGTTTCTTCTACAAGGTAAGCACCTGCTTTTTTGGCTTCTTCTGCTGCCCAGCGGTCAAATTTTGCACGAATAACAGAGTAGCTGGAGTTATCGTTTTTACGATAGGTGATTGTTGTTGAATCTTCTTCACCAAGTATAGCAAAATTATGTTCAATATTGCGTCTTTCAACGGGGGCTTCTTTTTCGAAGTTTGGAAATATTTCTTTTGTTGCAGTTGTATAAATCGCGCCGCCAAAAACATTTTTGCTGCCTGCAAATAATCCGCGTTCAATTAATACAACTTCTTTACCTGCTCTTGCAAGAGTAATTGCGCAGGAAATTCCGGCAGGTCCTGCACCCACAATAATTACATCTGTTTTGTTTTCCCGTTTCAACATAAAACCTCTCTTAAATCCAATTATATACTAAAATTGACCCTTTGTAAAATAGTTAATCTAACTAAGTTTGTTGTTGTAATGGAGTTTTTCTATAATTGTTAAATTACGTAAAATTTTAGCAAAAATTTCTTGCTTTTTGTTTTAGTATGAATGAAAATACATTAAAAACGGATGTGGAAAATGATAGTAAATAGTGCAACAAATTTTCGAATAGACAAACAACGATACAAAAAGGAGTACATGTCTCCAAATCATGAGACAACTCTCCTTTCTTCAAATTCCTATTCACAATATAATAATCAAGATATTAAGAGACCTTTAAAAACAAATCATTCAGATTTAAGTTTTAAAGGTCTTTCTTTAGGTTACAAACAGATAGGAAAAACTTTTAGTGTAAGAGAATTCCTTGAATTTTCCGATAAATATGTCGGTAGAATGGGCAGAGATCTTTTAGAAGATATTACAGTGAAACATAAAGATGCAGCTTCAAAGCTAATTTCTGTTAATGGGGATAATATTACAATTGCAAAGAAAACTATTCCTCATTTAGCTTGGGATGGAATTATTTATCCGTTTAAGATTTTACCGGGTGATTTATTAAATGGTCTGGTTGAACTTATGGGTAAAGTCCCTGGGTTTAAAAATTGGTCTGCAAAAACTCTAGAAAGACCAATGTTTAAAAATATTAGACAACGTTCAAAATTGGATTCTAAAATAAGTTCATTGCAGGGGCTAATTACCTATCGCGATATGAAGATTCATAGTGCCAAAGAAGCGTTTGCCAAACAATCCGGAAAAGCTTTGAATGAGTTAACAGAAGCTGAAGTTGCAAAAATCACTCAAGATGTTGATACAAAAATGGGTTCAAGTATTTTCCAAAGTGAACTTAAAATGTTTGACCCAAAATCAGGAAATTATGATACTAAACACGAAAGAGCATTAAACAGACTTGTTTCAGGTTTACCGCCTGCAATTTTCTTAGCAAATGATGCTTACAACCTTTCCAGAATGATGGATGATGATCCTAATGCTGCTGCAAAAGAACAAAAAGTTAGATTTAAACAGGAAGTCAGCAGAATTTTGACAAGCGGATATTTGACATTGATTACAATGGGAGCATTCCAAAAGTTCATAAACCGTTCAAAAGCCGGTATTGTATTAACAACAGGTATTACGGTTCTTGTAACTGAAATGTTTTCACGTTTATCTAACGGAAAACATATTACAAGATTGACTCCGGAACAGGCAAGAAAAGAAAATATAGAAACAAAAGCTCCGGAAGCAAAAATTAAACCGATAAATAATAATCAAGTATCTTTGACAGGTACTGAAAAACAAGATAAAACAAAAGAACAACAAAAACCTTTACTTTCATTTGATACTCTAATGAAGGGTTCTGCTGCAGTATTAGGAATCGGATATAGTATAAAAGGATTCAAAAATATTCCGGCAATTAGAAAAGCTGCTATGAAGTATTTTGAAAATATGCAGCTTAATAATCCTGAGAGATTTGAAAAATTAGGTATAAAAGAATTAAAATTAGAAAATGCTGTAAAAATGTTTGAAGATAAAGTTATTTACAGACCATTTACACAACTTTATAAATCATTAACCTCTCAAAAATTTCATGTTGAACCTGAAAAGTTTGATAGGGTTGTTGAAGTTTTAAGAGAATATGATGAAAAATTTGCGAATAAATATGAACAAGTTGGTAAAGCCGCATTAAGAACAATTGATGGAAAACAGGTAATTGACTTAGGTAGTAAAGATAAGAAAATTAAACCGCTTGTAAACTTTGTTATTGCGCCATTCAAATTTATCTGGAATACTATAACACTTCCTTACTGGATGGTTGATGAAAAATTAATGAGCGTATTTAGAAAAGCCAAACCTAAACCTTCTGCAAAAGATATTGAAGCATTAGCAAAAAGTTTTGACAGAATCAGTATGAACGCTCTTAAGAAAAACTTTAGCAAGGAAAAATTCCACGATTTTCTACAAGTAAATTTCTTGAAAGCATTTAACGAAGATTCACTATCAAGTGTATCAAACGCAGAATTATCAAATCTTGCAAAAACAGCAGCATCAATTGCAACAATTTGGTTCTTGATGACAGATAACTATAATATGGTTATGTTGAAATCAAACGGTAACGACAAAGAAGGTGCGAATACTAAATTCAAAGAAAGATTTGTTCAAGAAGGTTCAAGATTATTCTATCAAACATTATTGATTGACTTGTTTAACTCAACATTCAGAAACCAATATAACTCATCTTTGATGGGAATGAGCTGGATTACATTGACAAATACAACTTTAGGTGAAATGCTTACAAGATCATCTGTAGGAACACCGTTAAAACCTCATACAAGAGATGAATTGATAGCAAGAGAAACTAAACAAAATAATTATACAGGATTCTTGAAAAAATATTATAACTTTATGCAAAGATTAACAGGAAAACGCTCTATTAAATCATATGAAGTTGCATCAAAAAATGTAACACCAGTTGGGCAAACATCAATTCCAGCTTTGGAAGTTAATAAAAATGTTATATTTCAACAAAATAAATAATTAATAATATTATAAAAAGCAGCGCCGGTAAATAATTTGCCGGCGCTGCTTTTGTTATAAAATTTATTTTATAGCAGGGAAAAAGTACCGTATGCCATTATCTGAACGCCATCTTATGTAACCTGTTTTTGGAGTTTTATCTAAATCCATTACGCTAACTAGTGCCCAGTTCCCGCGAATTACATTAAGATTAATTTTTTGAGGAAAATTCATTGTCGATATGGTTTTTGCATTATCCTCTGTTGAGGCTTTTATATCTTTACAAGTTTCAGGAGTGCTTTTCAAAAGCGTTAAGCCGTATTTTTTTCCGTATGTATTATAAAAATTTATCCAGGTCATAAATTTATATGGGTCATCCATTTTTATCCAACCGGTTTTGCCTGTTTGGTTATCGTAAATTATTTCTAACCAATCATCAGTCATATCGGTTACGGCTGCAAGTTCTAATGATTTCTTTGGTAAAAATACTACGAAAAATTTTTCAAAACCAATTTCGTCAGGGAAAAATTCATCACTGTTCCATCTTACACGATATAAAATTTGAGATTCTTCGTTAGGTTCTTTGTATATTTGAATATCATCTCCAACTTGGTAAAGTCCGATAGAATTAACTTGATTTACATTTGGTCGTACAGGCATGATATCTTTAGCCTTAACTGTTGTAATGCCTAAAAATATCATTAATATTAATATAAATAATTTCTTCATATTAACCTCTTTGGTTTATTTCAAATATTTACTCCTATTCGCGGAATGAAATTTGTGCGTATGCTTTTTGAAGTTTTTCTCTAACAGATGTCATTTGTTGTTCAATTATTTCATCTGTTAAAGTTGCATTTTCGTCTTGCATAAAGATTCTGAAAGCAACACTTTTGAATCCTTCTTCAACGTGTTCACCTTGATATACGTCAAATATTTCAGAACCTTTAAAGATATTTTGTTTTACGCTGCTTTTGATAACTTTTTGTATATCATCACAAGAAACTGTGTCATTGATAATAAATGCCAAATCTCTTTTTACTTCCGGGAATTGCGGTAAGTGTTTGAATCTTGGGATACTTTCTTTTACTGCACTGATTACTTCGTCAAGATCAACTTTAAACAAGAAAGCTTCTTGATTTAGTTTTAGTTTATCTTGAAGTGTCGGGTGAATTTGTCCGAAATATCCAATAGGTTGTGGCTTTTTGCCTAATAGCATTACAACAGCTGTTCTATATGGATGGAAGATTTTATGAGTTTTAGCAAGTTCAGTTTGTTCAAGAGGAACAAGTTTGATTCTTCTTGTAATTTGTAAATCTTCAAATAAGTTTTCAACAATACCTTTTACAGTGAAAAAGTCTGTTTTTGCAGGATTTTGCCATTTTGAATTTTGGACTTCACCTGTTAAAATGCCTTCAAGTACTAGTGTTTCTTTAACTCCGGTATTTTTTTCATCAGCTTCAGATACTTTAAGGTATGTTCTTCCGATTTCATATCCCCAGAAAGTTTTTTGACCATTATCAAAGTTGTATTTCATACAATTTAGTGCGCTTGCAGCTAATGTTTGGCGAAGCATAGAATATTCTTCACTTGCCGCATTGGCAACTTTTACTGCGTTTTCATCATCATATGGAATATTAAACTTATCAAGCAGGGATTTACCGATAAGTGAGCTTGTTTGAATTTCATTTAAACCGGCTGAAAGCATTAATTCATGAACTCTTTTGATAACTTTTTCACCTAAAGTAATTACAGGAGTTTGAGATTTATTTGGAAGTGTTGGCGCAATTTTGTCATAACCGTTGATTCTTGCGATTTCTTCAATTAAATCAATTTCTCTTGTTACATCATATGCTCTAAAGCTTGGCACTAAAAATTTTGCAGCGGCATCGTTTCCGCCAAGTTTTTTGAAACCTAAGTTTTCTAATATATTAATGCATCTGTCTGCTGAAATTTCGCATCCAAGAATTCTTTTAATTTGGTTGTAGCGTAAAGTAATTTCAAGTGGTTCAAGTTTATTTTCGCCATCTTCAACAACTCCGATAACTTCAGCATCAGCATATTCTACAAGTAATTGCATTGCGCGCATTAGAGCTGGTTTAATGGCTTCGATATCTATACCACGTTCATATCTTGCAGAAGCTTCACTTCTATAGCCTACGCTTCTTGCTGATTTTCTGTTTGTTGCAGGTGTGAAATATGCAGCTTCAAGAGCTAAGTTCGTAGTGTTATTGTCAATTTCTGAATTAGCTCCGCCAAACACTCCGCCAAGACAAACCCCTTCTTTTTCTGTTGCGATTAGTACGGAATCTGTTGTGAGTGTTCTTTCAACTTCATCTAAAGTTATGATTTTTTCACCTTCTTGAGCGCGTCTTACACATAAATATCCATTTAACTTATCTGCATCAAATGCGTGCATTGGACATCCATATTCAAGCATTACATAGTTTGTAATATCAACTACGTTGTTTATAGCGCGAACTCCTGATGCTACAAGTCTTTTTTGAATCCAATCCGGAGAAGGTTTGATTTTTATATTTTTCAATAAAGCAAGTGAGTAATATTTACAAACATCTTTATCTTTAATTTCGACTTTAAATTCATCAGTTGATAAATCTTTTGTGCATTCTATGTTGTTTAATTTTAGCGGCGTATTAAATAAAGCGCTTAATTCTCTAGCCACGCCTATAACAGACATTTGATCTCCTCTGTTTGCTGTTGGTGCAACATCAATTACGGTGTCTTTTTCAAACCCTAAAACATCTTTAACATCTTCGCCTAATCCAACATTTGGGAAAATTCTGTTTAAAATCAAAATGCCGTCTTCTTCTTGATATCCGCGTTCAGAAACTCCGAGTTCATCTGCAGAACAAAGCATACCTTGAGATTCAACTCCGCGGATTACCGCAGGTGTAAGCGTAAACATTTCACCTGTTTTTCTGTCCAAAACTTGTGAACCTACACTTGCATAAGGAATAATTTGACCTTCTGCAATATTTTGAGCACCGCATACAACTGTTTTCAAGCCTGAACCTGTGTTAACGGTTACAAGGTGAAGTCTGTCAGAGTTTGGATGATTATCGATTTTTTCAATTTTAACTGTTTTTATATTAGTAAACATTGGTTTAACATCTTCATAGCTTCAACTTCAAGGCCGCTCATTGTAAGTTCGTGCGCGATTTGAGAAGCTTCAACATTTGATAAATCTACGAATTCGTTTAACCAGTTTAAAGATACTTGCATTTATTTTCCCTCTTAGTCTTCATTATAATCTATGTTTGTATTTTATTACAAAAGTAATTGTTTGTAAAACGTTATATTTGATTTTCGAATAGTTTTTATGATAAAATTTTCTTGAGGGTAGGAATATGATAAATAAAAAATCCAGAGAAGAAATAAAAAGAATGCGTCATGCGGGGCATATAGTTGCGCTGGTTCATCAAAAAATGAAAGAGGTTGTAGAACCTGGTATTTCTACAAAAGAATTAGATAATATCGCAATAAAAATAATTAAAGAAAATCGTGCTATTCCAACATTTTTAGGATACAACGGTTTTCCTGCAAGTATTTGTACTTCAATCAATGAACAAGTCGTTCACGGAATCCCTTCTGAGAATGTAATTTTAAAAGAAGGTGATGTTATTGCAATTGATGTTGGAGCAACATATGGCGGAATGGTCGGCGATAGTGCATGGTCATATAGAGTTGGAAATGTATCTGCTGATGTTGATAAATTGATGAAGGTGACAGAAGAATCTTTATACGCAGGTATTGCTCAGATGCGTCCGGGTAATGTTTTAGATGATATTTCAAAAGCTATTGAAGCTGTTGCAAATCGCGAAGGTTACGGAATCGTCCGTCAGTACGGCGGGCACGGTGTAGGTCATGAAATGCATGAAGATCCTTTCTTATTTAATTACAGTGTAGGTGATAATACTTTATTAAAGCAAATACAGCAATTGCAATTGAACCAATGTTAAATCTTGGCTGCGATGATGTTGTTGTGGCTGATGATAATTGGACAGTAAGCACTAAAGACGGACAACCTTCTGCACACTTTGAACATACTGTTATTGCAACTGATGACGGCCCATTAATTACAACAAAATTAATGAACTAGGAGATTTTAATGAATTATTATGTAGGACTGTCTTTAGCTTCAGGGTCAAGTATGGATTCAGGGGTTGCAGTTATTGATGAAGATAATAAAATTATTCTTATTGATAAACTTTATAAAATGAATGATATAATTTTCTTTTTTGAAAATTTTTCATCATTAAAAAATTCCAAAATCTGTGTGTCAGTTCCATCTGACAGAACAATGCTTGATGGAAAGTGGAGAATTTTGTCAAAACCTTACCAGCTTGTTGCTACAAATAAAAATATTCCAAACCGCGACAATTGGACACAAAGACATTCATATAGAGGTTCAGAATACTTAAGAGAGTTAACCGAACGTGGAATTACTGTTAATAGATTTGATATTTATATGACAAGGCAAAGTCTTCATCTTAATTCTTGTTATAAAGACCATTCACCTGCTGATTGTAAATTTTTACAACAAGCGTTAAAATATGAATGGGGATTTGAAGATTTACCGTCAAATATGATGCCTATGTCGCATTTAGAAGCCATATTAGGTGCTATTATGGCAAAAGAATATGCAAACAATCCTGAAAAAATAAATGTTTTATATAATTTTAGAGGGCTTGATGTAATTGATATTAAGGATAATCTTAGTATCTCAACTGATGTTTATAATTTTGAAAGAGAATTAGCTGCAAGATAATTTATAGTTGGTGTTATGTTAAAAAGAATAATTGAAGTACTTAGTAATCCTTTATTATATTATGTTGACAAATCCGGAAAGTCCGTATTTAGAAACTTTTGTCTGGTAAGTGAGACCGGAAACAGTTATAATTTTTCTATTACAAAAGCTAATGCCGGTAAAGCTTTAGAGTATCGTTTTCAATTAGATAAAAGATTGAAATGGGTTTATTTTTTAACTCCTGTCATTTTATATTTTATTTTTATTCATTTAAAATTTTCTTTAATAGGACTTTTGTTTTTTGAAGCTTTATGGATATTAATTATAACCGGTGCCAGATTATATATTTCATCTTTGTATAATGATTTTTTGATACGTAATTTTGGGAAATTTGAGATTGTTGAATTCAATCCGCCCATTCCAGAAGAAAAAATTGGTGAATATGTTGCATTATATAAGTCTAAAGCAATAGCTATAGTTGTATTAGTATGCTTATTATTTATTCCTTCGTTAATTCTACAAGGTATTTTGAAATTTGACTTGAACTCTAAACATAATAAATTTAAACAGGCAGTCAGCGTTGCAAATACTTATTTTGCATTTTATCCAAAAACTGAAAAGATTTATGATTTACGTGCTTATGCTAAATTTATGTCAAAGGATTATGAAGGTGCGTTAAACGATTACAAAACAGTTCTAGATTTATCTGGAAAGCGTTTTGGGAAACGAGATTTTGTACGATTTGCAAATTTGCTCTTCCTGCAAAAGAAAATGAGTACACCTCAAGAAGCTGTGGATGTATTTAATGAATATGTGACAAAGAAAAACCTTTCTGTGCTTGATGCGTCCCAGATGCTTTGGATTGAATCAATTTTTAAAATTGAAAATAATATACCGGAAGGTGTTGTTCAAAAATATGATGAACTTTTATCTTCTTTAGATTCAAAAGATATTAGTAATAATTTTTATATTTCTTGTGATAAAGCTTATATGTTTTATTTGATGGAACAGTATTCAGCTGCTGTTAATGCTTATAATATTTTAATTTCATATGCTCAAGGGCAGGAAGCTTTTGTTGGTGAATTGAAATCACTATTTGCAGAACGCGGATGGGCAAAAAAACGTATGGGAGATGATTATGGAGCAAGTGCAGATTTTATATCATCAGGGCTTTCATATGATGAACTTGGACAATACGAACCATCATATCAAAAACAAGAATTTGTTGTTGATAAATCATTATTTTAAAATTTGTTCAATAACTTTTATAACTTCAGTATGAATTTCTTTAATTGATTTTGTTGAATCAATAATTTTAATCCTGTCCGGTTCTTGTTTAGCAATTTCAAGATATCCGTTTCTTACTCTGTTAAAAAATTCAATACCGGCACTTTCCATACGGTCTTTTTCGTTTCCTACACGTTTCATCGAAGTTTCGACGTCAACATCAAAAACAAGTGTTATATCGGGGACTTTGCCGCCTGTTGCTAATTTATTTAATGTTTTAATTTGTTCAATATCAAGTCCCCTGCCGTAACCCTGGTATGCTACAGAGCTATCTGTATGTCTGTCGCAAAGAACAATTTTTCCCTCTTTTATTGCAGGGTTTACAATAATATCAATATTTTGTGCGCGGTCAGCCAAAAATAAAAAAGATTCGCATCTATTTGAAACATCTCCTTCATAATTGAGTAAAATTTCACGAATTTTTTCACCTAAACCTTTAGCACCGGGTTCACGAGTTAGAACAATTTCATGTCCTTTTTGTTCTAAATAATCTTTTAGCAAATTAAGTTGTGTTGTTTTTCCACAACCATCAGCGCCTTCAAATGTTATAAATAAACCTTGTTTCATTTTCCCCTCTTTTTTATAATTATAACTTAAAAACGCGAACTTGAAAACAAGTTCGCGTCTAAAAAATAAAGTAGCCCGTAAGCCGTGTTCTGTTTTAGATAATCATCTGTCTGGTATTAGGATTGCTCCTAATCTCTAGCGATTTTTTCCGAAGATGGCGAACAACCTTAGCCTTCGACTCAATCTTGCATCCGACCGGGGTTTACCTAGCCGATACCTTCCGATATCGCTGGTGAAGCTCTTAACTCACCGTTGCACCATCGCCTGTATTGTATTCCCTCTCCGAGGAGGAGGGTTGGGGAGGGGTTTTAACCTTTCCCCGCCAATCATTGGCAGTCATCATTTCTGTGGCACTATCCGCCGACTCACATCGCCCGGAGTTTCTCCGGCGGCCTGTTCTTGGATGCACGGACTTTCCTCACTTGATAAGCTCAAGCGCGATTATCCGGCTACTTTACTTAATTGTCTTCATCATTAGAATTTTTATCTGATGTTATATTGCGGTTAACTTTAACAGCATTGATTGCCCAAGTTGCATTGCTATCTATTTTGATTTGCCCGTTGCCGTTGATTGTTACTTGAAATCTATCAAAACCGTTATCTCTGCTGCACTTTGAGTCATCTCCGCTACCCAATTCTGTGCTATATGCTTTTCCGTTATACCCGCAATTTGGATTATCTTTTCCGTTTACATCAACAGTTAAAAGAATAGAGCCACCTTCATCATTAGAAGAATCAAATGCTGCAGATGAAAAAGCCCATTCCATACTGTCTGCGGTTTCAAATTTATCTTCATTAAGTGTTGTATTTAGTTTGTCAGTAAATAATGTTTTAAATTTTGTTGCAGCTTGTGTCATAGAAGTATCGTTTAAATGTGCTTCATCCCATTTTGTGCAGTTTGGGTAGCCGGCAGGATCGTCAAATCCAACTCTTGCATTAGTCAGAGCGGATGTTCTGTCAGGATAGCAAGCTTCATCGTTAATCAGGTCACTTACAACAGTTTGTATTGTATAATAAGCTCTTTTTGCCATAATGGTGTTTTGGTTAGGCATCATGTTAAAAATTACAGGTAACAATATTGCGCACAGTATTGCGATAACCCCTAAAGCAACCAAAAGCTCAGTTAACGTGAATGCATTATTTAATCTTCTCATAATTTTAAATCCTCTATCCTATGATACTCATCATTATATAGTTAATTATACCATGTATCCTTGTAATTTTCAATACGATATGTTATACTGGTAGTAGTGAAGGCGTTTGATAAGAAGGAATTAATTTTTCAAGAATTGTAAAGTTTTGTTTACATAATAGCAAAATAATACTTTCAGATGAGTTAATACTCTATCACACAAACTATAATGTGTAGGATATTATAAACACGGATATTTAGGATAAATTTATCCTAATTAGAAGTAAAAGGGTTAGAAACTATGGTCGATAACAGATCTGCCGGTTTCTTCGGTATTGGCGGAGCTTTTAATTTTAAAAGCGGAGATATTTCAGGAACAGCAGCAAAACTATCAGATGATAAAATGGGACAAGGCGGCGAATATTTTTCTCAACGAGGTCAAGAAGAAGAAGCTCCTGCTCAAAATAATCAATATATGGACCAAAGTGCAGTGCTTAGAGCTACACTTAATTCCCTTGCAATGATGAATGTCGCAAATGTGCTTAATGCCAAAAAACGTAAGCAAGTTTTGGATGAAGAAGATAAAATAACAGAAGATTTGAAAGAAATTTTACTTGTTAAAAAGTTGCGAAATCAATATCAACAACCCCGTAAAGATGAAGATGAGCTTGAAGATTATTAATTTGTAAACTCCTTAATTTGTACTATTGAACTTTATTTTAATATGTAGTTTAATGAATTTAGGTTCAGGCACTTAGGAATAGTTATTATGTTAGAAATCACTAAAACCCGTGATGACGGAACGCTGGAAAAATTAAATTTGAATGAAGCTGTTTCAGGTTCCTGGTTCAATCTGATAAATCCGACACGTGAAGAAATTCAACAAGTTTCTCTTGTTTTGGGATTAGATGAAAGTTTTTTGAATAATTCACTGGACGCGGATGAATTGTCACGTATGGATTTTGAAGATGGAAATCTTTTAATAATTACAAATGTTCCGGTTATGGATGAAGAAGGTAATTTTGATACTTTGCCTTTAGGTTTAATTTTTACTCCGGAAAGTGTTATTACTGTTTGTTCACACGAAAATAAAATTATTAATTCGTTTAATGCTGATACTGCAAAATTCTTTGATACAAGACATAAAGCTAATTTTATGTTGAGCATTTTGTTTCGAGCTGCAAAATTCTATTTAAGATATTTAAATATTATAAATAAACAAACTGAAAATATTGAAAATTCATTGAAGAAGACTACTCATAATAAAGCATTATTTCAGTTGATGGAAATCCAGAAATCTTTGGTTTATTTTACGACAGCCCTAAAAGATAATCAGCTTGTGTTGCAAAAACTTTTGAGAATGGTTAATACTGCATCATTACAGCGAATTTTGAAATTTACGGAAGATGATATTGATATGCTTGAAGATGTTATTATTGAAAACAAACAGGCCGCAGAAATGGTTGAAATGCACAGAACAATTTTAGAAAGTATGATGGATTGTATGGCATCAATCATTAATAACAACTTGAACCTTGTTATGAAATTCTTAGCAGCAATTACAATTATCATGTCAATTCCTACAATGATAGGTGCATTTTGGGGTATGAATGTTCCTATGCCATTTGGTGAAAACCATTATGGATTTTTAATTGTTATAACGATTTCTGTTGTTGCAACTTGTATTGCTGCAGTATTTTTCAATAGAAAAGGTATGATGTAGAGGTAATTTATGTTTACTGCAATTTCAGCGTTATTTGTGAGGATTTTGTCTAATCCGGCAGCAAATGCTGTTCAAAAAATTTTAGTTGAAAAACATTCTGCTGTTTTGGTTAATCTTTATTCGTATGCCTTTTTAAGTTTGTTTTGTTTGTTTCCTGCACGTGGTTATGCTTGGGGGATGTATGATTCGATTTATTGGATTTATGTTACGATATCAGGAATTTTATGTACATTAGGTTCTGTTTGTCTTATAAAAGCACTTCAATATGGTGAAATGTCTGTGTTAGGACCGATTAATTCGTATAAATGTCTTGTCGGATTAGTGTTTGGGTATGTGATACTGGGTGAAATTCCTTCTGTTAAAGGGATTTTTGGTGTGTTGCTTATTCTTTTTGGAAGTTGGTTTATTTTTGATACTGTAAAAGAAGGGTTTAGTTTAAAGCTATTATTGCGAAAAGACATAATTCTAAGATTTTGCGCATTATTTTGTACAGGTTGCGAAGCAGCTATATTAAAAAAGATAATTTTAATGTCTTCAGTTTTTGAATCCTTTATTTTGTGGTGCTTTTCAGGGTTTATTTTTTCAATTTTACTCCTGATATTGCTCAGGATTAAATTTACGTTGTTTTCAAAGAAAGATCTTCTTTTTACAGGATTAATTGCGCTAGGACTTGGGCTTATGCAATATTCTACCAATTTAGTTTTTACTCAGCTAAATGTTGGTTTATCGCTTGCTTTATTTCAACTTTCCAGTATTGTGGCAGTAATTTTTGGGTGGAAAATGTTTAATGAAACACAAATTGCAAAGAAAATAGTTGGGACGATTATTATGATAATTGGTAGTGCGTTAATTTTAATTATTTAATTTTATCTGCAAAGGTTATTATTTCAAATAATCTTCAAATTTTTTTATATTAACTTTATATCCACAGTCTTTATGGAGTTTCCCGGGGTATGAAATTTTTTTTGCCGGATATTTTCTACACATTCGGGGACGGTGTTTATAATCTGAACATAAGCCTTCAGGAGTTACTAATTTACAAGCAAAAATCAAGTTACCATCTTCATCTTTCCCTTTTATGTAAAATCTTTTGTATGTAGGGAAAATTTTTTGCATGATTTCAAATTCTTTTTCTGTGTAAGTGTCGACACTGTACATATAATTACAGCATTTTCCGCATTTTTTGCATTCTCCTGTAATCTCGTAGGATATTTTTTCCGGTACGAAGTTTGATAAAAATTCATAAATTATTGATTTTACAAAGTCAAACATGGTTTTTATATCTTAATTATAGTATAATAAAAACTATGAAGAAATTCGAAAATATAAGAGTATATGCATGGATTGAATTTGTAATATGGCTTTTTATTGTTGCTATTGCTGTTTTCGGAATAAGATACCATCATTATCAATCTCAAAAGCAATATAAAAACTATCAAATTTTTATGGAAGATGTAGATGGCTTAATTGTTGGTTCTCCTGTAAGATTTTTAGGGGTACAAATCGGGCATGTTAAAAAAATTCAGGTAATTTCATCAGAAGTTTATATAAAATTTATTATTACTCAGAAAGATTTAGTTCTTCCGACAGGTTCTATCGCAACTGTAGAAGCTTCAGGGCTTGGAGGTTCTAAATCCTTGGAAATTTATCCGCCAAATCCTCAAAATCCTACTGACAGAATAATAGTAACAAAAGATCCGACAAGATTAAGTAAAGTTATGGGATTGTTTGATAATATCTTTAGAGAATTAGATTCCATAATTACAACATTGAATCATTCAGCCAGTCAGTTTGAATTTACGTCAAGTGGTAAAGTCCCGCAAAATGTTGTGATGCCTGCTGATGCAACAGAAGGACTTATTAAAATTGATAAAACTTTGGATACAGTTATTGAAACAAAGCAAAAATTTATGAATAATTTTAGGGGTAAATAGTAGGAGAAAAATATGAATTTAGAAAAAGTAAGAGTTATTAATAATCCTGTGGTGCTTTTAAATTTATGTACAATGAGGGATAAAAATACTGATAGTCAAGGTGTTAGAATTGCGACAAGAAAGATCACCAGATGTCTTTTATACGAAGCTGCGAAAAACCTTCCGCTAGTAGAACGTGAAGTTACTACTCCATTAACTACTTTTAGAGCCAAAACAGTTGATCCTGATATTGATTTAATTATTTCTCCGATTCTTCGGGCGGGTTTAATTTTTACAGATGAAGCTATTGATATTTTGCCTCAGGCAACGATTCGTCATATTGGGATGTACCGTGATGAAAAAACTTTAAAACCTGTTTGGTATTATAATAAAGTTCCTATGGAAGCTCCTAATCCTGAAAAATTCTATATTTATATTACAGACCCAATGCTTGCAACAGGTAATTCTTTACTTGCAGCAATTGATTTATATGTGCAAAAAGGGATTCCTGTAGAAAATATAAAATGTATTTGTATAATTGCAGCTCCTGAGGGTATTGAAAATATTCAAAAACATTATCCAAATATTGAGATTATAACAGCTGCTGTTGATGATCATTTGAATGAAAAGGGTTATATAGTGCCTGGGATGGGCGATGCCGGTGATAGAATATTTAACACGCTTTAATATCTCTTAATATATTTTAAAGTTTTCTGTAAGAAATGCCGTAATTATTCATGTGTGTATAATTATGGAGAAATTTAATGTCCGGTACTACAAATTCTGTTAATGCAGCATCAGTAAATACTACTGCTATGCCGGCTAATAAAAGTAAAAGAGCATATCCTTCTGATGAAGTTCTAAAAAAGCTTGCAAAAGAAATGAAGGTTTCTGTTAAAGAGCTTAAAGGTATGATTAAAATGTCAGAAGTCCCGTCAAACAGAAAAAGTATTTACGGACTTGTTGATAATAATAAGATGGATATGAAGGTATTCTGTCAACTTAACGGTATAGAATATTCTAAATGGAGAGATTATAAGGCTAAAGATAAAGAAGTTTTTTATATTCTGGCTATGCCAGATAACACTACTGCAAAATCAACAACTGTTAAATCTGATACTAAACCGGCAGAAGCTCCAAAACAAAAAACTAAACCTCAACAAAATCAACAACCTGAAAAAACATCAAATATGAAAAATCCAACTTCTGAAAATAGAACTAAGTATGGTTCGGATTTTACACATAAAGAATTAGCAGAAATGATTTATTCAAAGTCTAAAGAATATTATGGAGCTGTTGGAAAACCGGATTTTGATGCTTTATTGGGTCAGGTAAATAAGAAAAATGCATCAGCTGTAATAAAAGAGTATCAAAAAGTTGCAAAAGAAAGTTTGATAGATACTTTGGCAAGTGAATATAAAAGTGATAAAGGTAAACGTAAAGATGCAATTAGAAAAGTTTATTTAGCTTTAGCTCAAGAAAAAGGTACTTCTGTTTCGGTTCAAAAAGGATTTGAAAAAGAACTTGAATCACAATTTAATTCATTTGGTACAGTAAGTACTACAAAACTTGATGAAACAATGAATCGTATGATGGCGTCTCCTGAAGAACTCGCACTGAAGATGAAAAATGATATTCATGGTAAATGGGGTGCTGTCGGTAACGATTCATTTGATGAATTACTGCTGTTTGTTACACCTAAAAATGCCCAACAAGTTATAAAAGCCTATGATGATTTAAAAACAGGTGAATCTTTACTAAAAGGTATTTCAAGAGAGGTTAACAGTAGTAAATCAGCTAGAAAATCTGCAATGATTCATATTTATACTATGTTAGCAGCTCAAAAAAGTGCTCCTGAAGATAAAAAAGCTGAATTTGAACAAGAGTTAAATAAACAATTTAATTCCTGGGGGTTTGTAAATACTGATAAACTTGATAAAATAGTTAGTTCTATCATAGAGGAACAAGCTGATAATTTAACTAAACAATCCACTTCTGATACTCAACAAATTAATGATATTCCCGGTGGAAATAAAGAAGTTATTCTTGGAAATGGTAAAATTCTAACTGCAAATTCTTTAAGAAAAGATGCAATTATAAGTGCTAAAAAAGATGAAGGATTTAAAGATGTTGTAAATCCTTATATTGTAAGACCTTTACCTAATGTAAATGCAACAGGTAAGATTGAAGCTGTAAGTGAGGTTTATCTTCCAACAAATAAAAATGGTGTAATGCGAGGTAAGGTCGTAATTGTGAATGCAGGTCATGGCGGTTATTCTCCTAAAAATGGGTATTTTGATTCAGGAACAGTACTTTCTGTTAGTAATGCACAAGGTAAAAAAATGCCAATTGAAGAATGGCGTGTTGCTGGAGATTATACAAAAGATTTAACTGAAAAATTGCAAGCAAAAGGAGCAACTGTCGTCGTTGTATCTGGACCTGTATCCAAACAAAGTGGCGGAATGGCCGCTGATAAATATTTGGAAAATATGATTGAAGGTAAGCGTGGTTCAAATGATGTCAGAAAGCTTTTTAAAAATGCTAAAAAGTCAGATATTGCATTTGTTTCTATTCACGTTGAGTCTGTGAAGGATAAGCCAGATGCAAAAGCTTGCACAGTGAGAGCTAATAATGATTCAGGCGACCAAAAACTAGCGCAAAAAATTCAACAGCATGTCGGGAAAAATATTTATGCTTTAAAACCTGCAATTGCAACAAATGATTATTATGTGACACGAGCCATGGGGCCTGAAATCCCGGCTGTATTGTTAGAACTTGGAAATATTGCAAATGATAAAATTGCTGCAAGTTTACTTTCTTCTAATGATAGAGGAAAATATACAAATGCGATTGCAGATGCCCTTGAAGAAACTCTTTTGAAACAATAAGGTAATATTTATATGGATTGGTTAATACAACTTTTTAGTAAAATAAAGAATACTGTAATTGGAAATGATTCAAATCCTTCTAAAACAGCAACAGTTTCAAATAATAAGCCTTTATTTAAAAGTTCCGGTAGAACAGAACATCCAAATGAAATAAAAATGTCTAATGATATATCTGATACTCAGATTACTCGTTCAAAATATATTACTGTTGTAAAAAATCCTGATCATAAAGTTAAATCCGGTGAGAATTTAAGTAAAATTGCAGAAAAATATGGTGTCGAAGTTCGAACGCTTATGGCATTAAATGGTTTGAATGAAAAATCACTTTTAAAACTTGGGCAAACTTTGAAAATACCGCCTTCAAGAAAGATTAAAAATGTTAAAAATCTCAATGATGTAGCAAATGCTATTGGAGTTAGTGCAGATTTTATAAAGAAATTAAAAACTGTAGAGGATAGCGCGCATCTTCCTGTAAATAAGTTTCATAATACACCGTATCTGGATAAGGGTAATATTGAAACTATTGGTATAGGACATGTTTTAAAATCCGGAGAACCTAGAAAATTATCAGATGCGCAAGTGTGTGAACTCTGTGCTAAGGATTTATTAAAAATGGAAGATAATTTAAGTGCTCTTTTAGGAGGGCAGAAGAATTATGATAGACTTCCTCAGCCAATGAAAGAAGCGCTTTTAGATATGGTGTTTAATAAGGGTACAGAAATTATTGAAAAAACACCCGGACTTTTGTATTGCTTAAAATCCGGTAAATATGAGGCAGCGATTAATAAGTTTACGGATAACAGAGCAGCAACAGGTGTTCGAGCTGAAATGAGCGGGCTTTCAAAGCGGCGTTTGTTTGATATTTCTCTTGCAATTAAAATGTATAATGGTAAGGTTCCGCAAAGTAATATTAATACCGCACAAGAGGTTTATAATCGCGGGGTTGCACTGCTTCGTGCTGAATGTAAGAAAGAAGGCAAAAACTTTGCAAATCTTCTTGCAGGGTATAACAAAGATGTACAAAGCTATCTTGGAAATAAAATAAAGCTTATAGAAAAATAGAATTTCTGAATATTTCCTTCTCCTAGGGGAGGGTAAGGGTGGGGGTTCTGTCACCGCATGCTTAAGCTATGAAACAGTTCAATTCATGAAAAATTTTATGAGTTCCTTCAGATTTCTTTCTCAGGATTGTGTATTATTCCATTTAGTGAAAGTTATAAGTTGGGTTAATAACTATTTTAACAAGGTTTTTATTTCGCCTATGACTTCGTGTGTATGTGTTTTGATTTCGTGCGGAATATCGATTTTTGCCCAGTGTAGATTATTGATTAAATCTATTGTTACAATTTCTCGTGCTGTCATATCTGTGTCACAGATTTTTACGATAAATGCTTCTTCAAGTTCAGTGTTTACAACCGTGCAAAGCCCGCTTGCCCCAACTTTTGCGATTAAGTTTTTTGAATTTTCAATAATTTTTGTATCTGTTCTGTTTTCGCCGCCTATTACGTAAGGATTATTTAAAAATGCGTTTTTAATACGTTCATATTTTGGGTCGCAGAACAAATTTAAATAACCTTTTACCATATTTTCTAAAGGCATTGAATAAATCGGCACTCCGCAACCGTCTTTTGTTACAGGGTAATCAGTTTTTACTTCGCAAAGCTCATAAATCTTTCTTTTGATTTCTTTTTGCAAAGGATGATGGATATTGTCATAGTTATCCATATCCCAGTCATTAAGTTTGCAAAGTCCCAGCATCATTGCGTGTTTACCTGAACAATTGTTGTGAAGAGATGTTGATTTTTCACCTTGAAGAAGTAAATCATCTTGCGCTGTTCTTGAAACAGGTTCGTGAATTCCGCATTTTAATTTTTCTGGTGAAATTTCAAATTTTTCTAAAATTCTTTTTACTATATCAACGTGAACTTTTTCGCCGGCATGGGAGGCTGAACAGATGGCGATTTCTTCATCTGTAAGATTATATTTTTTATCCAATTCATAATCTATCATTAGTGCGGCTTGCAGCGGTTTTGCACAAGAGCGCATATAAAACGGATAATTTTTATCATCTCCGATTTTTTCAACAATATGAATCCTGTCGCATCTTACTATATAGCCAAAATGTTCTCTTTCTATTAATCCATCACGGTTATATGTTACAAGCTTTGCCGGTTCAGTATTTTTATTAATCATTTTTTTTCACCATTGTTAGTAATTGTTCAAGTTTTGCTTTTAATTTATTGTTTTCTTCTTTTAGATTTTCAATTTGTTTTGCAGCTTCGTTTGAATATTCCTGATAAAGTTTTGGCACTTCATTGTAATCAAGAATGAAACGCTTTTGAGCTTCTTTTTTAATTTTTAGAATATTTTCTAACTGCTGTTGTGAAATTAACCCTAAATCAATAAGGATTTGACCAAATTTTTTATTTTCTTCTTTTGTTTGTTTTTTGATAGCTGAATCAAGTTGAGACTCTGAAATTTCTCCGCTATTTAGGAAGTATTCACCTGTTCTGTATTTACCTGCCAGAAATCCTGCAAGGTTTAGTATTTGTGAATCATCCGGAAGCTCAAAATATCCTTCATCAACGCAGAATAAAAAATATCCGGCAACTTCTTCCATTGAAAGATAAGTATTTAATGTTATATCAGATATGCTGCAATCTCTGTCTGCTGATTCTAATATATTATAAATATTAGTATCAAAACCGGACTTTTTTGAATCGACTTCACATCTTCCTTTGTATGTTAGAACAGGTTTATATGATGCGAAAACATATCCTGAATTTTCTTCTGTATTGATTTCTTGAGATAATTTTACATAAATTATTTCTTTTACCCAGCTTGGAAAGCTTGATATTTTATTTAAAAACTGTGTTAAGAATTGTCGTTTCAATTTTTATAATCCTTTTAATAATTTGAATTTTAACATTAATTACATTTTTCTTCAAGTTTTCTAGTTATTAAGTCGGTTGATTAATTTCTAATGAAAAGGTATTATGAATGTATAAATTTTAGACTTAAGAAAGGGAGAAGTTATGGAAGAAAATAACAAACAGTTGAAAAAAACTATAATTATTTCAATTCTTGTTTTATTAGGGTTACTTGTAACTATTGATTTGGCTTACATTTATCACGAGGCAAATTTTAATAAATATGCGCTGCCAAGTTTTTGTTCGGTCAGTGATTTAATTGATTGTGATGGTGTTGCAAGAACAACAGAATCTCAGTTTTTAGGAGTTCCTTTAGCATATTGGGGAATGTTTTTATATGCGTTTATCTTAATGCTTTTGGGTGTGGATTCATTAAAGAAAATACCAGGATTAAAGTTTTTGGAAGTGTTTAAAAATAAATTCCATTATATTGCATCATTAGGTTTGATCTCATTTACAATTTCAATGGTATTGCTTTTTGTAAGTTTATTCCAGATTCACAAGATTTGTGTAATGTGTGCCGTGACTTATGTTATTAACCTTGTAATAGGTATTGTCGCTGTTGAAGGAATTAAGGGAAATTTTGCAGGTGCGATAAAACAAAGCTGGACAGATTTTGTTGAAGCTTTAAAACCTTTGCCTTATAGAGTTGCTTTTATTATTGTAATGCTATGTGCTTGTGCTTTTTTAGGCTGGACATTTACTAGTGCGGTATTTTCTCCGGCATTGAAAAATCAAAGAGGTTATGGCGAATTTTTAAAATCCAAGGTTAATAAATATGCAGTCAAAGGTAATACTCTTGGCTCAGATGCAAAAGATGCTATTATATTAAATGTTTATTCAGATTATATGTGTCCGATGTGTTCTGTATTTAATATGATGGTTCATAAAGTAGCACAAGAGTTTTCAAATGTAAGGGTTGAACATCATAGTTTACCTTTAGATACAGAATGTAATAAATATATGACACAAGAATTCCACCATGGTTCTTGTACTATGGCAAGATATGCAGAAGCGGCTCATATGCAGGGTAAATTCTGGGAAGTTAATTCATTATTCTTTGAGAAAAAACCTGCGACTGAAGATGAAGTTATTACTGTGCTTGAAGAATCAGGTTTTGATTTAGATATGGAGAGATTGAAAAAAGATGCTAAAAGTATTAAAGTTAAAACTATAATTAATCACGATATTGATGTTGCAGTAGAAAATAAACAAATCGGAACCCCGACAATGAATATGGGTGATGATTTTGCAATGGGTATTCCAAAAGGCGGATATCCGGGCTTGAAAAAGTGGGTATCAGAACATGGCGGAAAACAAAAATCTTTGTTTGAATAAAAAAATTTTACTACACGCCTGTTGTGCTATATGTTCAGGTTATCCCATATCTTTTTTACAGGATATGGGATATTCTGTTGTCGTTTATTTTTATAATCCGAATATTGATACAGAAGAAGAATATAACAAACGCCTTGATGCACAAAAAATTATTTGTAATATTTTAACTGTGAACTTATTATTGGTCAGTATGAACCGGATGTTTATTATGAATATGTGAAAGGTTTTGAAAACGAACCGGAAAAAGGTCTAAGATGTGATAAATGTTTTATGATGCGGTTAGAATCTGCAGCAAGGCTTGCAAAACAACTTGGAATAAATGAATTTACTACATCAATGGTTATTAGTCCCCACAAAAATTATGAAAAACTTACTTCAATAGGACACAAAATTGCTTCTGAATATAAGCTTGAATATTGTAATATAAATTTTAGAAAACAAGATGGTTTTTTGAAAACTAATCAAATTTCAAAATCTATGAATTTATACAGACAAAATTATTGTGGCTGCAAATTTGCAAAGAAAATATAAGAATATCATCCGTTTGTATTATGACGTAAAATTAACAATATAATATAATAACTTTGAAAAAGAAGATATTTTTATTATAAGAAATACAAAGAGGACAAGATAATGAAGAAGAAGTTAGGTTTATTACTGGCAGCGGTTATGGTATTTAACACTGTATCATCAGCGGCGTTTGCATGGGAAAGTCCGTTAAAAAAATACAATTTGTATGATGATGTTACAGGTGGCGGTTCTGTAAATGATGGTTCAAGAGAACGTGTGATGGATGATTATAATGCAAATTCATTACGTGCTGGCGGTGGTAGTTCTCCTACTCAGGATTTAAGCTATTCAGACAATAATAACGACATTTCAGTGGATGTTCCCAAAAGTCGTAATGAAACGTTGAGAGAATCTTCAAGAAACCTCTATGCTGACCAACTTGAAACAACACCTGGTTGGGAAGAGGGCCCTTCTTTCTATCCAAATCCTTCTTTTGATAGTATTGTAGAAAAATACCGCAGAAGTGACTTTGCAGGTTGTTTACAAGAGTGTATTTCTTATGTAAGACAAAATCCATATGATACATTAGGTTTTTACTACCTTGCAATGTGTTACACAAAAGTAAACGATAAAGATAATGCAATTTTGGCATATGAAAGAGTTATTATGCTTAATGATAACCCTATGATTGTTAAGTATGCAACAAACGGTAGAAATTGTATTATGGGTAATGAAGATGAAAAATGTTACCAGAATGTTAATGAGCCGGAACTTGTGTACCCATATGCAAATGTTGCGAATACTCATTTAACTCCGGTAAATCCTGAAGATTTGGTTAATAGAAATCTTTCAATCCTGAAAGACAGATTATCTCCTGTTGAAAATGGGGATGATAAAACTGCAGAAAATTCAAATGCTAAAAATAGTAAAGATAAAAAAGTTCAATATACTCTTCCGTTTGGTAAGCAAGATGCTGAACTTGATGAATTCATTAACGCTCCATACGGAAATGGTTTATCTCCTAAGTTGAATGATGAATATAAACAATTACAACTTAGACAAATTAAAGATACAATTAATCAAACAGAATCAACAAATAATAAAGAATATAATAATATGAATGATATTAAAAAATTTGATAATCAAAAGTCTGATTCTGAAACTATAAAACTTGCATATGAAATTCCGTCAAATATAATGGATGAAATTTCCAAAGACCCTGAATATATTAAACAAAAACAGGAAATGGAAGAACTAAATATGTTGTTGGGTAATGATAGAAACAATAACAAAACTGATATGATGGATTTATTACCATATATGTCAGAACAAGGTGATAAAAAGTTATCTCCTGAAGTTATCCAATCCATGATGATGCAGTCAATTATGGGTAATTTGACATTGTAAGTTTTGGTAAATACCTATGGAATATCATAAGTATGACAAAGTAAAAGAAGATTTTTTAGCCGGCAGATTAAAAGGCTGCCGGTCTTACTTTGAAGAAAATAAATTTTATGTGGAAGCGGGATATTGTTATATTATATTGGATAAATTAGAAAAAGCTCAGGAAATGTTTAACCAAATAAAAGAAACGAATATTCGTGCCAGGTGGGGACTTCTTTTAATTCAAATGATAAAAGAGGATATCAATACTTTTCCTACATATTTTCAGGTAAGAAATTTTCTTGAACTTGATTTAAATATTTTGATTCTTTATTGTAAAGGAAATTATATAGAAAAAGTTATTAGATATGCTGATTTTTTGGCTTATTACAATCCTGAATGTTATAAGTTTATCGGGCGTGTATTTTGGGCAAATAATCTTATACCTGCTGCGTTATTCTTCTTAAGAAAGGCTAAGGATAAGTTTTATCAGGATCCTGAATTGCATTATTTACTGGCCTATATTTTTTACCATAATGAGAATAATTTTGATCAAGCCAAAAAATCTTTAAATACTTGCATAGAAATTCTGCCGGAATATGCTCCGGCGAAGAATCTTTTAAAAAAGATAAATTGAGGAAATGTAATAAAATAAACATTTGATAAGATTTTACATTTTATTTATCTATGTTATTATTGGTATATGAAAAGAAAACCAATAGTAGCAATAGTAGGAAGACCAAATGTAGGTAAATCAACTTTTGTAAATCGTCTTGTTGGAGCAAGACATTCAATTGTTGATGATTTACCGGGTGTTACACGTGATAGAATTTATTTTGATGTTGAGTGGCAAAATAAGGCTTTTACCGTAATTGATACCGGCGGCATTATACCGGGTGATGAAGATGATATTATGGTTTCTATTTTTGACCAAGCAAAACTTGCTTGTGAAGAAGCTGATAAAATTATTTTTCTTGTTGATGGTAAAGATGGTGTAAATCCTGTCGATTATGATATAGCTAATATTTTAAGGCAATCAGGTAAAAAAATATTTCTTGCAGTTAACAAGTGTGATAATCAGGATTCTTTGATGATGACAAGTGATTTTTATGCTCTTGCTGTTGGTGAGCCTGTTGGTATTTCCGCACTTCATGGTTCTGGTGGTGTTGGAGATTTGTTAGAGCTTGTTACAGAAGATTTTGAAATTCTTGAAGATGAAGAAGAAGATAATCGTATTAAAATTGCAATTGTGGGGCGACCAAATGCAGGTAAATCCTCTATTGTTAATGCAATATTAAATACAGATAGAGTAATTGTTTCTGATGTTTCAGGTACAACACGTGACAGTATTGACAGTTATGTTACTTATAAAGATAAAGAATTTATTATTGTTGATACTGCCGGTATTCGTAAAAAATCTAAAGTAGATTACGGTGTTGAAAAATTTGCTGTTGATCGTGCAATTCGCTCAATCAGAGACTGTGATGTTGCGCTTTTAGTAATTGATGCAAAAGAAGGTATTTCTGATCAGGATAAAAAGATTTCATCAATTATTACAGAAGCCGGAAAAGGTTTAATTGTTGCAATAAATAAATGGGATTTAATAGAAGATAAAAAGGCAAATACAATTAACAAGTTTGAAAAAGAACTTGCTGTTGATATTCCGTTTTTGAGCTTTGCTCCGAAGATTTTTATTAGTGCAGTAACAAAACAGCGCTTGGGGCAAATCTTTAATGAAAGTATAAAAGTTTATGAGCAATGTACAAAACGTGTTTCTACCGGTTTGTTGAACAAGGTTATTAATGAAGCTTATGCGCTTAATCCTCCAACAAGTTTTAAGGGTAAACGTCTTAAAATTTACTATATGACACAAGCAAAAACACAACCGCCTACATTTGTTCTTTTTGTTAATAATGAAGAACTCTTGAAAGACAGTTATAAACGTTATTTGGAAAATAAATTACGTGAAGCCTTTGGATTTTTTGGTACACCAATCAGAATTTCAGTTCGAGAACGCGGAAATAAAGATAAAGGTTAATGCATAGTTAATCTGTTTCGTAATTTTCAAGTGTTTCACTAATGATATTTTGCATTTTTTCTCTCAGATGTTTTGGTGACATAACTTCACAATTATTTGAATATCTCATAAGTCTGGATATTAGTTTATCAAATGCTTCGTTTTTATTAATAATAATTTGATTTCCATATTCATCAAAGCCGTCTGAGCGTTCATTTTCTTTTACCAAATATGTTTTAGCAAGTCTGTTTTTTAGTTTATAAACGACAGTTGTGCTTAGCTCAATATTATTTGCCAATTGAGGTAATCTGCTTACGGCAAGGATATTTCCTATAGGTATTTCCAGATTTTGCATAGCATTTGAATCGTGAACTTTTAAGTATGCTGTTTTACAATCATAAAGAACTTCTTTAGGGATACATTTGCATTGATGTTCTTGATTATTTTTTTTATATAAAATATTAATTAAAAATTTTTCTTTACAGATTAGTTCGCATTGTTCAATTTGATTTCTAATATCTGAGTAATAAAATGAAAAATCGTAATTTGGATTATTATTTAGATAACTAAGAGTTTTTTTATCTTCACTATTCATCCTGATTTTAATTTGTTCAAGGAATTTATATATTTCTTGTGTCATATCGATATCAGGAAAGTTATTTAAATAAGAAACAAACAGACTTATAGATTTTAAATCATCCTGAGTAAATTTCATAGCATAAGCACCGCTTAACAGCTTGAATTTATGATTTTCTTTTTTAATTTTTACTCCAAAAATTTTAAGTGTATTAATATATTTATTCAAGTTAACTTGAATATTATTTGCAGTTTGCTCGCAGGAGTCATCCATAAATATTTCTATTACGTCATTATATTCTGCTTTATCTTCGTAAAGTAGTTTTAGAAGTTGAAAAATTTTTAAACAACCTTCATTTAGTTTTTTATTGTTTTTCAATATATCCTTCTTTCATTTGTTTTAATGTTGTAATAATATGTTCTTTAAAATCTTCAGGGTAAATAACTTTGCATTTTGCGGCGTGAGATAAAATACGCTGAGTAATATCAAATTTATTATTAGATGTAATTTCAATGGTTAATTTATTATTTTCATTTATCAATATTTTTTCATTTTTTAGTGGTTCAAATTTTTCATTATCATCATTATTATATTCATAACATACAGTAATTTTTTGAATATCTATAGCTTTATTTTTCATATTTACACTAATAATTTGTCCTATATTTTGAACAAGAAAACTTGCATATGTGTGATATTCAGAATTAACACCTGATAGATATAATTTCCCGTTTGAAATATGTAATTTATCAGCAAGAATGGTAATAATTTTATCTTTGTTTCCTGAGCTTAAAGAATTATATTGAATAGTTATTTCATAATTATTTTCAGTATAAGACATTAAATCTTTAATAAGTTGTGAATCAATATTATCTAATGGTGAAACTTCTTTTAATTTTGTTTTTAGTTCTTCTTGTTCAATATAGTTTGAAATTTTTTCAAAAAAATGTTGAAGAGCTAATAAATCTGAAACTTCAATAGATTTAGTAAGTGCTTTATAAACTTTGATGATATTATTAACTTGTTTCTCAGAAATCTTCAGTACAAAAGGATGTGAATCTATTGAATATTTTGTGATTCCATTTTTACTTTTTCTGCTGATATTACACCCGATTTCTCTTAAAGAATTGAGGTAAACTCTAATTGTATCAATAGAAATAGTTTCTCTGAAGTATTCATGATTTTGCAAAATTTCTTGTAATTCTGCATAAGATTTCGGGCCATCCAGCAGGAGTGAAAATATGAATATAGACTTAAAGCCGGTAAAAGACATAAGATTATATGTAACAGTATTTGTTTTTAAAAACTCTTTCATCATTTACCTCCCTTTCCCATTAAATTATTTTATCATAAATTTCAAGTAATTTCTAATTGTTACAAGAGCATGCTAAAAATTTTTTATGTAATTTTATAATGTCAAACAAAAATTATGCAAAATTTTACAAGTTTTCATTAAATTTTCTTCATTAAGATTTAATAACACGAGTTTTTTCTTATGAAATATAGGGGCATGGTCAATTGTAAAATTTTAATAAAAATATTTTACTTGTAATCTGTTAAACTTAGCGATAGAGTTAAGAACATAAGGAAAGCCGAATTGAAAATCTAAGGCTACCGGATATGAGGAAGGACACGTTACAGTTTTTGTAACAAAGACATAAAAGAGTTAGTTGGACGTATAGAAACAGAGGTGATGGCGAAGAAGTCCAAAAGGGAAAAGAGATTATTGAGGTTAAGTTTAACTGGAGATTAGGGATATTTTAATTAGTTTACATCTTAATATGTTATTTATGTATATCTAGTTTATTACGGGAGTAAAGTGAAAGCTTAGAAAAGAGAGTTATAGGATAGTTGTAAACTTTTAGTCTGTACTTGTATAAGTGCAGGCTTTTTTATATTATAGAGTTATGGAAGAATTAGAAACTAAAAAAGTTATAGCATTAATGTCAGGAACTTCATGTGATAGTATAGATGCAGGTTTTTGTGAAGTTTATCCTGATAAAAGTGTGAAATTAATTCATGGGATAAATTATAGTTATCCGGAACACATACGAGCAAAAATTTTTCAATTATTTCGCGGGGAATGTAGTATCAGAGATATTTGTCAAATGAATTTTGTCATTGGAAAATGTTTTGCAGATGCAGCAAATGTATTAATTGCTGAGTTTGGTAAACCTGATTTTATTTCAAGCCATGGACAAACTGTTTATCATTATCCATTTGATGAAAAAATAGATAATATAAGTTTGAAAAGTACTTTACAAATTGGTGAAAGCTCTGTCATTGCACAGGGAACAGGCTGTTTAACTATTTCGAATTTTCGAGAAGCAGATATTGCTCAAGGTGGTCAGGGGGCACCTTTAGTTTGTTTTGCAGATGAATGCTGGTTTAAATTTAAAGGTAAGAATTTTGCAATTCAAAATGTTGGTGGAATTTCAAATGTAACAGTAGTTTCGCAAGACTATGATACTTTTGGATTTGATACTGGTTTGGGTAATATAATGATTGATTATTGTATGAATAAATACTTTGGAAAATCTTATGATAAAGATGGCGAAATCGCATCTGAGGGAATTATTTCAGAGAGTTGGCTAGAGTGTTTGCTATCTGATGAATATTATTTTGCAGAACCGCCAAAATCAACTGGGCGTGAGTATTTTTCACCAAAATATATCGAAAATGTTTTACGTTTCGCACCGGGTGATTCAAGGGATATTATAGCAACGGTAACTGCATTGACTGCAAAAACTATAGCGCAAAGTTATGAAAGGTTTATTTATCCGAATGTGGGTATTCATGAAGCTGTAATTTGTGGCGGGGGGGCTTATAATAAAACTTTGATGAAAATGTTAAGGGCATATCTTCCAAAACATATTGATTTAACGACGTGTGAAGATTATGGAATTTCGAATAATTTTAAAGAAGTAATGGCATTTGCCCTTTTGGGTTATTGTACATATTATGGAATTCCTAATAATTTACCTTGTTGTACCGGTGCAAATAAACGTATTGTGCTTGGGAAATTAACATATTAAATTCAATGTAAACAAATGTAACGAACCTGAAACCATGTGAAATTGGGCTTTTTCTCATGTTTTTATATATTTAAGAAGAAAAAATGAGAGAGCACAGTTATGTCAAGTAACATTGGAAAACTGAATAACGCTGGTTTCGGATCCTTAAAATTAGATAAGGATAAAAAGAAACCTGGTTTATCATCTCAGGCAACTAAAAATTTGTCAAAATCTTCTGCTGCAACAAAGTCATCTGTATTTCAGTTTGGTCAACAGAAACGTATAAGTTTTACTCCAGGGCAGCATAAAACTAAAGATATGAGTAAGTATGATTATTCTGGACCAAGAGCTCAATTGAATGGTCGAACATTTACTTCATCAAGAAGTGTTGATGAAGGATTTTATTTTGGTAATATTGGGACTCAAACATTTACAGTTAATAATAGTAAATCATATCAAACTGGTAATATTGCAGGTCAAATTCTTGGCACTACATTTGGCGTGTTAAATCAACTTGGTGTAGTCGGCGGTAATAAATCCGTTCAATCTTCATCTTTAGGTGATAAAATCGACAACGCATTTTCAAGCATTGGTATTGGTGGAGGTAAGGATACTTCAACTATGACCGGACAACTTTCAAGTGTTTCTTCTTTTGGACAGTTGAATGCTTTGGAATCAAGTGTTGCTAGTAAAAAAGCTAATATAAATTCAAGTTATCAAAATTTAAGCCCGCAAAAGGATATAGATAATATACTTGGAGATGAAACTGCGAAAAAAGGTTTGGCATTGGCTAATGTAAATATTGATACTTCCAAAATCGCATTGTCAAGTTTGGATAGTAATGATTTGAGCGGAAGTTTGCAAACTATTGATAATGATATAGCAAAAATCGGAAACTTTAAGACAAATGATTTAACCAATGCTTTAACAGAAATTTCAGGTAAGAAATCGCAATGTAACAGTGCATTGAGTTCTAAAGAAACAGAATTAGGACAACTTGAGGCGAATAATAAAGATGGTCAAAATGATGCTCAAATAGCTCAAGTGAAAAAAGAAATAGAAGAACTTAAAGAGCAGATAAAACAACTTGAAGCTGCGGACAAATCAATTAGAGAAGCTCAAGGCGAATGTGATTCTACAATAAAAAAACTTGAAGATAAACAAGCTGAGATCAAAGATATTAAAGAATTCGAAGATAAAGTAAAAGATAAAAAATATGATATGGCTAAATCTCAGGATAAAGAGTTAGGTGATCAATTAAATAAACTTAAAAAATTAGATCAGGAAATTAAAAAAGCTCAGACAGATAAAAACGGTGCAGAATACGATAAGAGTGATGACAAACGTGATGCAAAAATTAAAAAATTAATTTCCGAACGTTCAACGTTGAGCGGTTCAATGGCAAAACTAACAAGTTCATTGTCTGCTGCCGGGGTAACAGAATTCAAAAATAGTAAAAATCAGTCATATACATTGAAAAATCTTAATGAAGCAAAGGGTTATGGAACATCTTCTTAACCAAACATTTACAAACTCTTTACATTTTAAAGATTATATATTACAATAAAAATAGCAAGATATTGCGACTTGAAAAAGAACGGTTACCCCGTTCTTTTTTTTAACTAGATAGGAAAATTATTCCGGAAAGGTTAGGCTGATGAAGCAAGAGGTAAACAGGTTAGAAGTATTGAACGCTATTACACCGTTAATTGAAAATACAGCAATGCGTTTTAATTTGATTCCAATTGAGATAGATTTTTCTAAAGAAAATCACCGTTGGTTTTTGAGAATTTTCTTATATTCAAATGACCATAGTATTACACTTGATGATTGTGAAAATGTTACAAGAAGTCTTGAAGATTTTTTGGAAGAACTTATTCCTGTAAAATATTATCTTGAAGTGTCATCACCTGGTCTGGAACGTAAGTTCAAGTCTGAAAAAGAATTTATTATTTTTAAAGGTAAAAGAATTAGTCTTAAACTTAAAGAACCTTTAATTGGTGAAACTGAAAAGATTTTCAAAGGTGAAATTCTTGATTATGATATGAATGAAGGTTTAACATTGTTTAGGTTTGATGATGGTGCAGAACTTCAGATTCCAAAATCAAACATACAATCTGCGAAATTATATATAGATTAATATAAATGAAAGGAAGAAAAAATGATTAAAATCGGAGCAGGAAACTTAAACGAAGTTTTTGAAGAATTGGAAAGAGAAAAAGGCATCTCTAAAGAAGTTGTAATTTCTTCATTATGTGATGCTATGGTTGCAGCTTACAAAAAACATTTAAGAATAAAAGAAATTGAAAATGTTGAAGCGTTTTTAGACGAACAATCAGGCGAAATTGGTATCTTCAAAGGTAAAACTGTTGTTGAATCTGTAGAAGATGAAGATAATGAAATTTCACTTGCAGAAGCAAAAGAAATTGATGAAGATGTTGAATTGGGTGATGAAGTTAAATTAGAAGTTACTCCTGAACAATTCGGACGTATTGCTGCTCAAGCTGCAAACCAGGTTCTTACTCAAAGAATCAGAGAAGCTGAAAGAAACCTTGTTTTAAATGAATTCTTGATAAAAAAGGAACATTGATTACAGGTATTATCCAAAAGTTGATGACAGAAGAAATGTTATCGTTAATATTGGTAAAACTGATGCAATTATGCCAAGAAAAGAACAAATTCCTGGTGAATACTACAAACCTGGTAACAGAATCAGAGTTTTTGTTCTTAATGTAAAAGAAACAACAAGATTACCGCAAGTTATTGTTTCTCACGGGCATGCTGAAATCGTTAGAGAATTATTTGAACTTGAAGTTCCTGAAATTGAAGACGGAATTGTAGAAATTAAATCAATTTCTCGTGAAGCCGGCTACAGAACAAAAATTGCTGTATGGTCAAATGATCCTGAAGTTGATTCAGTTGGAGCTTGTATCGGACCTCGCGGAAGCAGAATTCAAACTATTGTTTCAGAACTTAAAAATGAAAAAATTGATATCGTAAGATATTCTGAAGATCCTGTTGAATATATTGTAAACGCGTTATCTCCAGCAAGAGTTGTATCTGTTGATATTATGGCAGATGATGAATATGCTCATGAAGCATTGGTTGTTGTTCCTGATGATCAATTAAGTCTTGCAATCGGTCGTGAAGGTCAAAATGTAAGACTTGCTCATAAATTGACTAACTGGAAAATCGATATTAAATCAGTTTCTCAAATGGAGCAAGTTGAAACTCAGAATGTAAATAATTATGAGTATGAAGAAGAAATTGAAGAAAATTCAGTAGAAGATGTTGTTGATTCTGAAGAATTACAAGCAGAAATCGAAGAAGAAATGAATCAACAAGAGCTGGATGAAGAAGATATGCAAGATAATGGTGTATCAGAAGAATCAGAAGAAACTGAAGAATAGTTTTAATATTTATAAAGTAAAAACGGTCAAATGTACATTACATTTGACCGTTTCTTTTGAAATTATTTTTTAAGAACAGGAAGTTTATAACCGGCTTGGACAACTTTTTGCATACAGTACGTTCCGCAATATAAGCTTCCTTTACATTTATAACTGCAATTTGAATCAACTTGAGCTTTTGTCATACTATAACCGCCGGGAAGAATTTTATCTTCTCTAAAAACAATAGCAAAAATATCTTCTCCAAAAACATTAGGTTTACGACTGCCATTAACATCTATAAGAAAACCTATCATAGTATTACCATCACCTTTTACACCAAAACGGGTATCGCGAAAATCATCCATACAAACAGATGTTCCGTTGAATAATATAAATGATACATCTCCGTTTCCGCAACGTTCACTTGAAACATACACTTGTCCTGCAGAATTTTTTGCGTTTTGGCTCCAGCAACCTTTTGTTCCATAACATACTTTTGTAACTTTTACATGTGGAAGCATATATTCTGAAAACCATTGTTTTAATTGCTGCATGTTATCAATGTTTGGTAAATTACTTATAGCTCCTTCTTCATTTGCACGAAGCATCATCTGCTGCATTATTGAATAATTTTCTTTTAAAAGGGCAGCTTCTCTCAGGTATTTTAGTTTTGTCATTAAGTTTGGAATAGTCATTGCTGCAACAATTCCAATTATGCCAAGAGTGATGAGTACTTCAGCTAATGTAAATGCAAATTTTTTCATATAATACCTAAAATAATGTAACAACATTCATATTATATGTATTTATTTGCATAATGTCAATATTAATCTGAAAAATTATTCATTAAAATAGCGCTCAAGCTTTATTAGAATAATATATATTGGAGGATTTAATGGACGAAAAAAAGCATTTAGGGTTAAAAATAAGAGCGCTTAGAAAATCTAAAAAAATAACCCAGGAAAAATTATCTGAAATAGTTGATATTTCTCCGCGACAAATGGTTAAAATTGAGATGGGGCAAGTGTATCCGTCACTAGAAGTTTTAAGAAAAATTGCTGAAGCTTTAGACGTTTCTGTTAAAAATCTTTTTGAAAATGATTATTATGATGATGTAGAATTTTTAAAAGAAAAATTGCATTCTAAAATAAATAATTTAAACGAAAAAAATATTCGTTTTTTATATATTGTTGCATCAAATTTAGAGGGGATTTAAATTATACTAATCCTTCTTTTAGTGCTTTAACAGCTGCTTGGGTTCTATCATCAACAACAAGTTTTTGTATAATATTGCAAACATGTGCTTTTGCTGTGTGTGATGATATTGTTAGAGCTTCTGCGATTTCATTATTGGATTTACCGTCAACAACGAGTTTTAAAACTTCATATTCACGTTGTGTAAGATTAGAATGCTGCTCTCTGAACATTGCACGTGACATTTGACGCTGAGGTACGATTCCGCAGTTTTTGTCCCGTAAAATTGGTACTGCTAAAGGATCAATCCACATAGCTCCTTCTTTTATTGTTTGTATAATCATTTTCAAAATATCAGTATTTATATCTTTCATAACATAGGCGCAGGCACCTGATTGCAGGGCTTCTAAAACCTCATTTTCACTAATATGTGAGGTTAGCATTATGACTTTTGCATTGGTATTTAATTCAAGAATTTTTTTAGTTGCTTCGATTCCTGATATATCCGGTAATCCAATGTCCATAAGTGTTACATCAGGGTGTGATGACTTAAATTTTTCTATTGCATCTTTACCTGATTGGGCTTCGGATGTTACTTCAAGTCCGTCTTGTTCTTCAAAAAGTGATTTTAGTCCTACTCGCATAAGTTTATGATCTTCTACCAAGAGTATTTTTATTGCGGAATTTATCATATTTTTACTCCTTACGGGTTAATTTTCCCTAATTATAGGAGTTATATATTTTTAATATAACTGATTTTTGGTTATTGTTGTGGGGTATTATTATATTTGGTTATTTTTTGTTTGAGATTTGATTATGTATTTTATTAATTATTTTAATTCAAGTGTACACCCAATTATTTTGGCAATAATTTTCATTTCTCTATAGGTAATTGTTTCATTTCTAAGCTTATTAGATAAATTTGCAAGTGTGTATGGTTTTTGAAGTTCTTGCTCAAGCTGGCTTGCTACAAACTTTAAGGTCAAACCTTTTGTATATAGAATTTCTTTTAATTCAGTAATGATTCTCATACTTAATATAATTACATGTATTCCTCTAAAAATAATTAACTGATTTAATTAATGTTGCATTAATAAACGCATTAATGTAATATAAATTAATAAGTTTAGTAAAATTGTTCGGAGGATGAATTATGAAAAAAGGTTTTACATTAGCTGAAGTATTAATAACTCTTGGTATAATTGGAGTTGTTGCAGCAATGACTATTCCTGTTTTGCTTGCTAACACAACAAGTCAAAAATATAGAAGTAAATTTAAAAAAACTATTTCATCATTATCGCAGGCTGCTAGATTATCAGATTCTTTATATGGTTTTGATTATTCCGGGATAAATAAACAGTGCAGTGTAAATGGAGGAACAGAACATCCTGAAAATATCATGTCTATTTGTTCTATAATTAATGGGACATTTAAGGGTGCGACCTATTTTCATAGTGCCTCTGATCTAAAATTACGCAAAAATGGTAAAGAAGAAAATTATTCTATCACATCTGATTTTGCAACTAATAAGGTAACTTCACTTAGTAATCTTTCGAGTGTTCATGCTTATGTCTTAAATGATGGTACAATTGTTGCATTTTCATCTATAATGGGGCAATATGGATGTTCCTTGAAGACAGGTGAGGTCTTAAAAGATGGTTATAGTGGTTCTGATATGGCATCTTGTGCAGGTTTTATTGATGTAAATGGAGTTGATTTGCCTAATAAAGAAGTTACTTGTTCCTATGGCTCAAATTCTTTGAGTAAGAATAGTTGTGTTGTAAAAAATAATGCAAAGCATATGACTGATATTTATCCTATTAGATTCCATGATGGAATAGTTGAACCTGCGACTGCTGCAGCACGTTATGTTTTAAAAACAACAAAATAGTATATTCATATTTTTAATATAAAACTAGCTAAAAAAAACTTTTTGTTATAAAATGTTTTGAAACATAAGCACGCCTAAGAACAAGGCAGGCAAAGGGGATAATATATGAAGTACTCCAAATTTTCAACAGTAATAGTCGGAAGCGGGATTGCAGGATTATATGCAGCATTAAAGATAGAGCAACAATTAAATTTGCCTGACGGGGTTTTATTGATAACAAAATCTAAGCTTGGCGAAAGTAATTCATATTATGCACAAGGTGGCATGGTAGCTGTATTAAAGGAAAATGAAAAGGATTCTGTAGAATCTCATGTTACAGATACTATTAAAGCTGGTGCTGGTTTAAGTGAATTAAATACTATTAAATTTATCAGTGAGAATTCTGATAAAGTTGTAAAAGATTTGTTGAAATTCGGAGTTGAATTTGACAGAGATGAAAACGGTAATTTTACATTAACAAGAGAAGCAGCGCATAGTGTTCGAAGAATTCTTCATTCTGGGGGGGATGCTACGGGCAGAGAAATGGAAGTTGCGCTTTGTCAAGCTGTAAAATCAAATAAAAATATTAATGTTTATGAAAATGCTGCTGTTGTAGATTTACTTGTAAATGAAAACAATTGTGGCGGTGTGATTATACTTAATGAAAATGATGAATATGAAACAGTATACTCTCATACAGTAATTTTAGCAACAGGCGGGCTTGGGCAGTTATATCAATATACAACAAATCCAAAAGGCGCAACTGGTGACGGGTTTGCTTTGGCATATCGTTCTGGTGCAGTATTACAAGATATGGAATTTGTTCAATTTCATCCGACAGCGTTAGCTTTTGACGGGGCAGAAAATAGATTTTTAATTAGTGAAGCTGTTCGTGGAGAAGGTGCAAACTTTGCGATGAATTTGGGATGGAATTTATGATAAAATATCACGAAAAACGTGAACTTGCACCGCGTGATGTTGTAGCACGTTCAATTTATTGTGAAATGAATAATAATGGTGATCCTTGTGTTTACCTTAATGCAACAGGTATTGGAGAGGATAAACTTTTAAAAAGATTTCCTACAATTGCGAAAAAATGTTCTGAATATGGAATCGATATTACATCAGATTTAATTCCTGTAGCACCTGCAGCGCATTATTTTATGGGTGGTGTAAAAACAAACTTACGCGGTGAAACTTCAATAAAAGGACTTTATGCTATTGGCGAGGTTTCTTCAACAGGATTACATGGGGGTAATCGTTTGGCAAGTAATTCGTTGTTAGAATGTGTTGTTTGTGCGTATGAAGTTGCTGAATTTCTTTCTAGAAATGGCTTAGGTAGTAATTTTGATACAGATTTATTTGCAGAATTGGTTTCTAAGTACGAAGATGATGTTGATTTTAAAACATTGGATATTGTTGAGATGAAATTAAAATTACAGTCTGCAATGTGGTCCGGTGTTGGGATTTTTAGGTCTGAGCAAACTCTTTTACAGGCTAAAGATACAATTGAAAAGCTTGGAAAAGAATTTGATAGAAAATATAAGTGTTTAAATAAAGATGAATATGAATTACGTAATATGCTTATTACGGCTAATCTTATTATAAAATCAGCACTTCACAGGAAAGAATCCCGCGGAGCTCATTACCGTATTGATTATTTAAATACAAATGAAATATGTGAACATAGTTTAATATCAAAAGATAAAGGAGAAGTTAGTTTTGTTAAGTAGTTTTTTTGTGGAAGACCATGTTAAACAAGCATTAATGGAAGATATAGGTTTTGGTGATGTTACAACCGAAAGTATTGTTGGTGAAAATGAGATTTTTACAGCATCTTTAGTTTCAAGATGTGAAGGGGTAATTTGCGGGCTTGAAGTTTTTAAAACTGTTTTTAAAGTTTTATCAGATAAAGTTGAAGTGAAATTATGTACAACGGATGGTGATAAAATTCATAAAGGTGATTTGCTTGCAACATTAAAAGGTCCCGGCAAATACCTATTGTTAGGCGAAAGAGTTGCACTAAATTATATTCAAAGAATGAGTGGTATTGCAACTGAAACAAATAAATATCAACAAGCAATCGGCAATTTGCCTTGCAAAATTGTTGATACTAGAAAAACCACTCCTGGTTTTAGAGCATTTGAAAAATATTCAGTTAAAGTTGGCGGTGGTGCATTACATAGATTTAATCTTTCAGATTGTGCGATGATTAAAGATAATCATATTCAGGTTGCAGGTTCTGTTACAAATGCTGTGAGAATGGTTAAAGCTAACCTTTCTCATGCTCATAAAATTGAACTTGAATGTGATACAATTGAGCAAATTAAAGAAGCATTACCGTTGGGGGTTGATATTATTATGCTTGATAATATGACTTTGGAACAGATGAAAGAAGCTGTTGAGCTAATTAATCATAAAGCAATTGTAGAAGCAAGTGGAAATGTCCATCTTGATACTGTTAGAGCTATTGCAGAATGCGGAGTGGATGTAATATCTTCAAGTGCGATTGTTGCCAAGGCGCCAACTCTTGATATTGCTCTTGACATGTAATTTAATAAAAATTCATAATTAAGCAATTTTAGTGTGACAAGTACGTTTATTCTCATGTAAATAAAAGAGGAATTTTGAAAATGGGAATAGTATTTGTCACACTTCAAGTTTTAGCGTTCGGTATATTAACAAAAGACTTGTTATTTCAGTACTAAAGATGGTCTTGTTACAGAAAGTACCATTTCATTTGGAATATAAAAATCTTTTATGCCATAATTTGCATTAACAAATAAAAATTCTAAAGTTTCACCGTATTTGATATCTAGAAGCTCAAACGGTATTTTTAAATCTAAAACTTCATTGTAAGCGGTTTCAATAGATTTTTCTTGTTCCAAAACCCACATGTCCCCAGGTATAGCTTTAATTATGCGTAAAAGTTGTAGTTTATCATTTCTTATTGCAATTTGTATTTCGTTATGGAATTTTTCCATTGAAACAGGTGATATATTTTGAGTTTTATTGATAAGTCGAACTGGAGCAAGAACTTGTCTGTTGCTTGCTTTTCGCAGATAAATATACATTTGATATGTGCGTTTTGTTAAATCAGAATTTTCTCTTATATATTTGTTTAAATGGAATTTTAAATAGAAATTGTTTTCATCATTTCCAAATCTGATTTTATCAAATAGTTTCGATTCTCTAAGTACAGGACCGTCAGGAATTTCAATAAATCCTGCATTGTTCCATATATCGTTTTCATTTGTAACATTTTTACCGTCTAAAACAGGTGAGATTAAAGATTTTGGGTATTTTGATGGCTTTGATGTCGTAATATTTGAAAGCGGGTCATCAAGATAGCTAGGTGTATCTAAGTCTAGATATCTGTAAATGTTTTTCAAATGTGTTCTAAATAGAAAATCAAATATATTATCTCTGCCGGAATCATTTGGCTCACCGTACCACCAATACCAATCACTACCTTCGCAGATAAATAACTCACGTCTTGCAAGTTCAATATTTGGGTTTAGCGGTTCACGTTTAACGAAGTTTGAAAAGTCTTGTCTTACACGTTTCAAATATGTCCAAGCGATATCTTTAACCGGTTCATCTACCCATAGCTTAAAATTTCTATTAATCCAGGAACCTGATGCAATCTTATTAAGCGGTTTATCTTCTTTGGTGTTGTCCAAATAATCGCTAATTAAAACTGTTTCTAATGTATCATCTTGTGTTATTAATGTATATAAGGTTTTCAAAAATGATGCACCATCTTCAAGGTAATTTTCCCAGCAGTTTTCTCCATCAAGGGCGATAGTTAATAAGTGTTCACTATCAGGAGATGATAAAATTTTACTTTGAAGAATTTTTATCCGGTCATATAAGTCATTTGCTGTTGCAATTGGATTGTGGTTTTGGTATTCAAAGCTTATCAAATTGGGAATGGTTGAATCTCTAAATATCATTTTTAAATCTGAATTTTTTGTATGATATTTATAAGTTTTCAAGAGATGGTATGGTTCTTTTAGGTATCCTTTAAAGTCGTGTTCGAATTCAAAATTTATAGAATTTGCCAGGATACCTTCATCAGAAATTGACCAATCTACACCTATTGAACTGAATAATTCCAGAGTTTTTCTGTTGACACAGTGTTCAGATGGCCAAATACCTCTTGGGCGTTTACCAAAGACTTCTTCAATTCGATCAAGTGCCATTTCTGTTTGAATTTTTGCATCAAGTTCAGTCTTTAAGTGTGAAATTTCATCATCCGGAATTTGATTTTTTTTAATATTTTTATAGTCTAAAAGGATTGGTAAAATTGGGTGATAGTATGGGCTTGTTGTTATTTCTATTTTATTTTTTTCTACAAGTTTTTTTATTGTCGGAATTATTTTTCTTATTATTTCACGTTGAATTTCAATAATATTTATCCTGTCTTCAAGAGTATAATTTTTACCTTTTTTAATAAGTTTTTTTAACTCTGAATTTGAGGTTTTAAAAGAAGGATCAATCCAAGCAAGATTAAATAATGCCATTAAATCGGCATATTCTTGGTTTGAAAGTATTGATACATCATTTGTACCTTCGGCTTGAACAATTTGATAAAGTCTGTGGTATTCCGGATTTGAAAGAATCATTGTTTGATAATTTGCATCAAAAAAGTTATTCAAAATAAAGATTTTATCTTCTTTTGTTAATTCATTTTCAGGAGTTATTGTCATTCTTGAATGAATGTCGTGAGCTTCTTTTTCTCCGTAATCAATGATTGAATCTACAAGAATTGGAACAAAGTTGAAATTTAGTTTTAGTTTTTCAAATTTTTTGGTCCAAAGTGCCATATCAAGGTAATCTTTGACCGCGTGTAGTCTAACCCAAGGCATTAAATAATCACCGCCTGCAGTTAGTTGGTAAACCGGCTGATGCATATGCCAATAAAATGCAATGGACAATTTTTTTGCCTGACTCATCATATTATACTTAACCCCTTTTGTATATATCATTGTAGCATTTAAATAAAAATTAACAAGTGGTTTATATACTCTGGATATGTGATTTTTAATCAAGTGTAACAGTTGGTAACAACATTTTTATTAGGTAACCTAATCAAGTTTGTTTTTGCTATACTATTAGTAATTATTGGTTGGGATTTACACAGAGGAACTTAACCTTTTGAAACAGCTGAAAGGATAGAACACAAATGAAGAAATTTATGACTTTTTTAATGTTACTGTTATGTAGTATGCAGCGTGCGTGTGCTATGAATGTCGATGCTTTTATGGATAAGCATATTGCGCCTGTTTCTGATGCAGTAGCAAATTTAATATTTTTCCCGATATCGGTTTTTGGTTCGAAAGTTCCTTTAATCATATTCTGGATTCTTTTTGCCGGAATATTTTTTACGCTTTACTATAAAGGTATCGCAATTTGGGGGTTCAAGCACGCTATTGATGTTGTCGCAAAGCCTGCTGAAAAATCTGATGATGGTAGCTGTGGTGAAGTTTCTTCATTCCAAGCTTTAGCTACTGCGTTATCAGGTACTATAGGTATTGGAAGTATTGCAGGGGTTGCAATTTCTATATCTATTGGTGGACCTGGTGCGGCTTTTTGGATTTTTGTAGGTGCAATTTTAGGTATGTCAATCAAGTTTGTTGAAGCTACTTTGGCTGTTAAATATAGAAGATTTAACTCTGACGGGTCTGTGTCAGGCGGACCAATGCACTATATTGCTCATGGTTTAACAAGAAAAAATATGCGTTGGTTAGGTCAGCCTCTTTCTGTAATTTTTGCGATTCTTTGTATTGGTGGTGGTATTACAGGTGGTAACATGATTCAAATCAATCAGACTGCTCACCAATTAATTTTTATAACAGGTGGTGAATCAAGTATTTTCCACGGATATGCTTGGGTAATCGGATTGGTTGTTGCTATTCTTATCGGGCTTGTTGTTGTCGGAGGTATTAAAAGTATAGCTAAGGTCACAACTGTTTTAACTCCTACAATGTGCTTGTTATATATTATTTCAGGTCTTATTGTAATATTTGCTAACATTAAAGGAATACCGAACGCTATTGCTACAATTGTTTCCGAAGCTTTTAATCCTACAGCTGTTGCAGGAGGTATTTTTGGAACAATTATTATTGGTTTAAGACGTTCTGTTCAATCAAACGAAGCTGGTACCGGTGCTGCAGCTATTGTATATGCTACATCCCAAACGAAAGAACCTGTTTCACAAGGGTTTGTTGCATTGCTAGAAACATTTTTAACAGGTGTTCTTTGCTTATTTACTTCTTTTGCAATTGTAATTACCGGGGCTTATAAAGCTACTGAAGGAATCTCAGGTATTGAACTTGCTTCTAATGCGTTCCAATCAGTTATTTCATTCTTCCCGATAATTTTATCAATAATTGCAGTCTTTTTGCAATTTCAACATTGATTTCTTGGGCATATTATGGTCAAAAAGCTTGGACATTCCTTCTTGGTGAAGGTAAAAAACGTGTTTTAACATTCAACTTAATTTACTGTTTATTTATTATTATTGGTTCAGCGATGAATGTTAAATCAATTATTGATATTACTGATGCGATGATGATTGCAATGTGTGTTCCAAACATTATTGTTCTATATATTCTTTGTCCTGAAATTAAAAAAGATTTGAAATCTTATTGTGCGAGATATCAGGTTGCTAAACTTATTAATCGTGATTGGATTAATGAAGTGCAAGCTGAATCTACTGTAACAGTGGAGGAAAAATAATGTCATCAAAACAAATTATTGTTACAGTTTCAGGTGTTGATAATGTTGGTATTGTTGCCAAAGTTACCGCAAAGCTTGCTGAATTAACTGTTAATATTGAAGATATTAAACAAACTCTAATGCAAGGACATTTTGTAATGTTTATGTTATGCAATATTTCAAAATCCAATTATTCATTCAAAGAAATAAAAGAAGCGCTGAGTAAATGCGGCGAAGAAATGGGAATGGAAATCTGGGTTCAAAATAAAGAAATTGTTGATAATATGCATAAGATTTAAGTGATATAGTTTTTACAATCGGCGCTGAGGTAAACCTCAGCGCCGATTGTTTAATATTTAGTTAGAAATGGTGCTTATATAGCAGTGTTCAAACTGTTATATCTTATTAGACGAACTTGAAAAAGTTTTATATTATAATGATATAACTTTGTTATTAGTAAATGATTTATTATGGGCATTAAAGTAATTTGTTGATTATAAAACTAAAAAACAGCATTTCTGCTGTTTTTTTAATGGTGGGCAGTACTGGACTCGAACCAGCGACCCCCACAATGTCAATGTGATGCGCTACCAACTGCGCTAACCGCCCAAATAATATTCAATTATCAAGTTGAAAACTATTGTTTTCAACAGATGCGCTACCCCTCTCCTCAAAACGATATTTAATCGTTTCTCGTCAGCAGAATGCTAACCGCCCATAATAAACTGTCGTATTTAACAAACCCCTCTTACAAACACTTAACATTTGCCCTCAATTAATTCGTGTTTGTCAGAGTATAAGCATCCATAAGATAATTATAACAGATAAATTTATGCTGTAAAGTTTATATTTTGCATTTTAAAATATATTATGATATAATAATACATATTAATAATAATTCATTTTTGAATTGTTAATTCCATAATTAGCTCTTGAGAATTATCAAGAGCTTTTCTTGTTGTTAATAAAAATCGGACCTTGAGAGATCTCAAGGTCCGATTAATAATTTTATTACTTGTTAAACAAGTTCTTTTACTTCAGCTGCAAATGTTTTTGGATCTAATTTGATACCAGGGCCCATTGTAGTTGATAAGTAAACTGATTTAACAAATGTACCTTTTGCTGAAGCAGGTTTTGCTTTTAAAACTGCATCAGCTAAAGTTGCATAGTTTTTAATCAAATCTTCTTCTGAGAATTGAATTTTACCGATAGGGCAGTGAATCATACCTTGTTTGTCTGCTCTATATTCAACTTTACCAGCTTTAGCATCTTTAACTGCTTTAGCAATATCCATTGTTACAGTACCTGTTTTAGGGTTTGGCATTAAGCCTTTAGGACCTAAAACTCTACCTAATTTACCTAACATACCCATACAGTCAGGTGTAGCAATTAATGTATCAAATTCAAACCAACCGCCTGAAATTTTATCGATAATTTCTTCTGCACCTGCAAAATCTGCGCCAGCTTCTGTTGCTTCAGTTGCTTTAGCACCTTTAGCGATAACACAAACTCTTACTTCTTTACCAAGACCTGCAGGTAATACAACTGTTGATCTGATTTGTTGATCTGCTTGACGAACGTCAATACCTAAACGCATGTGGCATTCAACTGTTTCGTTAAATTTAGAAACTTCTTTTGAAATTTCTTGTAATTTTTTAATAGCATCAACTGCTGTAGATGGTTGTACAAATCCTTCCAGCATTTCTTGCATTTTTCTTTGTTTTTTAGTTATTTTTGACATTTTTAATTTCCTTTCGTGGTAATAGCGGACTTTCGTCCTTCCATCTAATTAATCTTCTTTAACTGTTACACCCATTGCTCTGCAAGAACCTGCAATCATTTTTACTGCAGCTTCCATTGTTGTTGCATTCAAATCTTCCATTTTAATTTTAGCGATTTCTTCTAATTGTGCTCGTGTGATTTCAGCAACTTTATCTTTGTTAGGTACTGCTGAACCTTTTGAGATATTTAATGCTTTTTTAATCAATACTGGAGCTGGAGGTGATTTGATGATGAATGTGAAGCTTCTGTCTTCATAAACATCAATAACAACCGGAATAATATATCCTGCTTTATCTTGAGTTCTAGCATTGAATTGCTTACAGAAATCCATGATGTTAACACCGTGTTGACCTAATGCAGGACCAACTGGTGGTGATGGATTTGCTTTACCAGCTTCGATTTGAAGCTTAATTTTTCCTACTACTTTTTTTGCCATTTTTTTCTCCTTTTGTGGTTCAATCGGGGGCGTCCCTTCCACATTATTTGTACTTACGTTTGTATGTTCTTATATAGTCAAGCCCTGAATTATATTCAGGGATTGATTATTATAATTTATTGATTTGTTTGTATTCAAGTTCAACAGGAGTTTCGCGGCCGAAGATTGAAACATTTGCTCTAAGTTTTGATTTATCAGGGTAAACTTCGATAATATCTGCATCAAAGTCTGCAAACGGACCTGATATAATTCTAACTTTGTCACCGGCTTTAACATCAAGTTCAATTTTTTCAACTTGTGATGTTGATCTGTGAAGAATCTTTTTGATTTCACTTTCTCTAGCAGGAATAGGTTTTTTAGCTGAACCAACGAATTTTGTAACACCTGAAGTGTGTCTTACAACATACCAGCTGTCTTCATCCATAATCATTTCAACAAGAACATAGCCAGGGAAGATTTTTTCTTCTTTTTCCTGTTTTTTACCTGCTTTCATTTGTGTAACTGTTTTTTGAGGAACTTCAATTCTGAAGATTTTATCACCCATATTCATATATTCAATACGTTTTTCAAGGTTTACTTTAACCTTGTTTTCATAACCTGAATATGTATGAACAATGTACCATCTTTTTTGACTTTTCTTAGCTTCTTTTGCTTCGTGAGCTTCAGCTTCAAGTGCTTGTGCTTCAGCTTGTTCTGCTAAGATATCTTCATTCAATTGTTCTTCCATTGTTTTTTCTTCTTTAGTCATAAGCCACCTTTATAATTTTGCTTAATTTTACTTATTAAAAATACTAAGCAATCCTTTGAACGAAAGATCCATCAAATAAATTGCAACAGTGAATACAAAAACAATAACAATTACAGATATGGTTTCAAATACGACCTGTCTTTTTTCTGGCCAGCTTACTTTGCCCCATTCTGTTTTTACACCTTTAAAGTATGTTTTAATTGCTTCAACTGTTCCGTTCATTATAATGTTATCCTTGATTTTAAAGTTAAAATCGCGCCCTGAAGGACTCGAACCCTCGACATCCGGTTTTGGAGACCGACGTTCTACCAACTGAACTAAGGACGCGTATCGGGGTTTCCCCCGTTTTATCTTATATACGTAGCTTGTTCCACCCTACACAAAATCTACTGTCTTGAATTTGGCTATGCTTGGTTTAGAGTTTACTATGCTTTGCTCTTGTTTATTTTAACCTTCGCACCTTACGGGTTACGCCCTACGCAAAATTGTTACTTAGTTTCTTTGTGAGCTGTGTGTTTTTGGCATTTTGGACAATATTTGTTTAATTCCATTCTTTCTTTAATATTTTTTTTGTTTTTAGTTGTTGTGTAGTTTCTTTCTTTGCATTCTTCACAAGCAAGAACTACCATTCTGTCGTTTTTTCCTTTGATACCCATTGTTTTATTTCCTTTTTATTATTAACTTCTTTCCTATTTAAAATAGAATGTGACTTCTCGCACATTCTATTTTCGGCTTTCAATCATATTTTATATCAAACAAAATAAATTGCAAACTAATTGTTAACAAATACTACATTTTTGACATTTTGATAAATTAAAAGCGACAAGTTTATCTTGTCGCTTTTAATTTTTATATTTTTATATTTTATTTACGATTGTTGTATCTGCCAACAGAATCAGAACGTAATTGCTCCATATAAATTTGCCCGTTTTTAACAACTTGTTGTAGTTGAGTTAAGTTTCCTTCAAGGCTTGTAAGAACTTGTTCTGCATATAATTCAGCGCCTTCTCTGATTTTCATAGCATCTTCTGTTGCTTGAAGTCTGATGTTTTCAGCATCTTGAAGGGAGATATGTTTAATTTTTTCACAATCTTCAACTACTTCATTTTTAATTCTGATACCTTCGCGTTCAATAGCTTTAATTTGATCAGATTCTGATAATTTTCTATCAGCTTCAGCTTGCGCATCTTGTAAGATTTTTGCAGCTTTTTGTTGAGCTTCGTTTTGTAATTCCTCTTTACGTTTTAAGAAAAGTCTTGCTTCTTGAACTTCTGTTGGTAATGCTGTATATATTCTGTCGATTAAATCTTCAATTTCTCTTTTGTTTACTACAGTGTACTTTAAAACAGAATAACCGTCATCGATGGCTATTTCCAATAACTTTAGTAAATCATACACTCCATTTTGCGGCATGTCTTATATCCCTTATCTCTTTCACATTTATAATTATATATTACATAAGCAAATTTTAATTGTCAAATAATATATCTTAATATAATTACATATGTTTACATGGTTTATTGTCTGCTCAGGATTTCTGCTTTTAGTATTTCATCAGGAAGTGCGCTGTCTATTCTGTTTAGAAGTTCTTCAATTTCTTTGATATTCAGTATTATAATTTCTCCAAGTCCTATTGGTAATCCTTGTTCATCCAGAGTTATTTCAAACTTTCTTAATGTGTCATAAAATGATTCTTTTTTTTTGTTTGGAACTTCATAATTGCGGGATTTAAGATATTCTCGGGCTCTTTTTACATCATCCGGAAGATTTGCATATAATTCATCAATAAGTTTTTCGACACCGCGTTTATTTACAGCTTTATATCCTTTGAAAATCGGGAGAGAATAACTATTTTTAATTGCTTCTTCAAGTTGATTGATTGTTTGGCGTGTTAAAAATTGCATTATTTTTCTCCTTGTTTTGTAAGGTAATTATAGACTGCAGTTGGGACAAATTTTGAAATATCTCCTCCATTATTTAGTATTTCTTTTATTGTGCTTGAGGAGATAAAGTTATATTTAGGTTTTGTGATTAGGAAAACTGTTTTTATATCTTCGCAGAGTGCGCTGTTAGTTTGAGAAAGCTGCATTTCATATTCAAAATCAGATACTGCTCGTAGTCCTCTGATAAGAACTTCTGCACTATGTTTTTTTGCATATTCTATTGTTAATCCTTCAAATGCATCAACTTCAACATTTTCAAGTCCTTGAATACTTTCTTCAATGAGTTTTACGCGTTCATCAACTGTTAAAAACCCTCTTTTTTCGCCATTATGTGCAACGGCAATAATGACTTTGTCGAAAATCCCTGCTGCATTTTTTAAAATATCTAAATGTCCTTTAGTGATAGGGTCAAAGCTTCCCGGATAAATTGCAGTTTTCATAAAAATCCTCTTTTTTAGGTTGATTATAGTCTATTATTGTTTTTTTTTCAAGTTGCGGAGTGTCCTTTGCTTATTGATAGATAAATATGTTACAGATTGTAAATTAATTTGTTGAAGCACGCAATTATGTATATAAAAAATACTTTAAAAGTATATAAGAACGATATATAAATCATATTTATATATACTACCTTCTACTTTCTACCTACTAATCTTTTACACGAGGAATTGTAACAGATTCCAAGGAAGCTTCTGCAAAGAACC
>JAAGKN010000087.1_pt1 | contig 106012 bp, 75 predicted proteins | sample 6206371 | NCBI WGS metagenome assembly JAAGKN01 (sample SAMN11533720, study PRJNA540317) | gut metagenome | isolation source: fecal pellets from male and female animal of same cohort | host: Peromyscus leucopus | place: USA:CA | collected 2017
ACTTTCACACGGGGAAAGGAGGGGGGAAGGGGATTATGGAAAAAAAGACGAGAAGATGGCGAGGGGATGACGAGAGGATGGGGAGAAGATAAGGAGAATATATAGGGGGGAAGAAAAAAACGAAGAAAAGGCGATACGAACAGGGATACCAGAGGATACATAAAGAAAAAAACGATAAAAGACGGCAGAAAACAAGATGGACCAGGGGGGCAAAGAATGATACGCCAATAATAATAAGGGGCATGATATACCATATTTATATAGAAAGACGACACACACATTATATATATAAGGAGAAAAGGCAAGAAACAAAGGAGCCCGCTGGCATGAAAAACAAGGCCTCTTCATATACTAAACTTTTTCGACAAACGATAGACACTACTACACTTACATTTTTGCGCATACTTATCTACGTCCTGTCATACAGACTTCTGTTCGGGAAAATTTTAGATAAATTTGGCTTTCCGCTCACTTATGCGTATATTTGCCCAATATTGGCGCCCATACGGATGCTGCTGATTAAATAATCATGAAAAACTAAAATCAATATACCTATACACTACATGAAAAGAATTTATCACTACAGCCGAGCCGGCATGGCACTTCTGGCCTTATTCCTGTGCTGTCTGCCGCTGATGGCGCAAACCGACAACGGTCTGCAGGCAGGCAAAAGCTACCGCCTGATCAACACAGTTACCGGCCGAGCCCTCACCAACGGTGACAGCGGCGAAAACAATGCGGCTATCACACTGGCCGAAACCGACCCTGCCTCGCCAGGACAAGAATGGATTTTCATCCCTGCCGACGAAGATGGGGAAACATTCGTCGTATGTAACCCCAACTACAACAAGGCCATCGACATGGCCTCCCAAGCCGCATCGCCATGGTTTGTGCTGCAATGGGACATCAACGTGAACAACGCAAACCAAAAGTTCAAGGTAAAGGCCAGTGCCGAAAACACCTACCAGCTTTTCTATGCCGCCGACGGTTCACGCGTACTAACCGCTCAGGAAGACGAACGCCTGAAGATGGAGACCGACCTCACCGCCGCCACCTCCTACTTCCGCCTGGAGGAAACCGGAAAAGAAACAACCACCCCCTGCGCAGGTCTGTCGTATGTTCTCACGAATATCGCTACCGGCAAAGTTCTCTCAAACCGTAAGAGCTTCTCTGACAACAGTTTCATCTACGTAGACGATTTTGAAGAAAGCAACTATGGCCAGGTGTGGGAACTGAAAAGCGGCAACACCAGCGGCACGTTCATCCTCCTCAACAAGACCTACAACAAGGCGCTCGATGCCGGTTTGCAAAGTTCCTTCCGCCCATTGCAATGGAGCGCCAACACCTCGTCGGACAACCAGAAAGCCACCTTCATTCCCGTGGAAGGCGAGGATGGTGTTTACCACATACGCTACACACGAAACAATGTAGACTACTATATATCAGCCGCATCCGATGGCAACACGCGCATGGTGCAGACTGCCGACGACAACACACGTTTCAGCCTGCGCGCCGTGGCTCCGCCCCCCGAGATGCCCCGCAACGACTGGGAAAACGAGAAAATCTTTGAAGTCAACAAGGAGCCCGGCCACGCCACCTACATGCCCTACGCCTCGACCGAGGCCATGAAGAAGGATGCCCGCTATGAACGCCCCTGGCTCAATCCCGAGAGTTCGGAGGTTCTCACCCTCAACGGCATCTGGAAACTCAACTACGTCACCTCGCCCGACCAGCGGCCCGGCGAAGAAACCTTCTGGGCCGACGATGCCGACGTAACGGCGTGGGACACCATCAGCGTGCCCTCGTGCCTGGAGATGAAGGGATATGGCGAGCCGCACTACATCAACGTAAACTACGCCTTCACCAACAACCCGCCCCACATTCAGATGAAGAACGGACTCAACAACTCCGTAGGCTCCTACCGCCGCAACTTCACCCTGCCCGAGGGCTGGAATGACAAGCGCGTCTACCTCCACTTCAATGGCATATACAGCGCCGCCTACGTGTGGGTCAACGGCCAATATGTAGGCTACACGCAAGGCTCCGCCAACGACGCCGAGTTCGACGTGACGCAACACGTGCGCCAGGGCGACAACAACGTAAGCGTACAAGTGTTCCGCTGGTCCGACGGCTCCTACCTCGAAGGCCAGGACATGTTCCACATGAGCGGCATATACCGTGACGTGTACCTCTTCGCCACCCCGAAAACACACATCCGCGACCACTACATCACCAGCCAGCTCAACAGTTCCGGCAACTACCGCAACGGCTCCATGCAAGTGCAGCTCACCATGGACAACCGCGACGGCCTCGAAGCCCACAAGACGGTGAGCGTGGCCCTGCTCTCGCCCACCGGTCAAACCGTGGCCACGCAGGAAGTGGCGGCCGACTTCCTTGCCGGAGAAACCGAAAAGACCCTCCAGGTAACTTTCGACGCCCTCACCGGCCTGCAGCTCTGGTCGGCCGAGCAGCCTGTGCTCTACACCGTTACTTTCTCGCAGCACGACGGCGGTCGCGAGGAACAGGCCTTCTCCACCAAGTTCGGCTTCCGCCACATCGAGATAAAGAATGGTCTGGTCTACATCAACGGCAAAAAAATCTATTTCAAGGGCGTGAACACACAAGACACCCACCCCGTGCATGGCCGCAGCCTCGATGTAGCCACCATGCTGAAGGATGTCACGATGATGAAACAGGCCAATGTCAACACCATCCGCATGTCACACTACCCGCGTGAAGCCAAGATGTACGCCATCTACGACCACTACGGCCTCTACATCATGGACGAGGCCGACGTGGAATGCCACGCCAGCTGGAACGACAACGGCAGCCGCGGCTGCATTTCGTCCATAGCTTCCTGGAAACCGCAATACGTGGACCGCACCACCCGCATGGTGCTCCGCGGACGCAACAACCCCTCCATCATATTCTGGAGCTTAGGCAACGAAAGCGGATATGGCGCGAACCACGAGGCCAGCTATGCGGCAGCCCGCGCCCTTGACCCGCGTCCCATCCACTACGAAGGCGCTACCCGCGACGGCGGACAGGCCACCGACATCTGGAGCAAGATGTATCCCGGCCTGGACGATGTGCAGAACAACGGCAACAACAACCGCCGCAGCCAGCCCTACTTCATGTGCGAATACGCCCACGCCATGGGCAACGCTCTGGGCAACCTGCAGGAATACTGGGACATCGTGGAGAGCAGCCGCTATGGCATAGGCGGATGCATCTGGGACTGGGTGGACCAATCCATATACAGCGCCAGCGACATCAAGAAAGGCACTATCAAGCAAAACGGACAGCACAAGCTCATGACGGGCTACGACTTCCCCGGCCCGCACCAAGGCAACTTCTGCAGCAACGGCCTCATTACCGCCGACCGCGCATGGTCGGCCAAGCTCACTGAGGTGAAGAAGGTGTACCAATACATCAAGTTCGTCCGCTTCTCTTCCGCCACCAGGAGCCTGCAGTTCTCCAATGCCTACTGCTTCACCGACACCAAGGACCTCGTACTGAAATACACCGTCCTTGAAAACGGCCAACCCATCGAGACGGGACAGGTAGACCTCCCGGCAACCACCCCCGGACTGGCCGGTCAGCTAACCATTCCTTACACCACACAGCCCCGCGATGGTGTCGAAACACTGCTCAACCTCGAGGTCTGCCTGAAAGAGCCGACTCCCTATGCCGAGGCGGGCTATCCTGTGGCCACACAGCAATACACCCTTCGTGAGCGCAGCGCCAAGTTACCCGAAGTAGTCGCCGCGGCCGACGACCCGCTGAAAATAGAAGAAACGCTCACCAACACAACCGTCAGCAATAAGAAGATGACCATCGTGTTCAACAAGTCGGGAAACATCAATTCCTGGAAAGTGGCCGGCGAGAACCTCTCGCTCATCGCGCCCAGCGGTTCGCCCGATTACCAAAACTACCGCTGGATAGAAAACGAGGCTCCGCTCGGCAACGACCCGGCCTACAGTTCCGAGAACGGCATCTCGCAGCGCACCGCCACCTTCACGCCGGCGGCCGACGGCAGCACCGTCACTGTAGAGGTTCAGGCTACGGGCACCAACTGCTCCTACACTTTTGTCTACACCATCCACGCAGCCGGCAACATCGACCTCAAGGCTTCCTTCACGGCCCACAGAAGCGAGTTGCGCCGCATAGGCCTCGGCATGCGCTTCCCCGGCGAGTTCGACGCCGTGGAGTATTATGCCCGCGGTCCGTGGGAGAATTACATCGACCGCAAAACGGGCTCGATGCTCGGACGCTACACCACCACGGTGGGCGATATGTTCGAGCCCTATCTGCGTCCGCAGTCGATGGGCAACCGCGAGGACTTACGCGACCTGAAACTCTTTAACCCGCAAACGGGACAGGGACTCCGCGTCGAGACCGAAGGCCAGGTATCCTTCTCCTTGCTCAACTTCGACGACACGGATCTCAAGGCCAAGCGCCACGGCTGGGAACTCAGTCTGCCCGCCGTTTCTTCCAGAAGAGTGTATGCCCACTTCGACTACATGCAGAAGGGACTTGGCAACGGCAGCTGCGGACCGGGCACCATCGACAAATATCTCTGCCCCTCCTCGGGCACCTACTCCTTCGGCCTGCGCTTCACGCCGCTCACGCTCATCACTGACGGCGTAGCGTCCATGCCCGCCGAACTGGCCGCCATCACCGTGCGCCACGACCGCTCCGCCGCAACCCTGCTCTGCGAAGGCCGCCTTGAAGCAGGCACCACCGTCGCCATCTACAACATGGGCGGTGCACGCCTGGCCTCCAGACATCTCTCTGCCACCGCCAACCGTGTGCAGTTCTCCACGGCCGATCTGCCCCAGGGCTCGTACATCGTGAGCATCAGTGGGCCGCAAGGCAGCCGCACGCACAAGTTTGTGAAATAACGCCGCGACACACACCCTCTGATTCCGGAAAGAGACCGCCCTGCCAGGCGACTCTTTCCGGATTATCATATAACACATAAACTGAGAAAAACACACGCCAAGCCCACTTTTCCTCCCCACTATGATACATCCCCTGACATCACTGAGATTCATCTTCGCACTGATGGTATTCGCCACACACTGCACCCTGGCAGACGACGCATTCGGGGCCCACCTTGTGCAAGAAGGCTACGTAGGCGTGAGTTTCTTCTTCGTGCTGAGCGGCTTCATCATAGCCTGCAACTACGAGCAGCGCCTCCGGGAGCGGCGCGTCGGCAAACGCGCATTCTGGATAGCCCGGGCGGCGCGCATCTATCCCCTCCACTGGCTCACACTGCTCATCGCCGCGCTGTGGGGGCTCCACGCCACGACCCAGGGCGGCATCGTCTGGCTCCGCCACTTCCTGGCCTCCTTCACACTGACCAATGCCTACGTACCCCTGCCGGGCTATTATTTTTCCTTCAACTCCCCGTCGTGGAGCCTCTGCTGCGAGCAGCTGTTCTATTTCAGTTTTCCGTTTCTCGTACCGCTGCTGAGGAGCAACCGCCGCCTGCTCACGACACTGGCCGCGGCTGCTCTGCTGCTCCTGGCGGGCATGTACTTCACGCCCGGGGCCTACGCCCGCGACCTATGGTACGTAAATCCGCTGGCCCGCTTCCCCGACTTCCTGGTGGGCATGGCCCTCTTCCGCCTGCACCGGATGCTGCTACACCGGCCACCGGCACCGCGGCAGGCCACCTTGCTGGAAGTGGGCGCCGTGGCCCTGTTTCTGCTCTTCTACCTCTGCGCCGACGGAGTGCCGCAGGTGTACCGCTACTCGTGCTACTACTGGTTGCCGGTGGCGACAGTCATCTCGGTCTTTGCCCTGCAACGGGGAGGACTGTCGCGCGCGCTGTCCGGCCGCCTCATGGTATTGTGCGGAGAAATAAGCTACGGTTTCTATCTCCTGCACATGCTCGTGCTGGAGGCTTACGCACACTGGACAGCGGCAACCGGCCTACGCCTCTGCTGGCAGCTCTCCGTGCCGCTGCTCCTCGCCGCCACACTGCTGCTGAGCCTGCTCTCCTACCGCTTCATCGAGCAGCCGGCCAAGCGGATTATCACGGCGCGGCTGGCCCGGTAACGACACCTTCCTTGCCATCGGCAAAAACCGTAAAAAAAGCTGTAAGCCGGATTGGTGAAGAGCCGGCAATGGCTATTGTATTACCGGCCGATAAAAAGAAACGCCTTTACGCGCGCGCGTAAAAGGTTTTTATGTTTTATCATTCAGCAGGCCGTAAGCAATTGGCATTTAACCGGTTCGACTGAAAGATAGATATTTTTCCCATCATCCGGGCAAAGGGGCGGAAAAGTCCGTATTCGTGTGACGAAAAGCACTACTTGGAATTTCAACACGAGTAAGTGCATTTTAAATTCCAAGTAGTGCTTTTTTAAAAAACTGCCGGCACACGGGCTAAAGCAACCGGTCCAAGTCGGAAAAACCATACTTTCCGACCTAAGCAACCTGCTGGAAACTCAAAAACAGCTTCGCCGCAACTCCTGAAGCGCCGGCTGAAGTTTTCCACCCCTATCCTTCAGCCTAATCATACTATTTACCAGCAGTTTACGACCTACTGAATGATAAAAACGCAAAAACCGTTACGCGCGCGTATAGGAAACTGAAGGCAAGCCTCCACGACACACCTTCATTCAGGCGCCTGCGGCCGGGCTCACCATCCCTTACAGGCCGCGGCCTACGCTTCGGGCAGAAGCTGCTGAAGCAGGTCGCAGGCCGCCGCCACGCTGCGCACCTCGCGCACCACCATGCGGCGCTTACCCTTGTGCTCCCCCAGTTCGCAACGGCGGAAGTTGGCCGCAGCAAAACTGATGATGCGCCCGAAGGTGTCGCTACGGTAAAAAATGCTATCGGCGTTGCCCACAAAGTAGAGCGTGAGGCGCCCGCTTTTGAGCGTGAGGCGCTCCGTGCCCAGACGGCGCCCCATGCGGCGCAGCGGCGCAATGCCGAGGAGTTCCTCGCCCTCGGGCGGCAAGGGACCGAAACGGTCTTCCATGCGGCGGCGGAAGGCCTCGAGCTGCGTGGGGTCGGATATGCCGTCGAGCTCACGGTAGAGCAACATGCGCTCGCTGGCGCCCGGCACATAGTCCTCCGGGAAATAGGCGTGGAGGTCGCACTCCACCGCGCAGTCGTCCACAAAGAAATCGCCGGTGAGCGCCTGCGGCTGCTCCAGTTCGGCGGCATAGAGGTCGGCAAACTCCTCGTTTTTGAGTTCGGCCACGGCCTCGGCCAGTATCTTCTGATAGGTTTCGTAGCCCAGGTCGGCAATGAAACCGCTCTGCTCGGCCCCCAGCAGGTTGCCGGCACCGCGGATATCGAGGTCCTGCATGGCGATGTGTATGCCCGACCCCAGGTCCGAGAAATTCTCGATGGCCTGCAGGCGGCGCCGGGCGTCGTCCTTGAGCAGGCTCAGCGGCGGAGCCAGCAGGTAGCAGAAGGCTTTGCGGTTGCCGCGCCCCACGCGGCCGCGCATCTGGTGCAGGTCCGACAGGCCGAAATGGTGGGCGGCGTCAACGATGATGGTGTTGGCATTGGGAATGTCGATGCCGTTCTCCACAATGGTGGTCGATACGAGCACGTCGTAGTCGTGGTTGATAAAGTCGAGTATGACCTTCTCGAGTTCGGCCGGCGGCATTTGCCCATGGCCGGTGCACACGCGGGCGTCGGGCACATACTTGTTGATGAGCGACACGAGGTTGGGCAACGCCGCCACGCGGTTGGTCACGACAAACACCTGGCCGTTGCGGCTCATCTCGAAATTGACGGCTTCGGCTATGATTTCGTGACTGAAGGTGTACACCTCGGTCTGTATGGGGTGGCGGTTGGGCGGCGGCGTCTGTATGACGGAGAAGTCGCGGGCACCCATGAGCGAGAACTGCAAGGTGCGGGGAATGGGGGTGGCCGACATGGTAAGGGTGTCGATGTTGACCTTCAGCTGGCGCAACTTTTCCTTGACGGCGACACCGAACTTCTGCTCCTCGTCGATGATGAGCAGACCGATGTCGTGCCACTTCACCGACTTTCCTATCAGCTTGTGCGTGCCCACCAGTATGTTGACCTTGCCCTCGGCCAGGTCGGCCAGCACGGCCTTGGTCTGCGCCGCCGAGCGCGCACGGCTGAGGTAGTCCACACGCACGGGGAAGTCCTTGAGACGGGCGGCAAAGGTTTTGTAGTGCTGCAAGGCGAGCACCGTGGTGGGTACGAGCACGGCCACCTGCTTGTTGTCGCAGGCAGCCTTGAGGGCGGCGCGCACGGCGATCTCGGTTTTGCCGAAGCCCACGTCGCCACACACGAGGCGGTCCATGGGGCGCGGCGACTCCATGTCGGCCTTCACCTCCTGCGTCACGCGGAGCTGGTCGGGAGTGTCCTCGTAGGCAAAACCGGCCTCGAGCTCATGCTGCATGAAACTGTCGGGGCTGAAGGCAAACCCCTTCTCTTCGCGGCGGCGGGAGTAAAGGCGGATGAGGTCGCGGGCGATGTCCTTTATCTTCTTCTTGGTGCGCTCCTTCATCTTCTCCCAGGCGCCGGTGCCGAGGCGGCTCAGCCGGGGCGGCTCGCCCTCCTGCCCCTTATATTTTGACACCTTGTGCAGGGCGTGGATGGATACGAACACGACATCGTCGTTCTGATAAGTGAGCTTGATGACCTCCTGCATCACGCCGTCGGCACCGGCCACGCGCACCAAACCGGCGAAACGGCCCACACCGTGGTCAACGTGCACCACGAAGTCGCCGGGCTCGAACTGCATGAGTTCCTTGAGCGTAAGGGCCATTTTGGCATCGCGGGCATGGTCGGAGCGGAGATTGTATTTATGAAAGCGGTCGAAAATCTGGTGATCGGTAAAGAAGCAGAGGCGCAGGTCCTCGTCGGTGAAACCCTCGTGGAGCGTGCGCTGCACGGGGGTGAAGAGGGCAGCCGCTGCGCGGTCCACCTGCCCGGCGGCGTCGGGGCGCAATTCGTCGAGAATGTCGCGCAAGCGCTCGTTTTGCTTCTCGCTATCGGCCAGCACATATATCTTATGTTCCTCGGCACGGAGCGACGAGAAGGCGCTGCGCACAAGATTGAAGTTTTTGTGGAAAGAGGGTTGCAAACTTATCTTGAAACGGAGTGTGGCGGCAGGCACACCGGAGGGGCGGGCGCCGATTTCCACACGCTGCAGGGCGAGCAGTCCGCGGCGCAGCACGTCGGCGCGCACCAGCAACGACTCGCGCGCCAGGCGGGTGCGCTGCTCGGCCTCTTCCATCTCGGAGGTGGCAGCCTGCTCGATGGTGGCCTGGCGGGCAAAACCGTCGGCATAGATTTTCTCCACGGCCTCACAGACATAGGGCAGGTCGCGCACCACAAGGCAAGTGTCGGCGGGCAGGCATTCGGTGAAACAGACCAGTCCTGAAGAACCTGCCCCCATTTCGGGCACGATGCTGGCCTGGCCGCAGCGCTCACGCGAGAGCTGTGTCTGCACCTCGAAGGTGCGGATACTGTCCACTTCGTCGCCAAAGAAGTCGATGCGGTAGGGATATTCCGACGAAAAGGAGTAGACGTCGAGAATGCTGCCGCGCACGGCAAACTCGCCGGGTTCGTACACATAGTCGCGACGGCGGAAACCAAGCTGGAGCAGGCGGGCTGAAAGTTCTGACAGGTCATGGCAGCCACCCTCGCTGAGCGTAATGGTGCCGGCCTGCATGTCGGCCGACGAGGCAACGAGTTCCGACAGCGCGGCCGGAGCAGTGACCACGAAGAGGTGGTGCTCCTGGTCAGCGCCAGCGTCACGGGCCGGCAACCGGGCAAGGCGGTTGAGCACCTCTGTGCGGAGTATTTCGTTGGCGGCGTCGCGCTGACCGTACTTCACGGCACGGCGATAGGAGGAGGGGAAAAACAGTACCTGCCCGGTGCCAAGGGCCTGCACCATGTCGTGGTAAAAATATCCGGCTTCCTCATCGTCATTGAGCACTACGAGAAAGGGCCGCCCCACCCCGCCCCGCAGCGTCAGGGCTGCGAGCATCAAGGGAGCGGCCGAGGCGCGCAGCCCCTCGGCATAGGTGACAGCAGGCGACGCAGCACCGACAATTCGGGCCAACGCGGCCACCTGCGGATGAGCCGCATAGAGCGGCAACAAATCACTAAGTTCCATAAGCAACGCAAAATTAATTATTTCAGGGGGAATAACGATAATCACCCGGCAGCAAACGATATTTTTATAATCGGACCAAAACGTTTTAACCCCGACCCGCCATTTTTGAAAAGACAGAGGAAATACAGCCGGAAGCCAAAGAAAAGTGCGGTGCCGAATACCGACACCGCACCTTGCTATAGGGCTTGAGAAAAACTGATCAGAACTTGTAGCGCTTGTCCTCGATCTTCATGTTCTTGCGCAAAGCGTTGAACAACGCCGCACCTTCACGACCGAAGATCGTAGTAGCATTGCTCTGTGCATCGTTGAAGAGAGCCTGCTTAGCGTTATAGGGCGTCTGCGAGGCCGTTTTGTCGGCAACCTGAGCCATATAGATGGCGTTAACACCCTTGACGGCACCGGTAAACTTGCCTTTGGCTGTGCGCTCGATCACACCTGCAAGAGCGGGCTCGCTCTGCGCAAGCTGCGCAAGACCCATCGTGGGGAGTTCCTGAGCCTGGGCACCCTTCAGGGCCTTGGCGGCCTTGATATCCTTCACGTTCTTGGCCGTGTCGAGAATCTTGGCGGCCTGCTTGTCCTGCTTGACAAGATACTCGAGCGTCTGCTTCACATCAGCATTGTCCCAGGCAAGATAGTCACCGTCGTTAATGCCGCTGACACAAACCACAAGCAGCTGGTCATTGTCGGCACCGCACTCGTAAACCATAGGCGATACCTGACCGGCCTCGGCCTCGTCGAAAGCCCAGATGAAGGCTTGCTTGGCACCATTCTCGCCACCGAGCTGCATGCGGATGCGCATGGCGTCGCTCGTAGTGATATTAGGTTGCGACATGACAGTATAGCCAGCCTTGGAAGCGTTCTTCTCAATGGCTTCAATGGTATTGTTCTTGGCCAGGAACTCAGAGAGCTGGCGGCGCTGATTGTTGTAGGTCTCGGTGGAGAACTTCAAGGGCGAACGCATGATGGCCACATTATATTTCTCAGACGGAGCCTTGGTGGCAAGCACCTGGGCCACGGCATACAACTCCTTACCGTCAGCCGTCGGCACAGTGTAGTAGGCAGTAGTGCCTGCGGGAATCTGACAGATATTGGTATAACCTGTAGCAACGGTATCGCCGGCTGCTATGGGCTCCACGTAGTATTTCGTATCAATCCACGCAGTGTCGCCCTGATAGTTGTACTTCTGCACGAGTGCAGGATACTTCTTGGCAATGGCGGAGAGAGCCGCACCACCCTTAACGGCATTGACCACGCTGTCGGCAAGTTGCTTGCTCTCTACAGCAAACATGCACACCTGCATGGAGTCAGCGCTGGTTTTCTTACCCACAAGTTTGAAAGCGGATACATACTGCTGCTCGCCGGGACGGGCCATCTCGACAGCGGTGCTTGTTACGGCACCGACAGCCATGGAGTCGAGTGCGGTATAAAGCGCATCGATAACCTTGAAATTATCCTTGGCCAGGAATATGTTTTGATATTCCACCTCCGACTTGCTGAACTTCATGATATTCTGAACGGCCTTGGAACCAGATACCTTACGCAGGGTGTCTTCCACAGCCTTCACGCCGGCGATGATGTTGTCCTGATCCTTTGTGCTGGGCGTTACTGCCACATGGATAAGTTTGAGGTCGCGGGTGGGCTGGCTCAGACGGAACATCGGCTTCAGCTCCTCGTACTTGTTCTTGAGATCCTCGTCGGTCACCTTGATATCCTTCTCTTCCACGCTGGCGTAGGGGATGGTCACGAGGTCAAGACTGTAGTTGGTGTTGGCGGCGTCGAAGGTCATCTTGGCCGATACAGGATTGGACACCACGCCGCAGGAAAGGAGGGCATGATATTTCTGTGCGAGCAAGTCGGCGGGAATCTGCGACTCGTAGTACAGGCAAACATCCTTAATCTTGTAGAAGAGCTCGGCCGCTTCAGGATTTTGCTTCTGGGCCTGGGCTATCTGCTGATCGACAGTCTTCATGAACTGCTTGTAGCCTTCAGCGGAGGGCTGGCCTACCATAGACATCAGCAACATAATCTTTGCTGCCGCAGGAACCTGTGCCGACGACATCTGGCCGCGGCCCAGCATTTGTCCGTAATACTGGAGCTGATTGACGGAAACATTGGAAAGAGCCTCCTGCACTTCCTCCTTCGACACGGAGAGCCCGAGTTTGGCCGCTTCCTTGCTGATGAGCTGATTCTGCACGTAGTTGTTCCACATGGCCTCGCGGTTGGCGGCTTTCATCTCGTCGGATACGCCGTTCATAGCCACGAAAGAAAGGAAATTTTCCTCCTGACGGATTTGTCCCTCGTAGTCGGGATACATCAGTTCCTGTCCGTTCACCTCTGCCACAACGTTAGGATTGGAGCAGGAATTAAGGTCGGTGAGCGTAACAATGAAGAGCAAAAGGGCACCGCCGATGACTGACATCAGGAGTGCCGGTTTGTTTCTAAGTGTTTGTAATGCTGCCATTTGTTTTATTATTTTATTTATTTGTCATTCAATATTTTGCAAGCAAGGCAATACTTCCCGGCCGATATGAGCGGGATTTTTTCGCACATACAACGCGCAAAGTTATAAAAAATCAGGGGATAGGCGCACTTTTCTTTAAAAAACTTTCAATGCGGGAAGGCGGTTTTCCGGTATGGACACACCGGCGGACAACAAGCGTGAAGATATACCGGCCCGGCACTACCCGGCGATGTTTTTCGGCTCCTTGGGGCGAGACGGCGCGGCAGGCCGCACGTAGAGGGCCGTATCTGCCGGGGCATCAGTCTCGGGACGCGGTTCGTTGCCGGATACGGGTTGTGCGTCCGCGCCGGCGTTATCGGGCATGGGCATGTAGCCGCGGGTCTGTTTCACGTGATACTTTGTGAATGACTCGTTGGCTCTGAACCAATTGCCTTTGAGCTCGCGCTCGGGAGTCACCACATGGGTATAGACATTCGAGTAGAGTTCGTGGCGCCCCAGGTCCCAGAAGAGTTCCTCGGTGGTGATGGTCGTGCCGCGGGCAAAGTCTTTCACGTAGACGCGGCCGCGCAGTTCCCACAGTTTCTGGTCGTAACACCAGGCGGTATCGGCGGTGACATAGAGGTCGACGCCGAAATTATTGTCGAAACGCTGCAGCACCAGTCCCTTGGGAAATTCCTGACGCTGCGGTGCCGTACGGTCGTAAACACGCCATTCCTCAGAAATAATCCTGTAGCGCACCACACCGGAGTCACTCACCAGTTTCGACACGCCGCGCGTAATCATCACGGGAATAGAGTCGCGGTTGGCGATGGCACTGCCTGTGGGCGGGGCATCGCTGCCACATCCTGCGAGCGGCAGTGCCGCGGCCGCCAGGAGCAGCAGCGGCAGCAGGGCTGTTTGCCGAAGGGTCCGACGGCTTACTGCACCTTCCATTTCATGAACCATCGTTCGTTGAAGGAGAGGCCGATACAGAGCCGCAGGTAGTTTTCGGTAATCATGCCGGCCATTTGCGGTTTCACGCGCTCATACTGTACCGAAAGGTTGAGGAGCGAGCTGCTGTTGTAGTAATTTATGATGGGCAGCCCTACGCCGAGACTCGCGAGAAAGTTGCGCGGTCCGTCCTGCCCGTTCACGCGGGCATAGGGCGAGGTGTATGAGAAACCGGCGCGGTAGCGCACGCGGTCGCGCCAGTGCAATCCTTCCGCATCGGGCACATACTCGGCGCCGAGGGTTATTTTGTGCATATCGGTGAAGGCGCCTTTGCGTCCCTCGTAGCCTTGCACGCCGTGCCCCAGGCCGCTCACCACCGCAGGCGACTTGACATCGGCCCATTTCTGCAGGTTATAGTCGACCCCCACACGCAGTTTGTTGTCATAATTCCAACTCAGGCCCACGCCGAAGCTATGCGGCAGGCTGTAAGCCTTACGGGCCGTGAGAGTATCGCCTATAGCCACTCCGTTCTCTATTTTCTGGTCATAATAATGTCCGGCGGAGTTGATGTCGTGGCCCAGACCGTAGGTCAGTCCGAGCACGAAGGCGTTTTTCCGGCCTATGTTTCCTTCGAACTGCACGCCGAAGTCGGCCTTCCAGGTACGTATGGAGGCGGCATACTGGCGGCGACGCGAGGCGATGGTGCTCTCGCTGAACGAGGCCAGTACGGTGTGTGTCATGTTGCCCCACAGGTAGCCCATGTTGAAACCCACGGAGGCGAATTTCAGCGGTTTCCAGCCCATACCGGCGTATACTTCGTGAAGTCCGCCGTCGCCGGTGTAGGAATCCGTTTGCGTCACCTCGGGATTTTCCTTAGTGGGAAAACTTTGCCCCGTATTGTAGCCGATGGTGCTGAAGGGGAGCATGCCGAGCGACACGCCGACGTTTTTCGACAGGCGCAATCCCAGTGTCAGGTAGTCGTACGACGAGTTGCGGGCGTTTATTTTCCGGCCCGCCTGCTCGAGGTTGGCATTCTGCAGGGAGAAGCCCACGTCGAAGAGGAGCGTGAGGGAGTCGATGGCCGAGTACGAGGCCGGATTTTTAGAATTGACCTCAGTGCCGTTGCGCATGCCGTAGGAGAGTCCCGACATACCCTTGTTGAATCCCTGTGCGCGGTCGCCCAGCAGTCCGAAGCCATAGCGTGAGTACGGCGAATTGCTGCCGTTGGTCTGCGCGCCGGCGGGCGCGGCGAGGGCAAGGACGGCGAGGCCCGCCAGTGCTGCCACTTTCCATTTTCCGCCGCGGCGCTGTGGCTGCGTGCGCTGTTTCCTGTTCCAGATGGTCATATAGGTGTCTTGTATGTTATTGCATCGGGCGCCTGGGGCACCCTTTTTGTTGCTGATGTAACCACGGAGGCTACATAATATTATATATACGCGCGCGATCGCCTGCACGTGCGCACGCCCGGGTCAGCGGCGATGTTCCGCGGAGTAGTCGGCGAGCAGCCGGTTGAGCCCCCGCGCCACCAGGTGGCTGTCCGTAAGGATATCCTTGCGTACGGCGTCGCTGAAGGCGTATCGGTCGCCGCCTGTGAGGAAGATGCGCAGCGCGGCGTATCGTTTCTGCCAGTGGCGGATGCACCCTTGCAGTTCGTAGCCTATGCCGCGCACCACGCCGGCCCTGATGGCCGTTTCGGTGTCGTAGCCCAGGTCGGGCGTGTCGCCGTCGGCCCCAATGCGGGGCAGGCGGGCCGTGCGCTGGTGCAAGGCGTCAAGGCGCATCTCCACGCCGGGCGATATATTGCCGCCGAGATAGTTGCCCGCGGCGTCTACGAGGTCGTAGGTGATGCACGTTCCGGCGTCGATGACGAGCAGGTCGGTATCCGGCATCAGGGTCACGGCGCCCACCACGGCTGCCAGGCGGTCGGCACCAAGGGTGTGCGGCGTGCGGTAGCACACCTTCACCGGCGCCGGGGTGTCGCCCGTCACGCGCAGCAGGGGCAGGCCGAGCCCGTCGAGGGCGGCGTCGAAACCGGCGGCGGGAGCGCCCACCGAGCAGCAGGCCACACGCTCGGGGCGGTATTGCCGCACCATGTCGAGCAGGTCGTCGGGGCGCGGCTGTTCGCAGCGCCGTTCCGCCACGAGGCGGCGGCCGTCAAACACGGCCATCTTGGCGCGCGTGTTGCCTAAGTCAATTGTCAGGTTCATAGTGTTGTTGTGCCAACCGTCCGTCCGCTTTCGCACACGGTTACGCGCCGGCGCCTGCGGATGAATCAAGTTGCAAATTTAGTGTATGGCGGGCGAAGGGCAAAATATTACCCTTTATTTTTGAGCGCGCCGCCCGTTTTTCCCGCCGGGGCGGGGTCAGTACACGCGCAGTTGCTCCAGCACGTCAGCATTGTCGGCGCGGCGCACGGCCAGCAGTCCGTCGGTAAGGGTGGCGAAGGTGGCCACGCGGCCGCCTTTCGGGAAGGTGGGCGACCCGGCGTTGCAATGCGCGGGCCGTCCGGGGGCGGCAGGCGTGATGCCCCACAGGTGCGTGTGACCGCTCAACACGAGGTCCACGCCCTCGCCGCCGGGCACGGCCGGGGTGCCGAGCAGGTGGCCGTGGGTGAGCAGCAGGCGGTGGCGGCCGTCGCACACCAGGGCGTAGGGCGCCATGATGGGAAAAGGCAGCAACATCTGGTCCACCTCGCTGTCACAGTTGCCGCGCACGGCCACAATGTCGCGCGCCCGTGCGGCCAGCATAGCGGCCACAGCCGGCGCGTCGAGCCCCTCGGGCAATCCGTTGCGGGGCCCGTAGTTGAGCAGGTCGCCCAGCAACAGTAGCAGGTCGTAACGGCCCTCGTCGTAGTGGCGCAGCACGCCCTCGAGGGCCGGGCGCGAGCCGTGTATGTCAGAGAGTATGAGAAATTTCATGCCGGTGGTTCCGTTTTCTGTTCCAGCTGCAAAGATACGAATAAGCGAGCGCAAAGCCAAATCCATTTGAGCTTTGCCGAGCGGAAGTATCTAAGACAAGGCGCAGCCGCAGTCAGAGATACGAATAAGTGAGAGCAAAGCCAAATCCATTTGAGCTTTGCCGAGCGGACACCGGAAACGCGCGGGCGCGGCGGCACCTGCATTTTAACATTTCTTGCTTTCGGGCCGGAAATGTTGTATCTTTGCCAGTGGCCGAGGGGCGGACTTCTGTGAGTCCGCCCCTTGTTTTTGCTACTTTCCGCCCCGTTTTCCGGAAAGCAAGTAATGGTTTTCGCGGAAAAGTCCGTATTCGCGCGGAAAAAGCATTACTTGCCGTAAAAACACGAAGTAATGCTTTTCAAATTCCAAGTAACGGTGGCCGCGCGGCACCCTCCGGCCGCCGCGCGGCGATAAGTCTTTTTTAACTAAAACACGCTCCAGAACGCTTACGGAAAGTTAAAAACGTTAAAGTTGCCCGGCGGCATTCCAGCGTGCCGCACCTGTTTTTCTCACCCCTCCCCCCACCGGCTCCTGCCGGCCTTCACAGCCCCGTTCATCCTGCCGCCCTCAAAAGATTATCCTATTTAACACGCCACCACGCCGCCGCATTCATTTTTTCCGTACATTTGCGCCACCAAAAAACTACTGCGATGAACTTCCGCCTCACGACCACGCTGCCGCCCGACGGCCCGCGCCTCACCACGGCCTCGCGGGTGCTCACCTTGGGCTCGTGCTTTGCCCAGCACATAGGCGAACGCCTGCGCGACGCCCTGCCCGACGGACAGGCCGGGGTCAATCCCTTCGGCGTGCTCTACAACCCCGCCAGCATAGCCCGCGCCCTGAGCCTACTGCTCGAGGGAGCGCTGCCGCTCGACGAGGCGCTCTTTGCCGGACGCGACGGCCTGTGGCACAGCTGGCTGCACGCCACGCCAGGCTTCTCGGCCCCGGAGCGCGAGGTGTGCGCCGCCAATGTGGAGGGCCGCTTCCAGGCCGCCCGGCACCTGCTCGCCGAGGCCGACACCGTAGTGCTCACCCTCGGCACGGCCCACGTGTACGAACTGCGCGAACGTCCGGGCTTCGTCGTGGCCAACTGCCACAAAGAGCCCGCCGCCCGCTTTGCCGAGCGCCGCCTCAGCGTCGACGAGGCGGCGGCCCTGCTGGCCGCTCCCCTGGAGGAGCTCCACCGCTGCCGGCCCGCGGCTCAGGTGGTGCTCACCGTGAGCCCCTACCGCTACGCCAAGCTCGGCCTCCACGGCTCCACGCTCAGCAAGGCCGTGCTCCACCTGGCCTGCGAGGCACTGGAGCGGCGCTTCGACTTCGTCAGCTACTTTCCGGCCTACGAAATGGTGGTGGACGAACTGCGCGACTACCGCTTCTACGAGCGCGACATGCTCCACCCCTCGGCCGTGGCCGTCGACTACGTGGCCGAGCGCTTCGCCGAGTGGGCCTACACGCCCGAACTCACGGCCCACGCCGCGCAAAAGGCCGCCCGCCTGCGCCGCGGGCGCCACCGCGCCATCACGCCCCCGCAACCGCTGCCCTGAGGGCCGCCCTGCGCCGCAGTTTCTTCATAAGAAATCCATCACATCATCATGCACTACTCTCTTGAGAAAATAGCCGCCCTCACCGGCGCCCGCCGCTTCGGCACCGCCGAGGCACGCATCGAATGGCTCCTCACCGACAGCCGCTCGCTCGCCTTTCCCGAAACCACCCTCTTCTTCGCCCTGCGCTCGCGGCGCAACGACGGCCACCGCTACATCGCCGGCCTCTACCACCGCGGCGTGCGCAACTTTGTGGTGGGCGCCGTGCCCGAAGGGGCCGACACACTTTACGCCGACGCCAACTTCCTGCTCGTGGTCAGTCCGCTCAAAGCCTTGCAACGCCTCGCCGAGCGCCACCGCGAGGAATACGCCCTGCCCGTGGTGGGCGTAACCGGCTCAAACGGCAAAACGGTGGTGAAGGAATGGCTCTACCAGCTGCTCTCGCCCTCCATGACCGTGACACGCTCACCGCGCTCCTACAACTCACAAGTCGGCGTGCCGCTCTCGGTATGGCTCCTCGATGAACGCAGCCAGATAGGCGTGTTCGAGGCCGGCATCTCGCAGCCCGACGAAATGCAGGCGCTCCGCGCCATCATCCAGCCCACCATCGGCGTGATGACCAGCATCGGGCAGGCACACCAGGAGAATTTCTCCACACTCGAGGAGAAGTGTCTCGAAAAACTCTCGCTCTTCAAGGACTGCGACCTGCTCGTCTACAACGGCGACGACGACCTCATCGGCCGCTGCGTGGAGCGCACGGCCTTCGGCGGCGACGTGATAGCCTGGTCGCGCACCGACAAGGGACAGCCCCTGCTCATCCGCTCCACACACACCGAGGGCGACGTCACACGCATAGCCTACACCTATCTGCGGCAGGAGGAGGAGCTCGTCGTGCCGTTCACCGACGAAGCCTCCCTGCAGAACTGCATACACTGCCTGGCCGTGTGCCTCTACCTTCACCTCGCCCCGGCCGACATCGCCCGGCGGGCCAGCCGCCTCGAGCCCGTGGCCATGCGCCTTGAGGTGAAGCAGGGCGTGCGCGGCTGCACGCTCATCAACGACGCCTACAACTCCGACATCAACTCGCTCGACATCGCCCTCGACTTCATGAACCGCCGGCCGGCCGCGCTCGGCAAGACGCTCATCCTCTCGGACATCCTGCAAACGGGCCTTCCGGCCGAAGAGCTCTACGCCAAGGTGGCCGAAATGGTGAACCACCGCGACGTGGAGCAGCTCATCGGCGTAGGACCGGACATCTCGGCGGCAGCACACCTGTTCGCCGTGCCGCGCAAGCACTTCTTCCCCTCGGTCGACGCCCTCATCGCCTCAGGACTCGCCGACGGGCTCAGCCAGCGCCTCATCCTGCTCAAAGGAGCGCGGACGGCGGGCTTCGACCGCCTGTCGGAGCATCTCTCGCTCAAGGTGCACGAAACCATCCTCGAGGTCAATCTCGAAGCGCTCGCCGACAACCTGAACTTCTACCGCTCCTTCCTGCGCCCCGAAGTGAAGATGACCTGCATGGTCAAGGCCTCGGCCTACGGGGCCGGCGCCGTGGAGGTGGCCAAAACGCTCCAGGACCGCGGGGTCGACTTCCTGGCCGTAGCCGTGGCCGACGAGGGCGCCGACCTCCGCAAGGCGGGCATCACGGGCAACGTGATCGTGATGAACCCCGAGATGTCGTCGTTCGACACCCTATTCGCCTACAACCTCGAGCCGGAGGTCTACAGTTTCGGCCTGCTCGAGGCGCTCATCCGCGCGGCCCGCAAGGAAGGCATCACCCACTTTCCCATACACGTGAAGTTCGACACGGGCATGCACCGCCTCGGCTTCAACCCCGACACCGACCTGCCGCGCCTCATCGACCGCCTGCGCCACCAGGACGCCTTGCTGCCGCGCTCGGTGTTCTCGCACTTCGTGGGAAGTGACTCGCCGGAGTTCGACGACTTCTCGCGCCGGCAGTTCGAACGCTTCGACAATGCCTCGCGCCAGTTGCAGGCGGCCTTTCCGCACCACATCCTGCGCCACGTGTGCAACAGCGCGGGCATAGAGCGCTTCCCGGAGCGGCACCTCGACATGGTGCGCCTCGGCCTCGGCCTCTACGGCGTAGACCCCATAGACAACCGCGTGCTGCACAACGTGGCCACGCTGCGCACCACCATCCTGCAGATACGCGACGTACCCGCCGGCGACACCGTGGGCTACTCGCGCCGCACACAACTGACGCGCCGCTCGCGCATCGCCGCCCTGCCCATAGGCTACGCCGACGGCCTGAACCGCCACTTAGGCAACCGCGGCGGCTACTGCCTGGTGAACGGACAGCGCGCCGACTACGTGGGCAACATCTGCATGGACGTGTGTATGATCGACGTGACGGACATCGACTGCCGCGAGGGCGACAGCGTGGAGATATTCGGCGACAACCTGCCGGTAAGCGAGCTGAGCGACCGCCTCGGCACCATTCCCTACGAAATACTCACTGGCGTGAGCGAGCGTGTGAAGCGCGTTTACTTCTCCTGAAAAACTGCCGCGCCGCATGCTCCAGCTCATCTCCCACTACCGCGCCTGCCTGATGGCCTTTGCCATACTCGGCGTGCTCTTCACCCACGCGCGCACCGACTTCGGCCTGTTTGCCCTCAACCGCCTGGCCATGCTCGGCTACGGCGGCGTGGATTTGTTTTTCTTCCTCTCGGGCTTCGGGCTTTACTTCTCCTGCCGGAAGGGCCTGGGGGCACGGCGTTTCCACGCACGCCGCATGGGACGCATCTACCCGGCCTTTCTCGCGGCTCTGACCATCGACGCCCTGCTGCGCCCCGGCTACACGCCGCTTTTATTTCTGAAGAAAGCCTCCACGCTCGGTTTCTGGCTTCCCACGGCCTGGCATTGGGGCGTGTTTGCCTGGTTTGTGTCGGCCATACTGGTGTTCTACCTGCTCTTTCCGCCGTTTTTCGCCCTTATGCGGCGGCACGCAGGCCATGCGCTGGCGGTGGCCGCGGGCCTGACGGCGGTGCTCTGCGGCGCCTACGCCTACTATTGCTTCGCAGTGAAGCCGGACTCCTACAACGAACTGATACTTGCCTTCGCCCGCATTCCGGTCTTTGCCCTCGGCGCGTTTTTCGCCCACGCGTCGGCCTGTCCCGCCCGCTACGCCTGGCTGCACAGCCGGCGCTGCGCCTGGTGGCTGGGCGGCGTGGCGGCGATAGCCTTCGCCGCACTCAACGCGCTGCTGGGCTGCATGGATTATTTCGACCTGCGCAACAGCGCCCTGCTCTACCTCCCCTTCGCGCTCATCATACCGGGCTTCTGCCTCGGCGCCGCGGCGGCACTGCGCCACCTGCCGGCGCTGCACCGCCCGCTCGCCTGGATAGGCGGCGCCACGCTCGAAACGTATCTGCTATTAGGACTTTTCACCTGGAAGCAGGCATGGTTCGTAGGGCTCGCCGGCGGACACCACACAGCGGGCACCCTGCTCATGATGGCGGGCAACCTGCTGGCCGGCCGCCTGCTCCACGAAACGGTGGAACTGCTGCGCAACCTCCCGGGGCGGTTCCAGGCGCGGCGGCGGCAACGACTTTAACGTTTTTAACCTTCCATAAGGCTTTCAGAGGGTGTTTTAGTTAAAAAAGGCTTATCGCCGCGCGGCTGGCAACGGCGGCCGTTCCGTTACCTATACTTGCATTCAGGAAAGCATTACTTGGAATTTGAAAAGCATTACTTCGTGTTTTTACGGCAAGTAATGCTTTTTCCGCGCGAATACGGACTTTTTCCGGAAAACCATTACTTGCTTTCCGGAAAACGGGGCGGAAAGTAGCAAAAACGAGGGGCGGACCCACAGAAGTCCGCCCCTCGGCCACTGGCAAAGATACAACATTTTACGGCCGAAAGCAAGAAGTGTTAAAATACTGCTCCGCCGGCCACCGGCACTATATCAGGCCGGCAATCCCGGCAAAGGAATCGGCCAGGCTGTCGGCCCCGGCCTCGGCGAGCCGGCCGGCCGGATGGTTGCCGTAGGTCACGCCACAGGTGCGGCAGCCCGCCGCGCGCCCCATCTGTATGTCGTAGGTCGTGTCGCCCACCACGAGCGCGCGCTCGGGCACGGTGCCCACCGCGCGGAGTATGTGGTGCACGGCCTCGGGCGCCGGTTTCTTTTCCCGCACATCCTCCTGCGCCACGTAGAGCGCCATGAAGTCGCCGATGCCCAGCGCCTGGCACAAGGCCACTACCGAACGGTGGCCGCGGCTGGTGGCCACAGCGATGGTCACCCCGCGGCCGGCAGCGCGGCAGAGGGTTTGGCGCACGCCGGGAAAGAGGCGGGCCGCCGGCGCCCCCACCTGCTCGAAAAGGTCGCGGTAGGTGCTGGTCATAGCCTGCCTCAGCGGTCCGTCGGGCAGGCTGGCGAGCAGGCCGATGCTCGTGTAGAGCGGCAGCCCTATGGTGTGGCGCACGGCAGCCTCGCCGGGAGCCGGCAGGCCGTGGCGCACGAAGGTTTCAGTCATGGTGCGCACAATGCCGGGAGCGGTGTCGGCCACCGTCCCGTCGAAATCGAGCACCAGCACCCGGGGCTCCGCCTCGCGCGCCACACGCAGCGTCACGGCCGCCCCGCCGCACTGCGCCCCCATGGGCGGGTTGAGCTTGCGCACGGTGACCTCGGCCCACGCCACGCGGCGGAAGCGCGACACCACCGCCCGCGCCACGCGGCCGGCCACGTGTTCCAGCAAGGCCGAGGGCTCGGCCATCTGCGCCGCTACCGTGCGCACCACGTCGGCATAGTTCACCGTCCCCTCCAGGCGGTCGTCAAGCACGGCGGCGGCCGCGTCGGTCACTTCGAGCAGGAGCGACACGCTGTAGTCGCCGCCCACCACGCGCTCCTGCAGCATCACGCCGTGATAGGCATAGAAGCGCAGGTCGTCAAGTCGTATCTGAATATGGTCTGTCATAGGCTGAAAAAAATTTTTACTCCCGACGGCCGGAAAGCACCGGCTGCCGGCTTCGCCGCGGCAATAAAGCACCGCCACCGCGCGATGAGTGCAAAGTTACGGAATATAATTCGTATCTTAGCCGCATGAAACACCGTTTATCCCTCTCCCTACTGGCCGCGCTGCTGGCCGTAACCGCCGCGGCCCAGGCGCCGCACGACCTCACCCGCCTCGTCAACCTCTTCATCGGCACCGGCGCCCACGGCCACACACACCCCGCCGCGGTGGTGCCCCACGGACTGGTGCAGCCAGGGCCCGACACGCGCTGGGCCGGCTGGGACGCCTGTTCGGGCTACCACTACGCCGACTCCACGCTCAACGGGTTTGCGCTCACACGCCTCAGCGGCACGGGCTGCGCCGACCTGGGCGATTTCCTCTTCATGCCCTTCACGGGCGACATCGACACCGACGAGCGCCCCGCACGGCAGGCCGGACGCCAGCAGATGCCATGGGCTTCGGCCTTCAGCCACGCCGAAGAGCGTGCACGTCCGGGCTACTACGGCGTGCGCCTGGCACGCTACGGCATCGACGCCGAAATGACAGCCACCGGGCGGGCCGCACTGCTGCGCTTCACCTTTCCCGCAGGACGCGACGCCCGCCTGTTGCTCGACCTGGGCTACGGCATTCAGGAGCAGGTGACGCTCGAGGCCGACGCCCGCCTCGAGGGAACAGACGGCCTGCTGGCGCACCGCCGCAGCTACTGGTGGGCCTACGACCAGGAACTCTTCATGGCGGCACGCTTCTCGCAGCCCGTGCGCCACAGCGTGCTGCTGCGCGACACCGTAGCCCGCGGCCGCCGCCAGGAGGTGCGCTGCAAACTCCTGATCGACTTCGGGCCGCTGCCGGCGGGCGAACTGCTCGTCAGGGCGGCGGTGTCGGGGGTGGACCACGAGGGGGCGCGGCGCAACTTGGCCGCGGAACTGCCGCACTACGACTTCGGGGCCGTGAGCCAGGCGGCGCACGACGCGTGGCAGGCCGAGCTGGCCCGCATCGAGGTGGAGCCGGCAGGAACGGCGGCCGACACGATATTCTACACCGCCCTCTACCACACGGCCCTGGCGCCGGTGATATTCCACGACACCGACGGGCGCTACCGCGGCATGGACCTGCAGGTGCACCGCCTGCCGGAGGGCGAGGCGTACTTCACGGTGTTTTCCCTATGGGACACGTTCCGCGCGCTCCACCCGCTGCTGTCGCTGACCCGGCCCGACGACAACGCGTCCTATGTGCGCTCGCTGCTGCGCAAGGCGGCCGATGGGGGCGCGGTGCCGAAGTGGGACTGCATGAGTAACTACACGGCGTGCATGCCGGGGTATCATTTCGCCGCACTGGCGGCCGACCTGGCCGCGAAGCAGCCTGACGACATCGACCTCGCGGCGGCACTCGAAGCCTGCCGCAGGGCGGCCGCCGCCGACACCGCGGACCTGGCGCCCTGCATACCCGCCTACAAGGTGAACGACCTGCTGCCGGAAGCGCGCCGCGACAAGGAACGCCTGGGCTACATCCCCTGCAACCGCCACAAGGAGAGCGTGGCCCGGGGCCTGGAGTATGCCTACGACGACTGGTGCATAGCGCGGCTGGCCGAGGCGGCGGGGCGGCCGGAAGTGGCGGCGGAATTTGACGTCAAGGCCCGGGGCTGGCGCCACTACTTCGACGCCTCCACAGGCTTCATGCGCGGACGCGACAGCCTGGGGCGCTGGCGCGAGCCGTTCGACCCCTTCCGGTCGGAACACCGCGCCGACGACTACTGCGAGGGCACGGCGTGGCAATGGCTATGGTTCGTGCCCCACGACGTAGCGGGCCTGATGCGGGCCTTAGGGGGCAAAAAAGCCTTCGCCGCGCGGCTCGACAGCCTCTTCACGGCGCCGTCGGAGCTCCGGGGCGAGGTGGTTTCGGGCGACATCACGGGCCTCATCGGGCAGTATGCGCACGGCAACGAACCGGGACATCACATCCCTTACCTCTACAACTACGCCGGGCGGCACGACCGCACGCAAGCGGTGGTCGACACGATTCTGCGGAACCTCTACGCCAACGCCCCCGACGGCCTGGCGGGCAACGAGGACTGCGGCCAGATGTCGGCCTGGTATGTGCTCTCGGCGCTGGGCCTCTACCAGGTGTGCCCGGGCCGGCCGGAATGGGCGGTGGGGCGGCCGCTCTTCAGCGAGGCCAAGGTGCACCTGCCGACGGGACGCACACTGACCGTAAAACTACTGCCGCGACGGCGTGGCCGCCGCAGCCAGCCGCTGGTGCGCCTCAACGGCAAGCGCCTGCGCCACCCCTTCGTGAGCCACAAGGCGCTCATGGAGGGCGGCTGCCTGGAGGTGGAGCTGCGGCCCGCGGCAGTGCGCTGAGGGCGAGGCGGCCTTTCACCCCGAACCCGCCATTACACCTTATCTCGTAAAAACTTCGTACCTTTGCAGCCACGGCGGCACCTTACGCCGCCGCAACGCCTAACATTCACAGCATGACAAGAAACTCACGCCCCGCCGCCACCACCTACATCGTGCGGGAGCCCGCCCCGCTGCTCGACTTCCTCATGAAGGCCCAGCAGGGCATCAGCCGCAACAAGGCCAAAGCCATACTCACCGGCAGCGGCGTCACCGTAAACGGCAAAATACAGACGCGCCACGACTATGCCCTGACGCGGGGCATGAAAGTGAGCGTAACGAAACACAAACCGCCACAGCAACTCAACAACAAGTTCGTGAAAATCATCTACGAGGACGCCTACATCGTAGTCGTGGAGAAAAACGTGGGCATCCTCTCGATGGCGGCCAACCACCATGCCTTCAGCGTGAAGTCGGTGCTCGACGAGTACTTCCGCCGCTCCAAGCAGAGCTGCACGGCACACGTGGTGCACCGCCTCGACCGCGACACGTCAGGACTCCTGGTCTACGCCAAAACCATCCAGGCCGAACAGACGCTCGAACACAACTGGCGCGAAATTGTGACCGACCGCCGCTACATGGCACTCGTGACGGGCCGCATGGAGCAGCCCCGCGGCACCATGCAGAGCTGGCTCAAGGACAACAAGGCCTACGTGACGCAATCGTACGAGCAGGATCCGGGCGGCGGCAAATGGGCCGTGACGCACTTCCGCACGCTGCGCACCGACGGCAAGCACTCGCTCGTGGAACTCAAACTGGAAACGGGACGCAAAAACCAGATACGCGTGCACCTGCAGCAGATGGGGCACCCCGTGTGCGGCGACATCAAGTACGGTCAGCCCGGCGACGACCCCATAGGCCGCCTCGCGCTCCACGCCTTCCGCCTGAATTTCTACCACCCCATAACGGGCGAACCGCTGCGCTTCGAGACGCCGGCCCCCAAATTGTTTCTAAAGGCTTTGGAAAGATAAAAAATCTGAAAAGATTTCGCCATCACGACACAAATGCTTAACTTGCAGCCCGAAAAGTACCTCCGCGTACCGCCTGTGCCGCACCAACAGGCACTCCGGGAACCGGTACCGGCGCCACGGCATGCCGCGGGCCATCAGCAGTATCAACCACAAAAACGATAAATATTATGAAAAATTTTTCATCACTACTTGTCATCGCCCTCACGGCTGTTGCCATGACGGGATGTGTCAGCAAAAAGCAGTTCACCGAACTGAAGTCGGACTACGACAAACTACAGACGGAACACGTAGACCTCCAAGGCAAATACAACAACGCCAAGGTGAAAATAGCCGAATACACCAGCGACTCGCGCAGCCTGGCCGCCCGCCTGGCTGAAGAGCAGAAACGCAACGAGCAGTTGCAGAAAGCCTACGCACAGCTCCAGGGCTCATACCAGAGCAACGTGCAGCAGGGCAACGTGAACATCTCGAAACTCGTGGACGAGATCAACGCCTCCAACAAATTCATCAAGCAGCTCGTGGAGGCCAAGTCGAAGAGCGACTCGCTCAACCAAGCGCTCACCAACAAACTGACGCGCTCACTCTCGCGCGAGGAAATGAACGATGTGGATGTGCAGGTGCTCAAAGGCGTGGTCTACATCTCGCTGGCCGACAACATGCTCTTCAAGAGCGGCTGCTACGAGATCAGCGACCGCGCCGGGAGACCCTCTCGAAGATTGCGAAGATCATCAAGGACTACAAGGACTATGATGTGCTCGTGGAGGGCAACACCGACAACGTGCCCATCTCGCCGCACGAATATCCGCAACAACTGGGACCTCTCGGCCTGCGTGCATCGTCGGTGGTGCAGGCTCTGCAAACGCGCTACGGCGTAGACCCCAAGCGCCTCACGGCAGCCGGCCGCGGCGAGTATAACCCCATCGCCTCCAACAATTCGGCAGCCGGCAAGCAGCGCAACCGCCGCACGCAGATTATCATCACGCCCAAGCTCGACCAGTTCATGGAACTCATCGACCAGGCCCCCGAACAGGAGAACTAAGCGCCAGGCTACGCGCACCGGCCACAAGCCTACGCGCGCATATATATAGAATAAGTGGAGCACCGCCGCAAGGTAGTGCTCCACTTGTTGTATTTACGCCCTTGTTTCCTCCAGTCATTCCCGGGTCTCTTCGGCGTAGATGCGGTCGAAGCAGGCCCGCAGGCGGGGCTCGTCGGCTATGAGTTGCCGCAACTCGGCCAAGGGCGCGGCGTTGGGGCTCCGCTCTATCCACAGGCGCAAGTAGCCGCCGGCGCCGTACTTGCCGCGCAAGTGTGAGCGGAAGCGTTCGTACTGCGCCTCCACACCGAGCCCGGCATAATGGGCCAGGCCGTATTGCACCGTGCGGCGGAGCGTGAGGTCGGGCTCTATGAGCCGGTCGGCCTCGGCCACGATGCGGCCATAGAGCGTGCGGGGCACACGGGCGAGCGAGGCGCGGTGGTCCTCGGCGGCCTCGGCTATGAGCGCCACCTCGGCCTCGCTGAACCAGCGGCGCAGGTGCTGGTCGGCGCGGATGAGGCGGGCCGACACTTCGTGATGGTTCCCGCGCCCCTCGGCCAGGCCCAGGTCGTGGCAGGCGGCGGCCACGTAGAGCACGCGGCGGTCGAGTGCCGGGTAGTGCACGGCCAGTTCGAGCGCACGGCGCATCACGCTCTCGGCATGCGTGCGCCGGTGGGCAGGATCAAAGGCCTCGTAGCGCGGCAAAACGGTCTGCTCCACATAGTCGCGCAAATCGGCGGGAATGTCCTTATCCGTCATAGTCACCGGCTTAATATTCACAGCGTTCCTCGTTGTCACGCCACGCCTCAAACGGTCCGTCTCCCGCCTCGGCCAGGAGCCTGCCGCACACCAGGCGGCGCTCTTCGGGCCGGAGCTCCAGTTCCTTATAGATAAAGGCGTCGTCGAATCCCGCCGCGGCGGCATCGCCCTTCGTGGCAGCATAGAAAAGGCGGTCGAGGCGGGCCCAGTAAATGGCGCCGAGGCACATGGGGCACGGCTCGCACGAGGCGTAAATGTCGCACCCTGCCAGCACATGCGTTCCAAGGCGTCCGGCCGCCGCGCGGATGGCCTGCACCTCGGCGTGGGCCGTAGGGTCGTGACGCGCGGTCACACGGTTCACCCCCTCGGCCACGATTTCGCCGCCGCGGGCTATGACGGCGCCGAAGGGGCCGCCGCCGTCGCGCACATTCTCCGTGGCAAGGGCCACGGCGCGCCGCATCAGTTCTTCATGTGTCATAACTGCATTTTTTTTGTAAAGTCGTCAAGAAACTCCCGCTCCCTGCCCCCGACCCGGAAGCAAGACGTGGAGAACGACACACAAAGGTAATTTTTTCCCGTGATACGACCAAGCCCGAAGGCAGCAAGAGTTTGCTTGCCCATACCGATAAGTTCACTAACTTTGCAAACCGTATGAAACAATCCGTCACCTCCCTCCTGCGCCGCGTGGCCCTGGCGGCGGCCGGCCTCCTCACCGCGGCGATGGCCGCGGCCACCTTTGTGGAACATGTGCGGGGCACGGCGGCGGCCCGCGCCTACATTTACGGCAGTCCGTGGTTTGCCGCGTTGTGGGCCGCCCTGGCCGCGGCCGGCACTGCCCTGTTGCTCGCCCACCGGCGGCCGCGCCATGTGGTGCTGCTCCACGCCGCGCTGGCGCTGATACTCGTCGGCGCCGGCCTGACAGCGCTGACGGCCCACGAGGGCACCATGCACCTGCGGCAGGGCACGGGCAGCGACGCTTATCTCACTACCGACCGGCACACGGGCATGCCGCGGGTGAGGCATCTACCCTGCCGCGTGCAGCTCGAGCACTTCGTCCGCCAGTTTCACGCCGGCGGCGAGGCTCCGGCCGGCTATGCCGCGCGGTTGCTCATCACAGCCCCCGACGGCCGGCAGGAGGTGCAGACCGTGCGGCTCAACGCGCCGGGACGCTGCGGCAGCGCGCGGCTTTTTCTGCGGAGTTTCGATGCCGACGACCGCGGCGTCACGCTGTTTCTGCGCACCGACCCCGCGGGCACAGCTGTGAGCTACACCGGCTACGCCCTGCTGGCGCTCGGCCTGGCGGGCATGATGCTCTCGCACCGCGGAGCCTTCCGCCGCGCACTCCGCACATTGGGCCGCGGCGGCCTGGCGGCGACACTGCTCGCCACGACGCTATGGCTGCAGCCCGACACCGCGGCAGCCGCACGCACCCTGCCGGCGGCCGAGGCCGAGGCCATAGGGCGTCTGCTGGTAATGAGCGGCGGCCGCGTATGCCCCGTGCAGACACTGGCGCTCGACGTCACCCGCAAGCTCTACGGCGCCGACCGTTACGGCGGCTTCACGGCCGAGCAGGTGCTGACGGGCTGGCTCTTCTGGCCGGAGGAATGGGAACACGAACCGATGCTGCGCATCAGGTCGGCGGCGCTGCGGCGCCACTGCCATCTGGAACGCTACGAAAGTCTATCGGCGCTCCGCCGTAAAGAGGCCGCCCTGCTGCCGCTCGTCGCGCGCTACCAAAGCGGCGAACGCACCGCCCTGCCCGCGGCGGCGGCCGAGGTGGCCGACCTCATGGCGCTGGCCGACGACCTGCGGCGGGGCACACTGCTCCGCGTCTTTCCGGTGCGGCAGGAGGGCGTGACGCGCTGGGTGTCGGCCGCGGAATCAGAAGTCCGCGTCCCATCCTTGCGGCAATATGCCGCCGTGGCCGCTTTCCAGCAGGCACACGGGGCTGAGAGCCTGCCGCCGGCCCGCACGGTGGCGGCCGAACGGCTCTACAACCGCCTGAGTCCGGTGGTTCCCCTGGCACGGCTGCACTTGGCGGCAGGCCTCGCGCTGCTGGTGTTGCTCGTGGCGCAGATGGCAGGCCGCCTGAGGGGGTGCGGGCAGGCAGCGGACCGCATCGGCCTGGCACTGACAGGCGGGAGCCTGCTGGTGCTCGCGCTCCACACGGCACTGCGCTGCTACGTGACCGGCCGGCTGCCGCTGGGCAACGCCTACGAAACCCTGCTCACGGTGAGCCTCTCGGCGCAGGCCGTGGCGCTGGCGGCGGGCCTGACGGCACGGCACCAGGCGGCCTGGCGGGTGCTGCCGGCCTTGGGCTTGCTGCTCTCGGGCGCCTGCCTCACGGTGGCCGGCTGGAACGCGGCCAATCCGCAAATAACGCCGCTGATGCCGGTGCTGGCCTCGCCGCTGCTGAGCCTGCACGTGTCGCTGGTGATGCCGGCCTACGCGTTGCTGGGCCTCACCGCGCTATGCGCCGTGGCGGCGCTGTGCGTGCGGCTGGCCACACCACGCGGCGGCAAAGCGGCGGCCCGCCGCGCCGAAGAGCGCCTGCAGGCCCTCGCGCGGGTGCTGCTCATCCCGGCCCTGGCCCTGCTGGGGGCGGGCATCTTTACAGGAGCCGTATGGGCCGGCGAGGCCTGGGGCCGCTACTGGGGCTGGGACCCGAAAGAGACCTGGGCGCTCATCACCCTGCTGGTGTATGCCCTGCCGCTGCATGCCGGAAGCGCACACTACCTGCAAAGGCCACTCCACTGGCACGCCTACATGCTGGGCGCCTTCCTGACGGTGCTGATGACCTACTTCGGGGTGAACTACTGGCTCACGGGCCTGCACAGCTACGCGGGCTGAAGGTTCCCGGCGGCTTTCGCGCCTGTGCCGCATCTTACGCGCGCGCGTAAGCGGTTTTTGTTTTTCATCATCCAGTAGTCCGTAAACATTTCATACATAATGTCTTGCACTGAAGGATACTCTACTTCTTCCTTCAGCCCGTCCGCAAGAAGCGTCCACGGCCGAAAGCGCGGAAAAGCATTACTTGGAGTTTGAAAAGCACTACTTGGAGTTTTTCCGCGAATAAGGACTTTTTAAATTCCAATTAATGCTTTTGGAAGTGTATATGCTTTTGTGAGAGAAACAGGTGTCATTTCCGGCAACCGACCCACGGAACTGTGCCGGCGCATGCTCGCGGAAGGGCCGCGCGCCCTATCATTCAGCCGAACAGACTACGTGCCAGCCGTTTACGACCTACTGAATGAGAAAACCTGCAAACCGCTTACGCGCGTGTATAGGGCCTTGGCCCTCTTCGGAATGATAAGAGGGAGCGCAGGCGGGAGTGGGTCTGCACCGCCATGCGCCGGCGGTGGAACGTTTTTTTATAGCCCGCCGGCCATTGCCAATAATTATTTTTTATTAACTTAGCGGTCGTAATTTTCAACACAGACATTGAGATGAACACAACGTTTCCCGCCAAACAAACTATTGTCGGTATACTCTTGCTCACATGCCTGATACTCACCGCCGCTTGCAGCCGCAACGGCAGGGAGAGCGAAAACGGCACCGATGCCGACCACGTGGACAGCCTGGTGCGCCAACGCCTGACCGAACTCTACACCGACCCGCAGCGGTGTGCCGACCGCCTCACGCTGCTGGCCGACTCGTTGCGCGCAGACACAGCGGCCCATCTGCGCGTGATGCTGTGGCGGAGCGTGGCCTACGGACGCCTGGGCAACGAGGAAGCCCGCCGGCAAGTGTGGCAAAGCATTGATGCCTATGCCCGCCGCCACCCGGCCGAAGGGACGGCGCTCCAGGCCACTGCCTGGCTCCAACGGGGCGTGAGAATGCTCGAAACGGGACGCACGGACTCGGCCCTGACCTGCTTCAGGCAGAGCCAGGCACTCTTCAACCACCGCTCCTCGACGCGCGACCGCATCAACGGATACATCAACCTGGCCAGCACGGAATTTACCCTGGGAAGGCCCGCAGCGGCCGTAGAGGTGTACCGCCAAGCCGCCCTCGTGGCCGACTCGGCCGGACTGCGCCACGACCTGGCGGCCATATACGGCGGACTGGGGCAGGTGTACATACAGCTCAAAAACTACCGGGAGGCCGACCGCTACTTCGACCTGGCGGCGCCGCTCATCGGCGGGGAGAGCAACCAGGGCAAGTTTTTCTATTACCTCACGCGGGGCAACTGCTACTTCTTCCAGCAGCGCTACGACGAGGCGCTGCAGTGTTTCAACCAGGCCCTGACGCAGGCCCGGGAGATGAACAGCGACACCAACCTGGCGATGTGTTACGGCAACATAGGCGAAACGCTGCTCAAAGCCGGACACACCGCACAGGCAGCCCCCTACGTGGAGCGCGGCCTGCACTACACCCGCCACACACCCGGGGCCGACCCGCAGCAGAGTTTCTACCTCATCAGTCTGGCCGGCGAACTGGCTCTGGCCGAAGGGCGCACCGCCGACGCCGGCCATTTGCTCCTGGAACAGGCCGACACCGCGCAGGGCATCGTGCCGGCTTATCTGGCCCGCCACTACGAGCGCCTGCAGCGCTATGCCGGACAGAGCGGCCAGTGGCACCGCGCGCTCAACTATCAGACACGGGCCATACGCATAACCGACTCGCTGCGCAGCCTGCAGATTCAGAACAACATAGCCGAAATGGAGAGCCGCTACCGCCGCGACACGACCCTGCTGCGCCAAAGCGTAGTGATAGCCGACTACAAGGCACGGGCCTCACGGCAGAACTCGATCATAGCCGTCACCACGGCTGCCGCGCTCGTAACGGCACTGGGGTCAACCCTCTTCTTCGTAGTGCGCCGCCGGCGCAGCGAACGGCGCTACCGCCGCCAGCTGGAACTGATGACAAAACTGCGCATGAGCATCGTGCAGAACCGCATGCAGCCGCACTACATCTTCAATGTACTGAACACGGTATTGCCGCGCCTGCGGGCTTATCCGGAGGTGGCGCCCACACTCGAACTGCTCATCGACACGCTGCGCGCCAACCTCCTGGCACAGAACAAAGCGGCCGTGACACTGGGCGAGGAGCAGTGTATGGTGGAACACTACGTGGCGCTCTACCACATCGTGTCGGGCGAACGCCCACGGGTGGTGTGGAACGTCAGGGGCGAGACGGACAAAACGGCCCTGGTGCCGGCCATGTGTCTGCAAATACCGGTGGAGAACGCACTGAAGCATGCCTTCCGCCCCCTCACGGACGACAGCCTCGTCACTATCGGCATTTGCCACGAACCGGGACTGCTGCGCCTCACCGTAACCGACAACGGCGCCGGCTACTGCCCCGGCAAGGTGCAACCCACCGGCCGTGACACAGGTACAGGCCTGCGCATGCTGTCGCGCACCATCGAACTGCTCAACTCGCGCAACGCGCGGCAGGCCAGCCTCACCATCCGCAACGTCGCCGCGCCCGGACACGGCACTGAGGTGGAATTTGTCATCCCCGACAACTACCGTTTTGAATAACATGCGGCGTTTTTCAATCCACATACACGTAAAAACAAACCACTTACGCACGCTTTTCGACCGTTTGTCCGGAAGAGCCATGGGGAGCCGCCCGGCATTGCCGGTTTAATCCGTATCTTTGCAGTGCTTAAGAACCTTTGTTCCCACCGCGCACACGAGCGCACTGCCATATCCGGAAGGGCGCTGCCGACTCACGTAAGTCTACAAAACGTAAAGAAAACGAAAGAAATGAGGAGTGTACCGCAAAAACAACAGCTCAGCGCCTTTATCGTGGACGACGAACAGGCGTCGCTGGAAGTATTGGCCAACGACCTGAAGCAAATGCCGCAGATAGCCGCGGTGCATACGTTCTCCTCCTACAGCGAAGCCACGTTACCACTCATAGAACTTCAACCCGACGTGGTGTTCCTCGATGTGGAAGTACCGGGGAAAAGCGGACTTGACTTTCTCGAATCTATCCGGCAGCGCCTTTCCTTTCATTTTCACGCCGTTTTCTACACTGGCCACAGCCACTACATGCTCGAGGCCATACGCCTCTCGGCATCCGACTTCCTGCTGAAACCCTACAAGCCTGAGGAGTTGCATGCCATCATAGAGCGTCTTGTTCATAAAACAAGCTCGCGGCAGAACGCACCCGGACATTGTTTTCCCTCCAGCGACACGCCGGGACGCAAACTGGCCCTGCAAACGGTGAGCGAACTCCTGCTGTTGCGCGTGGAGGAGATACTCATGGCACAATATGACCGCGAGGCCCGCGCCTGGTTGCTCACACTCACCGACAAAAGCACCCACCGGCTGCCCGGCAGCACTTCGGCCGCCACACTGCTGGCCCTCTCGAACGCCCTGGTACGCATCAACTCGGGGTGCATAGTGAACCTTACCTACCTCGTCGCCGTAGAAAACAACACCCAGCGCTGCCGTTTCTGCACCCCCTACGAGGACACGGTGCTCACAGCCAGCCGCCGCTACTTCAGCAAACTCAAGGAGCGCTTCGAACTTTGTTGAAAATAAAATGTAGCGCTTGCCGCAACAGGAAGCCTATGCCGCAACAAGCACCGGCAGCGCCTCCTTCTCTTCCGGACAGACACATCATGCCCAAACCTTGCTTCCGTGCTCCAGTCATGTAACAAACCCTGATGCCGGATGCTGGTTTGGGCCCTTTTATACCGCCGCAACACCTGCGGCCGGCAAGTCCCGCCATTCAACGGGAGTTTCTTCTTTCTTTACGAGTGCTTTCCTCTTGTTTACAGGAACTTTCCATTTATTTATAAATAAGGAAAATGGCCGGTACCTTGGCTAAGTCGGGCAAACCGCGGCGACGCCATTCGGCCACGGTGAGCGTGCGCACGAACTCCTGTTCGGTGGTGAGACCGGCGGCTACGCAGAGGCGCGTTCCGGGGCCGCAGGCCGAACAGATGTCGGCAAAGAGGCGGGCATTGCGGTAAGGCGTTTCGATGAAAAGCTGCGTCTGGTTTTCGGCGGCGGCACGGGCCTCAAGCGTCTTGATGCGCTTGGCGCGGGCAGAGGGGTCGATGGGCAGATAGCCATGAAAGGCGAAACTCTGCCCGTTGAAGCCCGAAGCCATCACGGCCAGCAGCAGCGACGACGGTCCGACCAAGGGCACCACACGCAAACCCTCGCGCTGGGCGATGGCCACTACGTCGGCACCGGGATCGGCCACGGCGGGGCAACCGGCCTCGCTGATAACGCCCACATCCTCGCCGCGGCGCAGCGGCTCGAGGTAGCGTGAGAACAGCGCGGCGTCGGCGTGCTTGCCCATCGGACTGAACGTGAGCGCGTCGATGTCTATCGTACGCTCCACTTGCTTAAGAAAGCGGCGCGCGGTGCGTATTTCCTCCACAATGAAGTGGCGTATGCCGAGTATCACCTCACGATTATAAGCCGGCAGCACGCGGTCGAGGGGCGTGGGGCCTAAGGTGACGGGGATAAGATAAAGAGCTGCCATGAGTTAGAGTTGACTGAAACGTTTTTTACCCTTGATGTAATAAGCCGCGAGCAGGGAGCCGGCGGTCAGACCGGCGGGTTGCGGCTCGACAGTGAGGCTCAGGTTGCGCGCACGGTCGGCGGCGAGTTCGGGGCGCAGGCGGAAAAACTCCTTGCGGGCCTGGCGCACGGCGGCGGCGTTGGCGCGGTCGCCGCCTAGCAGGAAGCGCAGCGCCGCCAGGTAGTCGAGCCAGAAGCGCAGGCGCATGACGGGCCGCAGCCGGTGTTCGGGCAGATTTTTGTAGAGCATCATCAGATTGTTGCGGAAGTTGAGAAACGTTTTGCGCGGGTTGCCCTGCTCGAGCGAGGCCCCGCCAACGTGCCACACCTTACTTGCCGGCACGCAGGCCACGCCGCGGCCGCGGGCCCCGAGGCGCCAGCAGAAGTCTATCTCCTCCTGATGGGCGAAGAAGCGGCCGTCGAGCCCCCCGGCGGCGCGCCAGTCGGCGGCGCGCACCATGAGGGCGGCCCCTGTGGCCCAGAACACGCGCACGGGCTCGTCATACTGTCCCTCGTCCATCTCAACGGTGTCGAAGAGGCGGCCGCGGCAATAGGGATAGCCGTAGGCGTCCATGTAGCCGCCGGCGGCACCGGCGTACTCGAAGCGCCCGCGCTCGGCGTGGCTCAGCACCTTGGGCTGCACGGCCGCCACTTCGGGATGCGCGTCGAGATAGGCGAGCAGCGGAACAAGCCAGCCGCGCTCCACCTCCACGTCGGAGTTGAGCAGGACGTACACCTCGGCGTCGACCTCGACGAGGGCGCGGTTATAGCCCTCGGCGAAACCGTAGTTCTCAGGCAGACGCAGCAGGCGCACTTCGGGAAACTCGCGCTCCATTACCGCGCAGGAGTCATCGGTCGAACCGTTGTCGGCCACAATGACTTCGGCCTCGCCATCCGAGCCCTCCAGCACGTTGGGCAGGAAGCGGCGCATCATTGCGGCGCCGTTCCAGTTGAGAATGACCACCGCTATTCTTTTTTTCTCCATATCGTTTGTTGCTTGTCAAAGAATTGCTTGAAAGATGGCGGGCAGGGCCCGCGGCCGGAACTACCGCGCGGCGGAATGGCAGGTAATCTCCAAAAAGTGGGAAGGCTTGCCACTTTTGTGGCGATACGTGCCGCAGGCAGACAGCACGACCGGCTCAGCCCTCGGCGGCGCGGGCGATGAGGCAGGCGCCGTCGGGCGTGAAGTCGCCCAGGCGCACAGAGGCAAGGGTGTTGTCGACGGCACAGACGCCGGGACCGGCCTCCACGCGGATGTAGTTGTCGGTGAAGCCGCGCAAGGGCTGTCCCTCGCCGGCGTGTTCCCAAAGCACGGGGCGCAGGCTGCCGGCGTGGCGGGCGTAGAAGGCGCGGCGCTTCGTCTCGGAAAGGGCCAGCAGACGCTGGCTGCGGGCGTGCTTCTCGGCGGGACTGACCACGTGGGGGATGTCGAGGGCTCGCGTGCCGGGACGCTCGGAGTAGCTGAACACGTGGAGCTGCGCCACGTCGAGCCCGGCGATGAAGTCGCAGGCCTCGTCGAAACAGGCGGCCGTTTCGCCGCGCGTGCCCACTATGACGTCGACCCCGATGAAGGCGTCGGGCATGGCCTGGAGCACACGCTGCACCTTGCGGGCGAAGAGGGCGGTGTCGTAGCGGCGGTGCATCAGGCGCAGCACCTCGTCCGAACCGCTCTGAAGGGGGATGTGGAAATGCGGCATGAAGGCGCGCGACGCCGCGCAGAAGTCAATGATCTCGTCGGTGAGCAGGTTGGGCTCGATGCTCGATATGCGGTAGCGCTCGATGCCCTCCACGCGGTCGAGGGCCTGCACGAGGTCGAAGAAGGTCTCGCCCGTCGTGCGCCCGAAGTCGCCTATATTGACGCCGGTGAGCACAATTTCCTTGCCGCCCTCGCGGGCCACGGCCTCGGCCTGCTCCACGAGCGAGGCGATGGACCCGTTGCGCGAACGGCCGCGGGCAATGGGGATGGTGCAATAAGTGCAATAGTAATTGCAGCCGTCCTGCACCTTCAGGAAATAGCGCGTGCGGTCGCCGCGCGAGCATGAGGGCACAAAGGTGCTTATCTCGCGGGTGGGCACGGCTATGGCCTCGTGGCAGGCCTCGCCTTCCGTGAGCGCCTTCTTCTGCGCCATGCACTCGCGCACGTAGCGCACCACCTCGCCCTTCTGCTCCATGCCGAGCACGAGATCCACGCCCTCGAAAGCCGCAATCTCCTGCGGACGCAACTGGGCGTAGCAACCTATCACCACGACAAAGGCGCCGGGATGCTCGCGCGTGAGGCGGTGTATGGCCTGGCGGCACTTGTGGTCGGCCACCTCGGTGACGGAGCAGGTGTTTACCACGCAGATGTCGGCGCGCTCGCCCTTTGAGACGGGCCGCACGCCCTGGCGCGCCAAGGCGTCGCGCAGCGAGGAGGTCTCGGCAAAGTTCAACTTGCAGCCCAGCGTGGCGTAGGCCGCACACATATTATATATAGAAGTGTCGTTACTCATGGGGGAATCTTCGGTATCGGTTTGCAATCGCGCGCTACGGACCGGACCGCCGGGCCGCGACGCGCCGGCAAAGGTACTACTTTCCATGGACTTGCAGAAAGGCGCCCCGCGTTTTTAGAACGTCGGCCGGAGCAAAAAGACGGTTGCAGCGGCGCGGGAACTATGCCGCGCACATTTTTCGACAGGTTATTTCTGTTTCCTAAATTATTTTAATTATATTTGCAGGGAATATATTTTTTTAAACATATACTATTTTTTTTATGAAAAGAACTCACACTTTACTGACGGTTATGGCTGCCATTTTCCTATTCGCCTCGTGCGGCGGCGGCGATAGCTTTGAAAACAAAATCGAGTATCTGCCCTTCAAATCGGACAAGGACAGCAACTGGGGCCTTATCTCGCCGGACGGCAAAGTGCTCTTCGACGACGAATTCGAGAATTGTCCCACGATGGTGCTCAACGAGCGCTTCTTCGTGGAAACGAAAGACGGCTACGAACTCTATGCCGCCGAAGAAAAGCCCAAGCAGGTGGGCGACAAGGTGTGGAAGGAAGTGTGCGACTTCACCGAAGACGTGACACCCGCCGTGGAGAAGGGCAAACCCATCGCCTTGATCAACCGCGACGGCGAGGTGGTGAAGGAACTGGACAAGATAGGCGGCAAGAGCGTCGTGAATATGACCCGTTTCCAGGAAGGAGTGGCGATATACAAGAACATCGACGGCTACTACGGCGCTATCAACACCGACGGCGAAGTAGTCATAGACGCCAACTACATCGCAATGAACTTCCCCAACGACGGCAAGATTGTAGCCATCGACAAGAAATACGAAAGCGCTTACAAGGCCGGCGAAAAGGAAAAGGTGAAGTATGCCGTGCTCGACCTCAAGGGCAACCTGATCACCGAGCTCGACGCCAAGAAGTTTGAGGACATCAACGGCCACTACCTGGACGGCCTCATGGCGGCCTCGGTGAAGAAAGGCGACAAAACCTGCGCCGGCCTGCTCAACGAGAAGGGCGAATGGGAAGTGGAACCCAGCAGCAAAGTAGCAGACATCCGCCAATGGAGGGGTAAGCACTTTATCTTCGAGAACAGCGAGGGCAAATACGGCGTCATGAGCTTTGACGGCGAGGTGGTGCTGCGCGCCAAATACGACGGCCTCTTCTTCATCGAAGACGACGTGCTCGTGAAATACGACTCCGACAAGGAGCGCGACGAGCGTTATTGCCTTATCGACCTGGAAGGGGAGAAAATCGGCACCAAGACCTTCCGTGACTTCAAGGGCTACGGCATTGGCGGCACAAAGTATGGCATCATTGAGATAGAAGAGGACAATTACGCCTTCATCGACGGCAAGGGTGAACTCCTCGAACTGGAGAAGGGCCTGGACATCTACGACATCCGTTTCAACAACGCCGGCAACAGCGTGGAAAGCGACTTCGTGGACATGGGTGAGCTCGTGGCGGCCCTGGGCCTCACGAAAGACGGCATGGACGGCTTCAAGGTGGGCACGCCCGCCGAGGCGGCCATCAAGCAGGCGCATGCCAACGACTCCACCATATCGGCTGACGCGGAGGACTATACTTACCGCAGCCAGATTTCGTATTCCAAGAACCTGTCGGTCATTTCACCGAACATCACCGTTACTTTCGACAGCTACGCGGGTGAGGCCATCAAGCAGACGGTTACGGAAAACTACTACGGCTATACCTTCACGAGCGAGAAGACCGTGGGCCACAAGTTCTCGGCTACGGCCGCTGTCAACAGCGTGAGCACGGGCATCAGCACCAGCTACGGCAAGATGGAGAACAGGGAGAAGGAACTCTTCAAGGCCGTATCCGACAAGCTCAAAGGCCTGGGCAAGGTGGCCAAGAGCAACGAGGGCGCCATCGTGGTGAGCACGGGCGAGAACAAGTATGCCGTGGCCTTCATCAACGGCAAGACCGTGGTGTTCGGCGTAGCCGCCGGCAGCGCACAGGACTTCGACATCAGCCAGTACGGCAACAGCGGCGAGGAAGTAGCGGTTGACTCCGTGGAAGTTGAACCGGACTATATGGAAGAAGTGTACGACTCCATCGCCATGGAGGAAATGCAGCCCGACGATTTCCAGTGATCCGGGGCGACGCGGCCACTTGACACAAACAGCCCGGCGGGCGGCGAGGTTAACCTTGCCGCCCGCCGACATTTTGGCCCGTTTGGCGCCGCCACGCCACAAAAAGGGAGTGCTGGGGCAAGATGTGGGCCGTGGGGAAAGGGTATGTCGGGCTTTTTAATTAAATTTGCCGGAAAGAAACAATTTAACTACTAAAAATAAGAAATGGGAAAAGTATTGATTATCGGCGCCGGCGGCGTGGCCACCGTGGCCGCCCACAAAGTGGCGCAGAACACCGACGTGTTCAGCGAGATTATGATTGCGAGCCGCACGAAGGCGAAGTGTGACGCCATTGTCAAGGCCATCGGCCGCGACGACATACGCACGGCTCAGGTTGACGCCGACAGCGTGGAGCAGCTCGTTGCCCTGATGAACGAGTTTAAGCCCGACCTGGTGATGAACCTGGCCCTGCCCTATCAGGACCTCACCATCATGGAAGCCTGCCTGCAGTGCGGCTGCTCCTACCTCGACACGGCCAACTACGAGCCGAAGGACGAGGCACACTTCGAGTATTCTTGGCAATGGGCCTACAAGGAGCGTTTCGAGCAGGCGGGCCTCACGGCCATCCTCGGCTGCGGTTTCGACCCGGGCGTGACGAGCATCTACACGGCCTATGCCGCCAAGCATCACTTCGACGAGATACAGTATCTCGACATAGTGGACTGCAACGCGGGCGACCATCACAAGGCTTTCGCCACGAACTTCAACCCTGAAATCAACATCCGCGAAATCACGCAGAAGGGCCTCTACTGGCAGGACGGCAAATGGGTGGAGACCGAACCGCTCGAAATTCACCAGCCCCTCACCTACCCGGGCATCGGCCCCAAGGAGAGCTATCTGCTGCACCACGAGGAGATCGAGAGCCTGGTGAAGAACTATCCCACCATCAAGCGCGCGCGCTTCTGGATGACTTTCGGACAGGAGTATCTCACGCACTTGCGCGTGATTCAGAACATCGGCATGGCAAGCATCGTGCCCATCGACTACGAAGGGCACCAGATCGTACCACTCCAGTTTCTCAAGGCCGTGCTGCCCAACCCGCAGGACCTCGGCGAGAACTACGAGGGCGAAACAAGCATCGGCTGCCGCATACGCGGCCTGAAGGACGGCAAGGAGCGCACGTATTACGTGTACAACAACTGCTCGCACCGCGCCGCCTACGAGGAAACGGGCATGCAGGGCGTGAGCTACACCACGGGCGTACCTGCCTGCATCGGCGCGCGCATGTTCATGCTGGGCCTGTGGAAGCGCCCGGGCGTGTGGAACGTGGAAGAGTTCGACCCCGACCCCTTCATGGAGGAGCTCAACAAGCAGGGCTTGCCCTGGCACGAGATATTCGACGGCGACCTGGAACTCTAAGGTGGTGCTGAGGTGCTGGGGAGGTGCTGAGGAGCACAGCCGGGGGCTACCGCGCGGCGGAGGAGGCTGACTATCTTCCCGATATCCACTCGGAATCATCCCGATATCCACCCGGTATCTTCCCGACATCCGTCCGCCAATCCGCCCGGCACCTCCCCTTATCGACTTTAACATTTTTAACCTTCCTTGGGATTTCCGAGGAAGGTTTTTGTTAAAAAAGACTATTGAATTTAACCATGCAATCAGCGCCGCAGGCGCCCGGATAAGGTCCGCCGGAAAAGCATTACCTGGATTTTGAAAAGCATTACTTGCCGTAAAAACGCGAAGTAATGCTTTTTTCCGACGGATACGGACTTTTCAGCCAAAAGCATTACTTGCTTTCCGGCAAATGCTTCGCGAAGCGGCCAAAATAAGGGGCGGACCCACTGAAGTCCGCCCCTCGGCTAATGCAAAGATACAACATTTTCGGGCCAAAAGCAAGAAGTGTTAAAAAACGCGGCACAACGCTGCGCATTCACTTAAACACGTGCTTGCCGAAGTTCATGCCCTTCATGCGGTAATAGGCCGGCTCGCCCTGCAGGCGCTTGAGGAAGTCGGGATAACTGCGGCGCGCCTGCGGCGTCCAGCCCGCCTCGGCCACAGCGGCCAGGCGGGGCAGCATGAGGTACGACACCGTAGAGAAATCCTCCACCCACTCTGTCCAGAAGTTGGCCTGCACGCCCATGTAGCGGGCCTGCAGTTGCTCGTCCACGCCCTTCATGGGCACATAGTTGTAGACGGCCTCGACCGTTTCCGAGCCATTGCCTTGCGAGCGCGGCTCGGTGGCCAGCGGAGACTGCCGGCGGTTGATGTAGTAAGGTATCTGCGGCGACAGGATAGTGTTGAGTCCGCGGCCCGCGGCCTCTTTGGCGGCCCGGTCGGCGCCTACCCATGCCATGATGGTGATGTCGTCGCCCAGCGGCGCGGTGTTGCCGTGCAGCACCTCGTTCCAGAAGATGAGGTGGCGGCGGCGGTCGGCGGGCTGCGCGGCGATGTGCTCCTGCAACTGGCGGTAGAAGTTGATTTGCAAGTCCCGGTAGTTGGCGGAACCTATGGCGGCCAGCTGCGCGCGGCAGTCGGCGTTGGCCTCCCACTTGCCCGTGGGGCACTCGTCGCCGCCCAGGTGCAGGTAGCCGTAGGGGAAAATGTCGGTGAGTTCGTCCACCACATCCTTGGCAAACTGCACGGCCCGCGGGTTCGACACATTGATCACATCGCCCGACACACCCTGCCAGAGCCATACCTCGTGGGGGCGCTCAGGGTCGCAGGCGAGCAACTCTGGATAGGCGGCCACAGCCGCCTGCGAGTGGCCGGGAATGTCGACCTCGGGCACAATCTCGATGAAGCGCTCGCGGGCATAGGCCACTATCTCGCGGGCGTCGGCCTGGGTGTAGTAGCCGCCATAGAGCTCGCCGTCGGGCTTCACATCGCCCCATCCCAGTCCCACGCTGCGGCGCCAGGCGCCCTTTTCGGTCAGGAGGGGATATTTCTTAATCTCGATGCGCCAGCCCTGGTCCTCGGTGAGGTGCCAGTGAAAACGGTTCATCTTGTAGGCGGCCATGACGTCGAGCACCTTCTTGATAGCCTCGGTGCCGAAGAAGTGGCGGCCTTCGTCGAGCATGAAGCCGCGCCAGCCGAAACGCGGGGCGTCGGCTATGCTCACAGCGGGCACGGTCCAGGCCGTCAGCGTGTCGGCCACGCCGGCAACGACGGCACGCGAAGGCATGAGCTGGCTGAGCGTCTGCAGGGCATAGAAGAAACCCGCGGGACGCGCGGCGGCTATCTGCACGCGCTCGGGCGACACCTCGAGGCGATACCCCTCGGCGGGCTGCGCCTCGTCGAGCGTCAGCACCAGGCGGGCACGCGAAGGCTTGGCACCGGTGCGGAGTTCAAGGCCGGTGGCGCGGCAGAAGTCGTTGCTCCAGCGCCGGAACACCTGGCGCACGCTGTCGCCGGGATAGTCGGCCACACTGACGGTGGTTTTCGAACTGAAACGGAACGTTCCTTCGCGGGGCGTCATCTCGGCGGGCAGAGGCAACACCTGTCCCACCTGAGCCTGCACACCTATGGCGCCGGCCGTCAGAATGGCGGTAAGTAAAGTCTTGATGTTCATATCTGAGATGTAAGTAATGGATAGTTTTCGCAAAAATAAGAAAAAAATCCGTAACTACCGCCGTCACAGCGGCCAATACGTCTGGCAGCCCGCAAAGCAGGTCCCGGTCCGCCACGGACCGCTGCCGGGATACAGCCGGCAGCACGGCCGCGCCCGATGCCCTACGTCCCCCTGAAGCCACGAAAGGTACGGAAAAAGCCGCGCGCCGTTCCTGCGAACAGCACGCGGCTCTGTATGTTCAGCCGGAGCGGGCGGGCCCCGGCGACAACAGACCGGCTCAGCGCGCAAACGCCTGCACAACGGTGACGGGCGTACTCACACCGCCGGAAGTGAGGGTGAGCATCGCCGCACGCGGCGCACCGGTATTGTTGCGCTCAATAGTCAGGCGGACTTTATGCTCGCCGGCGTCGAAAACGGTCTCTTCGGGCATCAGCCAGGCAGCGTCGCTCTGCAGCGTGGCACCGTCCTGATACACCTTGAACACCACACTGGTGTCGGCATCGGCCTTGGCGTTGAGCGTAAACCTCACCTTGTCGGCCTCGAGCATGGCGGTGAGCTTGCCGTCGGCGGTGTCGTAGGTCGGAGCGGGCACCGTGATGTTCAACCAGGCGTTCTGGGCCACAGGCATCGCCACGTAGTCGTACGACTGCACCTCCACGCCGCCCACACGACGGGCGCCGGTGGTATTGGTGCCGGTGGTGATGGTGAGGAGCGTACTCAGCGACAGCTCGCCGTTAACCATGGGCGTCTCGGTGGGCGTCACCTTGAGCCACGACTGCTGCGTGCTGGCTTTCCACGGGTCGAGACTGTAAAGACGAACGGTGTCGGATTCCTGATCGGCGTAAAGCACCATGCCGCCGGGGCGCTGCGGATAGAAAAAGGTCTGGTGCAGTTCGTAGGAACCGTTGTCGCAGGCGGCCACGAGCAGGGCCAGCACGGCAAGAAGCGAAAGGGTTATTTTTTTCATTACTTGATGATGGTTTTAGGGCACGCCGCCCGGCCATTGCAGCCGGCGCCGGCACAAGCCCGGTTATTACTCATTTTTTTCCTCTGTTATCGGCAGATATTTTCAGTTACGGACAACGGCCTTGCCGCTATTGCCGGAAAATCCGTCACTATTGCTAAAACAGCGCAAAGCGGTAACCTTGCATCGCACCACCGGATTTTTTTTGCAAAGTCTACCCGCAGGCGCCGCCTCAGCGGCCCGTGAGCGCCAGCACGGGGCCGGGGTCGAGACCGGTCAGGCGGCAGAGGCGCACCAGGAGGTCGGCCGGCGCGGAACGGGCGCGCAGATAGTCCATGCCCAGGCTCCCGTCGCGCTTCGAGAGACGCTGGCCCGCGTCGTTGCGGAGCAGCGGCAAATGGGCGTAGCGCACGGGACACGGCAAGCCGAGACGCTGCTGCACGTAGCGCTGCACGGCCGTGGAGCGGAGCAGGTCGTCGCCGCGCACCACTTCAGTCACGCCCATGAGGGCGTCGTCCACCGCCACGGCCAGCTGGTAGGCCCATGCCCCGTCGCGGCGGCGCACCACAAAGTCGCCCCAGTCGCGCGAGAGCACGACCCGCTGCGGCCCGCACAGTTCGTCGGCAAACTCCTGCACGTCGCCGGCCTCATGAGGACCGGCCGGCACCATCAGGCGCAACGTCTCGCCCCCGGAGGGCGTAGTGCGACAAGGCGCAGCCGGCCGGCAACGGCCGCCGTAAACGGCATGTCCGTCGCTTTGATGCGGGGCCTGGGTGGCGTGGAGTTCCTGGCGGGTGCAGCGGCAGGGGTAGAGCAGGCCCTGCTCGCCGAGGCGGCAGAGCGCGGCGTAGTAGATGTCGTCGCGGGCGCTTTGGAACACGGGTTCGCCGTCCCACTCCAGGCCGAGCCAGCAGAGGTCGTCCATCAGGCGGTCGGCCCATTCCTGCCGCGACCGCTGTGTGTCGATGTCCTCAATACGCAGCAGCCAGCGGCCGCCGGCGCTCTTGGCCGAAAGGTACGACATGAGCGCGGCATAGACATTACCCAGGTGCATGCGGCCGGTAGGCGACGGGGCAAAGCGCCCGGTCGGGGCAGGCTGCGGCCTATTGCCGCGCAGCAGCACACTGAGGTCGGGGGAAAAGGCGGCGGAGGTCATGCGCGGGGAATTATTGCGGGTGAAGGAGTTGGTTATCTTGTGGAATCATGACTTATCCTGGCAAAAGCACGACTTATCCTGGAAAATCATGTTGCGGCAGGAAGGGCGCGGCGAAAGCACGCAGTTCTTATTATGAAAGCAGACAATTCCTATCGGAGGGCATGCGATTCCTATCGGAGGGCATGCGATTCCTGTTATGAGGGCACACTACTCCTATTATATATATACGCGCGCCCGCGCGAAGCGGCCTTGCAGCGCCGCTGAGTAATCCTGCAGCGTCCCGAAGCGGCCTAATACCACTCGATGTTGCTGCTGTAGGAACTGCGCTTATCCCATTTCAGCGCGTCGGCCAGTTCGTTGGCGCGGGCCCGGAAGGAGAAGTTGAAGGAGGTGTAGGGCTGGAGCACGACGGAGCACGACATTTCAAAGCAGTGGAGGTCGCGCGAGACGGAGGCCGTGGTCATTGACAAGCGGTGGTAGTCGAAGTCGTAGCCCGAGGTGAAGGTGATGTTCCAGCCTTCGGAGAGGCGGACGAAGCCCGAGAAGTTGAGCGTCTGGTTGAAGGAGAAGGGATAGCGCATGCGGCGCACGTTGATTTGGCGCGTGCGGTCTTCCGACATGGTGATGCCGTAGGACACCGTGAACGACCACGGCATGGAGAAAGCCAAGTAGCCGTCGGCGTCGACCTTGGCCTTTTTGGTGGCCTTGCCCCCTTTCTTCGACGACTTGAGGTCGGGGTCGATGTTGGCGTCGTCGATGTCGGTGGCGTCGGTATCGGCATCGGGCGCGTCATCGGTGTCGGTGCTGCCGCGCTTACGGCTGAAAAGTTTTTGCAGTGTCTGCGGATTGAAGGTGTACGACAGATTCTGCGACATGCCTTGGAAGCGGCCGAAGCGACCGTAGCTCCACTCGGTGCGGTTGCTGCGCACCACGCGTCCGGCGTTGTCGAAGGCGTAGGCATAGGTGGCGAATACCGCCGCCATGGAGAAGGTGTAGTTTTTCGTGAGTTTGAGGCGGACGCGCGTGCTCAGGTCGCTCCACGGCTGCGTTTTGGCGGCCAGATTGTAGGAGAGCGAGGCCGCCAGCTCGTCGATGAGACTGATTTTGCGCTCGCCCGTGCTGTCGCGGTCGCTCTTCACCTTCATCTCGAGGTTGTTGGACACCGACATGGACACCATGCCCTGCTTTGTGCCCGAGGGGTAGCCGTAAATGCCGCCGGAGTAGGGCGAATAGTAGACGGTGCTCACATCGCCGTTGGCATCGGTGCGCACGTAACTGGTGGTGTATCCGTAGCGCGGGTCGGTGAAGTCGGGCGCGTAGCTGAAGCTCACGCTGGGTTTGAGCACGTGGCGCACGGCGATGAGTTTGTCGCCGAAGAGCGCGCGCCAGGGTTTGTACATGCCGTAGAGGGTGGTGTTGGCCGAGATGCCGAGCTGCCAGTCGTAGAGGTTGTAGAAGCCGTAGGCCGTGTCGGCCACTTCCTGCCGGGTGCTTTCGTCCCACGAGCGGTTCACGCGGCGGGTGTACATGATGTCGCGGAAGGAGAAGCTGGGCGAGATGTTGATGTACTTGAAGAGCTGGAAGGTGGCGTCAACGGGTATGCGGTGCTGCATGCCGTTATTCCAGTCGCGCACGAGGTTGGACTTGAACAGGCGGCTTTCCTTGGTGGTGATACTGTTGGAGAGCTGGCCGGTGTACGACATGGAGATTTTTTCATACCACCGTTCCTTGCCGGCCATGCGCTTACGGCGGAAGGGATAGAAGCGGTTGACGGAGATGCTCAGATCGGGCAGCGTGACCGCCACGGAGGAGTCGCGCAGATTCTGCGAGAGGTTGGTGGAGCCCGATATGTTCATGCCGATGCTCTGGATGGTGTGCGAGAAGCTCACCGAACTGGCCCTCATGCTCTGCGTGTAGGCCAGCGGATTGTACATGCTCAGCAGGTTGGAGCGCTCGTAGTTCTCGGAGGCGAAGTTGACGCGTGCCGAGAAACTGGTGTTGCCGCCGGCGCGGGCGTCCTTGGTGTGTGTCCACTGTACCTTGAGGCTTTTCGAGACAGCGTAGTCGGGCATGTTTTTCTCGCCCTCCACGGTGTTGAGGTAGCTGACGTAGAAGTTGCCGTTGTAGGCGTAGCGCTTACGGTAGTTGGTTTCGGCGCTCAGGCCCCACGAGCCTTTGGTGTAGATTTCGCCGAGTGCGCGGAAGTCCATGTAGTCGTTGATGGCGAAGTAGTAGCCCGCGTCGCGCAGATAGAAGCCGCGGCTCGTTTCGTCGCCATAGGTGGGCATGATGAAGCCGCTGGAGTATTTCTTGTTGATGGGATAGAAGCCGTAGGGCACGACCAGCGGCAGGGGCACGTCCATCACGTAGAGCTGGGCCGGACCGAAGATGGTTTCCTTGCCGGGGCGCATTTTTCCGCGCGAGAGCTTGAGGTAGAAGTGCGGGTGCTCGGCGTCGCAGGTGGTGTACCGGCCGTGCTCGAAATAAAGGGTGCCGTCGTCGGCGCGTTTGGAGCGCTCGCTGCGCAGGAAGCCGTTGCCCTGCGCGGTGTAGGCGTTGGCTATGTAGCCCTTCTTGGTTTTGAAGTTGAACGACATGCGCTCGCTGTCGTACTGGTCGGCGCCCTGGGTGTAGACGGGCGTGTCGGTGAGCACGCCGGCGGTGTCGACGCGGCCCTCGGCGTGTACCAGACTGCTGTCGAGATTCATCGTGATGCGATAGGCGTCGAGCTCCATGTTGGTGTAGTTCACCTTGGCCTGTCCGTAAAGGTGAACGAGCCCGCTCCCGGCGTCGTACACCAGCGAGTCCTGGCTCTCGTAGTCGACGGGCGCGTCGAGCCCGGGCTTGCGGGGCTTCACCGAGTCGGTGCGCAGGGTGTCGGCCGCCGGCAGGTCGAGGGCCGCGGTGTCGGCCAGTTCGCCGCCCAGCAGGCGGGGCAGCGGCGCCGGTGCGTGCGGCAGGCTGTCGGTGGTGTCGGCGGGCACGGGCGGCAGGCTGTCGGGCGCGGCGGCGCCGCTGAAGGCCGGCACCGTGCCCACGGCGCGCGAGGCGGCGCCGCAGAGCAGCGTCACGACCGAGAGGAGGATGTATAGCGTAGTTTTCAAAGCGGCTGGGAGTCGTTCTTTTCTTTTCAACGAGATGCAAAGGTACTAACTTCTTGGCTAAACAGGCGCCCCCGGAGGGTTAAAATGTAGGCGCGCCGGTGCGTGCGGACACCCGCATGCGCGGAGACGGTGCCGGAGGGCGGTGCGGATTTTAACATTTCTTGCTTTTGGCCCGTTTTTTTTGTATCTTTGCATCTGCAGAGGGGCAGGCCGTGACGGTCTGCCCCTGTTTTGTGGGCCTCGGCGGCGTATTTCTGCGCAAAACCCTGATATTTCACGCAAAAAAGCAAGTATTGGTGTGGCGGAAAGCACTACTTCGCGTTAAAAAAGCATTACTTGCCGGCCGAAAAGCATTACTTGGTTGCCGGAAAAGCCCTGTCCGAAACGTTACAGGAGGTTAAATATGTTAAAGTCGCGGTGCCGGGTGCCGGCACTGCGGGCGCCGGCCTAAAAATCGCCGGTGCCGAAGCGCGCGTGCCAGCGGCGGAAGAGGCCGACACTCTCCTGCCCGAAGCGCGCGAGGCTGGCCTCTACCTGCGCGGCGGTGCGCTCGCGCCGGGGGTGGCTTTTCGAGAAAAACTTGTCGGCGTAGCACACGAGCTGTTCCTCAAGCGTCTGCGGCTCGTATACGCCCGGCGGCAGCGGCAGGTTCAGCTCGGCCACGCGCGCCGGCGTGAGGCCCGTGCCGGTGTGGCGCTCACACACGCGGGCCACGGCCTCGTCGCCCTCGCGGCGCATGATGCAGGCGCCGAGGTAGCCGTGGAGCAGGTAGGGCTCCCGGCCGTGACAGTGTATGCCGGGGGCGTCGGTGAGAAATATGCCCACGTCGTGGAGCATGGCGGCACGCTCCACAAAAGCGGCGTCGAGGCCCAGGGCGGGATGGGCCGCACAGGCCGCAAGGGCCTTGCGGGCCACCTGGCGGCTGTGGTGCAGGAGCAGGCGGCGCAGGGCGTCGTCGGCAGGATAGTACTTGCAGATGATTTCTTCAGGAGTCATATTTTTTCAAACTAACGGAAGGCGGCCCGGCACGGCCCGCGGGGCAAATGTACTAATTTAAGCGGGAAGCAGGAAATATTCAAAAAAAATAGATTAACTTTGCCATCGCCCCGCAACGGGCCCGCGCACCACGCGCCTAACCTTACAAAAAACACACATCAGCATGCTCATCATCGGAATAGCCGGCGGAACGGGCTCGGGCAAGACCACCGTCGTGAAGAAAATAGTGGAAAGTCTGCCCGACAACGCCGTGGCCGTCATCCCCCAGGACTCGTACTACAACGACCAGTCGGACCTGCCGCTCGAGGTGCGGCGCCTCACCAACTTCGACCACCCCGACGCCTTCGAGTGGCCGCTGCTGGCCCAGCACATAGCCGACCTGCGAGCCGGACGCGCCATCCAGCAGCCCACCTACTCCTACATCACCTGCACACGCCTGGAGGAAACGGTGAGCGTAGCGCCCTGCGACGTAATCATAGTGGAGGGCATCATGACGCTCTACGACAAGTCGCTGCGCGAACAGATGGACCTCAAGATATTCGTGGACGCCGGCCCCGACGAGCGCCTGCTGCGCGTCATCGAACGCGACATTGCCGAACGCGGACACCCGCTCGAAATGCTCATAGGCAAATACCGCAACGTGCTCAAGCCCATGCACGACGAGTTCATCGAACCCACCAAGCAATATGCCGACATCATCATCCCCAACGGCGGACAAAACGCCCGCGCCGTGTGCATGATGCAGCAATACATCAGGGCCGCGCTCAAGCAGTAAGTCCGGCCACCCTCCCACCCCATCCACCCCGAAAACCACACGCATGGCAGCCAACTCCGATCTCATATTCCGCTACTTCGAAACCCTCACGCCCCGGCAGCGCGAGCAGTTCGACGCCCTCGACGCCCTCTACCGCGAATGGAACGCACGCATCAACGTCATCTCGCGCAAGGACATCGACAACCTCTACCCCCACCACGTGCTCCACTCGCTGGGCATCGCCAAGGTGCTCACCTTCCGCCCCGGCAGCCGGGTGATGGACGTAGGCACAGGCGGCGGCTTCCCGGGCATACCGCTCGCCATCCTCTTTCCGGAGGTGAAGTTTCATCTGGTCGACAGCATCGGTAAAAAAATCAAGGTGGCCACAGCCGTGGCCCAGGCCCTGGAGCTCGGCAACGTAACGGCCCTGCACCGCAACGTGATGGAGGAGAAGGAGCGCTTCGACTTCGTGGTGTCGCGCGCCGTCATGCCCATGGCCGACCTCGTGCGCCTCGTGCGCAAAAACATCGCCCGCCAAGGGCACAACTCGCTGCCTAACGGCGTGCTCTGCCTCAAAGGCGGCGACCTCACCGAAGAGCTGCACCCCTTCCGCAAGCAATGCGAGACGTGGGATTTGCCGACCTATTTCGACGACGAATTTTTCAAAACCAAAAAGGTGGCCTACGTAGCCCTCTGACACGCATCACAACACTACCGGCATGGCTCACAATCTGAACATCAAAACCTTCACGGTCAACTTCATAGAGGAGAACTGCCACGTGCTCTCCGACGACAGCGGCGAGGCGGTGATCGTTGACTGCGGCGCCTTCTTTCCCGAAGAGCGCGACGCGCTGGCGCGCTACCTCGACGACGAGAACCTCCGCCCCCGCCACCTGCTCTGCACACACGCGCACTTCGACCACCTGTTCGGCGCACAATTCCTCTACGACCGCTACGGCCTGCAACCGGCCATGGCGGCCGACGAACTGCCCACCTATCTGGCCGCCGCCGACCAGATGCGCCAGTTCCTGCACCGCGACCTGCCGCTCGGGCTTCCGCCCCACGGCCGCCTGCTCGCCGAGGGCGACACCATTACCTTCGGACACCACACGCTCAGCGTCATAGCCACACCGGGACACACCCCGGGCGGCCTCTGCTACTACTGCGGGGAAGAGGGCCTGCTGCTCAGCGGCGACAGTCTGTTCCGCCGCGCCATAGGCCGCTGCGACCTGCCCGGAGGCAACGCCGCCGACCTCACGGAATCGCTCCGCCGGAAAATCACCGGCGCCCTGCCCGACGAGGTGCGCGTGCTGCCCGGCCACGGACCGGCCACCACCGTAGGCGAGGAACGCCGCGAAAATCCCTACCTGTTCTGAAACGCAGCGCACAAGGCTAACTTTCCGGCACCATCGGTCCGGCCCTTTCCCCGACCTATTCCAAAACGCAGCGCACAAGGCTAACTTTCAGGCACCGCCGGTCCGGCCCTTTCCCCGACCTATTCCGAAACGCAGCGCACAAGGTAAATACCAAAAACAACTTATCGCGCCTAAAACTTCACTATTCCACGCTTTTGCACTATCTTTGCAGCGTGAACCGGCAACTACCGGAAAAACACCGACACCACCGCCCCTCAAGAATGCGGTAGTGTCGCGTGCATTTGTATCACTTTCAAAACAATATGGCACTACTCCTTCTATATCTTTTCCTGGCACTCGCCATCTCCTTCATGTGCTCCGTGCTCGAAGCCGTCCTGCTCTCGTCGCCCATGTCGTTCGTCTCAATGCTCGAACAAGAGGGCCGCAAAGGCGCCGGCCTACTCAAAAAATACAAGCAGAACATCGACAGGCCCATCTCGGCCATCCTCTCGCTCAACACCATAGCCCATACCGTCGGAGCCGCCGGCGTGGGAGCGCAGTCGCTCAAGGTGTTCGGCAACGAATACTTCGCCGCCACCTCGGCCATACTCACCCTGCTCATCCTCATATTCTCCGAGATAATACCCAAGACCATCGGCGCCGCCTACTGGCGCCAGATTGCCATCCCCGCCGCCCGCATCACACATGTGTGCGTCATCGTCACCTATCCCCTGGTGTATCTGTCCGAGCACCTCACCCACGCCATCTCCGGCAACAAGCAGTCGCTCAGCGTCAGCCGCGAGGAGGTATCGGCCATGGTCACGGTGGGCGCCGAAGAGGGCGTCTTTGAAAAGAAGGAGAACCGCATGATACAGAACCTGCTCAAACTCGACGACATCACGGTGCGCGAAATAATGACCCCGAGCTCGGTGGTAGAGATGGCGGAGGAGGGCATGACACTCGGCGAGTTCTACAAAAACGACGCCTTCCGCACCTACTCGCGCATACCCGTCTTCAATGCCGACAACGACGACTACATCATCGGCTACGTGTTGCGTCAGAACATCCTCGAGAAGCTCTCGGAGGACAAGTTCGACATGCGCCTCTCCGACATTCTGCGCCCCATCCTCACGTTTCAGGAAACGGAGTCGGTATCGGACGTGTGGGAGAAACTGCTGGCCAAAAAGGAGCACATATCGGTCATCATCGACGAATACGGCTGCTTCCGCGGCATCGTAACGATGGAGGACGTCATCGAGACCATGCTCGGCACGGAAATAGTAGACGAGAAAGACACCGTGACCGACATGCAGGAACTGGCCCGCGCGCAGTGGCTGGAACAGCAGGAACAGCAAGAGCAACTATAGGCCGCGGCACGGCAATACGCCGTGCAACGCCTCCCCCGACTCCGCACGGCACGCCGCCGCGCGGTTTTTTTTGCCGGACCCACCGAAAAAATTGCCGAACCCACCGAAAAAGAATAAGGCAAGGACTTTCCCCCTTCCCATTATTCATATTCCAAACAACAATCAACTCAATGTTACAAACAAACTTATCAAGAAGAAACGCCACGTGCACCTTCCACAGTTTCAGCCGCAAGGGCTACGCGCTCTTCGCCGCGCTGGGCCGCGAGGTCCGCATCGGTGTGCTCGCCACCGCCACGCTTTCGAGCGCCGCGCCGCGCCTGCAGCTCCGGGCGGCGGTGCAGGTGCCGGTCCACGCCGACAGCACCATCTGCCGCGAGGCCGACGACGAAGAGGCGCGCCTGCTGGGCGAAGCCGTCGTAGCGGGCTCGCGCGCACCGCTGACAGCGGGACTCGCCGCACGGCAGGTGACCACACTGGGCCGCCGCGAGCTGGCCGCCGCGGGTGTGGAGAGTATCAACGACGTATTGAAATTAGCCGCCGGTGCAGATGTCCGGCAACGCGGCGGCTTTGGTGTACAGACGGACATAAGCCTTGATGGCGGAACCTTTGACCAAATTGCCATTCTTGTCAACGGTGTAGCCATCAACAATGCACAGACGGGCCACAACGCGGCCGATTTTCCGCTTAACATAGACGACGTGGAGCGCATCGAACTCATCGAAGGCGCCGCCTCGCGCCTTTTCGGCAGCCAGGCCTTTGCCGGCGCCATCAATGTGGTGACGCGCCAGGGCGGCCGGCCGCTCGAGGTGAGCGTCAGCGGCGGCAGCTACGGCACGTGGCAGGCCTCGGCGCGCTCGGCGCTCACCCTCTCGCCACGGCTGCACACCTCGGTGAGCGTGGGCTACCGCCGCTCCGACGGGGCCGTGAGCAATGGCGGGTTCGAGGGCGTCAAGGCCTACTGGCAGGGGCGCTACGAGGACGACGCCCTGCGCCTCGACGCCCAGGCGGGCGTGACGGCCACCGACTTCGGGGCCAACACGTTCTACTCGGGCGCCTTTCCCAACCAGTGGGAGGCCTTGCGGCGCTACCTGCTCTCGGCGCGGGCCGAGACCAAGGGGCGCGTGCACCTCTCGGGCCAACTGTCGTGGCTGCGCAACGTGGACCACTACCAGCTCGTGCGCGGCACGACGCAGGGCGAGAACTTCAACCGCGGCGACGCCTTCACAGCCGGCCTGAGCCTATGGACGGCATGGTGCCTGGGCCGCACGGCCGTCGGGGCCGAGGTGCGCGAGGAAGAGCTCTACAGCACCAACATGGGACGCCTCTTGCCGGAGCATCTGCACTTCCCCGTGCGGGGCGGGCAGGGGGCGATGTACACCCGCCGCGACGCGCGCACCAATGTGAGCTACCATGCCGAGCATAACATCGTGCTGGGGCGCGCCACCATTTCGGCGGGCGTCATAGGCGAACGCAACACGGCAGCCCGCCGCGGCTTCCGCTTCTATCCGGGCGTGGATGTGAGCCTGCGGCCCGCCGCGGCGTGGCGCCTCTATGCCTCATGGAACACGGCGCTGCGCCTGCCCACCTTCACCGACCTATGGTACAAGACACCGGCCCAGGAGGGCAACGCCGGACTCCAGCCGGAGCGCTGCTGGAGCCTGCGGGCGGGGGCAACCTACCAGGGCCGCGTGCTGCACGCCGCGGCAAAGGCACACTTCACACGGGGGCGCGACATGATAGACTGGGTGATGTATGCGCCCGACGACGCCTACCACGCCACCAGCTTCTCGCTCGACAATGCCGGTCTGGCGCTCTCTGCCGCCGCCGACCTCGCGGCGTGGCTGGGCCGCCGCCAGCCGCTGCGGCGCCTCACGGCGGACTACGCCTGGCTACATCAGCACCGCCGGCGGGGCGAGGATTTCTTCAAGTCGAACTATGCCTTGGAGTACCTCCGCCACAAGTTTACAGCCACGCTCACGCATGCCATAGCCGGATCGCTGGAGGCTTCGTGGAGCCTGCGCGTGCAGCAGCGCGAGGGGGGCTATCTGCCTTACACGGGCGGGATGCCGGCCACCGAACTGAAGCCTTACGGCACGCACGCCTTGCTGGACTGCCGCCTGACGTGGCGCGCGCCGCGCTACGAGCTCTTCGCCGACCTCTCGAACCTCACCGCGAAGCGCTACTACGACCTGGGCAACGTGCGCCAGCCGGGCTTCCTCGTCATGGCGGGCGCCAAATGGCGCCTGTAGGCAAACGCCGGGCGCCACGGCGGGGCGCAGAAGCCGCCGGTTAGTTCACGGAAGGGGGGAAGCATCTGCCGCTCCGCCCGCCGCGCAGAGAGCGCGGCGGGCGGAGTTTTTTTACACAAAAACCTATACCGGCACTACTTGTCAGGCCGAACAGGGCTTACAGGACTGCTCCCGGCCGGACCGCACCGGCCGACTTTAACATTTTTAACCTTCCGTAAGGCTTTTCGGGGTATTTTTCATTAAAAAGGGTTTATTAATTCTACCACACCGGTTAGTGGTATCAGCTGCCGGATACGGCAAAAATGAAAAGTACTACCTGGATTTTGAAAAGCATTACTTCGCGTCAGGATTCCAAGTAATGCTTTTTTAACGGCAAGTAGTGCTTTTCGGGCAAAAGCATTACTTGCTTTCCGGCAACCGCCGCGTAAAACGCTAAAAACAAGGGGCGGACCCACATAGGTCCGCCCCTCGGCCAATGCAAAGATACAACATTTTCAGGCCAAAAGCAAATAGTGTTAAAATGCTGCGGCGCCTGCGCCGCGGGCCTTGCCCGCCATCCGCCGCAAAAAGGCCCGGCCCCGCTGCGCGGGGCAGCGGGGCCGGAAAGTGTGTACCGGCGCGCCTCGGGCGGCACGCCTGATAAAATCAATACATACGGACTCTCCAGCCGTCGTCAGTTTTTCTCAAACTGAGGTACTCTGTTTTTTTCGAACCGTTACCGAAGGTAATTTTAATCTCGCAGCTGGCGCGTTCTTCGTCGCTCTTGCTGATTTCCACTTTCTTAACTTCGACGTCCTTAATGCCGTCCTTATCCTTGGAATCCTTCTTGGCGGAAACTTCCAGCGTAGGAATCAACACTTTCTTGGCATCCTCCACGTCCTCGTCGCTCATCTCCTCGTCGAAGTAAATCAAGTCAACCATACCTTCCCCGTCCTGGCTCTTATAGCACTCAGCCCACTTTTCGGCAACAGCCTCGGGAGTTTCAGTTCCACCGCCGCAGCTGGTAACACCAACCAGTGCAAAAAGCGCAAAAGCCACAAGCAAAAATCCTTTTTTCATACTCGTTTTTTTAGATTAATAGGTTAATATTTTTTTCACGCACCGCCGGCGCCCAAAAGGACCTGATGCCTTTGCGCACAGCAGTACTATAGGCAAAATTACACTAATTTTATAATTGAGCAAAAGAAATGCAATCTTTTTTAAGATTATTGCAAATTTACCACTGCCGGCGCGCGCCTCCCGGCCACACCGCCACCTCAGCGCTCCAGCAGGAAGCGCACGATGGCGCCCATGGCCTGGGCCCGCACCCCGGCGGAGGCGATGCTCTCGAAGGGGAAGCCCATGCACAACACCCGGCAGTCGCGCCCGGGATAGGCCACGCCGGCCGGCTGGCCGCCGGCGTAGGCAAAGGCGGTGAAGGTGCCGGAGCCCGCGGGGCGGAGCACGTCGACCGCGGGCAGGGGGTAGGCGTCGGGGCGCAGGTCGCGGCTGAGAGGGATGCTGAGGTTCAGGCCGCTGACGGCATCGCCGGCCTCGCGGCCCAGGCTGCCGCCGGGCGTGAAGCGGAGCACGTCGGCCGTGAAGCGGCGCTCATCGGCCGAGGTCATGTCAGAGCCGATGTAGGCGCCGCTCACAAAGAGCGCCCCGCCGCCGTGCAGGTAGTCGGTGAGGAGACGGCGCACGGTGGCGTCGAAGGTTTTGTAGGGCAAGAGGTTGTGGGGCGCGTCGCATTGCAGGCCGAGGATGTAGTCTACGGCGGCATAGTCCTCCAGGCGCACACGGCCCGCCGCCAGAGCCTCGCGGCTGCACGAGGCATAGCTGTAGTCGCCCGCGGCGGCGAGGGCCCGGCCGTGCAGCACGGGATAGTCGAAGGTGTTGCCGCCAATAATCTTCCCCGCCAGTTCGTCGCCGCAGTGGCCTAAGGCCCCGCTGCCTTCCAGTCCGGCCCGGGCGGGGTCGAAGCAGAGCTGGCGGCCGGCAAAGGCGGCCGTGGCGCCGCGGGCTACGCCGGGGTCGGCGTCGAGGTCGAAGCCGAGGCTGTCGGCCCGCTCCACGCGCGCCGGACCGCTCAGGCGGTCGAACCCGTTTACCAGCAGCAGGCAGGGAGCCTCTTCGCGGCGGGCGCGGCGCAGGGCGAGCACCTCCGAGGGGAAGCTCTCGCCGCCGGCGTTGACGGCCGTCACCTTGAAGGCGTAGTCCACGCCCGGCGTCACAGGAAGCGTGACGTGCGTGGCGCCGCCCGATACGAGGCGGCCGTTGTCAAAGTCCTCGTCGCCCGCCCGGGTGTACACCACAAAAGCGTCGGGGCGCGCCGTGGGTTCAAGGCTGTCGGCGGCGGCCTGCCACGACAGCTCGGCCTCGCCGCCGGGGGTGAGGCGGGCGGAGAAGGCGCGCACCGGGAGGGGCTGCACCACGCAGTCGCGGCGGCCGTGCAGGGCGTTGACGTAGCGCAACGTGGCCTTGTATACGGCACGGGCCATCGCGAACTTGAAGTTGGGGTCGTGGGCGTAGGTCATGTCGTGGAAGTTCTGGTGGGAGAACATCTCGAGTATGGCGGCAGGCACGTCGGGCACCCGCGTTTCGGAATAGTTGCGGTCCCAAAGCTCGCGCCGCGTCCAGTCGGTGGCGAAGGTGCGCGAGAGGTCGGACACGACGGTGTGGAGGAGCACGGCGCCGTAGTCGAGCGAGGCCTTGCGCGACATGCCGGCCGGAAACTCGGTAGCCCCGAGGCCGTCGACCGTGGTGCAAACGGCCAGCGAACCGTAGATGCCGCCGTCGCGCCGCACGCCGGCGTCGCTGTGCAAGGCCAGCGAGAGTTCGAAAGGCACTCCGCGGCCCCGCTGTCCGGGCAAATAGGCACTGCCGCCGGCGAAGTGATTGGTGAGATAGGAACGGGCGCGCAGGTCGTCGGCATAGTCGTTCGTGCCGTCGGTGCGGCGCAGCAGCGAGTCGGGCAGTCCGGCCCACTGGGCGTAGTAGCGGGCGCCCTCGAGGAAGCGCGGCAGGCGGCTCACACCGGCTGTGCCGCGCGCGGTCTGCCCCATGCCGCCGCCAAAGCGCACGGCGTCGGCCGTGACCACACCGCGCGACTGGCTCACGTTGCTGAGCACCACGCGGGCCTCGCGGCTCTGCCCCTCGGGAAAGTCGAAGGTGCCGAGATATACCCACGTGCCGCCCCCCATCTGCTGGTTGACGCTGAACTGCGTGCGACCGCCCTTGTGATATACGGTGTAGCGGGCGTCGGGCACACTGTTGGGACGCGCGGCGTAGCTCACGTAAACGGCGTAACGGCCGGCGCGCGGCAGGCGGGGGCTCCAGGTGACGCGGGCCGGACTGGTGCGGCGCGAGGTGGCCTCGGCGTAGCGCACGGTGCCCTGCGTGAAGGGTTCGAGGCTGTCGGTGAGGGCGCCGGCTACGGGCGCGAAGCCCGCCACCTCCTTCAGCGTGTGCCAGGCGTGATGGTCGGCCCCGGCGGTCTCCTCGTAGGCCCCCGGCGCCCCGGGGGCGTCGTTGTCGACCACAGCCTCGGCCGTCTGCATGTCGCGTTCGCGGCCGGTAAACACGACGGCTCCGGCGTTCTCGAGCATCGGTATGAGGTAGGGGAAGACGAACGACTGCGTGAGCAGGTCCTCGGTGGTGCAGAAGAGGTGGGGGCGCTGCCAGCGCCACTCGCCGCCGCGGTAGTAGCGGCCGTGGCTGGCGTTGATCACGAGATGGCGCCCCGCCAGGCCATGCCGGGGCCGGTGGGGGCGCGAGAGGTTTTCCACCCACGGCCGGCCGCGGTAGTCGGCCTTGCCCCAGAGGCGCGAGGCGTCTTCCTGTCCCTCGCGCAGCAGGTTGGGTATGAGTTCGTCGATAGTGGTGCCGGCGGAGGAGCACACGGCGAGGCGATAGGTGTTGTAGGGCGCAGGCAGGCACCGGCTCAGTTCCTTATAGATGCTGCGGACACTCTGCGGCGTGAAGGGCTGCGCGCAAAAGGCCTCGTTGGCATAGACGCGCAAGGTGCGGCCGGCGGCGTCGACGCGGCAACTGTCGGCACGCATGGCCGACTTGGGCGCGTAGTTGGTCAGACTGTATTCGGCGAAATAGCGGCGCACGGCTGCTTCGGGCTGCCCGGCCAACTGCGCCGGCAGGCGGAAAACACCGCCGAGTGTGAGGAACAACAGGAGTAGTGCTTTTTGCATGAAACGGGATTACTTTATGAAACAGCGGAGATGATTACGGAAAAAAGCGGGGCCGGCGGTGCAAAAGTGGGAAGGCGTCCCACAAAAGTGGGAAGCAATGCCACAAAAGTGGGAAGGCGTGCCACAAAAGTGGGAAGGCGTGCCACAAAAACGGGAAGTATCGCCGCCCGGGGATGAAGACCGCCCGGATGGCGACGGACAGGGGCAGAAACGACATGAGCCGTCGCGCCGGGCGCGAGGCTCATCATCGAGTTCAGGCGGCAAGGCCGCATGACATTGCCGATACGGCAACGTGGATATCCCGTACGGCGCCGATGCCGTATGTTGCCACCAGCCTAAAATTCCTCAACGGCAAATTTCCCGGGATACTTACCGGTGAAGCCGCGGTAATAGTCCATGATTTCGCGCATATCGGCCTCCACATCGCCCGAAGGCATGAGCGTTTTGGTGCATACGATGGTTTTGCGCGCGTAGTCGATGGCGTAGAGCATGATAGGCAGGTTGGCCTTCAGGGCAATAAAGTAGAAGCCGCGCTTCCAGGTGGTGACCCGCGAACGGGTACCTTCGGGCGTCACGGCCAGTTCCATGCGCGGGGCGCGCCGTATCTGCTCGGCCAGACGGTCGGTCATGCTGGTGTGGCGGCTACGCTCCACCGGCACACCGCCCATGCTGCGGAACAACGGGCCGAGGGGCCAGAAAAACCACTCCTTCTTCATGAGGAAGCCGGCCTTGCGGCCTATGGCGCGGTAGTAGAGCTGCGCCACAACGAAGTCCCAGTTGCTGGTGTGGGGCGCCACGCAGATGATGCACTTCTCGTGGCGCGGCACGCTGACCTGCTCCTTCCAGCCCAGAATCTTGAAGAAGAGCGTGCGGCTTATGATGTGTGCCATGTCGAGGTACCGTCAGGCCTTGATGATGCGCTGGCTGAGCTCGCAGGCTTTTTCGGAAAACTCCTGGCGCAGTTTCTTGTAGAAGAGCTTTTCCTGCTTTTTCTCCGTGTGGCTGATGCGCGCCACGTAGTCGTTGTGCAGGGCGAGCACCTCGGCCATGATGGGCTCCATCTTGGCGCGTTCTTCCTCGCCGCAGAGGCTCAGCACCACGCAGTCGGCGAAGAGTTCGGAGGTCACGTTCTTGATTTGTTTCTTAAGGTTCTTTCTGTTTGCCATAATCTTGTGTTTTGTCGGCGGCAGTGCCGCACCGTTATTTTTGTAAGAGGCTTCCGCCTTGGGGGCAGAGACTTCCGGCCCCGTGTCAGAGGCCCTCTTTCTCGGGGAGCTCCATTCCTTTGATGATAGCCTGCTCGTTGACCGGCAGCAGGTGGTGGTGGCGTTCGGGCAAGGTCTTGCGCAACGCCGCCATGACGCTCTCGAGCTTCACGATGGGGTGTATTTTCAGCAGTCCGCCGATGACGAGCATGTTGAAGCATTTGGTCATTTTCAACTCGCCGGCCGTTTCCATGGCGCGTATGTGATAGGCGTCGATGTCGCGGCGCGTGGGCTTGTCGAGTATGCCGAAACTGTCGTATATGAGGTCGCCGCCGGGCTTCACCTTGGGCTGGAACTTGTCGAGCGAGGGCTGGTTGAGCACGATGGCGGTGTCGTAGCTGCTGAGTATGGGCGAGGATATTTTCTCGTCGCTGATGATGACCGTGACGTTAGCCGTGCCGCCCCGCTGTTCGGGTCCGTAGGCCGGCATCCACGTAACTTCCTTACCTTCCATCAGTCCGGCGTAGGCCAGAATCTTGCCCATGGAGAGCACGCCCTGCCCGCCGAAGCCCGATATTATGATTTCGTGTTTCATAGCGTTGCTTTGCTTTTATTCCTTGTCTTTCAGGTCGCCGGGGGGGTAGTGGCGGAACATGTTTTCCTTGAGCCATTCGTTAGCCTTCACGGGCGACATTTTCCAACCCGACGAGCAGGTCGACACAATCTCTACCAGATTGGAGCCTTTGCCTGCCATGGAGTTTTCAAAGGCATGCCGTATGGCTTTTTTCGCTTTCCGTATGGCTGCGGCGTCGTGCACACTCTGGCGGCTGACGTAGGCCGTGCCCTCGAGCTGCGCTGCAATTTCGGTGATTTTAAGCGGAAAGCCATGCAGGTCGGCCTCCCGACCGTAGGGACAGGTTGCCGTTTTCATACCCATAAGGGTCGTGGGCGCCATCTGTCCGCCCGTCATGCCGTAGATGGCATTGTTGATGAAGATGATGGTAATGTTGTCGCCGCGGTTGAGGGCGTGTATGGTTTCGGCGGTGCCGATGCAGGCCAGGTCGCCGTCGCCCTGATAGGTGAATACGAGGCGGTCGGGCCAGAGGCGCTTGCAGGCTGCGGCGAGCGCGGGTGCTCGGCCGTGGGCGGCTTCCTGCCAGTCGATGTCGATGTAGCGGTAGGCGAAGACGGCGCAGCCCACGGGACTGATGCCGATGGTTTTCTCCGCCATGCCCATTTCGGCTATGACCTCGGCGATGAGTTTGTGCACCACGCCGTGGGAGCATCCCGGGCAGTAGTGCATGCTCGTGTCGTTGAGGAGCTGCGGCTTCTGGTACACCAGGTTTTCAGGACTGACTATATCCGTGGCGGCAGCGGTGGGGCCGGCGGGATTTTTCTGTTCACTCATATTTTATTCAGTGTGTAGTCGTGTTGTTCGGGTCAGTATCTCCGCCCGGGGCGCTGCGGCCGGCGCAGCAAGTCGGGCATTCGGAGCAGAGCCTCGGCCATTTTCACCACAACGGCGAGCAGGCCGAGAATGTAGCACCACAGGGGTTGCCGGGGCGCGTTCCAGCTGAGGGCGATGCCCACCATGGCCGCTGTGGCCATGAGCATGAACACGCCGTTGAGCACGTTGCGCAGCAGCAAGTGGCGGGGCCGCTGCCGGCGCCGGGCCTCCTGTTCGGGATGTTCGAGGCGGTAGAGGATGTCGTTGCTATCGTCTTGCATGGGGAGGGAGAGGCTTTGCGTTCAGAACTTGGCGAGCTCGGCCACGATTTCGTCGGGATCGGGCACGATGCCGCCGAGGCGGCCGTAGTGGTGTACGGGCACGCAGCCGTCAACGGCGGCGCGCACGTCGAACACCATTTGCCCGGCGTTGATCTCTACGGTGAGTATGCCCTTGACGCGTCCGGCCATCGCGGCTATCTCCTGCGTGGGGAAGGGCCATAGGGTGATGGGGCGGAAGAGGCCTACGCGGAGTCCCTGGCGGCGGGCTGTTTCCATCGCCTTCTGGGAGATGCGTGCGGCGGAGCCGAAGGCTACGATGAGGAGGTCGGCGTCGTCGCAGCCGATGGTTTCGTAGCGCACCTCGGCCTCCTGTATGCGGCGGTACTTCTCCTGGAGCTGCAGGTTTTTCTGTTCCATGACAGCGGGGTCGAGCTCGAGCGAGGTGATCACGTTGGGCCCGCGCCGGCCGAGGCCGTGTCCGTTGGCCGCCCAGGGGCATTCGCGGGCTATCTGCTCTTCGGTGCGGCGCGGCTGCTGCGGCGGCAGCACCACCTTCTCCATCATTTGTCCGATGACGCCGTCGGAGAGCATCATGACCGGCGTGCGGTATTTGAAGGCCAGGCGGAAGCCCAGTTCCACGAAGTCGGCCATTTCCTGCACCGAGGCGGGGGCTATGACGATGACGTTGTAGTCGCCGTTGCCGCCGCCGCGTGTGGCCTGGTTGTAGTCGCTCTGCGAGGGCTGTATGGTGCCGAGTCCGGGACCGCCGCGCTGCACGTTAACGATGAGACCGGGCACTTCGGCGCCGGCCATGTAGCTGATGCCCTCCTGCATGAGCGCGATGCCCACGCTCGAGGAAGATGTCATGACGCGCTTTCCGGAGCCTCCGCCGCCATAGAGCATGTTGATGGAGGCCACCTCGCTCTCAGCCTGGAGCACCACCATGCCGGTAGTCTCCCACGGTTTGAGTTCGGCGAGCGTTTCGAGCACCTCGCTCTGCGGGGTGATGGGATAGCCGAAGTAGCCGTCGCAGCCGCAGCGTATGGCCGCGTGGGCCACGGCCTCGTTGCCTTTGAGTAATAGTATTTCGTTGTCCATTGTTGTGCTGTTGTGTGATGGATGGGGATAGTTGCCGCGCGGCGCCGGTCAGTCGTCGACGCGCTTGCGATACACCGTGATGCAGGCGTCGGGGCATACGGTGGCGCAGGTGGCGCAGCCAATGCAGGCTCCGGCCACATCGCGGCAGTAGGCATAGCCTTTGTGGTTGACCTGCCCTACGGTGAGTTGCAGCGTGTGTGTGGGGCAGGCCACTACGCAGAGCGCGCATCCTTTGCAGCGCGCCTCGTCCACGATGATAGCTCCTTTGATTTTGCTCATTGCTGTGTGTTGCTTGTGTCTTTTTATGAAGTTGACCGCGGCGGGCCTCCGCCCTTGCGGATAGCATCAGGGGTTGTAGAGGTCCTTGTGGTAGAAGCCGAGGATGTCGGCGAGCATTTGCCGCGCCTCGGCGGCGGGCGAACCGGGACTGAGCCTTTCGGCGGCCATAAAGGCGTTCATGGCCTGGCCCCAGCTGGCGGTTTTCATGTAGGCGCGGCCTTTCAGATAGAACAGTGCGGCCCGGTCGGCGCCCGGCCGGGCCAGCGCCTCGTCGACCATGGCAAGGGCGGCGGTCACCTGCCCGGCATCAATCTGCGCCTTTATTTTGTCAAGTCGACTTTGCATATATTCTTCGTAAAGTAAGAGCAAAGATATTTCTTTTTTTTCAAGTGAAGGTGCGTTTGAGCTTAAAAGTTTAGGCCGCCGGCGGTTAATAAAAACAAAACGCCGCGGGCGGCGGGCTTTAACGGCCTGTGGTTTAACCCGTAAGGCGGCGTGCGCGGCGACCGCCGGCGGCTGCACCGACGGGCACCGCCGCGGGGTGCGGATTTAACGTATTTAACCTTTGTGAACATTTGGCGGCAGCGTTTCGGTAAAAGCACTACTTGGTGTTGCGCCGCGAAGTAATGCTTTTTCAACGCGAAGTAGGGCTTTCCCCAACTCCATTACTTGCTTTTTACGGAAAAAACGGCCTGTTTTCCTCCCGAAGCGGCCCCCGGCGGCCAACAACAAGGGGCCGACCACGCCGGTCAGCCCCTCTGCTGTTGCAAATATACAAAATTTCCGGGCCAAAAGCAAGAAGTGTTAAAAACGGTCCTCAGGCGTCGGCGGGTGCCTCTCCGTCGTCGGGCAAGGCCTCTTCGTCGCCGGGCAAAGCCTCGTGGTGGCAGCGCTCCATGAGGGTGCGGTAGAAGCGGTGGCGGCCCAGTGTGGCGGCGGAACCGATGATGATGAGTTTGGTGCGGGCGCGGGTGATGGCCACGTTCATGCGACGCAGGTCGGAGAGGAAGCCTATCTGCCCGGCGGCATTGTCGCGCACGAGCGAGAGCACGATGACGTCGCGCTCCTGCCCCTGGAAGGCGTCGACGGTGTTGACGCTGACGGAGCGGCGCAGCGGGCGCAGGAAGTCGTCGGCACGGAGCAGCGCGCGCAGATACTGCACCTGCGCCTTGTAGGGCGAGATGATGCCCACGTCGGCGCGCTCCTCCAGCAGGCGGTGGCGGCCCACACGGGCCACGTAGGCGCGCAGGGCGCGGAGCAGGAGCCGCGCCTCGGCCTTGTTCACCCGTCCGCACGAGGCGGCCACGTAGCTCTCGCCGCCGTCGTCGGCCCCGGTGGCGCCGGAGTCGATCCACACCAGCGGGTGGTCCATGGCGTCGAGCAGGCCGCGCTGCCGCACCTCGGGGGCGGCCGTGAGCGCCCCGCCGTAGAACCACTCGGAGGAGAAGCGCATGAGGGCCTCGCTCATGCGGTATTGCACCGTGAGCAGGCTCACCGCCCCGGAGTGGGCCTTCACCACCTGCTCCATGAGCGTGTGGCCGAGGCCGGCGCGGGCGGCTTCGTGACACTTCACCGTGGGGGGCAGCTGGCAGTGGTCGCCGGCCAGCACCACGCGGTCGGCGCGCTGCAGGGCTATCCAGCAGGCGGCCTCGAGGGCCTGCGCGGCCTCGTCGATGAAGAGGGTGTGGAAATGCCGGCCGGCCATCACGGCGGCGGCCGTGCCGGCAAGCGTGGCGGCTACCACGCGGGAAGCGTCGAACAGGGCCTGGCGGATGCGCAGTTCCAGGGCATCGGCCTTGTCCTGCAGGCGGGCCACCTTCTGGTGATGGGCTTCGCCGCGCTCGCGGCGGGGCAAGGCGCGCAGGCGGCGCAGGTCGCGGCGCACCTGCCACAGGGCGGGATAGTCGGGGTGGGCCTCGAAGCGGCGTTCGTAGGTGTGTGACAGCAACCGCCCGCTGACCCGCGTGGGGTTGCCCACGCGCAACACACTCAGGCCGCGGTCGGCCAGTTGCTCGGCTATCCAGTCGACGGCGGTGTTGCTCTGCGCGCACACAAGCACCTGCTCCTCGCGCCGGAGCACTTCACACACGGCCTCTACCAGGGTGGTGGTTTTGCCCGTGCCGGGAGGACCGTGCACCACCATCACGTCGCGCGCACGCAACACCTGGCTCACGGCGGCCTCCTGCGAGGCGTTGAGCCAGGGATAGCGGGGCGCCATGGCGGGCGGGGCGGCAAAGGCGGGGCGCAGGCCGCCGTGCACCACCTCGCGCAGGTGGGCCACGCGGCCGTCGCGGGCGGCGATGGTGCGCTCCAGGGCCTCGAACATGAGGCGGTAGGTGGTTTCGTCGAAGTGGAGCTGCACGCCGGGGCGCTCAAGCTGCGCCAAGCGGGCCAGGGCGCCCTCGCCGGGCAGGGCCACGACCATGCGCGTGGGCTCGGCGTAGCTCACCGTGCCCTGGAAGTCGAGGTAGTGCAGGCCGCCGGAACCGTCCTGCGTGAAGAAACACACGGGGCGGCCGTGCTCGAAGTTGTGCTCTATGTCGTCGTCGGCCGTGCGGGTTATCTCCACCACAAGGCGGTCGAGGGAGTTATAATAGCTGCGCCCTATCGTCACGGGAAACCAGCACTCGCCGCGGCGCACCTTGCGCTCCACGCCCATCGTCTCGGCGGCGCGGCGGAACTCGGCCTTTTCGTGCTCATACTCCATACGCAGGAGTTCGCGCTGTCTTATCAGGTTCGGCATATCGGAATTGGTGGTATGTGTTTCGGGAGAGGCACCCTGCTTTATCCGGATGAGTCCTATTTCACCATGACATGACGGGGGACATCCCGGCATATCATGCCTGCAGGCTTCTCCTTATTATATATATGTGTGCAGGCGGCGGACGTGGCTGTCCGCCGCCTGCACTGCCGGAACAACCGCGTCCTCAACGGCGCTGGTGCTCCACACTGACACTGATCATGGCGTTCTCGCCCAGCTTGAGCTCGCCCATCACGCCCACACGCTCGCGGGGCGGCGCCGGGAAGGGGTCGCGCAGATACGACCAGGGACGGCGCGAAGCGGGCGTCAGGCTACGGGCGGCGTAGGCGTAGAGGCTGAAACGCTCTGTGGCCTCGAAACGCAACGCGGCGGCTACGCTGGCATCGGTGTAGCTGTAGCGGCCCCAGTCGAGGCGGTCGACCATCACGCCGGCGGCGGCCGAGAAGCGGCGCGACAGGGGCAGGGCATAGGCAAAGGCTGCGTTCTGGCCGAAACCGGCGCCGCGGGGCGCATGGCGGCCCACACCGACGCTCAGGCTCATGCCGAGCTGGGCATTGAAGCCTTCGTGCAGCCGCCAGCCGCCGCAGGGAAAACCGGGCGCCGGCGGGGCGGCGAAGTCGAAGGCGGGGAGCACAAAGCCACCGGCGACATCACAGAGGCGCGGCGAGACGGCGACGTTCTTTTCCGTTACGTACTGCGCGCCGCCGGCTACGGGCACCGCATCTTCAACAACGGTTTGCGGGCCGTCGGGCAGGCCCAGGCTGTCGGCCGCCGGCTGGGCACGCAGCGGGGCGGCGCCGGCGGCAAGCAGCGCTACGGCCATCGCACAGAGGGCCGTGCGGCGGCGCGGGGCGGCACAGGGCCGCGGCTTCTGAAACAGGTGAATGGTCATGTCTGTCAATTTATTTTTGCAAATATACTTATTTATTTTTCAAAGGGAAGCAGGCAAAAAGCCCGCGGGCTTATTTTTTTTCTTACTTTTGCATTATATATATTATATAAACCTATGCCGGACGGTTACGCCACACAGCGCCGCGCCGCCACGGCTACTTGACAACAAGACCATGCTTCCTCACGAAACTGCGGCGCCCGACGCCGCCCACACGCCGGCCGGAGCCGACGCTACCTCACTGGCCCTGCGCGACATAAAGCGTAGTCTGCGCGGCATGATGAACGGTATCACGAGCCGCTCCATGCGCGACAAGGGACTCGCCTACAAGGTGAACTTCGGCGTGGAACTGCCGCGCCTGCGGGAGTTTGCCGACACGCTCACGCCCGACTACGCCCTGGCCTCACGCCTCTGGAAGGAGGACATACGCGAATGCCGCCTGCTGGCCGCCATGCTCATGCCGGCGGAACAGTACGGGGCCGACCTGGCCGACCTCTGGGTGGAACAGATGCACTACAACGAAGAGGCGCAATGCACGGTGATGTATCTCTTCGGCCGGCTGCCCTACGCCTCAACCAAGGCTTTCGCCTGGATAGCCCGCGAGGAGCGGATGTTCCGCCTGTGCGGCTGGCTGCTCATGGGGCGCCTGCTCATGGGAGGAGCCGTACCCTCGGAGCGCGACGAAGAGGAACTGCTCGACCAGCTCGAGGCGGAGCTGCACAGCGGCGACGCGGCGGTGACCGGCGCGGCGGCCAAGGCGCTGGGGCGCTACATGGAACTGGGACAGCGGCAGGAACAGCGCGGCGAGCGACTGCTGCGGCGCCTCGCCTGACAGTTCCCGGACAAACCGCAGGGAACCGGCACAACACGAACCTTAATCAAACACACACTGATGTACGACATTCAACTCAACGCGACCGGTACGCGACACCTGGAAATATCGGAAGAAAACCTGGCGACTATCCGCAAGTATAATTTGCTCAACGGCCTCGTGGGCTCCACGGGATACGTTACGGAGGAGGTGCTCAACAAACTGAAACTGAACGTGCGCGCCATCATTGCCAACTCGACGGAAAACACCAAGGACTTACTCGACCTCTGCATCGACGTGGTGTATCACGACAGCATGAAGGCCTACGGACTGCGCGAGCTCATCGCGCTCTACAGGCAATGGGCCGGCGAACACCCCGAGCCGGCCGCCGAACACGCCGAATAAGAACTTGTCCTTGACCTTCCACAACTACTTTTTATCATCCGGCCCCAAAAACAAAAACAGCTTCCGAGCCGACAAACACGACCAACATGACTGACTACCGACTGACCGACTGGCTGCCGACCACGCGCAAGGAGATGGATCTGCGCGGATGGGATGTGGCCGACGTCATTATATTCTCGGCCGACGCCTACGTGGACCACCCTTCCTTCGGTGCCGCCGTCATAGGCCGCCTCATCGAGGCCGAGGGCTTCCGCGTGGCCATCGTGCCGCAGCCCGACTGGCACGGCGACTTCCGCGACTTCAGGAAGCTGGGGCGCCCGAGGCTGTTCTTCTCCGTCGCACCGGGAGCGATGGACTCCATGGTCAACAAATACACGGCCGCCCGCCGCTTGCGCTCGGAGGACGCCTACAGCCCCGACGGCCGCCACGGCCTGCGGCCGGACTACCCCACGGTGGTGTACACCCGCATCCTGAAGGAACTCTACCCCGACGTGCCGGTGGTGCTCGGCGGCATCGAGGCCTCGCTCCGCCGCCTCACGCACTACGACTACTGGCAGAACCGGCTGCGGCCGTGCCTGCTGGCCGACAGCGGGGCCGACATGATAGTGTATGGCATGGGCGAACTGCCCACCGCCGAGCTGTGTCACCTCGTGGAGGACAAACTGCTGCACGGCCGCGAGGAGGCCTTCTGCCACGTAGAGGATTTCCGCCACATCGTGCGCCGCTATCCCATAAGGCAGGTGGTGACGCTCGAACAGGAGGCCGACATCCCGGGCGGGCGCCGGCCGGACGACATCGTGCTGGCCCCGCACGAGGAGTGCCTCACGGACAAGCGCAAATATGCCGCCAACTTCCGCCACATCGAGGAGGAGAGCAACAAGCTCCACCCGCAGCGCCTGCTGCAGGAGGTGGACGGCCGCGTGGCCGTAGTGAATCCGCCCTTCCCGCCCATGACGACGGAACAGATCGACCGCTCGTTCGACTTTCCCTACACGCGCCTACCACACCCCAAGTACAAGGGCAAGCGCATCCCGGCCTACGAGATGATAAAGTTCTCGGTCAACATACACCGCGGCTGTTTCGGCGGCTGCGCCTTCTGCACGATTTCAGCGCACCAGGGCAAATTCATCATGAGCCGCTCCAAGGAAAACATCCTGCGCGAGGTGCGCAAAATCACGCAGATGCCCGACTTCAAGGGCTACCTCTCGGACCTCGGCGGCCCGTCGGCGAACATGTACGGCATGCACGGCCGCGACACGGCAATATGCGCGCGCTGCAAGCGGCCCTCGTGTGTGCATCCGGGAATATGTCCCAACCTGCAGGCCGACCACACCGCGGCCATCGACATCTATCGGGCTGTCGACGCCCTGCCGGGCATCAAAAAGAGCTTCATAGGCAGCGGCGTGCGCTACGACCTCCTGCTGCATCCTTACAAGGACGAGCGCCTGCGGAAAGCGGCACAGGCCTACACACACGAACTCATCACGCGCCACGTGTCGGGCCGCCTGAAAGTGGCTCCGGAGCACACGGCCGACGGCGTATTGCAGCTCATGCGCAAACCGCCCTTCAGGCAGTTTCACGAGTTCAAGGCCATCTTCGACCGCATCAACCGCGAGGCCGGTCTGCGGCAGCAGATCATTCCCTACTTCATTTCCTCACACCCGGGCTGCACGGAAGAAGACATGGCCGAACTGGCGGCCGAAACCAAGGAGATGGACTTCCAGCTCGAGCAGGTGCAGGACTTCACGCCCACACCGATGACCGTAGCCACCGAGGCATGGTATTCGGGTTACCACCCCTACACGCTCGAACCGGTGTTCTCGGCCCGCACGCCGGAGGAGAAGCAGCGCCAACGCATGTTTTTCTTCTGGTACAAGCCCGAGGAGCGCGCCCGCATCATGGCCGAACTGCGGCGCCTGGGCCGCGACGACCTGCGCCTGCGCCTCTTCGGAGCGGATGCAGGCAACGCACCCCGCCATTACGCCCCGACCGCGCGCCGCGCACACACCGCCCCCGACCGCCGGGACAACACGGCAAAGCGCCCCGGGCATACGGCAACGCCTCACGGCAAAAACACGGCGGGACACGGCAAGAACGCCGTGAACCATAACAAGAAGCATCCGCACCGCGGCAACCGGTAGCGGCCATAGTTCAACGCTGCCGGATTCCGCCTGGCCCCGGGCCTGCCGATGTCCGGTCAAAGCCCCAAGAGCCCGGCGGAATCCCAAGGACCGGCCGGGGAGGTAAAAATGCCCCTTACGCGCGCGTGTAAGGATGTTTTGCGTTTTATCCTTCAGATACCCGTAACAAGTTTACATACACCCCTTTGCGCTGAAAGATAGGTACACAGCAGCCCCCGTGTACCTTCAGGCCGGCGGCACCGGCCTGCGCGCCGGAAAGTCCGTATTCGTGTGGCGAAAAGCATTACTTCGTGTTTTTACGCGAATACGGACTTTTCAAATTCCAAGTAATGCTTTTTCACGTACCCGGCGGGCGGGTTTACAGCACCTGTTTTTCTGATGACATGCCGTATTTCCCGGCGAAAAAATCCACGGAAAATGGATTCGGCACCTGCTGCCCCGCATCGGCAGGCCCGGCTGAAGGCCGCGGGCCCTATCTTTCAGCCGAACCGATTATTTTACAGATATTTGCAGCCTACTGAATGATAAAACATGGAAAAGGCTTACGCGCGCGCGTATAGCTCCGCATATCGGCAACAGAAGTCCAGGCCCTTTTACGGGGTCACTCAACATCCTCAACGCACCGGATGAAGCAGGCTGAACTGGTTGCACCTTCCAGCGGTTCATTCGTCCCAAGACTAAAATCCAGGGAAAAATAGTTGATGTCAAGATATGATTTCCCGCCAGTGTACTTCTGACACCAGTAAACCGCACCGGGCCTCATATACACATCCTCGAACAGAGGCCTGTACTGGAGCGTTTTCCAGCCTTCATTGTATTCCGAATACCTTTTGCTGCGATACGCATATTGCAAGGCACCCGGCCGATTGACACCGGAGCCATACCAGCTTCTGTCGGTCTTACGCCGGCCGTAGCCCGACGCGCCTATCGGGAAAAAAAGGTTCTTGCCGTCGGTCTTGTTATAGACGAAGCATCCGCGCATGCCATAACTTTTGTTACCGCCCCTGTAGTAGCCATACACCTCTTCGACCTTTTCCAGTGTCTCCGTAGCTCCGTCGCCATAAAGCACACCATATCCGAATTCCCTGTTTTCTCCGTTGCGCAGTTTCTCATAATCATCGACAGTGGCCACACGGACCTTTACCTTGTCCCCATCCTGACCGGTAATCTGAATATCCTTGCCGGAAAACCCTACGGTAGTTTTCTCTAACTTAGTGTCGTCAACCTTTATGTCGCTCCATTTTGAGGACCTGCCGCCCGCCAGTTTAAGGGAATCGTCACCGACAGCCACCTGGAAACCGTAAGTCTTGTTGTTCTCGGCAAGAATCGCGTCATCCAGGTTTCCGTACTTGAAAAGCGACCCTTCCTCCAACGGAGACTGGGTTTCCTCCGTACCGCTGTACAGGTTGAAGGTATGCCATTTCAAACTTCTGTCGTTCAACACCAGAGGCGCATACCCCTGACGGACAAATATACGGTGGTGGCAGGTATAGTTATTATACTCAACCAATACGATCGCACAGCGGATCGTATTCTTATCCTTGCACGTTCCGTTAAAATCAATCCAGAAATCCATCGGCGAATCGATGGTTCCATGTACATAGCCTTCGGCATCAGCGCCCCTCAGACTGATCAGGTTGTCTTTATTGACTTCGACTTTTGCCCGCCAGGGGCCTTTAGATTCGTATGTCTCGAACTTATCGGCATCCTCCTTAGGCAAGGTTTTCATCACGACATGAAAATTATCGCTCTTGTCCCAACTCCGCCACACGCCTTTGGGATTGACGCACCGGCGCACCTGAACGACTGAGGCCGTATCTATCAAGTTCCTGCCATTAACATCCTTAAGCACCTTATCGGTTGTTTTGTCCACCAACCTCAGTTCCAACTTAGCTTCGCGGGGATACGCCACAAAAACATTGTTGCCCGTATAGCCGCTGGTCGGAATCATCTGCTTGGGGCGGGTATAAAACGGCATCTTCAGGTTCAGGCCGCCGTCATGGCCCAATATTACAGAATAGTTGCCGTGGTCGCCGACGGCCAGATTGTCAAATACCCGCTTCCCGTTTTCGGCTTTGTTATTCCACTCCTCCTTATTCCAGTCCTTGTTGGTTTGATAATGCTTATCATCCCCGATAATCTTCCGGCTGTCATAGGCAAGCGACATGAAACCATGCCACACAGCCTCACGCTGCTTACCGGCCGGATATACTTTCGACAGATCGGCAAACTTGTAATTATCGCCTTTTTCCAAGGTGGGCCACCAGTGGTTCTCGATAACCTTCACCTCCAGCTTCACGTTTTCCAGATGGCTGCCCTTGATTTTGATGGGGATTGCAGCAGACTGATTATAAAGGTAGGAGATATAATAAGGAGTGGGCACAATCAGTTGCTTGTCCTCTTTATATTCAATATGCCAGTCAACATCATTGGCATAGCCATTGAACTTCAGTGTCAGCTTGTAGTGGCAGTTGCGCCGGGCGTTGTAGTCCTTTATCACATCCTGGCCGAGCATGAAGCGGTAGATAATCTTGCCCTCGCCGGGACGGTCGCTCAGGCGTGCGTCGTAATAGGCCTCCACTTCTATATAGGTGCCGAACTCTATATTGTCTTTCAACACATAGCCTTCATCACCAGGCAACCCTGGAGCATCAAGTATCCCATCGCCGTCGCTGTCCTGACGTTTGTCCTTGACATCGGGCCGTGAGTGCTCGTTGCCTTGCAGATTCTCGTAGAAATAGAGGGCCGGCGTGTTTTCGGTATGATAGTCGGCCAGGGAAGCCGGTTCGGGAGCAGACTGCCCGGGGGCCAACAGACCGTAATAGAGCTTGCCGCGCGAGACGAACGGCCATGATGCGAAATCCTGGTTGCCGGGGTCGTCGGGCCCGCCGTTATAGTAATAGACTTCTCCGTCTTCGTGGAGTTCTTCCGCAGGAGTTTTTCCGTTCGGGTTTTCATACGTTGCCGACATATAACCAGGCGTATTATCCTTGCCAAGATAGCAAGTCTTAGGTATATGCTTGATTCTTATCGATTTGAAATGTATCCGGATACCGTCATTCAGCTTGGTGGCATCGAAAGCCACCGTCACCTTGGATGCAGCGCGGCGCAACCATGAGTGTAGTTTCACGCTTTTTTCCTTCACTACAAGCAACTCGCCGTCAAAACTGTTGCCGCTACCGGAAGCATTCGTAAAACAGCCCATCATCTGGCCGTTAGCGGTAATGTTGTCGGGGTTCCACGTGAGCGGAATGCTTTTGAGCCCGTCCACGGTCTTTATGGCTTCCGCATGCGCCGTGAGCAAATCAGGCATGTTCGCCACGGCATACATGTAATACCGGCCGAATCCTATCTCTTCCGGAAGTTTGAAAGTGGCACGCTTGGTGGCAGTTTCCGCTGTGTTCTTTCCATTTTCCGCATCCGCATCTGTACGTTCTTCGTCGGATACGGCATATTCTGCTATCTGCCAGCTTTTTATCAATGTTCTGTTTTGGTCATACAGCAATACATGCAGGCTGCTGATCTCCTTCAGGGCATCTCCCGCAGCCCGCGTACGGGTAAGTGACGACGACATGGGCTTGAAATCCACCGTGGCGGATACCACAGCCTCGCCTTCGCCTATGATTTCTTCCGGAAAGGAATCATACTGACAACCCGTAACAACTAAAATTATCAGGAAGAGAATGAAATGTCGTACAAAATGCTTCATAATGCTTTCTGTTTATTATTGGGCAACCCGAATACCGGGTCAAGAAGAACCTCACCGTAAGGAATCACATCTACCGCGATTTCCATACTATTGCAGAATGTGATATTCACCACAACATGCGTGTTGCGGAAAAGGGCTTTCAGGTTGGGTAATGTGCAGACAAAAGGCTCTTTCCTCCCTTTTACATGGATTGTCATGACATACTCCTGCTCGCCGTCCGCCGCGCCGGCTTTAAGGTTCATACTCTCGGGCAAATAGAAAACAGGAATATGCGCCACACCCGGTTTTGAATTGTCGGGATAGTCTATATCAACCATCGGTTTCCCTACAACAACCGGCCCGTAGGTATAGGTCTTTGCCTTGCTCCCCTGCACCGGCAGTTCGTAGTCCTTCAGCCACCCGGCTCTTTCTGTTGTGGCGTAACCGTCGTTCACGGACGAGGCGTCGGCAACCTCCTTCAGCCAGTCTATCCAGTTCTTTCCGTTAAAAAGTTCCCGGTTCCGCTCGCTGTCATTGACATGCGCCATCAGGAAGTTCTTTTCGGCATGGCTGGCCAGGGTGAAACCGGTCATAGCAACTTCCTCACCGCGCCAGTTTATAAAGTTCACCTCGAACTTGGCAGCTACCCGCACCACGTAAAATGTCTTCGCGATTTTCCCTTCGGTAAAGTCTATTTCATACATGGAAGACATCGGGATGGATTTCCCGTCCGAGTAATCCGGAGAGAAGTAGAGACCGTTTACCGCCTCGGAAAAGCCGTTCGAGTTCTCTATATAATCATTGAAGAAAGCGGTCAGCGATTGCTTCTCTCCCGCCACACCTTCCACAGCAGATACACTCTCTTCATTGGCAAAGAGGAAAATCTTTTTCTTCTCGTCAGGCCTTACCTTGAGGAGGATATATTTATTTTCCTGCGCATGCTCCAACGAATAGTGCCGGTTATGCTCCACCGTACCGTCGGCATGCAGGACAACGACGCGCACACTATGCATCTTCTCATTGCCGGGCAGTTCCGCCACTCCCGACCGTGTCCGCTCCAATGTGGCAATGTTCAAATACAGGACAGACTCCGCAGCATCCGGTAAGGCTTCTTCCTGACTGCTGCACGCCACCATAGGAAGCAGCACGAATGCCGTCAAGTAAGCCACAATGCCATGTATTATGTTCGGTTTCATCGGTCTAATCCTTCCTCGCAATTATTCAATCTCAACATCACTTAATACCACCCGCCAGGAATGAATCAGTATCTGACTGCTAATCCAACGGTTGTGCTCGTCAAGGAAGAGCGTTATCACATAGTCGTCCTCACGGTCCAGGAATTCCTGATCCGTCATCTTATGCTTGTATTCCTCCTCGTAATAATCCTTGGCTAACAAAGCATAGTCTATCACAGGGATACGGGCCACCGTCGCGCCTTCCCGGCCGGTGATGGTCAGGAACATCTTTTCACGGTGCGTTTCCATCATACGCCCCACTGTCAGGTCGGCGATAGCGCCCTTCGCATAGATTATGGCACGGGCATCATCTTTCCCTACACCGGCCTCGCCGTTCTGTAGTCTCCAAGGAAGATACGTGATGTTCTCGTCTTCCAGCAAGTCGTTGTCATGAGCCATCAGCCCGTTCTCGTCCTCTATACGGAAGTTGAATTGGCTCACATCCACATCCTCGCCCGAAAGGTGCTGGAGGATGACGCGGACGTGGTTGGTGTTCTTGGTCAGATACATGGTATAGTCGTAACTGCCCCCGTCATCGTCAGCAGGCAGCGACACATCCGTCATGCCATGGAAAAGGCGGTAAAGCCTTTCGTCGCAGTAGGCGCCGGCTTGGCTGTATGCGCGGTTCAAGGCACACTGCAACTGCCCGATGTGCGTCTCGCCGACACGGGCCTCGGGCACGGAGAAGGACTCTTCGCGCTCGCCGTCGTTGCGGAGACCGCACCAGGCCAACAGCCGATAATCACCGGCAGGCAAGCCGAGCGACATAGAATAATCTTCAGCCGCCACCGGAGCTATTTGTTCTTCCCGCTGCCATGCCAGTACGCCAGACTTGTCAAAGGCATACAGATGGACCGACGATACCTCGTTGGCAAAGGCATCGGCCCACTTCAGGTTCCTGTCGTAACGGAACTTAAGCCGGTAGTTCACCGAACAATCGCCCTCTTCTTCGTAGAGCCAACTGTTACAGGCCGAAAGAGCCGACAGGCAGACTAACGGCACACAAACCTTGGTTGCCACATTTCTTATCAATGCCCGTACATCCATGTCTTTATCCTTTCTTGGTTGTATGGTTTATAACTCTTGTTTCGTTCAATATATGGTTGTGTGCGGAATTTTCCGCATCCTGTTTTTCTCATCAAGCGGGACACCTGTGTGTGTGCAAGCATCCGATGCCACGCCTCCCTTTCGTACCGGCGGGCGGGTACTTTTCATTATCTGTTTGATTTTATGATGTGCGGAAGGTATTTTTCACTTCCACACATCATAAATACCAGGGACGCCTCAAGCGTTCAGGCTCGCTTCCGCATATTTTTGATTGCCGCAGCAAAGCCGTAACAGGCTGGCTTTGCTCATTTGGCTTATCGGAAAGACTCTGACTTTATTACCATTCCAGAACATAATCATTCTTGACAATGCGCCAGGAGAGAATGTTGATCTGAGCTGCAATGTAGTGGTCGTTGGGGTCGGGTTTCTCGGGATAGATGCTCATGTCAGGATCGTAGACAGGCGTTCCGAGTCCGGCTATCTTTGTTACTTTTGTATCATATATATGATTACGTACCACACCCTTTGTAGCGTTATCGCCTACGCCGTTATGAATAATCTCATAATAATAGTAGGTCATGCCGGAATTCCAAACCAAAGCCCTGTCCACTAACTCTTTGTTCTTAAGATTGCCGTTAATGACATTAGCAGCATCTGCCAGAGGTTCTGCATCTTCCGACTGGGAATTAAACCATGTTTTACTTTTTGCGGTTTCAGTCAGTTGGGCATATACATAGCAATTGTTTTGACTGTTCTCTGATGCCTGCTGGTCTGCCACGAGAATCCGAAGGTCATCAACGCCTATCTGCTTGCGCGTCTTGACACCATCTTCTTCCACTTCATAATAGTATTTATTGCCACTGGCCGCCAGCTGGCTAAGTATGCTGTTCTTCAAGGCTGCGAAATTGGCAGACTCTGTATCAGAAGGACTATCGGCAAAGTAGGCGCCCAAGTGTCTTACGATAGTGAAAGCAGAACCATCGGACTTGCAAAGAGTGCCCTTGAGAATAACCTTGGTCCGGTTCAGTGTGTTAGTCTGGTTATTGCTTCCAGTATAGTCCGAAGCATTCTCGTTGGTATACAAATCAGAACCAACGGCAGTATTGATAGCGTTGTAATTATCATACGTGTTCTTGGCAGAAGGAGAATTGATGGCCCAGAAACTACGGTACGTGCCGTTCCACCAATCACTCGTCCATCCCGGATTTATTTTCTTGACCAATCTGCCATTGTCGGTCTCGGCAGCCAGATTCCAACCACCAATTTTCAGATAGACCTGCTCTCCATCAACTTTGATGTCATTCCCATCCTTATCCTTAAGTGTCAGCATACCTCCGGCGACAGCAGAAGCAGCGTCGCCCGTCAATGCAACCTTCACCTTGGCCACACTGCGCTCAACATAAATGGTTACGGGGCTCTTTTTAGCCTCATCTTCTGTTTTTGCCAGGTTACTGGCCATTATGGCAGCAGCACAGACCTCAGCGCCGTTATTGCCATATACAGCATTGAACATCACAAACTTACCTTCTTTAGTCAAATCAGAAGAGGCATAATCACTGGCAATAGCCTGCAGGTCGGACAAGCTCTTTGAGTTATCATCCAAACCGTCAGGATTCAGCACAGCCACCACCATCTGAGGAAGTTTGTCTCCTTCCTTGGTATTGATTACAACGGTTGCACCGAGTACGCTCTCCACATCATCGCTGTCTTTGTCATCTTGCTGATCAGGAGAAGACCAGTCGTAGAAATTCACATAATTGCCATCGTTGTATTTAACGTTAGCTACGGCTCCATTCGCAGTGAAAAAGTAGAAACGGACCTTAGAAACCTTGTTCTCGGCAGTAGAGCCATCCTCATAGCCTGAGGCTGCACGCGAAGCTGTAACATCAGAGGACTTCAGGTTTATGGCCATATAGCTGGTACGAACCTCGCCATTGCCGTTGTTCCCGCCCCCGGTAGTCATTTCTTCCTGTGAGCATCCCATCATTAACAAGGATGCCAGCACAAACATAAATAAAAACTTTCCTTTCATGTTGATAAATTAAAATTGTTTGAAAAAAATATTATTATCTTCTGATTTATAATTGGTTTATATGATATTATTTCAGTCGGCCCTCCAGCTCGTCAAGCGTTCTTCCGGCCTTTTCAAGCCCCATATCTCTCGCCGTGCCCAAATACCGCCGTGCCGCCTCATAATTTCCCTCACGTACGGCAAGTGCTCCGCACGCATAGACCGCTTCGGCAGAGTCGCCGGCCTTGCCGAGATATTTGCGGGCCGCAGCGAAATCATCCCGTCGGATGGCGGCGTTGGCGGCGTTCAGGTTCGCGACCTCGTCGTCAGGAAACAGGCGCACAGCCGTTTCAAACACAGCCGTGAACTCTTCCGTGCCGGGTTCATATGCTCCGGCTACCAGGTAAAATTCGTTCAAGCTCAGTTTCTGCGGCCGTTCCGCCATAATACGTTTTATTTCCTCCACTTCACTGAACGTCCGGATGTTGTAATCTATGCGGTAGTCCGTATGACGCAAGGCTGGATAGAAATTCTGCAGCATAAAGCGATACGCGTCAGGGTATGAGCGCTTGATCTTCGCTTCTTTTGCATCCGCTTCCATATCACTGTCTATCAAGGCTATAATCTCCGAACGATGGTCAATATTCGATTGTACCACATAACGGCGCAATCCGGCCCAGTCCTCCGGCTCGTAATCGGTTTGTATAATGTTTTCCGCGAAATCATACAATTGCCCTATGTACTTTTTGAGCGCGGCAGTACGTCCTACGGCCAGTTCCGTATTGTGCTTATAAGGACTCTCCGGCGAGGCGTAACCCTTCAGCCACACGGTAGTAATGGTAACATCCTTATCATTGCGCACAGAGTCGATGGTAGCCTGTATCTTGCCCAATTCAACCGCATTGCGACGATAGTCGGGATAAATCACCGTCTGGTCCACGGGGAAATCAATATATGCCGAACCGGATAACGAACGGACTTTCATGACTTCCGCCTTGGGCTGCACGAATAGCAGTTCGGGGAAAAACACCTCGCGGAACCTTCCTAGCTCGCCTTCATACTCCGCCAGAATTTCCTGGCAACATCCCCAGTCGCTACGATGGAACTTCAACGTGGCTCCGTCCATCCATTCCTTGTAGAGGACAAGGTTGTCATATTCCAGCTGTCCCGGCTTTTTCGAGGCCCGGAACGATTTTTCCATCTCGCCCGAAATGGTGCTTATACCATTCCTCACATAATAATAATACCGGCGACGGCCGTAAATACCTATCGACGGCAAGTTCACGGAATCCGATCCGTTGACCAATCGGGGTGTCAGCAATACGGCACGGTTGACATCCACATCAAGTGCCGTCAAATCAATCTCCATCTCCACGGTAAGATATTTGCCATTACGGTTCATATCGAAATTCCCGACGGAAACACCTGGTATGATGTCTTTTGTGTTTTGCGCCACCGCTCCAGGCACGCTTCCCATGCCCAGCAGGATGGCCAGTATGAATATCATCTTTTTCATGTTCGTTGCTACTTTAGAATAGATAAGCAAGGCTTATGGCCACTTTTGTAGGTCCCACGTAGTGATGCGGCATATCGGTTTCCATTTTCTTGCCGCAACCGGCACAACGGAAGCGGTCATAACGGGTATAAGAATAGCCTATACCGATTTCCGCCTCCAGATTCCAATGACGGCCGAGAATCCAGGCATAGCCGTATGTCACGCCCGCACCTGCAAACCAACCTTGGTAACGGGCATCCTTCAGTTTCCGGGCATCCGTTCCCAACAAGTTGATTCTGCCGTCAAAGCCGCCTATGTTATACTGGCCTCCATGCAGATGCACGCCGAAAAAATGCGCGCCGAAACGATCGCACAGCCAATACCGCGCCTCCGGTTGCACCGCCCAGTGTTTCCAGCGGCGGTCATGGGATAGACGCCATGCGTTGAATTGCCCGGTCATGCCCAAAGTCCATTTCGGCGCGACGCCCACTTCTATGCCGACATTCGGGTTCAGAAAACCGTCACTGAGCAGATTGGTCTTGACAGCCACTTTCTGCCCATAAACAGTCTGAGACATACCGGCAATGACGATTGCCAGAAGTAAAATAATCCGCTTCATTATTTTTTGTCCTTTCATTTCCTTTCAATCATGTTATCAGCATCCGACAAACACTGGCTGAGCAAGCAAGGCCGCATTAGCACAGATACCGAATAAAACACCACATATCAATCTATTATTGACGGATAGGCAGCAATATATTTTTCAGCTCTATTCCCATTTCTCTCCGAGAGAGATGTATTGGGGCTACCAACATGTGATGTAACCGTTTGTCAAATAATTGGAAACCATTTATCCGTAAGGCATGATTTGCTCAACATTCTATACATAAGTCCTATCGAAATGAAAACAACTGAAAAAATATTTTGCCGTTCTATGGCAATATTGTCGAATTTTGAGTAAATTTGCACCCAAAATACGTCTCTCTCGGAGAGAATTGTGAAAAGAGATAAAAAACATTCCCCCAATACATCTCTCTCGGAGAGTATTGTTTTTTCACTTAACAGATACTTGTCCCGATGCTTCTTTCGGGGAAAAACCGTCCGGTTCATAAAGGATTATGTCCGGCAGAAGCCGGCGGACAGCAGAAACAGATAGCAATAAGACACAGGGCCTGTTCACGAAGTACTGCATACATCTATTTTTCTTCACAATGATTTCAATATAAGGTTGTTTGCTCTGTCCACCACTGAAGTATCTAAGGAAGCGAGGTAAATACGGGTGGTATGTTCAGAATCGTGCCCCATAGCCTCGCTGATAGTAGCAACCGGTATGTTCTTGCTTTTGGCTATGCTGGCCCACGCGTGCCGGGCAACGTAGCTCGTCAGCGGAATGGGCAGTCGCAATTGTTCTCCCAACTTTTTCAACTTATCATTGACCAGATGGCACGCATTTTTATATTGGCGCCACTCGTCAGCATCCCTGTTCCTGATTATGGGCAGCAGATAAGGTGTCCCCGAGGTGTCGTACCTGTCGACGATTCCTTGCATGGGTTTCTCCCACTTAATGAACAGCTGCTGGCCCGTTTTGTGTCTGCGGTACGACAGGACACCGTTCCGCAAATCATTTTTCTTCAGGAAGGCCATGTCGACAAATGACATGCCCCGGGTGTAGAAGGAGAACATGAACATGTCCCGGGCAAAATCCGTTACAGGCGATAATGTCAGGTCGAGTTCGCGTATCTGGCGGACGGTTTTCAGCGGAACGGCTCTTTTTACAGTTTTGTCAATACCGGTATAAACATGCCTGAAGGGATAACGCTGCACGGTCAGTTCCTTTTCGACCGCCCGGTTATAGACGGCCCGCAACCCGCGCATGTAATAGGAGGACGAGTTCGGACACACGCCCCTTGCTTTCAGGAAGGTCTCATACTTCAACATCAGGTTGGAGTCCACTTCTTCCAGAAGCACGTCATTCTCTCCGAAAAACCGCCTGAAACTGTTTATGACGGTTGCATACCGCTCGGCTGTACGCAACTTGCCAATCTGTTTCAACTGGCAGATGACATCGCGCGTGAATGCCATGAAGCCCCTTGCCCCCAGAGGCATGAGATAGCGGTTCACCACCTCCTCGGCCGTATAGTCCCCGCCCGCACGTTCAAGGTACGAGATGATACCCTCCATCCGTCTGGCACCTTCGCGCAGCGCACTTTCCAGCGAAACCAGATAATCCCTGCGGATCTTCTCCATGTCCGGCCGGAATACGATTTTTCCACTTGCCGCATCCCACTCATGCGGATAGAGTCTGTAACCGGCATTGACCTGCCTCACATGGCGCTTATGAATCACCCGGTAGTAAAGGGTTCCTTCCTTCGTTCCGACGGAAGAAACACGGAATTTGATTTTTACTGTTGCCATAAATAACATATAGAAATTGGTTATCGGTTCAGTTCATGAAAAGGAATGGCGGCCGGCGACAGAAAGGGCAATTGCAAAATAGCAAATATCTCTGAAAGGTCCATCCTGCTGTTCGGCCGTATTTCCGGTTCGGCCGGCGGCCCGCCCCGCATGTTACCATTCGGGAAAATTCAAATTATATTTGGCATTCCGCCCGCTTATCCGTATTTTTGCAAAAAGCATCCGCACATGCGGATACCGACGAAATTAATTATTTGAGAATATGGATATCGTAAAAAGATTTTTGAACTACACGCAGTTCGACACGCAGTCGGCCGAAGACGCCGGCCAGACGCCCAGCACGGCCAAACAGCTCAAGCTGGCCCAACACCTCCGCCAGGAGCTCGAGGAAATCGGTCTCGAGGAGATAGAGCTCGACGACAACGGCTACCTCTATGCCACCCTGCCGGCCAACACCGACGCGCCGGTGCCCGTGATAGGCTTCATCGCCCACATGGACACAAGCCCCGACTGCTCGGGCCAGGGCGTCAAGGCACGCATCGTGGAGCAGTATGACGGCGGCGAAGTGGTGCTCGACGCCGAAGCCGGCATCGTGACCTCGCCGCAGAAGTTTCCCGAACTGCTCGACCACGTGGGCGAGGACCTCATCGTGACGGACGGACACACCCTGCTCGGCGCCGACGACAAGGCCGGCATCGCCGAAATCGTGCAGGCCATGGTGTACCTGAAGGAGCATCCGGAAATAAAGCACGGCAAGATACGCGTCGGCTTCAATCCCGACGAGGAAATAGGCTTGGGCGCGCACAAGTTCGACGTCGGGAAGTTCGGCTGCGAATGGGCCTACACCATGGACGGCGGCGAAGTGGGCGAACTGGAGTTCGAGAACTTCAACGCCGCCTCGGCCAAGGTCGAGGTGACCGGCGTGAGCGTTCACCCCGGATACGCCAAGGACAAGATGGTCAACGCCGCCCGCGTGGCCGCCGAGTTTGCCGCGCTGATGCCCGCCGCCCAGACGCCGGAGTGCACCACGGGCTACGAAGGCTTCTACCACCTGCTGGGCCTGGAGGGCAATGTGGAGCACGCCGCGCTCACCTACATCATACGCGACCACGACCGCGCCAGGTTCGAGGCCCGCAAGGACTTCGTGCAGCAGGCCGCCGCGTGGCTCAACGCCAAGTATGGCGAAGGCACCGTGCGCGTCAGCGTGAGCGACCAGTACTACAACATGCGCCAGCAGGTGGAGCCTGTGATGCACGTGGTCGACATCGCCCTCGAGGCCATGCGCCGCGCCGGACTGACGCCTGCCGTGCGCGCCATACGCGGCGGCACGGACGGCGCGCAGCTGTCGTTCAAGGGCCTGCCCTGCCCCAACATCTTCGCCGGCGGCCTCAACTTCCACGGCCCGCACGAGTTCCTGCCCATCCCCTCGCTCCGCAAGGCCTGCGAGGTAGTGGTGAACATCTGCGCCCTAACGGCTGAGAAATATCAGTAAACCATAACCGCTGCATAAGCCGCCACACACCGGCCTGGATGTGTGGCGGCCGCAACGGACAAGTTCCAGACATCAATACCACACCACGTTTCATGAAACAAATAATTCTGACAGTCGAAGACAACAGCCTCATTCCGAAACTGAGAGCAGCCGTAAAATTGTTACAGGGAGTAACAGGTGTCAAGGTGGTGGATGCCGGAAACGAACCACGGAAAAATAAAGAAACCGCAGCATAAAGAAAAGCCATCCCCTCACCCCATGTCACACCTCCCCGACCTCATCTCCGACCTCGCCCTCATACTCATCTCGGCGGGTCTGGTCACCATCATCTTCAAGCGCCTCGGCCAGCCGCTCGTGCTGGGCTACATCGTGGCGGGCTTCCTGGCCGGACCGCACATGGCCTTCACGCCCACCGTGGAAGACACCGGCAGCATACAGACCTGGGCCGACATCGGCGTCATCTTCCTCATGTTCACGCTCGGCCTGGAGTTCAGTTTCAAGAAGATAGTGGGCATGGGGTCGAAACCCGTCGTGGCGGCCTGCGCCATCATGTTTTTCATGATCAGCGTAGGCAGCGGCGTGGGCCACCTGTTCGGGTGGTCGAGCATGGACAGCCTGTTTCTGGGCGGCATGCTCGCCATGTCGTCCACCACCATCATCTACAAAGCCTACGACGACCTGGGGCTGCGACGGCAGAAGTTCACCGGCGAGGTACTCAGCGTGCTCATCCTCGAGGACATCCTGGGCATCCTGCTCATGGTGGTGCTGTCGGCCATGGCCGTGTCGCGCAACTTCGAGGGCATGGCGCTGGCCGGCAGCCTGCTCAAGCTGGCCTTCTTCCTCATCCTGTGGTTCATTGTGGGCGTGTATGCCGTGCCCACCCTGCTGCGGCGCACCGCGCGGTGGGTGAACCGCGAAACGCTCCTGGTGGTGGCGCTGGGGCTGTGCTTCCTGCTGGTGGTGGTGGCCTCGCGCGCCGGCTACAGCCCGGCTTTCGGCGCCTTCATGATGGGCAGCATCCTGGCCGAAACGGTGGAGGCCGAAAACATCGACCGCGTGGTAAGCCCCGTGAAGGACCTCTTCGGCGCCATCTTCTTCGTGTCGGTAGGCATGCTGGTCGACCCGGCCGTGCTCGTAGCCCACTGGCTCCCCATCTGCGCCATCACGGCCGCCATCCTGCTGGGTCAGGTGGTGCTCGGCACGAGCAGCTTCATCCTCTCGGGCCAGCCGCTCAAGGTGGCCATGCAGTGCGGCTTCTCCATGGCGCAGATCGGCGAGTTCGCCTTCATCATCGCCTCGCTCGGCATCTCGCTGGGCGTGACGAGCGGCTTTCTCTATCCCGTGGTGGTGGCGGTGTCGATTATCACCACCTTCCTCACCCCCTACATGATCAGAGCCGCCGTGCCGGCCTACGAACGCCTCTCGGCACTCATTCCGGCCGGCATGCGGCAACGGCTCGACGACCGCGGACACAACACCGGCATCAGGTCCGCGGCCCGGAGCAGCGCCTGGCGCGCCTTGCTGCGCGCCCTCGTGGGACAGGTCGGTGCCTACACCACCCTCAGTGTGGCGGCCGTCACCATTGCCTTTGCCTCGCTGCTGCCGCTCTGCCGCTCGGCGCTCGGCCACTGGCCGGGCAACGCCACCTGCGGCGCCCTGGTGCTGCTGGCGGTGTCGCCCTTCCTGCGGGCCATCGTGATGCGCAAGAACCACTCCGAGGAATGGAAACTGCTGCGCCGCCGCAGCCTGCCCGACCGCATGGGCCTCTGGCTCACCTTCGGCACACGCTATGCCGTGGCCGCGGCCCTGGTGTGGTACATCATAGGCTTCCTCTCGCCCCTGCCGTCTCCCTGGCGCCAACCGGTACACGGCGCCGCAGCCGCACTGCTCGTGGGCCTGATGATAGCCTCACAGCGCATCAAGTACGTGAGCATTTGCCTGGAGCGCAAGTTTCTGCACAACCTGCGCTCGCGTGAAATCAAGGCGCAGGGCGAAGCAGGCGCCTCGCCGGCCTATGCCGGACGCCTGCAAAGCCGCGACCTGCACATCGCGCAGCTGCATCTGCCCGAGAACTCGGCCTGGGGCGGACGCTCGCTGCGGCAGCTCAACTTCGGCCACGACGGCGGCGTGATGATAGCGGCCGTCCGCCGCGGACAGCACCGCATCAACATACCCGACGGCCACACACACCTCTTTCCGGGCGACTGCATCGAGGTGATCGGCAACGACCATAGCCTCGACACACTGGCCCGCCGCATGGAGGCCGAACTGACGCCGCTCACGCCCGACGACCACAACCACCGCCTCACCCTGCGCCGCCTGCGCCTCAGCGCCGGCTCACCGCTCTGCGGCCTCACCCTGGCCGAAAGCGGACTGCGCGAGCGCCACCACTGCATGCTCGTGGGCATCGAGACGGCCGACGGCACCCTCGACCGCCCCAGCGCCACCCGCCGCCTGCTCGAGCGCGACCTGATATGGCTCGTGGGCGAGGAAAAGGCCCTGCGGCGCCTTGCGGACAACCACCGCCACCCCGACGGCGCCACCCAGGCCGCCAGGCAGGGACACGACACCCCCGTGCAGGAACCGTAGTCCACATCGCGTCATGCGCGCACGCATATACGCGTGTAAAGGTTTTGCGGATTTTATCATTCAGCGCCTCATAACAAAATAGAAATCAAACTATTGCACTGAAAGATAGCTAAGTTTTCAACACTCTGTATTCTTCAGTCGGAAGCGCCGGCACACCGGCACGCCCGACTTATCAATAACAGGAAAAAGCATTACTTGGAATTTGAAAAGCATTACTTGGAGTTTTTCCGCGAATAAGGACTTTTCAAATTCCAAGTAATGCTTTTCAGACGGCAGCTGGCGGAGCGAAACCGGGCGGCGGGGCTGAACGCCATTACGCCCATCCTTCAGCCTAAATATTTATCATCCAACCGCTTACACGCTACTGAATGATAAATTTACAAAAACGCTTACGCGCGCGTAACGCGTGCGCGCGGAAAAAGGGCAAGGTTCAGTTGGCTATCTGCATACAGTCAGCCGCGTGGGAGCACACAACGATGGGCAGCTCCACATACACCTTCATTCATAGGTACAGGCGGTTTTCCTTAGTTAGTGGATAATGTGTACAGATGCGTTCCTTCCTGCAAGTATATATGTCGGCGCCAAAGCTCCGCCGCCGCGAAAATTTATCACAACTCTAAAAAGACATCGAACGGAAAGTTACGCAAAACACCACATATATTATAGGTAATAAGCTCATCTGAGCAATCATCAATATGCTTCATGACACTCTATGGCAACAAACATGCAGATGCTATGCCGGAAACAATTGCAGAAGCAAACCAAAGTATGATCTTCCAAACTTTATTTACGTAAAATTTACTTTTTGCCCAAAATAAATTTCTACAATTTTGCTCAATCAAATCCTCTAATTCCGTATATTTATTATGGACTTTTTCATAAATTGCAATGGACTCACTTTTATCTTCTGACACTTCTTTAGATTTAGCTTCCTTAAGACTCACTATTATCTCTCTTGCTATCTTCTTATGCTGAATCAGAAAATCACCATTGTTAATATTTGATAAGTCCACTCCCCTATACTCTTTATCGAACTTCTTAATGACTGAATCGTATAGTGAAACATTCAGAAACTTATAGCAATCTAATATAATTCTTTCTATATGACCTTCTGCCTTGTAGATTTGATTATTTATCCATTCTTCATCGTCCGGTTTTAGATAGCAACGGGACACATGATCATTAAAAGCTCTTATTTCATTGAATATTGAGATTGGGAAAGACTCGAATCGAACTTCAATCTCAGCAATAAGAGGCTTAATCACAACATTGTACTTATTATATAATGGCGTTAATCGTTCAAAGAAGTCTATATTCATTAGAGGTATAGAATTATTTTATGGGCATTTCATCTATGATTTCATCCATTCTTTTATGATTGAAATCAAAAAACCTATTTAATGCTAAATACACAGACCCTCTACCGGATAAACGCGAATCATGTTTTTTAGGAAAAGATAATTTTTTTCCTATTTTCCTTTCAATCGCTTTATCCAGTTCTTCGACATCCATACTAACAATCTGGCTCCAACTCAATCCAGTTTGCTTTTCTATAGACTTCCTGCTTATTTTATTCAATAGCATTTCCATTATATGCGGAATATTTGACTACAAAGATATAGCATTTATATTGAACATCAATAATATCAGACGAAAAAAATTCTACAGCCCCTCCATAGGTGGCGCCAAGGCTCCGGCGCGCGAAAATTTACCATAACTCTAAAAAACATCGAACAGGAACCATGTGATTCCCGTTCGATGTCTGCGGTGCGTACGGGACTCGAACCCGTGACCCCATGCGTGACAGGCATGTATTCTAACCGACTGAACTAACGCACCTTTGTTATCTTCGAGTGCAAAGGTAGCACTTTTTTTCTTACAAGCAAACATTTTGCTGATTTTTCTTCATTTTTCCATTTTTCTGATGCTTTCCCCCTTCGTTCTTCATGGCCGGAATTTACAGCAAAGGTACAAGCGTGCTCTTTATAATAATTTGCCTGACAACAGAATAACGACAGAATGCGAAGAATGCTTGTGGCCGACGGCAGGCATTTGCCCGCGTCGATAAAAAAAGGTAACTTTGCGTTGCTAAACCTTAATTAAATCCATATCATGTATCTCAAGACCATTTTACTCAGCCTCTTGCTGGCCTTCGGCTCAGGCGTCAAGGCGCAAGTAAAGCCTATAGTCATCGCTACCGACCAGACGAGCCTGGTGCTCACCGTAGACGGTAACGGACGCCTGCACCAGACGTATCTGGGCCGGAAACTCCTGAACGAAGCCGAATACACCGCCCTGCCGCAAGGCCCCGAGGCCTATCTGACGCACGGCATGGAGGACTACTACGAACCGGCGCTCCACGTGAACCACGCCGACGGCAACCCCTCCACCCTGCTCACCTACACTGGCCACACCGCCAAGGCGCTGCAACAGGGCGTGAGCGAAACTGTTGTCACACTGGCCGACCCTGTATATAAGACGGAGGTGAGACTCCACTACGTGGCCTACGCCAAGGAGAATGTCTACAAACTCTGGACGGAGATTACCAACGGCGAGACCAAGCCGGTGGAGATTGAAAAATACGCCTCGGCCATGCTCCACTTCAACAATGCCGAATACTACCTGACACAATTCAACGGCGACTGGGCCAACGAGGCCAACCTCAGCGAACAGCGCCTCTCTTACGGCAAGAAAGTGCTTGACACCAAGCTCGGCACGCGGGCCAACATGTTTGTGTCGCCCTTCTTCCAGCTGGCGTTGGACGCACCGGCACAGGAGGAGGCCGGCACCGTGCTCACCGGCACACTGGGATGGACGGGCAACTTCCGCTTTACCTTTGAAGAGGATCACACGGGCCGTCTGCGCCTCATTGCGGGCATCAATCCCTATGCCTCGCAGTACACACTGAAAAAGGGTGAAACCTTCCGCACACCGGAGTTTATCTTCACCCTCAGCTACGGCGGCAAGGGACAGGCCAGCCGCAACCTCCACGACTGGGCACGCACCCATTCGCTCAAGGCCGGCAACGGGTCGCGCATGACGCTGCTCAACAACTGGGAGGCCACCTACTTCGGCTTTGACGAAGAGAAACTCATCGGCCTCATCGGCGAGGCCAAGGAACTGGGCGTGGACATGTTTCTGCTCGACGACGGATGGTTCGGCACCAAATATCCGCGCAACAGCGACCGTCAGGGACTGGGCGACTGGACGGAAATCAAGGACAAACTGCCCAACGGCATCGGCCGGCTCACGGAGGAGGCCAAAAAGCAAGGCGTAAAGTTCGGTCTGTGGATCGAACCCGAAATGGTCAACCCCAAGAGCGAACTCTACGAAAAGCACAAGGACTGGATCATCACCCTGCCGGGCCGCCGGGAATATCACTACCGCAACCAGCTCGTCCTCGACCTGGCCAACCCCAAAGTGCAGGACTACGTCTTCTCCGTCGTCGATGGCCTCATGACGAAGTATCCCGACATCGCTTTCTTCAAATGGGACTGCAACAGCCCCATCACCAACATCTACTCCAACTACGAGGGCAAGGAGCATCAGAGCCATCTTTACGTCGACTATGTACGCGGTCTCTACAACGTGCTCGACCGCATCAAGGCCAAATATCCCGACCTCCCCATGATGCTCTGCTCGGGCGGCGGCGGGCGTTCGGACTTCGAGGCGCTCAAATACTTTACCGAATTCTGGCCGAGCGACAACACCGACCCCATCGAGCGTCTGTTCATCCAGTGGGGCTTCTCGCAGGTATTCCCGGTCAAGGCGCAGTGTGCCCACGTCACGACATGGAACCGCGCCGCCAGCATCAAATTCCGTATCAACGTGGCCATGATGGGCAAATTCGGTTTCGACATCAAACTGGCCGACATGCAGAAAAACGAACAGGATTTCTGCAAAAAGTCCATCAGCGACTACAACCGCTTGAAAAGCACCATCCTCGACGGCGACCGCTACGGCCTCGTCTCCCCCTATTCGGGGCAGCACACGGCCACGATGTATGCCGACAAGACGAAAAACCGCGCCGTGCTCTTCACCTTCGACATCTATCCGCGCAACGGCGAATACCGCTCCAACGTGACGCTACGGGGCCTCGACGCCGGACGCCGCTATGTAGTGAAAGAGGTAAACCGCATGGGCAATGACGACCGGCAGGTAGGCACCTACTCCGGCGACTACCTCATGAACATCGGTCTGCCGGTGTTCACGGGAGCGAAAATGAACAGCCGCGTCTTTGAAATAACGGCGGAATAAGCCGATTCACCGCTCCACCCCGGGGTTTAGCGGTATAGGTCGCGGTTCCTGTCAATATTTTTACGTACTTTTGCTATTTCAATAAAAGATCAAACGTATGGACAAGACGGCTTTCAGCAAAGCGCTCGCAGCAGCAGCCGGCGTCATAGAGGAAATACGCCGCGCCGCACACCAACTGCATGCGGCTGTCAACCAGACCTACGACGGCACACTGCCCTACGGCTACCACCTCTCCATGGTAGCCGAGGCTGTCATGGAATACGGATACGAGGTGACGACGGACGAGGCCGACATTGTGCCGCTGGTGTTCGGTGCCTTCTTCCACGACAGCATTGAAGACGCCCGCCTCACCTATAACGACGTGATGAAGTTCGCGCGCCGCTTCACCGACGAGCGCGGCGCCACCGTTGCCACCGAAATAGTGTATGCCCTGACCAACGACAAGGGGCGCACCAGAGCCGAACGCGCCGGCGAGCACTACTACGCCGGCATACGGTGCACGCCCTATGCGCCCTTCGTGAAACTCTGCGACCGCTATGCCAACACGAAGCACAGCGCCACCGCGGCCAACCGGGGAAACAAGCGCATGCACGAGGTGTACCGCAACGAATGGCCGCACTTCATCAAGGCTATTGACGCCCAATCGAACGACGTGCGCCTGGCACTGCCCACTGCCTTATGCCGTGCCGTCGGGCTACTCTCGGAGGTATAAGTTCCGCTCCGCCAACCGCACGGCGCAAACACCTGCCGTTTCCTCAAAAGAGTCCTATTATATATGAAGAAACCCAACAACAGGCCTGAAAACCGCGCATACCGATGCGCCGCCTGCAGGCCACTATATTCAAATACATTACGACGATGACGACCTACAGCCTGACATTTCCCCGGAAACTGCACGGCGCGGTGACGCTCCCCGCCTCGAAAAGTCTCTCGGCCCGGGCCCTGATAGCCGGTGCCTTGGCCGGAGAGAGCCGCCTCAGCGGGTTGTCGGACTGCGACGACACGCGTGTGCTCCGCCGTGCGCTCAAAGAGGCCGACGAAGTAGTGGACATCATGGCCGCCGGCACGGCGATGCGCTTCGCCACGGCCTATTTCGCCGCCACCGAGGGCCCCTGCCGCATACTTACCGGCACAGAACGCATGAAGCGCCGCCCCATCGGTATCCTGGCAGAGGCCCTGCGCCATCTGGGAGCTTCCATCAGTTATCTGCAAGCCGAAGGTTATCCGCCCCTACGGATAGAAGGCCATCGGTTGCACGGTGGCGAAGTGAACCTGCCAGCCTCGGTCAGCTCGCAATACATCTCGGCCCTGCTGCTCGTGGCGCCGGCCATGACCTGCGGCCTGACGCTACACCTTGAAGGTTCGGTGATGTCGCGCCCCTATATTGACATGACACTGGGCGTAATGCACCACTTCGGCGCCAAGGCCGGATGGCGCGACGGGAACACGCTCCACGTGGAGCCCGGCACCTACGCCCCCGGCGTCAGTTTTGCCGTGGAACCCGACTGGAGCGCCGCGTCATACTGGTATGAAATGGTAGCACTCTCGCCCGACCCCTCGGCCGAAATCCTACTGCACGGCCTCACAGAAGAGAGTCTGCAAGGCGACAGCGTGGTGCGCCACCTGTTCCAGCGCTTGGGAGTCGGCACGGAATTTGTGGCCGGCGGCGCACGCCTGTTCAAACAATCAGTGGCCAACTCCGCCCCGCTCCACGAGAACCTCGCCGATTGCCCCGACCTGGCCCAGACGCTCGTAGTGACATGCGCCATGCTGCGCCGCCCGTTCCGTTTCACCGGTTTGCAGAGCCTGAAAATCAAGGAGACCGACCGCATTGAAGCCCTGCGCAACGAACTGCAGAAAATGGGGCTGACGGTGGAGGCCGACGACGGCGCCATGTGGTTCGCCCCCACGGCCGGAACGCCCGCCGCCGTAGCCCCGCAGGCCCCCTTCCGCACCTACGAAGACCACCGCATGGCCATGTCGCTGGCCCCCTGCGCCCTGCTGCAAAAGGGCGTAGCCATCGCCGACCCCGAAGTTGTCAGCAAGTCCTATCCCACCTTCTGGAACGACCTGCGCGCCATTGGCGTTGAAATCAACGTATAAAATTCCTCCGCAACTCATGACCATTTTATTAATATCCCTTCTTCTGCTGTTTCCCGTGGCACTGGCCGCCGGTTTCATACGCCTATGGTGGTACCGCCGCCACCGGCGCGAACTGCCGGCCATCAAGACGCCGCGCCCCGACGGCTGTTGCGGCCAACACGAGGTGTGCGAGAAAGACAGTTTGCTGGCCGCCGTCAGCCGCCAGGTGGAATATTACGAAGACGAAGAGCTCGATGCCTTCCGCGGCCGCGCGGCCGACGCTTACACCGACCACGAGATAGAGCGCTTTCAGGAGGTGCTCCACACCATGCGCGATGATGAAGTGGCCGGCTGGGTACGCTCGCTGCAACTGCGCGGCGTGGCGTTGCCCGACGAACTCAAGGACGAGGTATTCCTGATAATAGGCGAGCGCCGCGAAAGGGCCGGCCACCACCCGCAAATATCCCAAGTATGATTCTATCCTACACTTTTTTCCAATATGCCTTGCTCGGCAGCCTCATGGCCTGCTTGCTGTGCGCCATGATAGGCACCTACATCGTGACACGCCGCATGGTCATTGCCGGCGGCGGCATGGCCCACGCCTCGCTGGGCGGCGTGGGGCTCGGCGCCTACCTGGGCTTCTCGCCCCTGCTGGGCGCGGCGGTTTTCGCCCTTTTCTCGGGAGTAGGGGTGGAAATACTGAAACGCCGCCAGGCCGTGCGCGAAGACTCGGCCGTAGCCATGCTCTGGACCTTCGGCATGAGCATGGGCATCCTCTTCTCCTACCTCACGCCGGGCTTTGCCACCGATCTTCCGGCCTACCTCTTCGGCGATGTGCTGGCCATCACGCGCACCGACCTCCTGCTCATAGGCGGCCTGACACTCGTCACGGCGGTATTCTTCATCATGGCGCTACCCGCCATCGTGACCGTGGCCTACGACCGTGACTTCGCCATCACGCAGGGCCTGCCTGTGCGGACCCTCGAACTGTTCCTGACAGCCCTCACCGCACTGACCATCGTGTGTTGCCTGCGCATGGTGGGCATCGTCATGGTCATATCGTTGCTCTCCATACCGCAGATGACGGCGGCCCTTTTCGCCCGCACCTTCCGCGGCATGATAGGCCTCTCCGCGCTTTTCGGCTACGCCGGCTGCCTGGCGGGCCTGGCCCTCTCGTACTACGCCAACGTGCCCGGCGGCGCGAGCATCATTCTCGCCTCGGTGTGCATTTATTTCGCTGGCCGGATAATAAAGAAAAAATCCCTTCGTTTATAAATAAAAAAATATTACGTGCGGCGGCTCTTGCCCACTCCCTGCCTCCCGCCGCAGGCCTTTCACCGCAACACCCTCCCCTAAAAAAAACGACACTCTCCGTGAAAGCATACCACCTCCCCGCCTGTCTGACCGCCATAGCCGTCTGTGCGCTGCTGACCGCCTGTTCCACCAAGAAGAATACGGCCGGCACCCGCTTCTGGCACTCCTTCACGGCACGCTACAACACCTACTACAACGGCCACGAGGCCTACAAGGCCGGCAACCTGGGCAAGGAGGAGGGCAATAAGGACAATTACACGGAAATGCTGCCGCTCTTCATGGTGGGCAACGAGCAGTCGCGCGCCTTGGGAGCGGGCGACTACAGCACCGCCATCACCAAGTGCGAGAAGGCCATCCAGCTCCACTCCATCAAGCGCCGCCCGGCCGCGCCGTCGGGCCGCAGGCTCACCCCCAAGACGCGGGCCTATCTCAAGCGCAAGGAGTTCAATCCCTTCCTGAAGAACGCGTGGCTGCTCATGGGCAAGGCGCAGTTTCAGAAGGGCGAGTTCCTCGAAGCGGCCTCCACCTTTGCCTACATCACGCGCCACTACGCCGCCGAGCCGTCCGTGGTGGCCGAAGCCCGGGTGTGGCTGGCCCGCAGCTACGCGCAGCTCGAATGGTACTACGACGCCGAAGACGCCCTGACCAAATTGCGCCGCGACTCCGTGCCGCGCGGCCTGCAGCGCGAGACCGACGCCACCATGGCCGACCTCCTGCTGCGCCAGGGGCAGTTGGCCGAAGCCGTGCCCTACCTGCAACGCACCGCCCGCCGCGAACCGCGCAAGCTCCAGCGCGCCCGTCTGTACTTTCTGTTAGGTCAGGTGGAGAGCGCGCAGGGCCACACCGACGCCGCCTACCGGGCTTTTGCCAAATGCCTCAGGCAGCAGCCGCCCTACGAACTGGCCTTCAACGCCCGCATCCGGCAGACAGAGGTGCTCTCGGGCAGCCAGGGGGCCCAGAAGATGATTGCACGGCTTCGCCGCATGGCGCGCTCGGCCAACAACAAGGACTATCTGGACCAGGTGTACTACGCCATGGGCAACATCTACCTGGCGCAGGCCGACACGGCGCAGGCCGTAGGAGCCTACGAAAAGGGGCGCGCCAAGAGCACCCGGGCCGGTACGGAAAAGGGCGTATTGGTGCTGCGCCTCGGCGAGCTCTACTGGGACATGGGGCGCTACGACAAGGCGCAGGGTTGCTATACCGAAGCCATAGGCCTCATCGACAAGACACACCGCGGCTACGAAGAAATAACCCGCCGCTCCAAGGTGCTCGACGAGCTCGTGCCCTACACCTCGGCGGTGCACCTGCAGGACAGTCTGCAAACGCTGGCCCGCATGAGCGAGAACGAGCGCAACGCCGCCATCGACCGCGTCATCGAAGCCCTGAAGCAGCGCGAGAAGGCCGAGGCCAAAGCCCGGGCCGACTCGCTGGCAGAGGCCCGCAAGCAAGAGGGAGGGGCTGAGAACACCAACAGCACGACAACGAAAAACAACCGGCCGCAGCAAGGCCAGCAAAACAAGTCGTGGTACTTCTACGATCCGATGACGGTGAACCAGGGTAAGCTCGACTTCCAGAAGCAATGGGGCCGGCGCAAGAACGAGGACAACTGGCGGCGCTCCAACCGCACCGTGCTCGCCGACATTGCCGACGACACCTACGACTACGCGGCCGAAGACTCCATAGCGGCTGCGGCCGACTCTGCCGCCACCGCCGCGGCCGACCAACACGACGCCGGCGCCCCCGATGCGGCCGACGACCCGCACCGGCGCGAATACTACCTGAAGGACATTCCCTTCACACCCGAGGCCATAGCCGCGAGCGACGCCATCATAGCCGACGGCCTCTACAACGCAGGCATCATCGAAAAGGACCGCCTCGAAGACTTCCCGCTCGCGGCCCGCACGCTGGAGCGCCTCGTGGCGCAATATCCCGGTTTCGACCGCATGGCCGACGTCTACTACCAGCTCTTCCTGCTCTACTCGCGCTGGCAGCGCCCCGGACAGGCCGAGACGTTCCGCCAGCGGATGGCGGCGCGCTACCCCGACAACGACACGACGCGCCTCATCACGGCACCCGACTTCGAGTACAACGCCCGCTTCGGCCCGCGCATCGAAGACTCGCTCTACACGGCCACCTACGAGGCCTACAGCCGCCACGACCACGACATGGTGGAGCGCAACTTCGCCCGCTCGTCTGAGAAATATCCCATGGGGGCCAACCGCCCGAAGTTTATCTTCCTGCACGCCCTGAGCCGCATCGGCCGCGTCCCCGACGAGGAGATAGCCGCCGAACTGCGCGAACTGGTGACGCGCTACCCGCAGAGCGACGTGAGCGAGGCGGCCGGCATGATTGTGAAAGGACTGGAAAGCGGCCGGCGCCTGAGCGACGGCGGATTCGGCGTAGGCTCGCTCTGGGAGCGACGCACCGCCACAGCCAACGAGGCGGTGGATGCCGCCGGCAAGAAGCGGGCCCTTTCGCCGGAACGCGACGTGCCCTTTGTATGCGTGGTGGCCTACCCCACCGACTCGCTCAACGACGGACAGATGCTCTACGACATCGCCCACTTCAACTTCACGGGCTTCATGCTGCGCAACTTCGACATCACGCAGGAACGCGGCGCCGACATCACGCAGCTGCGCGTGGCGGGCTTCCGCTCCTACGACGAGGCGCATGCCTACGCCCAGCAGCTCTTTGCCGTACCCGGCATGGCCGCCCGCTTGCGCCTGGCCCGTGTGGTGCTCATCTCGGCCGAAAACCTCGAATTGCTCGGCACCACCTATAGTTTCAACGACTACGCCGACTTTTACGAAAAGCATTTCGCACCGCTTAAAATCAACCCGCAACTGCCGCTCGACATCCGCGAGGAACCCGTGGAACAGCACTACGAGGACGAATACACGCCCGAAGAACTGCGCCACATCAACGAGGGCGGCACCGACGACCAACCCGCCGGCGAGGACGACGGCGAATGGTATGACGGATAAAAACATACGCGTGCACACGCGTAAAAGTTTTTCATGTTTTATCATTCAGCCACCCGTAATCAATTGTCGCCTAACCGTTTCGACTGAAAGATGGGTCATTTTCATCCTTCAGTCCCGCGGCGGCCGGCGGGCGCCTCATCCCGGCCCGGAAAGTCCGTATCCGTGTGACGAAAAGCATTACTTGGAATTTTAAAAGTCCGTATTCGCGAAAAAATTCCAAGTAATGCTTTTCAAACTCCAAGTAATGCTTTTTGAAATAGACCGGCGCCCACCCGGCAAGCCGGTACTTCCCGGCAAAAACCGCCGCCCGTATTTTTTTAAAAACTATTTCACACACCACCCAAGGCCCAGCTGAAGCCATTTCGCCCCATCCTTCAGCCCAACTACCCTGTTTCCAATGATTTACAGCCTACTGAATGTAAAAATCGCAAACACCTATACGCGCGCGTATAGCGCCCTGGGCAGAACTACTAAAACGACTTTTCATTACATTGAAGGTTCTTCTGCCATCAAAAATATTCTCGGCCACAGCAACCTCGACATCACCGAACGATACATAGGCAGCTTCGACACTTACAATACTGACGAAATACTCCTCAATGTTTTTGTCAAGAAGGAAACATCAGCCGTGGCTGACGAATCTGAAAAATCAATGGAGAAACAGGCTATCGAACAGCTTAAAGGATTCACGCCGGAGCAAATCATGGCAGTAAATTCGACAACAAACAATCAATATAGCCCTCTAATAAACAATTAATTACAAATACGATTAACGAATTATGAAAATATCGCAACGATATATCTGCCCAAAGTCAGTTTTATTCATTATCTTTGCAAAAACATAAAGAAAATGGAAATTTCTCATCTTTCAAAACTGCGGGAACGCGAAGACCACGTTGAATTTAAGGAAGCAAAGCACGACTATCCTTTCGCCGGAGGTAAGCACTCTGATCCAAAGGACAGAAGAAGATGTGTGCTTGGCTATGTAGTCGCTTTGGCAAACGAAAAGGGAGGTATGCTTGTCCTCGGAATGACTGATAAACTTCCGCATGAGGTCGTTGGCTCAGATTTTGCAAAAGATGAGACCGGACAACTCGAAGATGAGATTTACAAACGGCTCTATATCCGCGTTCATTGTGAAGAGTTATTTGACAACGCAAAGAAACGAGTTCTTGTAATTCATGTGCCTTCGCGTCCTATTGGAAAGGCTCTTCGGTTTGAAGGCGTGCCGTTAATGCGTGTAGGTGAGAGTCTCCGGGAAATGGACGACCAAGAATATTTCTCAATTTTGCAGGAGCAAGATCCGGATTTCTCTGCGAGGATATGCTCCGGACTATCCATTGATGATCTTTCAAAAGATGCCGTTCAGAATATGCGAGAGCGACTCTACGCGAAAAGAGGCAAAGCTGAGTTTTTGAATAAGCCTATTGATCAACTTCTGTCTGATTTACAGCTTTCAACAAAAGAGGGCTTGAATTATGCTGCACTAATTCTTCTTGGGAAACCGGAAGCAATCAGAAAACATCTGTCACAAAACAATGTGGTTGTAGAATACCGTGTGTCGGAAAATCAATTGCGGTATTCCGCCCGGCAGGAGTTTTGCGAACCGCTTTTTATAGGAATCGATAAAATATGGGCCTATCTGAATCAACCGGCAACAAATCCTCTGGTTCATGTGAACGCTTTTCCGCAAGTGTTGGATGTGCCGTCATACACTGAAGAAACAGTTCGCGAAGGTATTCTAAATAGTATTCAACATCGTAATTTCCAAATGGGAGGGGATATACTCGTGAAGATTTCGCCTGAGGCACTTGTGATCTCCAATACAGGAGGATTTCCCTATGGAGTGAATATTGGAAACATTCTGACAGTAAACAGTGCTCCACGTAGTCGTCGATTAGCAGAAGTCATCGAAAAGGCCGGATTGATTGAACGTTCCGGTCAAGGTGTGGACATTATGTTTGCCAACTGCATTAGCGAAGGCAGGAATCTCCCTGATTATTCATCTTCTGATGATTTCCAAGTGACTCTGAGGATAGAATCAAATATTACTAATACACACCTGAGAAAATTCATCACATGCTATCAAGCAGACAAGGAGCCTCGAGAGCGACTCAATGTATTTGATTTATTGACAATCTACTCTATTGTCAGACGGGAAGGCACTTACATAAACGAGCGATCAATTTCTCGCTTAACCAAAGAAGGCATAGTAATCAACCATCCCAAATATGGATACATCATGGGCGATATTTATTTTGGAAAGCATCCTTTGGTCGAGAATGGAAGTGTTGATAGTAACACTTGCCGCCGACTATTCTATCTTTTTGAAGATGGGCCAAAATCAATGTCATCGTTCCAGCTGGAATGGGAGGGAGAACTTACACAAAAACAAATCCGCACCAAGATTGAAGGGCTAGTTGGCAAGGTTCTCTCCAAAACCGGGAAAAATCGAGGAACAACGTATAAATTTGTAAACATTGGTTAATCACTAAATTATAGTCCTCTGATAGCAAGGTCATTAGACTTCAACACCGCTGGCTTTCACTAATATCTGCCCATTTCAACCTTATCTGATGAATGTCTTACAGAATGAACTGGACCAACTTCGTACGGAGAACGCCCGGTTGAAGGAGTTGCTTCGGAAGCATGGAATCTCCTATGAAGCATCTACATCGCCAATTGTCACGACTCAGAAGCCGATGCCGCAGTTGTCGTTGGAGGAGAAGGTAGCGTTGTTTCGGAGTCTGTTTCGTGGGCGTGAGGATGTGTTTGCACGGCGTTGGTATAGTCCGAAGACGGAGAAGAGCGGCTATCAGCCGGTATGCACACGGGAATGGAATCCAGTGTATTGCAACAAGAAGAAATATAAATGTGCGGAATGTCCGAATCGCGAGTTTCAGCAATTGGGATATACCGATGTTTACGCCCATCTTGAAGGGAAAGATCCGAATGGCAAGGATGTGATAGGTGCATACGCTATCTTACCAGACAACACATGCTTCTTTCTTTGCTGCGACTTCGATGACAAGAGTTGCGAGCACGGGTATCAAGATGATGTCAGAGCATATGTCTCAGTGTGTCGCGACTGGAATATTCCGGCATACGTTGAGCGGTCGCGTTCGGGCAACGGTGCTCATGTGTGGATTCTTTTCAATGAACCGATAAAAGCTCAATCAGCGCGAAGGCTCGGCAATGCGATTCTTACCGAAGCGATGGAGCGTGAAGGCCGTATGTCGTTCAAATCATACGACCGATTCTTTCCCAATCAGGACTTTATGCCGGAGGGCGGTTTCGGCAATCTTGTCGCACTGCCATTACAGGGTCAGGCCCGCAAGAATGGCAACAGCGTTTTTGTGGATGATAAATTTATTCCATATCCTGACCAGTGGGCATATCTACAGCAGATGAAGAAGATGTCATTGGCGCAGGTGGAATATGCGTTGTCCCTACATACCAATCAAGAGCCACTTGGCGCGTTGTCAAAGACAAGCGAGTCTGCACCATGGGAGCGACCCGAGCCGAAACCTATGAAGCCTGGAGATTTCCCCAAGACAATCGCAATTACTCGTTCTAACGGTTTGTATATTCCAATGGCCGGATTGTCGGCAAAAGTTGTCAATCATCTGAAGAGAATGGCTGCGTTCAAAAATCCGGAGTTCTATGCAAAACTCGGAATGCGACTGCCTACATTCAATATTCCCCGCATAATCTCTTGTTCAGAGATTGTAGATGATTACCTCTGGTTGCCGCGAGGATGTGAGGAGTCTGTCTTTGATTTCTTCAATGAGAATGATGTGAAGCTGACAATAGAAGATAAGACCAATCCCGGACAATCAATTGAAGCAACATTTCTCGGTGAACTGCGTTCCGAACAGGCCGCTGCCATTGAAGAATTGTCAAAACACCGATGCGGCACAATCTACGCCGCCACCGCATTCGGAAAGACTGTCACCGGCATCGCAATGATTGCCGAAAGAAAGTCAACACGCTGATTCTTGTCCATACCAAGGCATTGCTCGACCAATGGCGTGAGCGGTTGGAGCAGTATCTTGAAGTTGATTTTGAACCCGAAGAGCAGCCAAAAGGGCGTGGCCGACGGAAGAAATTTAAGAAATTCGGAGCGTTGTCTTCAACAGAAAACTCTCTGAACGGTAAAATTGACATTGCCCTTCTGCAATCTTGCATTTCTGACAATGAGGTGAAGCCGTTTGTCCGAGACTATGGTATGGTGATTGTCGATGAATGTCACCATGCGCCGGCAGTCAGTTTTGAACGAGTGCTGAAAGAGGTCAATGCCAAGTGGGTGTATGGACTGACTGCCACACCAATCCGAAAAGATGGTCATCAGCCGATAATCTTCATGCAATGTGGAGAAATACGTTATACTGCCGATTCAAAAGCACAACAGGAGCAACAGACTTTCCAGCGTTTGCTTATGCCTCGATTCACCGCTTATCGAAATATATCTGACGACAACGGCTATACAGCAATCGCACAGGCATTGTCGGAAGATGATACCCGAAACCGATTGATATTGGATGATGTCAGAGAAGTCCTTGACGAAGGCCGCTCTCCGATAATACTTACCGGACTTACCTCTCATGTTGATTATCTTGCTGAGGAATGTAGAAAAATATGCCCGAATGTTATTCGCCTCGTTGGAAATGATTCGGCAAAGGCCAAACGACAGGAAATGGAGCGGTTGAAATCTATTCCAGACACGGAGCCATTGGTTGTTGTAGCCACTGGCAAATATGTCGGCGAAGGTTTCGACCTGCCGCGCCTCGACACATTATGCTTGCGCTCCCGGTATCATGGAAAGGTTTGATTGCCCAATACACCGGTCGCCTCCACCGCGACCATCCCGGCAAAAGTGAAGTCAGAATTTATGACTACATAGACCTGCGAGTGCCGATATGCGATTCAATGTATAAGAAACGGCTCCATGGTTACAAGGCCGTCGGCTATTCTGTTGCCGTGGCCAACGATGGCATCTTTGCCGAACGCACTACTGAAACCATCTTTGACTCAGAAAACTTTGAACGACCATTTCATGCCGACCTCGCCTCCGCAAAACGCAGCATAGTCATCAGCGTCAACCGTCTTCGCTGGAACCGCACGCCCAAAATCATAGATTTACTCGCCGCCTGTATGCTCCGTGGCGTAAGCGTCACAATCGTAATAAGTGAGACCGGTCACCGCGAAGCAGAACTACAATCAATGGGCTTCCATATCATCCATCTCCAAGACAACAAGATGAACTGCGCCGTCATCGATCAAAGCCTCGGCTGGTACGGCAGCGTCAACCTCATAGGCCGCTCCCTCACTGATACCAACGTAATCCGCATGCAATCCTCTGACCTCGCCGACGCTCTTCTTGAAACTCTTAACATTGTTTGACCATGCTACCTCTGCTTTCAGCGGAACGGAAAATGGGGAGTGCGACTTCGGAGCACTCCCTTTACATTGCAAGGTTGTTTTGTGGGGCCTCGGTTCCCCAAAACCTTTTGAGTTACTGAAAAGACACCTTCTAATGAGATATAGCTATATCTACATTGATTATCAGCATATTATAATTTACAAGTCGTACTAAATATGTACTTTATGAGAAAATAAGTACTAACCGATAGAATTGATTTTGGAATTTTTAAGGGCTGTTAGCTATTTTTAGTTGGATTTGTTTTCGGTAAAATTCTCGGATTTCTTCGGTTAGTACACCATTTGTTTCAAAAATATTTTGTAACTTTGGATTGGATAGACTCTTGTCTTTCCGCGACATTTTGGAAAAATAAGAAGCGTTATGCTCATCTTGTAGTTTGAAAACGTAGGAAATTCATAAAACAGAGCAAGAGATAGCATAGTGGTTCTCACGCGTATAGCGTGGGCTGCTATTAATGCGAAAGGCTGCAAAAACAATATGACGAACTAAAACAATATTTTGATGTTAATCCACAAGCAAAAAAAAGAAGTGGATTCTTAAATTGGAACTACCAAACAGATCTTTTAAGAAGACAAGCTGAAAAATATGGGATGTATGATACTTATAACGACAGTGACGAGTATCTTCATTTTAGAATTATTGCGGCCCGTTTAGGCCAGTGTAAATACAGACTTAAGCAGAGTAAAGCATCAAGGGCATTTGAAGATAGTGTAAAATTTATAGGAAGTATTACTCCACAACATGTCAGTGGCAGAATGTATAAAGTAGAAAACGGAGATGGTTGTGGTATGTTCTGTCTTTGGTTTATGATAATTGACGCTATAATTTGCTTACTATTCTTCCTTTTTCACGGATAATATTATGGACTTTCTATATTCATGTGTAAACTTTATAGGCCTACTTCTTTATCTCGTAGCCATTTTAGGTATAATTAGAGGGTTATGTACTTATGATTTATTCACAAAAAAAGATGAATGGAGAAACTCTTTTTTAGTTTTCACGCTTGTCATATTGGCTCCAACTTGCGGATATTTCATAAGAGATTTTGCTCAATATCAAAAGAAACTAACTCATTTTGAAGATGTTATAAAACGTGAGTCCGCAAAATCAAATCTTGACAGGTTTTCGCTACTCTCTATAAGTGACGCATTTTCAAATTTGTCCAAAAACGAACAAAACAAAGTTATAGATAAGATATTTAATCAATTCTATGATAATTCCTTGTCTTCCCGATGCAAATTCCTAAATGAATATCGGGATTTTGATTTATCTTTTATTCATAAAGTGAAATTCTCTACTGAAGATGAATTGAAGAAACTATATATCGATATTGATAAGAGTAAGGACGATTCCAATTGGGCTCTACTTAGGGCAAAAGTTAATATCGCTGATTTCTTGGGAAATGCACCACAGTGTATATTAGATGAAGAATTTAATAAATGGAACAATGATGACTGCGCTTGGAATCGTGTAATACTACTTGACTCTATCGTGTTATCTCGGGTGTATTTAGAGCGCTTTCCTAATGGTAACCACGAATATTCTGCACGCAAAATCATTTTAGACGATGAATACTCCAAGAGTGATTATCGAACTCGGAAAATTACTTCAAATTACTGTGGAAGTACCACAATCTCAGTTACAAACAGGTCGTCGTATCCTATTGACTTGAATTATCATGGTACATTTGCTAAAGGTGATCTGAAAGTGCCTGGTAATAGTAGAAAAGATGTTTCTATTCCGAATGGCTACTATTTAGTATCTATACATTCTCAAAAGCTACATTGTAAAAGCATCACTGAAAGAATAACGTGTGACGGAAGGTATATTCCATATGACTTGGATTTGAAACCTGAAAGATAAGTCATATAGATATTGGGATTTTTGTTACTACCACCAAGCTGTCGAAAATTGTGCCTATATACGATCTCGACAGGTATATGTCAATTATATAACAAATACAGCGAGCTTCGGCACCATTTTTATAGAGGTGCCGAAGTTCTATTATTACTCTAACCGTTGGAGACAACTGTCATCAGTGGCCTCCATTACGCTGTCTGTGTTCAGACTGGCGGAAGCCCATCTTTTCAAGGAGTTTACGAGCCATATCTCTGAACCATTGAAAGACACTGACTCCATCAATCTTCAAGATCAAGATGAACTTATGCTTCTCACCGGGTTCTCTTTCAAGTTTCGCCTCGGAACGCTCGATTATATTTTTTTGATTGTGTCCGATGAGAAAAAGGACTCACTGCAACGTTTTCAAATGAGAGTATTCATTGGGTAAAATTGTCCGGGAATCCGATATGGGTATAGTATCTTCCCTACGTCAAAAGATCGGATAAATCCGGGAAATATCTCTCAATGTAGGCCTTGTATTTCACTAAGTCTGTATCTTGTACTTTCTGCATTTTCGGACGGGCGATGTCATCAGTGAGTTTGGCATTGACTTGTTCCAAATCATCATGCTGCTCTACAAATTCGGTAACTTTCGGGATAAGCCTATTTATTCCGTCAGCCGAAAACAGAAAAAGTCAACCCGCGGTGTATCGCGAATTGACTTTTTTACTGGTGATCCCGTTGGGATTCAAACCCAAGACCTTCAGAACCGGAATCTGACGCTCTATTCAGCTAAGCTACGGGACCTTTTACTTAACGGGCACAAAGATACATAATTCCGCCGACATACGCAACTACTCCGCCAAGCATTTTATCGAATCCACCACA